>Ga0157371_10005984_pt1 | contig 10146 bp, 9 predicted proteins | sample C45metaG_FD_113462 | JGI IMG/M metagenome (GOLD analysis project Ga0157371, IMG submission 113462) | Corn rhizosphere microbial communities from Kellogg Biological Station, Michigan, USA - C4-5 metaG | ecosystem: Host-associated > Plants > Roots > Rhizosphere > Soil | place: USA: Michigan...
CCAGGCCGCGTTCCGGCCGTGGGCCTTCGCCAGCTCGCTCAGGGATGCGGCGGCGTCGTTGATCACCATGCGCCGCAGGTCGGATTGGATGTTCCCGCCGCCGACGTCGATCGGGGTCGAGGAGCCGATGTTCGTCTGTGGCGCCATCGCGAGGACGTCTGCCGCCTGCCCGATGACGGCGCCCGCGGAGTCCGCGCTCGAGCCGGGCGGCGCGACGTAGACGACGACCGGCACCTTGAGGGAGAGCATCGTCTTCACGATTTCGCGCATGGAGGACCCGAGGCCGCCCGGCGTGTCCATCTCGATCACGACCGCCGCGAACCCGTCCCGTTCCGCGCGGTGCATCTCGTCCTGGAGATAGCCCTGCGTGACCGGATTGACGTCGTTGTCGAACTCGACGACCAGCACCCGCGGCGCGGCGCCCGAGGCGGGCAACGCAAGGAGGAGCGCGGCGGCGGCCGCCGCGAGGAGAGTTCCGAGCGCTCGCACGGGGCGCATGTCCACGTCGATTTCGACTCTAGCAACGGCCGCATGGGCCACCGCCAGGCCGTAAGCATTCCGTCAGGGAAGGTTCGCGGGGGTTGTCGGAGAAGGCGTCCTGCGTCACGCTGACTCTCCCCACGATGCCCCGTCGTCTCCTCGTCGCCTTTCTGCTCGCACTGGCGCTGCCCGCCTCCGCTTCGGCGGGGCTCGCGACGCTGCAGGTGCGCGACCTTCCGCTCCACGGCGAGCGGTCGCTGGCCGTCGCGAGCCCGACGAGCCCATTCCAGCTCGTCGGCGTCCACTGGCAAGGCCCGGGGCGGCTCGAGCTGCGGATCCGGACGGCAAGCGGCTGGTCGTCGTGGCGGCCGGTGCGCGAGGACGTGGAGGACACGCCCGACGCGTCGAGCCGGGAGGCGCGTGCGATGCGTGGCTGGCGGCTCGGTGAGCCGGTGTGGGTCGGCCGCGGCGAAGGGCTCGAGGTACGCGCGATCGGCCGCGTCACGCGTGCGCGGGCGTTGACGGTGCGGAGCCCGGTCTCGAAGGTGCCGCTGCGGACGGTCGCGGCGGCGGGAGCTCCGCGCATCGTTCCGCGGAGCGGCTGGCAGGCCGACGAGTCGATCGTCCGGGCCAAGCCGCAGTACGCCGATGCGCTCCGGATGGCCTTCGTCCACCACACGGCGGGCACGAACGGCTACACGCGACTCCAGGCGCCCGCGATCCTGCGGGCGATCGAGCTCTACCACGTGAAGGGCAACGGCTGGAACGACATCGGCTACAACGCGCTGGTCGATCGCTTCGGCACCGTCTACGAGGGACGGGCGGGCGGGGTCGACCGGAACGTCGTCGGCGCCCACGCCAAGGGGTTCAACACCGGGGCGTTCGGAATCGCCGTGATGGGCGACTTCCGCACCGTCGACCCGCCGGCGGCCGCCGTCGACGCACTGGTGAAGACGCTCGCCTGGCGGCTCGACCTGGGCCACGTCGATCCGCTCGCGACGTTCAACGGGATCTCGTCGGGCAACGAGCGCTTCGGCCCCGGAATCCCGGTCTTCCTGCGAGCGATCTCCGGCCACCGCGACACCGGGTTGACGACATGCCCCGGCCAGCGGCTCTACGACGTGATCCCGGGGATCGCCAAGCGAGTCGCGGCGCTGGGGCTGCCGAAGCTCTACATGCCTGCGCTCGCGGCAGACGAGTCCGGCGGTATGCGCTTCACCGCAAAGCTGTCGGCGGCCCTTCCCTGGACGGTGCGGATCACCGACGCGGCCGGAACCGAGCTCGGGCGCGGCGAGGGCACCGGCACCGCGATCGACTGGACATGGCTTCCCGACGGCCCGGTGCCTGCAGGCACCCGATGGGAGATCTCGTCTCCCGGCGCGACCGCGGCGACGGGCTCGCTGTCCGGGACGGCTGCCGCTGCGCTCGCCCTGACCGGCCAGCGGGCCGAGCCCGCGACGATCACGCCGAACGGCGACGGCCAGGCGGACACGACGACCATCTCGTACACCCTGAGCACGAATGCCAACGTTGCGGTGAGCGTCCTCGATGCGGGCGGGGCAACGGTCGCCGAGCTCGAGCCGAAGCAGTGGCGCCGCGCGGGCGCCCGCAGCGTCGTCCTCGACGGAGCGGATCTGGGGGACGGGACGTACCTCGTCCACATCGCGGCGAACGCCACCGGCGGGCGGTCCGCGGCGGTCGACGTGCCCGTGACGGTGACGCGGACGCTCGGTCTCATCACCCTTGCCGCCGCTGCGATCACCCCGAACGGCGACGGGCGCAACGACACGCTGTCGCTCGTCGTGCCGCTCGGCGCGCAGGCGACGCTGACCGTCCGGATCCTGCGGGACGGGAAGTGGGTCGCGACGCCGTTCACCGGCCCGGCCGGTCCCGGCTCCCGGACAGTGACGTGGGACGGCTCGAAGCGAGTCGGGAAGGCGCTCGACGGGCCTTACATCGCCTCGATCGAGGCAGTCGACGCATTTGGAACCGCGACCATGGAGCTCCCCTTCGTCCTCGACGCAACCGCGCCCGTGGTGCGCGTGGTCTCCGCGGTGCCGCCCCGCATCTGGGTGTCGGAGGCGGCGACGCTCGAGGTCCGTGCCAACGGTGCCCGCCGCGTGATGCGGACGACAGGGCCCGGCGCCGTGCGGATCCCGCGGATCGAGCGACTGCGGACGCTGGTCGTCGTCGCGCGCGACGCCGCCGGGAACACGTCGACCCTCCGGCGCTGAGGGCCGGGCCCGGCGCCTCCCGAGTACACTCGCGACGTGACCCCCGCCACGCCCTTCGGGCGCGACGCAATCGAGTCGATCCTGCCCCATCGCGCGCCCTTCCTCCTCCTCGACGAGGTGGTGGAGCTCGTGCCGGGGGAGCGCGTGGCCGCGACGTACCGGGTTCCCGAGGACGGCTGGTGGTTCGCCGGCCACTTTCCCGAGCGACCGGTGATGCCCGGCGTGCTGATCGTGGAGGCAATGGCGCAGACCGGGGCGGTCGCGGTACTGGCCGAGGAGGAGAACCGCGGCCGGATCGCGTTCTTCGCGGGGATCGACGACTGCCGCTTCAAGCGGGTCGTTTCCCCCGGCGAGACGCTCTCCCTCGTGTGCGAGATCGACCAGGTCCGCGGTCCGATCGGCCGTGGCAAGGCGACCGCGCACGTCGGTTCCGAGCTGGCGGCGCGCGGCACGTTGACGTTCGCGGTGGAACGATGATCTCTGCACTGACCAGCGTGCTGTGCGCGACCCTGTGCGGCCGGAGGCCGGCTTTGCCGGCCGGGAGGCCAAGCTACGGGAACCCCTGCGAAACCGAGGAAGGAGGGGGCTCGTGGGGGAACCACGGGTTCCCCCACGTCGGGTGATCGGCTCGGCGAACGGCACGCGGATCGGGATCACGGGCCTCGGTGTCCACGTGCCGGACCGCGTCGTAACGAACGATGACCTCGCGCGGTACGTCGACACGACCGACGAGTGGATCGTCGATCGCACGGGGATCCACGAGCGTCGCATGATTACGGAAGACCAGGCGCTCACCGACATCGCGCTGCCCGCGGCCCGTGCCGCGCTCGAGGATGCGGGCGCGACCCCGGACGACATCGACCTTCTGATCTGCGCCACCGTGACGCCGGACATGATGTTCCCGACAGCCTCGGCGCTGATGGCCGACACGCTGGGCGCCGAGAAGGCGGCGGCCTACGACCTCCTCGCCGGCTGTACGGGGTTCATGTACGCGATCGCCCAGGCGTACGGGATGATCGCGGCCGGCCTCTCGCGTCGTGCCCTCGTGGTCGGTGGCGACGTCCTCTCGTCGATCCTCGACTGGACGGACCGCTCGACGCTCGTGCTCTTCGGCGACGGCGCCGGTGCCGTCGTGATGGGGCCGGTCGACCACGGCGGCTTCCTCGGCTTCGAGCTCGGCGCCGACGGGGGTGGGGGCGTCCATCTCCAGTACCCGGGAAGCGGCTCGCGGAAGTTCGAGAACCCCGAGTCGATGCTGAGGATGAACGGCCGCGAGGTCTACAAGTTCGCAACGCGGGTAATGGTCTCGTCGGCGGAGGCCGTGCTCGCCGAGTGCGGCCGTACCATCGACGAGGTCGACGTGTATGTCCCGCACCAGGCAAACAAGCGGATCATCGACCACGCGGTCGGTAAGCTCGGCGTCCCTCCCGAGCGAACGGTGGTGAACGTGGATCGGTTCGGCAACACGTCGTCAGGCTCCATCCCGCTGGCCCTGGCCGACGCACGGACCGACGGCAGGCTGCGCGACGGCGCCCTCGTGCTGATGACCGGCATGGGAGCCGGGCTCACGTGGGGCTCTGCGCTCATCGAATGGACGGACAGGAGAGCGTCATGACCAAGGTTGCGTTCTGCTTCCCCGGCCAGGGCTCGCTCGAGGTCGGAATGGGCCGGGAGATCGCCGAGGCGGTGCCCGAGGCGATGGAGGTGTACCGCATCGGTTCCGAGGCCACCGGGATGGATCTCGCGCACCTGTGCTTCGAGTCGCCGCTCGAGGATCTCGTCGAGACAGAGGTGCAGCAGCCGACGCTGGTCGCGACGAGCCTCGCGATCCTCGCCGCCGTCCGCAAGGCCGGCCTCGAGCCGGACGTCGTCGTCGGCCACTCGGTCGGCGAGTTCGCCGCGCTCGCGTCGGTCGGCGCGATGTCCGAGGGCGAGGCGATCGGGCTCGTCCGGGAGCGTGGGCTCGCGATGGCCGCGGCGGCCCGGGAACGCCCCGGTGCGATGGCTGCGATCCTCGGGCTCGAGGACCACCTTGTCGAGACCCTCTGCCGGAAGATCCTCGGCGTCTGGCCCGCGAACTACAACTGCCCCGGCCAGATCGTCGTCTCGGGCGAGAACGATGCAGTCGAGGAGTGCTGCGCTGAGGCCGAAAGCCTCGGCGCGCGACGAGCGATCCGCCTCAAGGTCTCCGGCGCGTTCCACAGCCCGCTCGTCGGACAGGCCGGCCGGGCGCTCAAGCCCGCGATCGACCGGATCCGCTTCACCGACCCGGTCAAGCCCTTCATGTCGACGGTGACGGCGAAGATCGAGCCCGCGCAGCGTCTCGGCGCGCTGCTCGTCGACCAGCTGACGGCCCCGGTTCGCTTCACCCAAGCCGCCGGCGAGCTGATGCGCGGCGGCGTCACGACATTCGTCGAGATCGGCCCGGGCAGCGTCCTCTCCGGCCTCGTCAAGCGCATCGACCGCGGCGCCCGGACGTTCTCCGTCAACGACCTGGCGAGCCTCGAGAAGGTCAAGGAGGCGCTCGGCACCTCGTGAGCTCGTTCGCGTCGCTCGAGGGGAAGCTCGCCCTCGTCACCGGCGGCTCACGGGGTATCGGGCGCGCGATCGCGCTCGAGCTCGGCCGTGCAGGCGCCGAGGTGGTCGTCGGCTACCGCACGGGCCGCGAGGAGGCGGAGGCCGTCGCGACCGAGATCGGCGGTCGCGCCGTCGAGGCCGACGTGTCGGACGCCGAGTCGGCGAAGGCGCTCGTCGAGGCCGCAGGAGACCTGGACGTTCTCGTCAACAATGCAGGCCTCACGCGCGACGGGCTGCTCGTGCGGATGAGCGACGACGACTGGCGAACGGTGATCGAGACGAACCTCTCGTCCGTCTTCTACACCTGCCGTGCGGCGACGAGGCCGATGATGCGCAAGCGCGCGGGGTCGATCGTCAACATCTCGTCGATCGTCGGCGTGCACGGCAACTGGGGGCAGACCAACTACGCCGCGTCGAAGGCGGGGATCATCGGCTTCACGAAGTCCCTCGCCCGCGAGCTCGGTAGCCGCAACGTGCGCGCCAACGTCGTCGCGCCGGGGTACGTCACGACGCAGCTGACCGACGTTCTGCCAGAGGAGGCGACGACCGTCATGCTCCAGAACACGCCGCTCGGGCGGCTCGGGGACCCGGACGACGTCGCGGGCGCGGTGCGCTTCCTCTGCTCCGACGCGGCGGCGTTCGTCACCGGCGACGTACTGCTCGTCGACGGCGGGCTCGGGATGTAGCGTGGCTGCGGTGAGCGACAACGGCAGGCGCCGCGTCGTCGTGACCGGCCTCGGAATGGTGACGCCGCTCGGCAACACCGTCGAGGACAGCTGGTCGGCGCTGATCGCGGGGGAGTCCGGCGCGGGGAAGATCACGCAGTTCGACTCGACCGGATTCCCGGTCGACTTCGCGTGCGAGGTGAAAGACCTCGAGGTGACGGACTACGTCGAGTACAAGGCATCGCGTCGCATGGACAGGTTCACGCACCTGGCGCTCGCCGCGGCACGACAGGCGGAGGCCGATGCGAAGCTCGACATCGCGCCGGAGGCAGACCGCGTCGGCGCGGCCGTGGCGACCGGCATCGGCGGCCTGAAGTCGTTCGAGGCGTGCATCCAGGTGCTCGATGAGCGCGGGCCCGACCGTGTGAACCCGTTCTCGATCGTCCAGATCATCCCCAACCTGGCGGCAGGGTGGGTCTCGATGGAGCTCGGCACGAAGGGCCCGCTGCTATCCGAGTGCACGGCATGCGCCGCGTCCAACATGGCGATCGGCGACGGCCTCGACGCGATCCGCCTCGGCCGCGCCGACGTCATGATCTGCGGCGGCACCGAGGCGCCCGTGTCCCGGGTCGGGATCGCGGGCTTCGGCGCGATGCGAGCCATCTCCCGTCGCAACGGCGACCCGAAGGCGGCCTCCCGCCCCTTCGACCTCGAGCGCGACGGGTTCGTGATGGGTGAGGCTGCGGCAATGGTCGTGCTGGAGGAGCTCGAGCACGCGAACGCGCGCGGCGCGAAGATCTACGCGGAGCTGCTGGGCTACGGGCTCTCGTCCGACGCGACGCACGTGTCGGATCCCGACCCGACCGGAGAGAGCCCTGCGCGGGCGTTGCAGATGGCATTCGACGACGCGCGGATCACGCCCGACCAGGTCGGCTACGTGAACGCGCACGGCACGTCGACCCCGATCGGCGACGCCGCCGAGACGCGCGTGATCAAGCTCGCGCTCGGCGAGGAGAAGGCGTATGCGACTCCGGTGTCGTCCACGAAGGGCGCGACGGGGCACTGCCTGGGGGCGGCGGGCGCCGTGGAGGCGTCCTTCACGATCCTCGCGCTCGAACGGGGCGTTCTGCCGCCGACGATCAACCAGGAAGTTCCCGACCCGGAGTGCGACCTCGACTACATCCCGAACGAGTCGCGCGAGGAGCAGGTCGAGATCGGCGTCTCCAACTCGTTCGGCTTCGGCGGCCACAACGCCTGCGTCGTCTTCAAGCGGTGGGGAACCCATGGTTCCCCGCCGAGCCCCCTCCTTCAGGTTTCCGACCCGGACGAGCGCGCCTGACCTCCCGGCCGGCAAAGCCGGCCTTCGGTCACAGAGCGCAGTGCCGCCGCGAATCCGGAACACCGGCTCCGGGCGAGCGGTGCCGGAATGCCTTATGGAAGGCGGTACTCGAGCAGCACCGTGTCGTGCCAGGCGCCGTCTCGCTGGGCGATGCGCTCGCGGCGGCCCACGACGCGGAACCCGACCGCCTCGTGGATGCGCAGGCTCGCCTCGTTCGAGGCGATGATCGAGGTCTGGATCGTCCAGATTCCGTGCGCCGGGGCATCGGCGAGCAGTCGGAGGAGCAGGGCCTTGCCGATCCCTCGTCCCTGCGCTCCCGGATCGACGTACACCGAGTGCTCGACGACACCGAGGTAGCACTCGCGGGGTGACACGGGCGACACCGCCGTCCAGCCGGTGACAGCGCCGCCGGTCTCGGCCACGAGCCGCGGCGCCTGGCGATGGCCCGCAGCCCATTCGTCCCACGACGGGACGCGCGTCTCGAACGACGCGACCCCGGTCTCCAGGCCGGCGGCGTAGATGCGCGCGACGTCCGCCCAGTCGTCCGCGACGAGCGGTCGGATCGAGAGTGTCTGCACCATGCAACGGTAAGCGAGCGTGCGGCGGGCCGCACCATCCGCGCGGTCGCCTGCCCGTACGCTGCCGCGGTGGACGTCGTACGCCCCAGCGCGGACCGCCTCGACGATGCGTTGGCAGTCCTCCAGGCATCCGAGATCGCCGTCTACGGCGCCTCGGACTGGACCGCGGCTGAGCTCCGCGAGGAGTGGGACGGGCTCGACGTCGAACGAAACGCCTGGCTGGTCGAGGTCGACGGCCGGGTCGCCGGGGTCGCCCATCTCCTCGACCCGAAAGGCGGCCGCTACTTCGGTGACGCCTACGTCCATCCGGAGCTCACCGGCCGTGGCGTCGGCGCGCGTCTTCTCGACTCGCTCGAGGAGCGGGTGCGAGAGCTTCGTCCCGAGTGGCCGGACGGTGAGCGAATCGTGCTCGAGGCTGCACATCTCGTGGGCGACGAGCGCGCGCCCAGCCTCTTCGCCGGGCGGGAGTTCGAGCACGCGCGGAGCTTCTTCCGCATGGTCATCGACGTCACCGAGCCGCAGCCCGATCCCGTCTGGCCGGACGGCGTCGAGCTGCGACCGCTCGAGCCGGACCGCGACGGGCCGATGCTCCACGCCGCGGAGATCGAGGCATTCGCGGACGAGTGGGACTACGTCGTGCTCGATTACGACACGTGGCGCAAGCGGGCGTTCGGCCAGAGCGGGTTCGACTCCGCTCTCGCACCCGTCGTCTGGGCGGTTGACGAGGTCGTCGCGTTCTCGCGGAACTACGCGAAGCGTCATGGCGACTGGGGTTTCGTCGGGACGCTCGGCGTCCGGCCGGCGTGGCGCAGGCGCGGGCTCGGCCTCGCGCTGCTCCACGACTCGTTCGGCCGCTTCCGCGAGACCGGAGAAACGACGGTCGCGCTCGGCGTCGACGTGGAGAACCCCACCGGCGCCACGCGTCTCTACGAGCGGGCCGGCATGCACGTCCTCTGGCAGGCAGACGTCTGGCAGAAGGAGCTCCGTGCAGCCGTCTGAGCTCTCCGTTCGTGCACCGACGCCGCGGGACGCCGCGGGGATCGCGGAGCTTCTCAACGCCCACGCCGACGCCACGGGCCGTCCCGCCGACGAGACAGCCGAACGCGTCGAGCGATGGTTCGAGCTCGAGGATCTCGATCCGGCCCGCGACATGTTTGTCGCCGTCGAGGACGGAAGGATCGTGGGCTACGCGGACGCCTCCGCCCCCGGGGCCGGTCGCGAGGTCATCTATGTCGACCTTCGCGTCCTGCCCGCGCACGAGCGCATCGTCGAACGACTGCTCGGGGAGGTCGAGCGCCGAGCGGACGAGCTCGGCGACGCCGGCGCGCGCATCCGTGCGCCCGCGAACGAAACGGACGACGACTACCGGGCGGCTCTGTCGCGGCACGGCTTCGAGGTCGTGCGGAGCTCGTTCACCATGGAGATCGACCTCGAGACGCCGACCGAGGAGCCTGTGTGGCCCTCGGGGCTCACGTCGCGGCCGTTTCGGAAGGGCGAGGAGGGGGCCGTCTACGACGCGTACGTGGAGGCGTTCGCGGATCACTGGAGCTTCGTCCCGGAGAGCTTCGCGGACTGGTGCACCTGGAACCTCGGCCCGAACCAGGACACGTCGCTGTGGCGCCTCGTCCAGGCCGACGGGGCGATTGCTGCGCTCTGCGTGAGCGTCCCGTCGCGGGGCGACGATCAGACACTCGGGTGGGTTGCCGTCCTTGCGGTCCGCCGCCCGTGGCGGCGTCGCGGCCTCGCGCGTGCGCTCCTGCTCGAGAGCTTCGGCCTGTTCCGCTCGATCGGGCGTCGACGAGCCGCGCTCGGGGTCGACAGCGAGAACACCACGGGAGCGATCGCGCTCTACGAAGGCGTCGGCATGCGCGCGACGAGTCGCTCGGACACATGGGAGCGGGCGTTGTGAGCGCCCTCCGCGCACGTTGTCCGCACTGCCGCACGCTCACCGCGGTTGCCTTCGACGACGTCTACGAATGTCACAGCTGCGGCGCGGTCTTCGGGGCCGGGCTCGTCCGCGTCCCGCGCGCGTGGGGCGACGGAGGAGAGACGATGGCGGAGGCGGCACGGACGGAGCTGGCGTATCCCGAGGCGCTCGTCGTCGAGCGCGACACGCTCGACGAGCAGACCGACGTGATCGCGCGTGGACTTCCGAAGCGTCCGCTCGTGCTCGGCGGCTGCTGCGGCGCACACATCGGCGCGATCCGCGGGCTGGCGGCGCGGCACGACCGACTGGCGGTCGTCTGGCTCGATGCGCACGGTGACCTCAACAC
>Ga0157371_10005986_pt1 | contig 10143 bp, 10 predicted proteins | sample C45metaG_FD_113462 | JGI IMG/M metagenome (GOLD analysis project Ga0157371, IMG submission 113462) | Corn rhizosphere microbial communities from Kellogg Biological Station, Michigan, USA - C4-5 metaG | ecosystem: Host-associated > Plants > Roots > Rhizosphere > Soil | place: USA: Michigan...
GCTCCGGCTGCAAGCTGACTGAAGACCTGACGATCGATCCCGAAGGCTCTCGCCTGTTCCGTGGTCAGACGTGTGCCGAACTGCTGGCCGATCTCTGCCATCTGACGCTGATAGGCGAAGCGAAACTGGTTTGGTGTTACTGTCTGATCGCCCACGGTCATCACGGCGTGGGAATTGCTCGAGACGAGTGATGCCGACACACCCCAGATGCCGAACGAAACGACAAGAAGAAGAAGGAGCAGCTTTGCCGCCAGGGTTCTGGAAGCGTTTCTCAGGGAATCGAGCATCGTTATGCAAACCTCACACTATGCGCCCGTTATGCCGGGTCTATCGGGGTTCCTTAGAGCGTTTTATTGGTAAATGGAAGCAATTCTGTTGGTGCGGACGAGTCAACTGATTGTGCGAATTGAACGATGCCACCCAAAGGCTTCAGCCTGACTGCCTCTTGACTCGGACGGGGCGCTTTCGTCGTTAAAGCGTGGTCCAAGCAAGAGTGCGCAGTGGTTTTGTGATAAGGACATGCGATAGAACAAGGACCCAAAGCGTATAAGCGAATCTGAGATCGCGACGTGGTTTGGGCTGCAGACAAGCGCTTATAATCACGCTGTCACGACCGATTCGATCGCGGTGCGCTTGCGTGCAGGCACTAAAAAAGCCGCCTCGTATGAGACGGCTTTCCATGACAGTTAAAAGTGATTGGTCGCCGATCAGAACGCTTTGCTGCGCTCCATCACTTCCTTGAACTCTTCGTCCTCTTTCCGAAGTTCGGAAACAACCGAGACCACCGATGCGACGAACATGACGCTTATCAAAGCGGACAGGACTGTCAAAACGGTGATCATCATTTGTTACTCCGGTCTGTTCGGGTTTCCCCGATGGATCAATAGTAGTTCGTATACTGGTAGCGAGATGTCAGCTGTGGAAAGCTTGCTTCCTGCTGCTGTGGCTTCTGCGCATAGAGGCTGAACGTTGTTGCAACCATCGCGATGAGAAGCATTGTCCAGGCAGTGCTGATGACGCCGATCTTCGCTGAGGTAGACCGATTTTCTTTTGCAAACATGTGATTGTTCCTTTGCCTGCGAACTGAACGCCTGACATCGAGTCGGGTTCCGAAATAGTGTTAAAAATCGATTAGCATTGCGCCTCTGAAGCTTCCTTGAATGTCGCGTTCATCTGGCGTTCAGAAAATCGGCAGTCCACGTCAATCCATAAAGAGCTGCTCGACCACAAAGGACGTGGCCACTGTTAGGATCACCATGAATGCCAGCATTTCCATCTCCACTTGGGCCTCAGGCCCGGTGCGCTATCGATGGTTGACGTTATAGAGCATCGCTTTGAAGCTGCGCTGAATGCTGTATTCATCCGCTATTCACCTGACGTTTGACTGCATCAGTCTTGCAGATGCGATGCTGACGTGACAAAAGGCCCACAAAGACGGAAGTATCGAGAGCGGTATGACGATTGCCTTTTATCCCGGATCTTTCGATCCGATGACCAACGGACATCTGGATGTTCTCATCCAGTCATTGAATGTTGCGTCTGACGTGATCGTCGCCATCGGTGTTCACCCGGGCAAGGTGCCGATGTTCAGCTTTGATGAACGGGCCGATCTGATCCGCCAATCCCTGAACGATGTGCTGCCTGCAGCGAAAGACCGGCTGAAGGTTGTGTCCTTCAGCAATCTCGTTGTTGATGCGGCCAGGGAGCACGGCGCGACACTTCTCGTTCGAGGCCTGAGAGACGGGACCGATCTCGACTACGAAATGCAGATGGCGGGTATGAACCGGCAAATGGCGTCGGATATCCAGACGGTGTTCTTACCCGCGGGAACCGCATCCCGGCCCATTACCGCCACATTGGTCCGTCAGATCGCAGCCATGGGCGGCAATGTCGAGGCCTTCGTGCCCAAAGCCGTGCTTGAAGCCCTTAACACAAAGCTGAAACGCTAGTTTCGGCACATAGGTGGAGCCAGTCCGAATGAAATTGCTGAAGTTTGCCTTTGCAGGCGCCATGTTCGTCAGCGCGATTGCCGCAAGCACGATCGCGTCTGCTGCCGATCTTCTGACCATCCAGCTGAAAGACGGCCCGGTCGTCATCCAGCTTATGCCGGACGTCGCGCCGAAGCATGTGGCGCAGATCGAGGCTCTTGCCAAGAAGGGCGCCTATGATGGCGTTGCTTTCCACCGTGTCATCGATGGCTTCATGGCGCAGACCGGTGACGTGCAGTATGGCAACATGAACAAGGGCTTCGATGCGCGCCGCGCAGGCACCGGCGGTTCCGACCTGCCGGATATCCCAGCCGAATTCTCGAAGGTTCCCTTCGAGCGCGGCACGGTCGGCATGGCCCGGTCGCAAAATCCCAACTCCGCAAATTCGCAGTTCTTCATCATGTTCGACCAGGGACCCTTCCTCAACGGCCAGTATACCGTGGTCGGCAAAGTCGTCTCGGGCATGGAATTCGTCGACAAGATCAAGCGTGGCGCCGGCGGAAACGGTGAAGTTTCCGACCCTGACCGCATGGTCAAGGTGACGGTGACGAAGAAGTAACGTCGGGAAGATCACGTCAAACGGGCGTTCTGCCCACTCAAGCCTACCCTAGCAAGGAGAGATAACATGGCCGAGATCAAGGATCCGGAAAACACCCTCATCATGGAAACGACGACCGGCAAGGTTGTCATTCAGCTTCTGCCGGACGTCGCTCCTGGCCACGTGGCTCGCATCAAGGAACTGGTGTCCGAGCAGGCTTATGACGGCGTTGTTTTTCACCGCGTGATCGCCGACTTCATGGCGCAGACCGGTGACGTGAAGTTCGGCAAGAAGAGTTCTGCCGATTTCAACCCTGCACGTGCCGGCATGGGCGGCTCCGAGAAGCCAGACCTGAAGGCTGAATTCTCTGCCATTCCGCATGTCCGCGGCACCTGCTCTATGGCGCGCTCGCAGAGCCCGAATTCCGCCAACTCGCAGTTCTTCATCTGCTTTACGGATTCGCCTTGGCTCAACAAGCAGTACACCGTCTGGGGCCAGGTGATCGAGGGTATGGACGCCATCGACAAGATCAAGAAGGGCGAGCCCGTCAAGGATCCCGATTCGATCGTGTCGATCCGTCTGGCATCTGCCGCCTGATCAAAGTGAAGTCTCCCGCCTTGCTGACTGGCAGGGCGGGATGACGTTTGCCGAGTGCAGCACGGCTACCTTTTGCCAACCATGACCCGCCAGCAGTCTCTGCGAGGCGGGTTTTGATATTCTGCTCGTTTCGCTGCCGATCTGGCAGGGCAATGCGAGCCGATCAAGACACTTGATAAGAGCCTTCAAATGCGCGTTGACCTGTTCGATTTCGATCTCCCCGAGGAGAATATTGCGCTGCGCCCAGCCAATCCGCGCGATAGCGCGCGCCTGCTTGTCGTGGATCCCAATATGGATCGTATGACCGATCATCAGGTTTTCGATCTTCCAAGCTTCCTGAAGCCCGGCGATGCCTTGGTTTTTAACGATACGCGGGTCATTCCTGCTCAACTCGAAGGTGTGCGGTTGCGCGATGGCGCGCAGGAGACACCGGTTTCGGCAACGCTTCACATGCGTGCCGATGCCAGCCGATGGAAGGCCTTTGCGCGGCCGGGCAAGCGCATCAAGGCAGGCGACCGCATCCGCTTCGGCTATGAGCGCGACAATGGCTGCGGTCTCGCTTTCCTGGAAGCGACGGTCGAGGAAAAGGGCGATGAGGGCGAAATCACGCTGCTCTTCGACGTCTCCGGACCAGTGCTAGATGAGGCCATTGCTTCTGTCGGCCATATCCCGCTGCCGCCCTATATCGCTGCGAAACGCGCCGAAGATGCGCAGGACCAGACGGATTACCAGACCATCTATGCCCGCGAAAAAGGCGCCGTTGCCGCACCGACTGCGGGTCTGCATTTCACGCCGGCACTCTTCGATGCGCTGGATAAGGCCGGGGTCGAGCGCCATTTCGTCACGCTGCATGTCGGAGCGGGGACGTTCTTGCCGGTCAAGGCAGACGATACCAACGATCACAAGATGCATCTCGAGATCGGTTACGTCTCGGATGAGACCGCGCAGAAGCTGAACGCGGTGAAGGCAAGGGGCGGGCGCATCGTCTGTGTCGGCACGACATCGCTGCGGCTGATCGAAAGTGCGGCTGGTGATGACGGACAGATACGTCCATGGTCCGGCGCCACCGGTATCTTCATCACGCCCGGCTACCGCTTCAAAGCGGTCGATATTCTGATGACCAATTTTCACCTGCCGAAATCCACGCTCTTCATGCTGGTTTCGGCCTTCTGCGGGCTGGAGACGATGAGGGCAGCCTATGCTCACGCCATCGAAACCGGCTACCGCTTCTATTCCTATGGCGATTCCAGCCTGCTGTTCCGGAAAGTCTGATGCACGAGAACTTCACCTTCACCCTTAAAGCAACCAGCGGCGGCGCGCGTCTCGGCGAAGTGGCGATGCCGCGCGGCGTCATCCGCACGCCCGCCTTCATGCCGGTTGGCACCGTCGGCACCGTCAAGGCCATGTATCTCGATCAGGTCCGCGAGCTTGGCGCCGATATCATTCTCGGCAACACCTATCACCTGATGCTGCGCCCCGGCCCAGAGCGCGTGGCGCGCCTGGGTGGCCTGCATGAGCTGATACGCTGGCCGCATCCGATCCTGACAGACAGTGGCGGCTTCCAGGTCATGTCACTGTCTGGCCTGCGCAAGCTGGATGAGAAGGGCGTGACCTTCAAGAGCCATGTCGATGGCTCGCTTCACCACATGTCGCCGGAACGCTCCATCGAGATCCAGGGGTTGCTCGATTCGGATATCCAGATGCAGCTCGATGAATGCGTGGCACTTCCTGCCGAGCGCAAGGAAATCGAACGCGCGATGGAAATGTCCTTGCGCTGGGCGGAACGCTGCCGGGTCGCCTTCGGTGAGCAGCCAGGCAAGGCAATGTTCGGCATCGTCCAGGGTGGCGACCAGCCGGACCTGCGTATTCGCTCCGCCGAAGGGCTGAAAGAGCTCGATCTCAAAGGCTATGCCGTGGGCGGTCTTGCGGTGGGCGAGCCACAGGACGTGATGCTTGCCATGCTCGATACGACGCTGCCGGTTTTGCCGACGGAAAAGCCGCGCTACCTGATGGGCGTCGGCACGCCGGATGATATCTTGAAATCCGTGGCACGCGGCATCGACATGTTCGATTGCGTGATGCCGACCCGCTCCGGTCGTCATGGCCTTGCCTTTACCCGCCGAGGCAGGGTGAATATCCGCAACGCCCGCCACGCGGAAGACATGCGTCCGTTGGATGAGCAGTCCAACTGCCCTGCATCGCGCGATTATTCGCGCGCCTATCTACACCACCTGGTTCGGTCCAATGAAGCGCTCGGTGGCATGCTTCTGTCCTGGCACAATCTCGCCTATTATCAGGAGTTGATGCAGGGGATTCGCAAATCGATCGAAGAAGGTCGCTTTCCGGATTTCTATGCGGAGACCATTGAAATGTGGGCGAAAGGCGATATCGATCCGGTGTGACAACCATCATCGGATAGCTGAATGCTAGATGCGCCTTACGTTCTTTTTCGTGACGATACGACCGGCACCGTGACGCTGTTTACGGAGCCGGAGGAAATTATCGTTGCGCACGAGGCCAGCGACGTCTTTCCAGCGCTTGAAAGAATGCAGGCCGCCAGAGCAAGCGGAAAATATTTAGCCGGCTATATGTCCTATGAGGCAGGATACCTTTTCGAGCCCAAGCTAAGGCCTCTCGCAGAGCAAGATCGGGCTTGCCCGCTACTGTGCTTCGGGGTGTTTTCGTCACCATCTGATACACGTGCGGCATCCAAGCCATTGAAACTTATGGCGCCTGACGATTTTTTGAGCGATCTCACGGCGTCATGGGCCTTTGCCGACTACCAGAAACGGTTCAATCGACTGCATCAGCATCTCCGCCAGGGAGATTGTTACCAGGCTAACCTTACCATGCCTGTCACTGGTCGGTGGCATGGTGATCCGCTTCTCGCCTTCTGGTCTCTGATCGAGCGACAGCCAGTCAAATATGGTGCGCTGGTTCATCTGGACGGCCCTATCATCCTGTCACGCTCGCCGGAACTCTTCTTCTCCGTCAATGCAGATGGCTGGATCGAGACCCACCCGATGAAGGGTACGGTCAAGCGCGGATCGTCGGCTGATGAGGACGCAGCGATCATTTCGGAGATGGGCAAGGACGAGAAGACGCTCGCTGAAAACCGCATGATCGTCGATCTGCTGCGCAACGACATTTCGCGGATCACAGAAGTCGGCAGTCTGAATGTGCCAAAGCTCTTCGAAATCGAGACCTATCCGACCGTGCACCAGATGGTCAGCCATGTGCGCGCAAAGCTCCTGCCAGACATGACGATCGCCGATATTTTTGCGGCACTGTTTCCTTGCGGCTCGGTGACGGGGGCGCCGAAAATGCGGGCGATGGAGATATTGCATGAGCTGGAGGTCGGGCCGCGCGACATCTATTGCGGCGCAATCGGCATGATTTCCCCAAAGGGTGACATGCGGTTTTCGGTGGCGATCCGCACTATTACCCTTTTCGACGATGGGCGCGCGACCTTCAATGTCGGTGGCGGGATTGTCTTCAATTCCACCGCGCAGTCCGAATATGACGAATGCCTTCTCAAGGCAAAGTTTGCGGCCGGCGACCGAAAGCTCGTCTAAGCCTGCGAACGGCATAAATCTCTGCCGTCATGCAAGTGTCATGGATCGATCTTAGAGACAGATCCCAGGGAGCAGGCTTCTTCACGAACCGGAACACGGTGCGCCCGCGCTACATGGTGTGTCGAAGACTTCGTCTTTCTTTGTTTTCTCAAGGATACCGTTCCATGACATCATTCCGTTCTTCTGCCTCTCGCCGGCTTGCTGCCGCCTTGGCGGCATCGATTTTCATGTTACCTGCCGCCGTAATGGCTGAAACCACCGCCGCTGCAAACGGCGTCAGCTACGCGAGCAAGGGTTTGGTCGCCGTTGGTCGTATTCCCGCCAGCCAGCGCGACAAGTTCGGCGAAACCTTCGGCTCCGGCTCGGGCATGTCGATCGATGTCACCAGCTGGAAGAAGGAAGGCGACGCCTATCGCGGTTCTCTCTGGCTGCCGCCGGACCGTGGCTACAATGTCGAAGGAACGACGGATTACAACGCCCGCATCAACAAGATCGACGTGACGCTGATGCCCGCAACGGGCGGCGACATGGCTGCGGACAAGCAGCAGACGGGTGTTCAGGCAACGCTTGCCGATACGCTGCTTTTGACCGATGAGCAGGGCAAGAACATGACGGGCCTCGATCCTGAGGCCGGTACCCGTCCGGCGAGCGGCGCCACACCTGTGCTGCCTTTCGCGTCTACAGGCAAGGTCTCGCTCGATGCCGAGGCGGTGGTGCGTCTGGCGGACGGCTCGTTCCTGATCAGCGACGAGTATGGCCCCTATATCTATCACTTCTCTGCCGACGGTAAGATGATCTCGGCCACGCAGCCGCCCAAGGCGCTGCTGCCGATGCGCAAGGGTGAGATCAACTTCTCGTCCAACAATGTTGGCGAAGGCGGCAAGAAGCCCGATCCGAAGGACCCCGAAACCGGACGCCAGAACAATCAGGGTCTGGAAGGCATGTCGCTGACCCCGGATGGCAAATACCTCATCGCCGTTCTGCAATCGGCAACCCGTCAGGATGGCGGCGATTCCTCATCGACCCGCGATCACACCCGCGCACTGGTCTATGATGCGAGCGATGTCGATCACCTGAAGCTCGTGCATGAATATGTCGTGCCGCTGCCGAAGTTCGAGGGCAAGGACAAGACGCTTGTCGCAGCACAGAGCGAGATCCTGGCTTTGTCGGACAAGGCATTCCTGATGCTGGCGCGCGACAGCAACAATGGCCAGGGTATGAAGGGCGATACATCGGTCTACCGCAGAATAGAACTTGTGGATCTCTCCGGCGCGACGGACATCGCCGGTGGCGAATTTGATGATGTGAAGCCGGTTGCGCCCAAGGGTGTTCTGGACAGCGCCATCAAGCCGGCCACTCTGCATGACTTCATCGATCTCAACGACGCCAAGGACCTTGCCCGCTTCGGCCTGCACAATGGCGCCCCGAACGACAAGAACAACCTGTCGGAGAAGTGGGAGGCTATGTCGATTGCAAGCGTCCTCGATGCTTCCGCACCGGATGATTATTTCCTCTTCGTCGCCAATGACAACGACTTTCTGACGCAGGATGGTTTCCAGGTTGGCAAGTCGTACAAGGCGGAAGGTGATGCGGATGTGGACACCATGTTCCAGGTGTTCCGCGTGACACTGCCGGGCGTTGCCAAGCGCTAAAGCGCCGTGCGTCCTAATTGGACGCACAAAGAACGCTTTACCTTTTTGAATCTACGCATCATGAGAGCCGTGCCGAAAACATTCGGCGCGGCTTTTTTACGCATATCAATCGTCGTCGATCTCTTCGAATTCCTGCGCGCCGGACGTGGTGGAATGAAACACGGGCACGAAGAGCCGCATATAGACGAGCCTGACGCTCCAGCCCTGTTCCAGAGCCTCAGCCCAGGCTTGCTTGCGACCGGGCTTCTTGAAGCCTTTTGCGATCGCCTTCTTCTCGCTCTTTGCGAAGGTCTTCGGTTGAAGAATGTTTTCAGGCGAACACAGGGCAAAGCCCTTCTGGAAGGCCGGTGGCGGGTTGGGTGTGATTGTCATGAGTGTATCAGCCTGCGTGGAGGAAGCGGATGGCTTCGTCCCTGCGATGGAGATAAAGCAGGGTTCTGAGGTTCTTGCCGCGCTCGCTCACAAGCTCGGCGTCTTTTTCTATCATATAGGCGGCATCCTTGCGGGCGATCTCCAGCAAATCGGCATGCGCCTCGAGGCTCGCTATGCGAAAGCCAGGCGTGCCGGATTGGCGGGTGCCGAGGAGTTCTCCTTCGCCGCGCAGCTTCAGATCCTCTTCGGCAATCAGGAAGCCGTCTTCGCTATCGCGCAGGATGGAGAGTCGCGCTTTGCCGTTCTCACTCAGCGGACCCTTGTACAGCAATATGCATGTGGAGGCCTCGTCGCCACGTCCGACACGACCGCGCAGCTGATGAAGCTGGGCAAGGCCGAAACGTTCGGCGTGTTCGATGACCATGATCGTGGCATCCGGCACGTCCACGCCCACTTCGACGACAGTGGTTGCCACAAGCAGGCGTGTTTCGCCGCTTTTGAAGGCGAGCATCGCCGCATCCTTTTCAGGCCCGCTCATCCGCCCATGGATGAGGCCGATATTGGCGCGCAAGGATTGTGACAGCACCGCATGTCGTTCCTCTGCCGACATGAGATCCGATTCCTCCGATTCCTCGACCAGAGGGCAAATCCAGTAGGCCTTTTTGCCCTCCGCCAGAGCGCTGCGCAGTCGGTCGACGATGTCCCCGATCCGCTCAGTGGGAATGGTCACCGTCTGGATCGGCTTTCGGCCTGCGGGCTTTTCCGTCAGTTTGGAGACATCCATATCGCCGAAGGCGGCGAGAACCAGCGTGCGGGGAATGGGTGTTGCCGTCATGACCAGCATATGCGGCGTGATGCCCTTGGCGGTGAGACGAAGGCGTTGATGCACGCCGAAGCGATGCTGCTCATCCACCACCGCAAGAACGAGGTTCTTGTAGGACACGCTGTCCTGAAACAGGGCGTGCGTGCCAATAACGATCTGTGCCTCGCCGGATGCGATGCGCTCCTCGATTTCGCGGCGCTCCTTGCCCTTGGTTCTGCCGGTCAGAACCTCGCAGGAGATGCCGGCGGCGGCGGCATATTTCGTCATCGTCGCAAAATGCTGGCGCGCCAGAATTTCAGTCGGCGCCATCAGCACGGCCTGTCCACCGGTCTCCACGGCCGTTGCCATAGCCATCAGCGCAACCAGCGTCTTGCCCGCGCCGACATCGCCCTGGAGCAGGCGGAGCATGCGGTCTTCGCCTGCCATGTCGGTCAGAATATCCTTTACCGCAGCGCTCTGGCTTGCGGTGAGCGAAAAGGGCAGGCCGGCGAGAATGCGCGCCGCGTAGTCTCCCTTGGCGCGGATCGGCTGACCAGCGACCTTCCGCAGCCTCTGGCGGACCAGCGCCAGCGAAAGCTGTCCGGCCAGCAACTCGTCA
>Ga0157371_10005989_pt1 | contig 10140 bp, 17 predicted proteins | sample C45metaG_FD_113462 | JGI IMG/M metagenome (GOLD analysis project Ga0157371, IMG submission 113462) | Corn rhizosphere microbial communities from Kellogg Biological Station, Michigan, USA - C4-5 metaG | ecosystem: Host-associated > Plants > Roots > Rhizosphere > Soil | place: USA: Michigan...
ATCCCGACTGACTCGCACCGCCAGATGCAAAAGGTATTCCGCTGGATCGACGGCGACACCGAATACGCCGCTAACAACATTCGCCAGCTGACACCGGCAATCATGTCCGTCCTGCCGCTGGAGTACCGCCATCGACTTCTTCCTGAGGACAGTTTCATGTCCCGCTTAGCTCGACTTGAGAAGGAAACGAGCGAGGCGAAAGTGGCAGTTGCGATGAATGCCCCGCGCCACCAGAAGCTCAAGGAACTGAGTGAGGGGATCGTAGAGATGTTCCGTGTTGACCCGGACCTGACAGCGCCACTGATGGCCATGGTCACGTCGATGCTGGGGGTTATGTGATGGGAAGTATCAAAAATGGCGAAAGCCAGTCTGCGCGAACAGAACTGGCCTTCAGATGCAAATCGTGTGCACTCATTGCAGGAGGAATAATGGCAAAAAATCCACGCTATTACCATACCGCTGTACATAAAAACATAACCCGCGACCGCTTCATCCGCTCGGTTAATCCGATTGTGGCAGAGAAGATGCGCGCCATTCTGGAAGAACTGAAACGTAAGGAGAGTGGCCGTGGGTAACGTATCTAATTTAGCCGAAGCCAGAGAGGCCAGAAGGCTCCAGAAACCGCGCACGAATGACGGTAAGGGGTTTGCCTTGCTGCACCGTAAAATTATGGATGTGCCGTTCTACAAGGACGCTGAGGCGGCTCATTTATGGGTTCACCTGCTCCTGCGCGCTAATCACGAACAGACACTGGTATCGACTGATGTCGGCGATGTGATCTGCGAACGCGGAGAGTTCATTACCGGGCGAAACACGCTGGCAATGGAAACGGGTTTGACCGCTGATCGCGTTAAATCACTGCTCCGTAAATTCCAGAATCTGGGCATGATCACCACCAAATCAAACAACCGTTTTACTGTTCTAAAAGTGGTCAAATATGACGAATATCAGTCAAATTTTTGTCCAGCCGATGTCCAGCCAGTGTCCAGCCCAAACGCAGTCGTACCAATGCCTGCGGAGGTGGAGTGTCCAGCCGATGTCCAGCCAGTGTCCACAGATAACAATATATTAAATAACTTACTACCTAACGGTAGTAAGTATGTCGCAAATGACCAGAAACCCGCTGAAGAGAAAAAGTCACGTTTGTCATGCGATGAAGTATGGCAATGCCTGAAAGACGAACTGCCTGAAGCACGGGGATGGAGATGCCTCACTGATGAGCGACGCAATCTGATCCGCACCTTCTGGGGTAAGGCTAACAAAATTGCCCGCAACCTGGACGGCAAGCCGATGGATATGGACGGTTTCAGAAGCTATCTGCGCTACATCGCTCAGAACTGCCGCTGGATGCTTGAAGACCGACCAGACCAGAAATCCGGGAAGACCTGGCGCCGCATGAAATTCGATAAGTTCCTGACCGAAAAGCTCTACATCGAAGTGCGCGAGGGGGATCGTGATGACCGCTGAATTCATGGCTTTACCACAAAACCTCGAAGCAGAGCAGAGCGTTATCGGTGGCCTGCTGCTGGACGATGACAACAGCGAGCGAGTCCAGAAGGTTCTGGCGATGCTCAAGCCTGAGTCGTTCTACAGCCGACCTCACCAGGTGATCTTTGCCGAAATGCGCCAGATGTTCCGCGACAACAAGCCAGTCGATGGGTTGACGCTTTTCGACGCTCTGGAAAGCAAAGGACTTACGGAGCAGATCGGCGGTTTCGCCTACATCGCGCAGATCGCAAAAAACACACCGAGCGCTGCAAACATCGTGGCATACGCAGCATCAGTCCGGGAAGCCGCAATGGAGCGCTACGGTATCAACCGCCTGACCGAAGCTACCGAGCTGCTGTATTCCCGCAATGGCATGAGCGCCACGCAGAAGTACGAGGCCATTCAGGGTATTTTCACCCACCTCGCAGACCATTCAAAAACCGGTAGTCGCCGTGGGTTGCGGTCGTTCGGCGAGGTTATGGATGACTGGGTAGCAGATCTGGAGAAACGCTTTGACCCTTCAGGCGAACAGCGCGGCATGAGCACCGGTATCCCGTCACTCGACCGACTGCTGGCGCCGAAAGGTCTGGTTAAAGGCTCTCTGTTCGTAATTGGCGCAAGGCCAAAGATGGGCAAGACAACCCTGTACGGGCAGATGGCGATCAACTGCGCGGTTCGTGAGAAAAAACCAGCGCTGATGTTCAGCCTGGAAATGCCCAGCGACCAGATCCTCGAAAAGCTTGTTGGTCAGAAGTCCGGCGTAAATCCGAGCATTTTTTACATGCCCGCCACGGATGACGCCGATGATCAGTACCAGGGAGACTACGATGGAGACTTTAAGAAGGCGATCGCTACAGCCGGCCGACTGAGTGAAATCGACATGCTGTACATCGACGACACTCCTGGCCTGTCACTGGCGCATATCGTTACCGAATGCCGTCGAATTAAGCGCGAGAAAGGCTGCGTAGGCATGATTTTGGTTGACTACCTGACGCTGATGACCGCCGAAAAAGCCGACCGTAATGACCTGGCGTACGGGATGATCACCAAAGGGCTTAAGAACCTCGCCAAAGAGCTTGGCTGCGTCGTCGTGCTGCTGACTCAGCTCAACCGTGAACTGGAGAAGCGAGTGAATAAACGCCCGTTGCCGAGTGATTCCCGCGACACAGGACAGATTGAGCAGGACTGCGACTACTGGGTTGGTATCCACCGGGAAGGTGCTTTCGATGACAGCGTGCCGCCGGGAGAAACCGAGTTAATCCTGCGACTCAACCGCCACGGCAGTACCGGAACGGTTTATTGCAATCAGATCAACGGGGCAATTTACGACACAGACCAGCAGGCCGCCGCCGCAGAACGCCGCGGGCGTGAGCAGCAGCCGAAAAAGAAAGGGGGATTCTGATGACCATAACAATCCGCGGGCAGATTCTTGCAGCCCTGCGTAATAACCCGGGCCTGAGCAGTGCTCGTATTGCCAGCATGATCGGCATGACCACCAAAAAGATTTCCGGCCCGCTAAGCACGTTGTTTGCAGACGGACTGATCGAGTTCGAAGGCAAGCATGGCCAGCGGCTGTATCGGCTGACCAGCTACGGCATGAAATACGCACCGGAAACCATACCGGCCATGCCGAAGGGAAATTCGAAGCTGGTGCAGCGCACAGAGACAAACGTGATCTGCCAGGAGTGCCGCAACAGTCCGGCGATGAGAAGGGTATTGATGGTTTGGGGGAGGGTAGGGGTATGAGCGTAAAACGTTATGAAGTGAACGGATCGTCATCTGTTTTTGAAAATGAGAACGGAAGCCTTGTCGATTACGATGACTACGCCGCACTTGAAGCCAGATGCGCGGCGCTGGCTGCGGAAGTGTACGACCTGAAACATCCTGGCACATACCTGCCATCGAAACGCGAAACGCCTGCTACAGACGCTTTCCTGGCTGAAGTGCGGGCCAGCGCGGTTGATGAAGCCTGTCTGAAAATTAGCAATGCAATTGTTAATTGCTATCAGGACGAACAGATTGGTCTTGATGAAGCAGCAACTATCTGCGGTGACTTCGCCGCCCAGCTTCGCAAAGGAGTGCAGTCATGAGCAAACGCCTTGCAATTCTTAAAGCGTCCCTATCCAAAAAAGAAGCGTTATTCAGCGATAAATTGCAGCAGCATTTCGACACCGTGAAGCAGGCTAATGGTCAACCGCTCAACGACAAGCGGAATGGACAAGCAACGCTGAGTAAATGGGATAAGCAAAGCGATGCTCTGCGGAATTTGGAAAGCAGCATACAGAGAACAAAAGACGCCATTGAGCGGGAGGAGATGAAAATCGCATTAGCTGAGTCGGTCGATGTTCCTGACTTCATGCAGAAGGCGATAGAGGATGGATTAATCACCCAGTGGCGAAAATATCCTCGTTTTTTCTTTGTGACGGGCGTGAAGCATGGGCGCATCGTCCTGAATGAAGAAACCGGAATGATTGCGTATCGATATTTAAGCAAAGTTACCAAGGAAGAGTATCCAACTTTTCGGGATGTTTTTAATAAACTCAATAAGCAATGCCGTGAAAAGCAGGAGGCCGCCCAATGAGCAACATCGACAAAATCAGCAAAGATGCGCTCCGTGAAGTGGCAGAAGATGCGCAAAAGGCGCACAAGTGGGAAGGCCTTGAAAACGGACTAAAGGCTGACGGGTATGTCAGCACAACGGTTCGTTTCATTCAGCGTGCTTCACCGCAAACCGTGCTGGCGCTGCTGGATGAGCTGGAAGCCAAAGATGCTCAAATAGCGAATCTTACCGCCGAACGCGATGCTCTTCGTGAAGGCGCGATGGGTGACGCGAAGCACAGCAATACCCGTGCTGCGGCCGATATCTATTTCCAGTTGGTCGAGGAGTGCGAAATACCTGCTGGCGGATCACTGGTTGAGTATGTAAGCGAACTGCGTGAACGTGCCGCAGCCGGTAAAGGAGAGTGATCATGGCACTGACGAAAAAACAGCGCGCAGAGCTGCGTATGAAGTTCGGTGGTCGCTGTGCTTATTGCGGGTGCGAATTGCCTGAAAAGGGATGGCACGCTGACCACGTTGAAGCGGTACTGCGCAAATCAGAGCAGTGTATGAAGGCGGCTGCGAAAGGCATCTTCAAACTGAAGGCGACTGGTGAATTCTACAGACCAGGGGCGGATAGGCTGGAAAACCTATTCCCGGCATGTGCGCCATGCAACCTGCTGAAAACCTCCTATTCGCTGGAAATGTTCAGAAAGCAGGTATCTCTTCAGGTCGAGCGAGGGCGCAAGAGCAGCATGAACTTCCGAACGGCAGAGCGTTTCGGCCTTATCGAGGCAGTGGAGAAGCCAGTGGTGTTCTGGTTCGAACAGTATCAGGAAGGAGCAGCATCATGATTACCCTTACCAAAGAATGGCTCCTGGCGACCATCGCGGAGCTTGAAGAAGAGCGCGATGCTGTGCCCGGCGCAGTAAACGAAGATGCGTTAATGGCGCTTGCTGCGATGAATATTGCGCTGGCATCGCTCGAAGCGGAGTCTGTGGCGTTCAGGTCAAAGTTAAAGCCACCATCTTCTATCGGTAGCGAGCACTGGGATTATACGGATCATCGACAGCCAGATGCTTTCGAACTTGAGAGCTGTGTGATTGAGCGACTCTTCACCGAACCTCCAGCGCCGGTAGCTGTGCCAGCTGGATACAGATTGCAGCCAATATCTGAATATGACGCCATGTGTTCCGCCATGCTTCAGGGTGTCGAAAACGCCGAGACGCTCACCACCATGCAGACCGCTTCAGCTCTGGATTCTTCGCCAAAAATTGCCGAGTCGCCCACCGGCATAAATCAGGGTAAATCCGAACCTGTAACGACGGCTAACAAGTTGCCATTCGAGCAGTGGCTTTCTCAGCAGACAGGCACTATTGACGTCGAATGTGGATGCGTGATGACGGAGGTGTTTTTCCACTGGTTGCGCGTTGCGTATGAGGCTGGCAACTATCCGGTTATTCCGGATGGTTGGGTTTTGGTGCCGATTGAGCCGACTTATCAGATGTGCGAGGCGATGGGTCTGCAATGGGAGAGCCCGCGATTTCCGGATCGCTATAAGGCGATGCTCGCCGCCGTTAAAAAATAGTCGTAATTTCTGCTAAAGTTTGGGCAATATAACCAGCACAGTAATTAGGGAGTCATTTATGCACGAACTATTTGTGCTGGTTTTGAGTACCTGTGCCAGCCTCAGCAATATGTCAGGTTGTTCTTTGGAAGTGGTGAACTTGAACACTGAAAAAGAACCGGTGAATGTCTTTTACAGCAGGAAAGACTGCGAAGAAAGCATGAAGAAAATCATGCTAAATCATGCCCAGTACTATGAAATATCAGGTAGAGAGCCATCAATGGCGAAGTGTGAAAAAATCTTTTTACCTAAGAATGTTAGTAAATAGTTAAAAAGCCAATGCGAATTTCATGAGGTTCAATAGGAGCTTGAAATGGAAGATTATCTGGTTTTTGGTTTAGGTCATGAAGGTGATATCCAGAACGATGAAGCGGGACTTGATAAAATAAACGTGGTAACAAAAGCGGTAATGCGTTCAACAAATTCCAGTGAGCCGGTAGCTTACCAAATGACCCAGTTCAAAGAATTTAATGTTGTCAGGCAGCAAGCGTATGATGGTGAATACTACAACATAGCATTTGATGTTTTACCATCTCGCGATCGTGTTGATGCTGCAATTCGCAAATATCACCCAAAGAAATCATCCACGGTTTAGTAACCTTTGATTTTCTGGAATCAAGCAGCCATAATCATGTCATCGGAGCCTGAACAACTCCGGTGACTTCTGCGCATTTAAGGGGACTTAAATGCGAACACAATCTGAATTCCTCACCTTGTCACAGATGCAGAAATGCACCTGCGATTTTCTGCATTCTGCGTTGCCTCTCGGAGGTGGCGTATGAAGCAGCACTACTGCATCGTTAACGACACCGTTAAAGATAACCTCATAGCATTCATCCGCACTCTGCCGGTAAACCCGCGCGCGCCGATGGTCGTCGAGGCCCGGGAAGAGACGCGCACCGACAAGCAAAACCGTCTTATGTGGCCGCTGCTGAAAGACCTGTCTGACCAGGTTGTCTGGCACGGCGAAAAGCTTACCCGAGAAGAGTGGAAGGACCTCATCACCGTTCTGGTAAACCAGACTCAGGACCAGGAACAAAAATCCGCGCCGGGCATCAACGGCGGACGCGTTTATTTCGGCGTCCGCACATCCAAATCAAGCAAGCGCTACATGGTCGACGTCATCGAGGCGATTTATTGGTTCGGTACCGACCGCGGTGTGAAGTTCTCCGAGGCTTCCAGTAAGCGCATCGCCTGGGCGCAAGAGTGGAGGGCTTCCCGTGGGTAATCCTCTCGCACGCGTCATCACAAACGAAATATTCCGCGTTCCGGCGCGCCGCCAGCGCAAGCCCGCGGTAAAGCCGTCCGACATCCCGACACTGAAAGACTACACATCCCGCCTGGTGGATCAGAAATGGCTGCGTCTCGCGGCAGGGAGAGCGCATGGCTAATTTATGCAAAGCGGCACGCGGCCGAGATTGTCAGGTGCGGATCCCCGGCGTATGCAACGGCAACGCTGAAACCTCGGTACTGGCCCACATCCGTATTGCTGGCCTCTGCGGGACCGGAATCAAGCCGCCTGACCTGATCGCGACCATCGCATGCAGCAGTTGCCACGACGAGATTGATCGCCGCACCCGTCTGGTCGATGCGGAATATGCAAAGGAGTGCGCCCTGGAAGGCATGGCACGCACGCAGGTGATCTGGCTGAGAGAGGGGCTCGTGAAAATATGAATATTTTCGATATCACGCCAGTCAGCAAACCCCGCATGACTCAACGGGACCGGTGGGTAAAACGTCCGGCAACAGCGGCATATTGGGCTTTTAAAGCCGAAGTACGCCAGCTCGGGATCTGTCTGCCTGAGTCCGGTTATCACGTCACCTTCATCATTCCCATGCCAAAAAGCTGGAGCCAGAAGAAGCGCGCGCAACTTAACGGCCAGGCTCATCAGCAGAAACCGGATAAAGACAACCTGGAAAAGGCGCTTCTCGATGCCATTTTCGACGACGACAGCCGCGTATGGGATGGCCGGGTGACAAAACTTTGGGGAGAGAAGGGACAGATCATTATTGGGGAGTGCGCGCCGTGACCAGAGACGAGATAACCCGGTACCAGGCGGAAAGCGTTAAGCGCGCCAGTCTGCCACCAGTAGCAAAGCACAGCCAGCAAACCAACCAGCCACAGAAGGAAGCCGCATGAACAGTCAGCAACTGGAATACGTACGTCAGCAGCTCATTGTGGCAACCGCAGACCTAAGCGGGGCGACGAAAGGGCAACTGGCAGCTTTCGCCGAGAACGCGCAGTTCACCGCGACGGCGCGCAGCCGGGGGCGGAAAAAGGCATTCGACAAGGATAAGCAGCGCATGGTCAACCCGGACGGGCCGCCGATGAGCGGCATCCAGTCCCGCGCCAAGGGTTCATCTATCGCGCTTGTGGGGCCGGTTGAGTTCGTGACCGCATCCTGGCGCCGCGCTGTGCTGTCTTTGGAAGACCACCAGAAAGCATGGCTGCTATGGAACTACAGCGAGAATATCCGCTTTGAGTACCAGGTGGCGATCACTCAATGGGCGTGGGCAGAGTTCCGTGATCAGCTCGGTGCTAAGAAGGCGGCCGGCAAGACGATGGAACGCCTGAAGAAGCTTATCTGGCTGGCGGCGCAGGACGTCAAAGCAGAGCTGGCTGGGCGGGAAACGTATGAATACCAGGCGCTGGCGTCGCTGGTTGGCGTAACGCCAAAGAACTGGTCAGAGACGTTTACGGACCGCTGGGTGGAGATGAGGCGTATCTTCCTGCGCCTGGATAATGGGGCGTTATTGCAAGTTACGCGATCACGTTCACAACAAAAGGCGACAAATTTAGACTCAAGTCTTGCAAAACTGGATTGAAACGCATATATTTCATGTAAATCTGATATCTTCGCCATAGCTTCGTAGGTCGACAAAGAATTGAGAGCCTCGCCATCGTGCGGGGCTTTGTTTTTTGTGCTTTCTGTAAACCAAGTGGTCGTTAAAAGTTAAAAATCATTTTTTACTTATGTAAAATGTGGCCTCCAGTTATAACAGAGAGTCCTCATCATGAAGAACTTCCAACTTTATGTTGGCGGCACTAACAACATCACCTATCGTTACGAAATCAAAAAGGTGGATGATGCTTTTAGTGTTCGAATATTCAATGTCATAAACAAGGTGCACAAAGAGGTTGGTAGCAAGTCGCTTCGCTTTGTGTCAGCTCATGATGTTATTGATGAGTGCACATTGCATTACAGGAAACACGCTGAAGGCTTCAGAGGCTTTATACGTGGCTTCATGATGCGGTGAAGGTGCAACTCAACAAACAGGTCGCTCAAGCGGCCTTTTTTATTGCCTGTAGCTCAGAGGAAAGAGCACCCGCCTTCTAAGCGGTTGGTCGCTGGTTCGAATTCAGCCAGGCGAGCCAAACCCAGCCAGGGTATTTACGGCCAGAGAGCCGACATTGCCTTACCCTCATCTTCCCGGCCTGTCGCCGGGTTTTTTATTCAGGCCGCAGACAATCAATTCCAGATGCCCCGTAGCTATCGTGTCTGACGGCCTTTCCCACTACACGAACAGCACCCGCTAACTACGCGAGGTGAGAGCATGTATCGCATGGAAAAAATAACCACTGGTGCTGCTTATGGCGCTTCAGCCGGGAGCATCCTAAACGGCATGCTGAATGCCTACAGCCCCGAGCAGTGGAACGCTATCGGCGTGCTGGTGGGTATCATCATTGCCGTACTGACGTATCTGACAAATCTCTATTTCAAGATCCGCGAAGACAACCGCCGCAGCAGGAGCCGAGATGAACCCAACGTTGAGGAATAAGCTAGTTGGTGCCATTGTCGGCGGATCCGGAGCAATCACCATTGCTGCAGTAATGCTGGGCAATGCTGATGGGCTGGAAGGGCGGCGTTATTACGCCTATCAGGATGTGGTCGGCGTCTGGACCGTTTGCGATGGGCACACCGGTACCGACATTCGCCGCGGCCACCGCTACACCGACAAAGAGTGCGACAACCTGCTGAAGGCAGATCTGCGAAAGGTGGCAAACGCCATCGACCCGCTGATCAAGGTTCGCATTCCTGAGCCTACCCGAGCCGCGCTTTACTCCTTCACCTATAACGTTGGCTCTGGTGCTTTTTCCAGCTCGACGCTGCTGAAGAAGTTGAACGCCGGAGACGTGCCGGGGGCATGCAAAGAACTGCAGCGCTGGACATATGCCGGTGGCAAGCAGTGGAAGGGGTTGATTACCCGACGCGAGATTGAGCGTGAAGTTTGCGAGTGGGGCCAGAAATGAGCCGATTAACCGCAATCATCTGTGCTGTCGTTATCTGCCTGCTGGTTTCAATGTCCTGGGCGATTAACCACTACCGCAACAACGCCATCACCTACAAAGACCAGCGCGATAAAGCCACTGAGAAACTCAGCCTGGCTAACGCCACCATCAATGACATGCAGACCCGCCAGCGTGATGTCGCGGCGCTGGATGCCAAATACACGAAGGAACTCGCCGATGCGAAAGCTGAGAATGA
>Ga0157371_10005996_pt1 | contig 10133 bp, 8 predicted proteins | sample C45metaG_FD_113462 | JGI IMG/M metagenome (GOLD analysis project Ga0157371, IMG submission 113462) | Corn rhizosphere microbial communities from Kellogg Biological Station, Michigan, USA - C4-5 metaG | ecosystem: Host-associated > Plants > Roots > Rhizosphere > Soil | place: USA: Michigan...
AACTCGCTCAGCCCACGGGGCAGCTTCGCCAGCCGCAGCGCGATCAGGTTGGCCAGCGAGCCCAGCACGCAGCCGAAGCCGCCCACGCTCACCCCGGCCGCCAGCGCGGGCAGGTCGCGCACGTGGCCGTCCAGCAGGATCGCGGCCGGCACGTTGCTGATGAACTGCGAGGTGACGATCGCCGCGAGGTACGCGCGCCAGCCCTCGGTGATCGGCCAGTGGCCCAGCAGCGCCACCACCGCGGGCAGCTGCGCGAGCTGGCGCAGGTCCACGAACATCAGCGCGATGATCGCCAGCAGCGCCCAGTCGATGCTGCGCAGCACGCGCGGATAGCTCACCAGGAACACGCCGAACACCACGCCCAGGCCCGCGAGCAGCCAGTGCCGGTCGAGTGCGATCACGAAGCCGATGAACAGCAGCCCCGACAGCGCCAGCATGCGCGGCTGCACCGGCGCGGCCTCGGCCTGCGGCTTGAGCTCGATCGGCGTGCGCGGCACCAGCAGCCACACCGCCACGAAGACCCAGAACAGCATCACCGCGACCGTCGGGCCCATCATCCCCATGAAGGCGACGAAGCCCTCGCCGGAGCGGTGCCAGAGGTACAGGTTCTGCGGATTGCCGATGGGCGTGAGGGCCGAGCCTGCGTTCACCGCGAGCGCCTGCAGCACCACCAGCCGCGCCAGCGGCAGGTGCGCCTGGGTGGCGAGCACGCGTGTAAGCGGCACCAGCAGGAACAGGCTCACGTCGTTGGTGACCAGCGCGGATAGAAAGGCCGCACTGGCCGTCAGCAGCATCGCGAGGCTGCGCTGGTTGTGGGTGCGGGCGAGCAGGCGCTGGGCGGTGGCCTGCAGCATGCCGCTTTTCTCGACGCCCTGGGTGATGGCCAGCAGGCCGGCGAGCGCGCCGACGGTCTGCCAGTCGACCAGGCGCAGCCAGTCCATGGGCGCGCGCGGGTGCAGGAACGCGAACAGCACCGCCACGGCGACCAGCACCCACAGCAGGCCGTTGCCGCCCCCGCCGTTCTCTTCGGTGGCGTGCGCATCGCCGGGCAGCGGTGCGTGGAGCGTGGCGGACACGGAATCCCTGTTCATGCGGTGGCTCCCTCGAGTGCGGCGGCGCCGGCTGCGGTGGCCTGGGCGGGACGACGCGTCTCCGGCATCGCGATAGCGAACAGTGCGAGCGCGGCCGCCGCGATGCCCGCGAGCAGGACGAAGGCCGTGCCATAGCCTGCAGCATTGGCGACCGTGCCCGCCACGAGGTTGCTGAGTGCGGCGCCCAGACCCACGCAGGCCGCGCCGATGCCCAGCGCGAAGTTGAAGTGCCCGCTGCCGCGCGTCAGGTCGCTGATCATGAGCGTGAGCATCACGCCGAAGATGCCCGCGCCGACGCCGTCGAGCACCTGCAGCGCCAGCAGTGCCGCAGGGCTGTCGGCCAGCAGGTAGAGCAGGCCGCGCAGCGGCAGCACCGCGAAGCCCACGAGGAAGATAGGCTTGCGTGCGAGCCGCGGCGCCCAGCGGCCCACGGCCAGCCCGATCGGGATGGTGACCAGCTGCGTGACGATCACGCCCGCGGACATCCACAGCGCCGCCGATGCGCCGGCCCGTGCGCTGACCTTCTGCGCCACCAGCGTGAGCATCGCGGCGTTGGCCAGGTGGAACAGGAAGGCACAGGCCAGCAGCACGACCAGACGCCGGTCGTACCAGCGCGCGGTGCGCACGCCCGCAACGGCGGGCGTCGCGTCCTGCGCGTCGGCGCCACGCGCGAGCTGCGGATCGATGTCGCGGTCGCGGATGAGCAGGGCCGCCACGATGGTCGGCACGGCCATCGCCGTCGCATAGAAGAACATCGCGTGCGCGCCGTACAGGTGGCTAACGGCCCCCGTCCCGAGCGCCCACAGCACCGTGCCCGCGGCCGTGATGGCGGCGTTGCGGCCGATGCGGCTGTCCAGCCCCGCGCGGCCCACCATGCCCAGGCTCGTGGCCGCGAGCGCGGGCGCGACCAGCGTGCCCGCCGCGCCGATCAGCGCCTGGCCCGCGAGGATCACCCCATAACCCGGCCAGTTCGCCATCGCCACCAGCGTCAGCGCGACGAGTGCCACCGCCCCCGCGATCCAGCGCGGCTTGTGGCGCACGCTGTCGATCAGCGCGCCGGCGGGCGCCTGTGCCGCCAGGCCCACCAGGGCCGACACGAACATCACGCTGCCGATGCGCTGGGGATCCCAGGCCAGCGTGCCGGCCATGAAGATCACCAGGAACGGCCCCACGCCGCCCTGGATGTCGGGCGCGAAGAAGGCGAGGGCGTCGAGCGCGCGCACGCTGCGCGAGGAGGGAGCGGGGGAGGTCATCGCGCAGGGCCTCAGGAGTTGGCGGGAGGCTGCGGTGCGAACTGCGGTGCAGGCGGCACCGGCGGCACCGGAGCCATCGGGCGCTGGTGGCGCGGGCCGCGCGGACCCACCTGACCGGCGGGTCCCATGGGGCCGACAGGCCCGCTCACGAGTTCGCGCACGCTGTCGGCGCTCTGGCCGAGGCTGGTCGCCTCGATCGCGCTGCCGTTGGCTCCGCGCGTTCCCCAGCCGCGTGCGAAGAGCTGCGCGCCGGGCTGAAGGATCGCGCCATAGGCCGCGCCGATGTGCGGCGGGAAGCGCACGATGGACTTGTCGGCCAGGATCACGCCGTGCACGTCGCCGCGGTCGGTGTAGAGCAGCCGCTCGATGCGTCCGCTGGCCGACATGGCCGACAGCGCGGCCAGATCGCGTGGGCCGGGCGGGAACATGCCCGGGGCGGGCGGCTGGTCGATCACGCTGCGGCCGTTGGCTTCGAGCGTCTGTGCACGCACCACCGGCACGTTGGGCGCGCGCCAGCCGGCGACGCGCACCGTGTCGCCGGGCCGCAGCATCTGCATCACCGAGGCCGACAGGTGCGGCGGGAAGGCGACCTGCGTGCCGTCGGCCAGCAGCAGGCCGTCGGCCTCGCCGTTGGGGTTGACCAGCCATTGCGAGACGCGGCCTTGCGTCGTCATGCCGGACTCCGGCGCGGCGGCCAGGGGCGGCGGTGGCACGACACCCGCGGGCGGCGGGGGCGGCATCTGCGCGAAGGCGGCGCTGCCGGACAGCAGGCCGGCGATGGCGATCAGGGTGAAGCGGGGTGTCATGAAAGGCTCCTTTGAAGTGTCAGGTGCCTGAGATGAACCACACATCGTGCCAGTGTGTATTTCCTTTTAAATCAACAACTTGCGTGATCCGGTCTGCGGCCGGACGTACGGTCTGGGGACAGCAGGTGTCCGGTTTGCGGACACGTCGGCGGCTGCAGGTGTCCGGATCGGAGGTGCGGCAGCCGCCCCTCAGCAGCCTTCGCGACGGCGTGTCACTGCGCCCGCTACAGCACTCGCTCGATCTCGCCTTTGCAGAAATGAATGGTCTCGGCGACGGGCATCCGGGCCCAGGCCGGCTCGTCCTCCCCGCCCCCGAGATAGGCCGCCGCCGCACGTTCCATCAGCGAGCGATAGCTCGGTGGCAGGCGTTGCGCTGCCCACGCCGCAGCGACGTCCTTGGACACGATGTCGCCGGTACAGGCGCTGAACCAGATGCGCGCGAGCGCCAGGAGGATGTTTCTTTCCTCACCCAGCCAATCAGGCTCCTCGTTCCACTGCGCAATGGTGTCGAGCAGCGATTTCCTGAAGTCGGAACGCGGCACCTCCTCGAACAGTTCAGCGGCTGACGGTCCGAGCAGGGCCGAGCTGTGACGGCGCAGTTTGGTGATCAGGATGGCAAGGTCGTGATCGACCAAGGCGGGCTCGAAGCGCCCGGCCTCGATGTCCTCACGCAGCCATTCGCCGAACTGCATTTCGCGCCGCGGCGGATATCGCCAGGGAACGATCTCGCCCAGCGCGACGACCGTCACTTCGAGCGCCCTGAGCGTGTCGGAACTGCCCGGCCACGCCGAATGCGCCAGCAGATCGGTCATCAAAGCGCGCCGGACCGGTTCCGCCAGTGGATCAGTGATCGACACCATCAGGTCGATGTCGCTGCCGTGCTTCAAGCCGCCGTCCACAGCCGAGCCGAAGAGATGGATCGCCCGAAGGTTGCCGCCCAGGTGCAACTTCAGGACAGCCTGGACAGAGGAGACTTGAGGGATGATTTCTTGAGGTAACGCGGTCATGAGGGGGGACCAACTACAAGGCCGGGCACTTCCAAAGGTGTCCGGCTTTCTTGCTTTCGCCTCTGAATAGGCCCTTCTTCAGTCCGATAGGTCCGAAAAAGTTTGCCCTAACCCTACGCACCGGAGGGTATCTGGAGGAGGGTACGTGAAATCCGGTTGCCTTCTCTCGATGAGGTGGGGTGGGCTCTGGTGGGCTCTGTTTTACGTTCTGGGACGTAAGCCCTAGCTCGATTGAGGCCCCCTGCGATTTGTATGGGCTGCGCGAATGGGAGTTGATTCGTTGTCGGACTCATAATCCGTTGGTCGCTGGTTCAAGCCCAGCACGGCCTACCAACTATAAGACTATGGAGTCACTAAAGAGCTTGCTACCAAAATGGTAGCAAGCTCTTTTCTTTTTCTAGTTGCTCTCGCCCGATGTAATGGCCGATGTAAGAGGATTCCGAGGCATGATCCCAATGTTGCGGGGTGTCGCCCGGATGGCCGGACCCTGAACCTCGGTATCAGTCGCAGACTGGAACGGAATCAAGCGGTCGTATACAACGGATGCGGCGCGCTCGTTTGCCCACATGAATCGCTCAAGGGCAGTTGGACAAGGCCGCCATATTCCTTGGCCGAAACCGATCGCAAGATTCGCATCGCCTGTGGCGAGGGCAACGACGATCTGCTGATCGGGACGGTGTCAAGACGATCGAGGCTGTAGCATTCCAAGGGTCATACGGCGATTGCTTTGCCACCTCCGCAGCGCCAACTCAAAACTTGCTGCTGCATGTTTCCAGCGCATAGTGCAGTTAGGGCGTCCGAAGGGGAATTGCTGGGAGCGATCTCGAATCGACCCTAGGAATCGCAGCTTGCCCACATTCGATGGCTCTGCACCGGGGCTACCATCTCGGTATTGATTCGCTGGCGGTGCTACCGTCTAGACAAAACCGGTGCGCACTCAACGACCTCTACGGTGCCAAAGCAGGAAGCACCACCCCAGCATCTAGCCGGTCGTCAACAGCACGCCTCACGAAAATAGCATCAAACGCATGGCCGCAGCACCCAGGGAACATTTCAAGAGCAAGGTGATCGGCCAGTTGCGAAACCGTGTTGGCCTCCTTTGCTCCAATCCTGACTGTCGTCGTGCAACCGCTGGTCCAGGTCCGGGAGCTGTGGGCGTTACGCTCGTTGGAGAAGCCGCGCATATCCATGCAGCCCAACCTGGCGGCCCTCGCTACATCAAAGAGATGACAACAGAGCAGCGAGCTTCGATCGAAAACGCTATTTGGCTCTGCACAATCTGCCATACAAGGGTGGACCGGAATCCGGCAGAGTACACAGCCGCTTTACTCAAGGATTGGAAGACACAGGCCGAACAAAGAGCATCCGCTGATCTCGGAAGACGTTTGCCGTCGGAAACGGATGCACAGAACATGCTGGTCACAGCGCTCACAGGTGCGCCGAAGCATCTGGGGCGCAATGCAATCGCCAATGTGCACGGCGCCGTTGCACAGCATCTCGAAGCCCTCGATCCGCGCTTCTTGGTCGAGACGAGCTACGAAAGCAAAGTGATTCGACACAAGCTCCTAGCCAAAGAGGACGTGCGCGTCGGCATCAAGTTTCCAAAAACACTCGGTCCACAGGTTTTCGAGCAGCTGAGAGATCTTTTCGATCACGGCGGCGCTGCCCAACTCCCAGTAGGCGACATCGAAGTCACCGGCTCGCCACTTATCGCGCATGTGATCGCCACCGTACAGGAAGAAGCCGGAACGCTGAAAATCTCTGCAGCAACGCGTCCTGCGCTGATGAAGTTGACGCTGTTCGATCCGAGGACCTCTCAGGTGAAGTCATTTGACGACATGCCTGGAACGCTCACGTCAGGCCGAAAATCATTCACATTCTCGGGGCAGAACTGTGCAGGGCTGCTGCAAATGACGTTCCGTAAGGACATTGCGAGTGACAACGGCGTTACGGAGAGCCGCTTTGGCGCCGAACTCACCCGTTGGGACGGCCAAGACCTTCGCAGTCTGCCCTATCACGCAAAGCTCATACAGTTCTTCAGTCTGCTCGCAGACGGCTGGAAACTGGAGTTCTCCCTGGAGTTGGAGGGGCGTGAGGTGCTGCGTGGTGGCTTCGGCGATGTCGATGCCGTCCAGCCTTATGCAGCACGACTGCGGCATGTGCTGGAATACACAAGACTTGCTCAATCATTGGCGATTCACGTGGGCCGGTACATTGGATTTTCGTCGAACGAGCGACCTAGCGCCGACCTGTATCGCGAGCTGGAGAGAATCGTGAATATTCTTGACGGCAACGATACGCTTGAACGCAAGGATTTCGAATCTCCGCCGACAGGAACTGCCCGCTTTCCGATCGGTGAGTTCGACCACGCTGCGCTCCCCGACGGAGCGGTGGGACAAGTTCGATTTGTTCAAGAAGCTGGGGACGTGATAACGATCTTCGGACAAGCAATCGAGCTTCCTCCGATTGAGGTAACTCTTGAGTCGGTCGCGGTCATGGTGGAGAAAGGCGAAGACGTTGACTGCAGCAATGATTCGGTCACTGTCCGATTCGTAGGCACCGACAATTTCCGCTCCATCTCTCGATATCTGCACGCCTTGTCCAGTTGACATCGACGACGCGGGCTCCCCCAAAAGTCGTCGAGTAATCCGAGAACCGATGTGTCAGGCGGCCGCATGTCCGTTGACGCCGCCGCGTAGACCGCTATTCTTGCGGCCAGTGTTTGTAGAGGATTTTGGACAGTTCGTCCTCCTGTTGAGCGACGTACGCAGGAAGCTGCTCGTTCGATATGGATTCCTTCAGAGTAATTCTCCGAACGCTCCGCTTCTCACGCTGCGCAATGGTAGGTGCCAGCTCCGTCAAGGCCTTCCGCATCTTCACCGCCTCCTTGTCGGATGGCATGTAGCCAGGAACAAATACGAGCCGTACTTGGCAGTGAGCATCATCCAACCGGTAAGCGCTCAGATACACCGGGAAATAGTTGTCTGCGTCATAGAACCGAATCGCCCCTCTGGGCATCACATCGATCCAGGTCCGTCCCCAGCAAACATACTCGGACTCGAACTGCACATTGCTTTGAAGAAGTCGCTGCCGGACCGACGCAAAGCCTTTGCCCTCTAGCAGCGCAAGAACGACAGCCTGATTTTGGGCGGCAAAGAGCTGTGCGCTTTCCGCGGCTTCCGCAAGGTTGACTTTGCCCAGCAACCACGACTTCTGGGGGCGTCGCCCCATGGCACATACCGCCTTAGCTGCTTCGGGATGATCCTGCCAAATGCTTGCGACCAATCGCGAGCATTCCTTTTCGTTGGGGCTTTCCCAACCTGTCTGCCTTCGACAGTATTCTTGTACAAGTCTTGCACCTTCATTGCCGCGCTGCAGGTGTAGCTCTGCACGCTGTGCACCCGCTTTGAGCCAGTCATAGCTCACAGGCACCCAGTGCTGCAATTCCTGTCGAAGCGCTTTCGGATACTTGTCCTCGTCGTCCGGGTCGTAGTTGCGACCCAAGGCGACGAACCCGAGTTGAAAACTCTTCAGCCAGGCACAGCTCTTCTGGAGCTTCACGATATAGTCACGGTACCGCTTCAGCTGATCTGCCCTGAACTTTGGGCCCAGCTTGTTTTCAACCGCGATCAGGAAGCGATTGACAGGATCGACTATCAGTAGGTCCAGCCGATTGGCCTTGGTTTCGGCGAATTCGGTGACAACAAAGCATGCGCTGAGTCCGGACGATTGAAGACGCTCCACCGACCAGTTTCGAGCGAAACCCTGACTGACATCTTTTCTGTCTGACTTGCCACTTTTCCAGCGCGTCGGCGACTGGTCAGCAACGTGCATGAGAAAGTCCCGCACGATGGCTTCTCCCTGTGCATGTCCCTCCCGGGGATCGAAAAGCCACGCCAATATCGCCGAGTGTTGATTCTCTCCAAGATCGATCACGTCGATGAGGCCATCACCGATCTTGAGTCGTTCCTGCAGTTGCCTCAGGTTCTCGTCCTGAAAGAATCCGGCCATCAGTTCTGATTTATTCATTCACTCGTCCTTCCTACCTCGTGAGTTGCAACCCTGCGCCCGAATCAAAGCATGCGGTGACGGAGCACGAACATCCCTGGTTGTCGTTCCCCCGCCAGTCGTACCCGCCGCTCAAGGCTAGCTGTAGTGGTTGTCTTCCTTGACTTGGCGCGTGTGTACCCCTCTCGCCGAACCAGGGGGCAACTGCTGCCGAAGGTTCAGGCGTCACGGGGCCAGACCTTCAGTGCGCGCACTAACAAGTCGTCGGAACGCCGTGCAATTGCCGCTTCATCCCACACCGAGGCGTCGTGCAGCGTTTGATTGATCGGCAGCAATGAGTGCTTCAACAACTCAGGCTTTTTCACGCTCCATGGGCTGTTGGACGCCGCCGAATTCAGTGGTTTCGAAAGAATGGTCAGATTGCCGAAGGTCTGCAGCACCTGATTGCGCCTACGTGAAGCGTCTGCCACGGCATCATCTTTCGATGCCGTCCACAGTTCCTGTGCAGTCATGCCCCTTGAGCCATCAGCCAACGGCCACTTCTCCTGCCATTGCTGGGGAGAAGATGCTCGACCGACAATGCTCCTTCAACAGTCACTGCCTCGCTTTTTCCCGTCAGGTAGGTGTCACTCAGGCGCTTCAAGATGTGGACAATCTTCGGATTGTTCAGCAAGTGATAGGCGTGTTGTGTGCGCCAGGCTTCGCCAAATCTCTCATCGGATGGCCATTCGGTGGAGTCGCCAGTTTGCTCACGCAGCTGCCTTGCCAAGTTCTCCGGTGTCGCACCTTCGCGGCGCAGCGTGCGCGTCAATCCAAGAAAGACCCGGTTGATGGTTTTCACGCGCAGTTCCTCCAGTTTCCTGGCTGCAGCCGTGGCGTAGGGAAGATAGCCAAGCAGCGCTTCGGCATGGCGCTCACTGAAAGCCGCGAACTGCTCCGCGACCAAGCTGTCCCCGCCCAGTGACGACACCTTGAACACTCGATCTCGCGCTTTGCTGGCGACGGCTGCGGCTGCCTCCACTTCCTGGCGATCCGTCCATGCCAACAAGGGAACCGCCCGCGTTCCTCTGGCTGACCAGCGCCCCGTCGCATTCAGGAATCTGTAGTGCTGGCCTCCATGGCGTTGTTCCTCGAGCGCAGCTGAACCATGCCCTGCGTGCTCGATCACGAAGAAGGATAGATACGGTCGATTCGAATTGCTCATCTCGCCAATTGTGTCCGCCCTAGATTAACGACCCGCGAATGCCCATGCGCTTGGAGGCACGGGACGAGTCTCGTGCACGTGCTGCGCAAATCGTCGCACGCACCTTCTGCCGATCAATGCATCCAGGCCTCGACTGCACCCTTTTCGACGAGTTGAAACGCGTATTCAAGCGCCGCGTCGAGCGAGCCTGCCTTGGTCGCAAACACGCCTGGGACACGATGACGAAAAGCTGGGATCTTCGTGAAGCCGTCCCTGAATTCCAGATCCTGCTCGAACTGCACCCACGACCACCAGCCATCGCTCTGCTGAGCCGCACAGAGCGCGACGAAGTAGCCGTCCAGTTCGATGAAGCCCTCAAGTCTCACAGCTGGCATTTCCGCACTCCCAGTTCCGTCGGTTGAGTCGAGATCGTTCGAGCGCGATCGTCGGACGCCTTCCAGAACGCCCGCAACTGTCAAAAGAGAGATCAGTGCAGCGAAGTCGGCTGCTGCAGATGCCTGCACATTTACCGACTGCAAATATGAATACCTAAGAATTAAATTAAAGAATTCTTGAGATTTGCCGATGTTTTATTCGTGACCTTATGCGCAGGCTGACATGGGACAGCCCTTCTTTTTAGGCCTTTCGCGCACCGATAATCGAAATTGACGCTTTTTGATACAAAAGCGCCATAAGCATCAAAGAATCTCAGGGAGTCCCGGGCATGCATCGCCAGTTTCATCGTGTCGTCTTCAATGCCGCCAGAAGCATGCGGATGGTGGTTC
>Ga0157371_10005997_pt1 | contig 10132 bp, 9 predicted proteins | sample C45metaG_FD_113462 | JGI IMG/M metagenome (GOLD analysis project Ga0157371, IMG submission 113462) | Corn rhizosphere microbial communities from Kellogg Biological Station, Michigan, USA - C4-5 metaG | ecosystem: Host-associated > Plants > Roots > Rhizosphere > Soil | place: USA: Michigan...
AGCCGGTATTCCCTTGGTCGATAACCTCGACAATTGCGACATCCTTTTTGGAATCAAAGAAGTGCCGATCGCTCACCTGCTCGAAGGCAAAACCTACCTGTTTTTTTCTCACACCCGCAAAAAGCAGGCACATAATCAGAAGCTCCTGCAAGCCATAGTTAAAAAGAATATCACCCTGGTCGACTATGAATGCATGGAGCACGAAGATGGCCAACGTATTATCGGTTTTGGTTTCTTTGCCGGTGTTGTTGGTGCCCACAACGGTATGATGGCCTATGGCGAACGTACAGGCTTGTTTCACCTTGACCGTGTCTATAAACAAAAAGACTTCAAGGAACTGATCCATTCCTACTTTGGTGTGAAACTTCCCAATGTGAAGATCGCCGTTACAGGTTCGGGAAGAGTGGCACACGGCATTCTCGAGATCATGAATCTCATGGAAGTAGTGGAACTGGAAAAGGAAGAATTTATGTCGAGAGAGTTCTCTTACCCTGTTTATGTACAATTGAAAGGTGCTGACCTGTACCGACATATCAAGAAGGGCACTTATAATCGTGAGCATTTCCACCTACATCCAGAAGAATATGAATGCCTCTTCGATACATATCTTCCTCATACCGACATATTGATGAACGGAGTTTACTGGGACCTGAATGTTCCGCGATTGTTTAAACTCAACCGGGTTTCCGATGCCGACTTCAGGATAAAAGTAATCGCCGATATCACGGATGACACCAACGGTTCCATTCCAATCAACCTGGGTGATCAATCAATAGAGAATCCCGTTTATGGCGTTGATCGCTTTAGCCTTCAAAAAACACCTCCGTATCAACCCGGATCTGTTGACCTCATGGCCGTGGGTAATCTTCCTAATGAGTTGCCCCGTGACGCCTCCAAATATTTCGGTGAACAACTGATCAAGTATGTTTTACCCGACCTGCTAGGCAATAGTTCGAGGATTTTAGAAGATGCCACAATTGTTAAAGAGGGAAGACTAACAGAGCGGTTCAGCTACCTGCAGGAGTACATTGCAGGACCGGCTTCATAGATAGAGGTAATACTCCTTCAAAAGTTCAACAAAGGACTCCGTATAGCGCTGCCCATCATCCCAGATCAACATTGATAATTCATTGTGTACGCCGGCTCTTCTTTTGCTTCCTTTTACTAAGACTCTGAAAGGGCCATGTTTCAACGATTGACACAGGATAAGAATGGTAGTGATGTAAAGATGATTTTGCTCCAGTAATCGTTCCATCTCTTTTTTGCGCTTGAAAGGAACCATGATGAAAAATGTTCCCTCCTCGTTTAAGTTGGCCACTATGATCCGGACCACCTGTGCAAGAGTAAGATCCTCGCTGTGGTGTGCCGTGTTCTTCTTTTTATTTTCAGAGCTTAATTCGTTCTCATAGAACGGAGGATTGCTTATGATGCAGTCATACTTACCATGTGGCTTCAACTCAGTAATATCTTCATTGAACACATGTATCTTTTCTTTCCACGGTGAAGCCTCAATGTTCTCTATTGATTGTTGTGCGGCCTCTTTATCGATTTCTACAGCATCAATGTCAACCTCGTTCTTTTGGGCAACCATCATTGAAAGCAATCCAGTTCCGCCCCCGATGTCTAATACTCTCCCTATTCTTCGTTGATCAGTGGCTATCTCCCTCGCCGCCCACGCACCAAAGACACAACTGTCTGTCGTCACCTTCATTGCACAACGATCATGGTAAACCGTGAATTGCTTAAACTGGAAGTAAGGATTAGGCATACCAAACAATTAATCCCAGGTAGCTCTCGCCGAAGCACTCACCGACAGATCGGCAAAATCCCTCTCGAAGTATTTGTAGTAAGCCGTAATGGCTATCATGCCTGCATTGTCGGTGCAATATTCAAATGGAGGTATGAATGCATTCCATTCGTTATGAACACACATTTCGTTGAAAGCGTTTCTCAGGCCGCTGTTGGCGGATACGCCACCTGCAATGCAGAGGTCTTTGATGCCCGTCTGTAAGGCAGCCCTTTTATATTTCTTCAGTAGAATTGAAATAATGGTAGACTGTATGGATGCGCATAGGTCGGCGAGGTTCTTCTCTACAAACCCGGGGTCTTTCTTCGTCTCTTTTTGAAGAAAGTACAGTATAGATGTTTTCAATCCGCTAAAACTAAAATCCAAACCGTCAATGTGTGGCTCGGCAAATGCAAAGCGTTTCGGGTTTCCCTCCTTTGCGTACTTATCGATCAGTGGACCGCCGGGGTAGGGGAGGCCTAACAGTTTCGCAGACTTGTCGAATGCTTCTCCTGCTGCATCGTCAAGCGTTTCACCGATTACAGACAGGTCACTGGCTGACTTTGCCAAAACTATTTGGGTATGACCTCCACTTACGGTTAAGCACAGGAAGGGGAAGGAAGGTTTTCTATCGGGGATTAAATTCGAAAGCACATGTGCCTGCATGTGGTGCACAGCTATCAATGGTTTATTTAGTGCCAGCGCCATAGACTTGGCAAACTGGCTGCCTACCAACAGAGAACCAATCAGTCCCGGAGCTTGGGTGAAAGCCACTGCATCTATTTCATCCATTTGCACATTTGCCTGTTTCAGTGCGGCGTCTACCACAGGTATGATGTTCTGCATATGTGCACGACTGGCGAGTTCAGGAACCACACCTCCATACCGCTCGTGCACCTTCTGGTTGGCAATAAAGTTCGACAGGATATTTCCATCCCTGCACACAGCCGCCGACGTCTCGTCGCACGACGACTCTATAGCGAAGATGACTGCTCCCTTATCACTAATCACCGAGCCAAAATTCTTATTATCGTTATCCAATTCTTCTTTCATTTTACCGAGATGCAAAAGAACGAATTATTTACGATTGCAGAACTCATGAACCACGACCTCGAAGTGAATGCCGGTCCCCTAAGAAAACTTTCTTCTGTGAGACAAACGTAAATAAATAAAGACTATTCAACCTAAGTTCTCCCACCGGCGGACAGGGGGCCTTAACTCCTAATGGCCTCTACCGGGTCCATCTTCGCAGCATTAATAGCAGGAATAAGCCCAGCCAACACGCCTGCCACGATACAGATGCCTATGGCCATACCAATGATTTGGGCAGAAAGGAAAAAGTGGAAGTGCAACATGGCGCTTGCAATCTTAGTCAATATAAGGACAAGTGTGAGTCCCATAAGACCGCCGATAATACACAGGAAGGCAGACTCCAGGAGGAACTCCATCAGTATCATAGCACTTTTGGCTCCGATGGCTTTCTTTAATCCTATTTGAGTGGTTCTTTCCTTGACGGTAACAAACATAATATTCGCAACACCAAATATTCCGACTATAAAAGAGAGAATACCAATGATCCAACCTCCCATGTTGATACTTACGAATGCCTGGCTTAAGGCATCGCTGAAATCATTCACATCATTCAGCGCAAAATCATCGTCCTCTGTCGGGCTCAGTTTATGCAGAGATCGCATGACACTCTTCAGTTCATCCTTAACGGCCTTGCTACTGATCTGCTCTTTTCCTTTCACCAGGATCAAAGGATCGGCACGCTTTTCATCCATTATCGTACGGCCATAACGATAAGGCGATATAATGGCTTTGTCCAGTTGCCACCCACCAATGATCGTGCTGCCCTGTTTCTTTATGACGCCGACGACATTGACCTTCTTACCCTTCACTGTCAGTTGCTTTCCAACAGCCCGCTGAGGGGAACCAAATAGTTTCTCCGCGATCTCGTTTCCAATAACTACGGAGTTGCTGCCCAGCCCGAACTCTGCATCGGTTAAAAAGCGGCCCTGTTGTATATCGATCGGCTGTACACCTGAGAATTCTTCATTAACGCCGTAAAAGATTACGTTGCTGAGGGTATTGTCTCTCACCTCGGCATTCGTCATAATATTAATCTCAAACGCAACATGTTCGGCAGTGGAGGTTCTACTCTTGATCTCCTGTACTTCAGCGTATTTCGGCGATGGTCTTTTCACATATTTCCACCATGGGTAATCTGGTCCGCCGCCTGAGTATTCCCACTTATCAATGTAGATTGTGTTTGTCCCGAGTGCCTTGATCTCAGACTGAATATTCAATTCTAGGCTGTTAACGGTGGCCAGCACACCAATGATGCAGAAGATGCCGATTGTTACTCCAAAAAGAGAAAGGAAAGTGCGCAATTTGTTCTTCAACAGCTCCTGCATGGCTATTTTAAAGCTACTTATTGCTATTTCGAAGAGTCTGCGCATCAGGGACAAATGTAGGGAAATCGGCATTCTAACTTAATGAACTATATCAACTGTTAATAGCGCTGTTGAATGGTCGCTCTCTTGTTGGTTTGGTCAATTATTCAGTAATTTCGGACGCCTCGATTCCATACCTGTAAGTGTTTAACTAATGATTCAACCCTAACCATTTATGGCAAAAATCCTGATTATCGATGACGACCCGGATGTGAGAACCTTGATGAATGTACTGATGAGGAAACAGGGCTACGAAGTGGAAACTGCCTGTAACCGTGAAGATGCCCTTTCGAAACTGGAAAGTTCCAGTCCTTCAGTTATTCTATTGGATGTGTTGTTGTCAGGAAGCGACGGAAGAGAGTTTTGCAGGGAGATTAAGGCAAACGACCGCATGAAGGGCGTACCTGTCATTATGGTCTCCGCTCACCCCGGTGCAGCAGAAAATATAAAAAGCTATGGTGCTGATGATTTTGTTTCTAAGCCGATCAATTCGGAAAACCTGGTAGAGAAGATCAGCCACCTCGTTAATGGCTCAAAATAAAATGTCCCGCGTGGGCGGGACATTTTTAGTAGATTAATAGCTAAAGTTCTTCATGCCGTTTGCTGTTCGGATCACCACTACTGCCATTATTCCTTCCACTATGTTGCGGATTGTAAGGCTGTCTTCTTTGTTCATAGTTCATACCTTCAAATCCTTCGTAATTCTTCCTATCCTGTGGTTCATTTGATCCACGGCCAGAATTCCCCTGACTATCACCTGGCTGATTCCTCGTATTCTGTGACATGACTCAACTATTTTAGGTCTTAAAGCCCGAAAAATGATACCAATTTTAGATTGACCCCCAGTTATCAGAAACATAGGCAGATAGGTCACAGAACCGGCATAATTTTCCCCACCGGGGGCATTTTTCAACCGTATTATTAGCGAAGCTTTTTGCTTAAATCCGGTCGTTTAGTTTTCGTTAACGCCTGACCGACTAAATTTGCACCCGCTTAAAAGGCTGAGTAAGTACTATTCGCCACGCTAATTAGAATGAAATACCTGAACGAAATAAAGAAAAGAAGAACTTTCGCCATCATATCTCACCCTGATGCCGGTAAGACTACCCTCACGGAGAAATTCCTGCTGTTTGGTGGTGCCATCCAGGTCGCAGGGGCGGTCAAAAGCAACAAGATCAAAAAGGCGGCTACTTCCGACTTTATGGAGATTGAAAGGCAAAGGGGTATTTCCGTGGCCACATCCGTAATGAGTTTTGAGTACGACGGTACCCTCATTAATCTACTCGATACCCCCGGTCACAAGGATTTTGCTGAAGACACCTTCCGCACTCTCACCGCGGTGGACAGCGTTATCCTGGTCGTCGATAGCGTCAATGGGGTAGAGGAACAAACCCGCCGCCTCATGCAAGTCTGCCGCATGCGTAAAACTCCTGTAATTGTATTTATCAATAAGCTCGACCGTGACGGCAAGAACCGCTTTGACCTTCTGGAGGAGATTGAAAAGGAACTGTCTATAAGCCTCCACCCAATGACCTGGCCTATCAACCAGGGAAAAGATTTCAAGGGGGTTTACGACCTGCATCATAAGAACTTGCGCCTGTTTACTGCGAACACAAAGGCGAATGAAGAGGACACAATTACCATATCGGATCTTTTGTCCAACATTTTGAATGAAAAGCTTGGGGAACGCGACGCTGCCACTCTGAGGGAAGACGTCGAGTTGATCGAGGGCGTATATGGAGAGTTGGACGCGCGCACTTATTTGAGTGGTGATGTGGCTCCCGTCTTTTTCGGAAGTGCCATCAACAACTTTGGTGTTAAGGAAATGCTCGACACCTTCATTCGCATTGCACCCGAGCCACGCAGCCGCGAAACCAACAAGCGTCTTGTGGACGTTGAAGAAGACAAATTCAGTGGATTTATTTTCAAGATACACGCTAACCTCGATCCTAAGCACCGTGACCGTATTGCATTCTTAAGGGTTTGTTCCGGCAGGTTCGAGCGAAATAAATACTTCCATCACGTGCGCCTCGATAAAGATGTTCGCTTTAGTAACCCCTATTCCTTTCTTGCCCGCGAAAAGAATGTAGTCGACGATGCTTACCCTGGCGACGTTGTCGGGTTGTTCGACACGGGCAATTTTAAAATAGGAGATACGCTTACTGAAGGAGAAGAACTTTTCTTTACGGGTATTCCATCGTTCTCACCTGAGATATTTAAAGAGGTTGTGAATAAGGACCCGATGAAAACTAAGCAACTCGAAAAGGGTCTTCTGCAACTTACCGACGAAGGCGTAGCTCAATTGTTTACCCAATTCGGCGGCAATAAAAAAGTCATTGGTTGTGTAGGAGAACTGCAGTTCGAAGTGATTCAATACCGCTTGTTACATGAGTACGGGGCGTCTGTCGTCTTTAATTCTTTACCGTTCTACAAAGCCTGCTGGATTACCAGCAACGATCCGGCGAAACTGCAGGATTTTATTCGCTTCAAACCAGCCAACATTGCGGAAGACAAAGACGGTCACCTGGTCTACCTCGCACAAAGTGAGTGGTTCCTGAATACGGAACGTAACAATAATCCCGATATAGAATTCCACTTCACTTCTGAGATTCATAAATAGCGCAGGAGGAATGCGTTCACCCGATCGTATCCCATGGTTCAGGTATGACGAAATATCCTTAACTTAGGATGCACACATTTCATCAACTATTTAATTAGTACACATGAGAAAAGTTGCACTGGCTTTATGTGCCGTTGTGTTATTTACCACCGCATGTAAGAAATCGGCTACCACTTCATCTGCCGATGAACAAGAAGCTATAACCAAAAGAAGTTGCGGGTCTTACGAAGTGTTGCAGGAACAATTAAGAGCCGATCCCTCCATGAAACTGCGTATGGATCAAATCGAAGCTTTTACTGCCCGGGTGATCAGAAGTGGCAGAGTGACCAGGGGTACTTCCATCGAAATACCAGTTGTCGTACACGTGGTCTATAATACGACTGCACAAAATATCGCTGATGCACAGATCCAATCACAGATCGACGTTCTTAACCAGGATTATTCTGCGACCAACAATGACATTCGTAATACACCCTCCTTGATCACTAAGGTGACGTCTTCAGGTTTTGGTGTACATTTTACACTCGCTCAGACAAGACGCGTCAAGACGAAACTGAAAAGCTTTGGCACCAATGACGCTGTCAAAAGCACCCAGAAGGGTGGGGACAATGCCATTGACCCGACAAAATATCTAAACGTCTGGGCCTGTAATCTCGGCCAGAAATTGCTGGGATATGCACAGTTTCCCGGCGGTCCTGTGGCTACCGATGGAGTTGTAATCCTGTATTCGGCTTTCGGAAGCAGGGCTATTGATCCTTCAGGTACTTTCATATCTACTTACGATCTTGGAAGAACGGCCACGCACGAAATTGGCCATTGGATGAACCTGCGCCATATCTGGGGTGATGACGGTGGTTCTTGCTCAGGCTCCGACCTTGTCGACGACACGCCAAACCAGGCTAGTGAAAACTATGGTTGCCCTGCCTTCCCACATGTTAGCTGCAGCAACAACGGAGACATGTCCATGAACTATATGGATTATACTGACGACGCTTGCATGTACATGTTCAGCATGGGCCAGCAGGCGAGAGCATTGGCTGTCTTTGCCCCCGGTGGGCCCAGGGCTGCGCTTGCAGGAAATTAATCTTCGGTGTTCTTGCTTGACTATTAATTATTTATTATTGATTATTGGGGAGTGGCCTTTATGAAACGCCTCCACATTAGTTTTTCGAGCTTCTATGTGCAATCGTATGTGCCCATTGTTCCAAGGTGGTTCAGAAAAGATTGAATGCAAAAGGCAAGTTGTAACACATAGCCATATGGAACACGTTACAAGTCACAATTGAACATAGCGTTTTGGATTTTGATGATCCATAATTATGATTGTTTTTTAGGTCGTTTCCAATGTTTTGAAGTCCAGTCACTTTTTGACTTTGATGATCCGATCGAGGAAATCTTATCGCTTGTAGCACGCAAATAATTAATAATCAATAATTAATAATCCTCACTCACCGAGTCCCCTCCATCCTCTTTTCTCATTATCTTTCAGTCATGAAATTGGATTTGCTCGCATTCGGTTCTCATCCCGACGATGTGGAGTTGGGATGTTCAGGAACCATAATTAAGGAAATAAAGAGAGGAAAAAAGGTTGGTGTTGTCGATCTCACCCAGGGCGAACTGGGAACACGCGGAACCATCGAAACCCGTTATGAAGAAGCTGCCAACGCGGCCATGGTAATGGGAGTGCTGGTGCGGGACAACCTCAGAATGCAGGATGGTTTCTTTCAAAACAACGAAGAAAACCAACTCCAGGTAGTGCAGAAACTGCGCAAGTACCAGCCCGAAATAGTATTGGCCAATATCTGGGAAGATCGTCATCCCGATCATGGTAAGGGTGGATGGCTTTTGTATGATGCGTGTTTCTTATCAGGCCTACGACAGGTAAAGACTGTAGATGAAAATGGTAAGGAGCAGGAGAAGTGGAGACCCAAAATGCTTTTGCACTACATACAAGACCGTTTCTATGAGCCCGACATCATTATGGATATCAGCGATGTTTGGGAGCAAAGGATGGACGCCATTCGAGCCTACAAGACACAATTCCACGATCCCAACAGCAACGAGCCTCAAAGTTATCTTTCTACTCCCGAGTTCATGGAAGCACTGACTGCAAGAGCGAGACTGTTGGGTAAAAGAATAGGAGTGAAGTACGGTGAGGGCTTCCTTTCTAAGAAGAACATCGGTATTAAGGATTTGGATTGTTTGATATTGAACGAAACATGAGACGGGAGACGGGAAACGAGAAAGAGGAAACGGGAGACGGGAAAAGAGAAACGGCAAAGGGCCAACGGGAAAGGAGCAATGAGTGTCATTTCTTTTTCGCGAAAGTCTTTCTACTTTGAAAGCAAAAATGTTCTTGAGTCTAAATCATCAACAGTTGGAAGTTTATAAAGCAACAAGGTCTTTTGTGAAAGAGTGTTATTGTGCAACCAAGGCGTTTCCGCAGGAAGAACGGTTTGCATTAGTTCAACAAATAAGAAGGGCAGCTTTTTCAGTCCATCTAAATTTATCTGAGGGCTTTTCCAGAAAGTCGGCAGCAGAACGAAAAAGGTATTTCGAGGTGTCAAGAGGTTCAATAGTTGAAATTGACGGAGCTCTCGACGCTGCTGAAGATTTAGGCTATTGCAAAAAAGAAAACCTGACTGAGCTTGGAGTCTGTATGAATCGATGTTTCAGCATGCTCTCCAAATTGATCAGCAGCTAAAATTGCCGTTTCTCGTTTCCCGTTTGCTTTGCTAAATGAAAACTATGTCTGTAAACAAATACACCCCCGAAGAGATCATGCAAAAAGTGGCCACTGGCAAGCCATTTACCTTGCTAATCCTTTTCGCCGGTGACCCTGTTCCTGATGATGATGCCATAGTGAACCAAATGCAATTAGAACACCTGGCACACCTGTTTACTATGGAAGAACAGGGAAAATGTTGTGTCTACGGACCAATTAGTAACCACGAAGAATTACACGGCATCATCATCTTCAACACTACGAACAAAGAAGACATCCAGTCTTGGATGGCCGACGATGTTTACATCAAAGCGGGCCACCTGAAGTATGAACTCTACGACTGGTTTTCCATTCCCGGGCAAACCATTCCCGGCTGATTATTACTTCCGCTTATAATGAATTATCCAATTTTGCTTCCACGTCTTTCCTCCATCTGTTGATGCTTCCCAGCTCCAGTCGAATGAATCTGGTTTGATATTGTAATACACCATCCGGTTTTCTAGTTTTCCAGACGGACTAATAGTTGAAGGCACCGTCTTTTCAGC
>Ga0157371_10005998_pt1 | contig 10129 bp, 5 predicted proteins | sample C45metaG_FD_113462 | JGI IMG/M metagenome (GOLD analysis project Ga0157371, IMG submission 113462) | Corn rhizosphere microbial communities from Kellogg Biological Station, Michigan, USA - C4-5 metaG | ecosystem: Host-associated > Plants > Roots > Rhizosphere > Soil | place: USA: Michigan...
CCGCTTCGTTTGTCCAAGACCCGGTAATTCATTGTTTACATGAAGTAGGTGAATAACCGGCCCCTCACCGTCTACCAATTCAAGCGTTTTGTTGATGGCGACTTCCGTGTTGAGGGTAAAGTCTACTGGTACCAATATATTCTTAAAAGAAGGCAACATACAATCCGTATGATGCGAACTTAAGACTCTGGTATTAGGGGGCAATTAATGCCGCATTAGAATGCTATTAGAAACCCCGTATTTAAGAATTGGTGCTTCATTTCCTTTTGAAGTTTGTTATTTTGCTATTATGGATGAACGTCGGATTCTTTTGGTTGAAGATGAACACAAGATTGCAGATGCTCTCAAGATGGGTTTATCTGAAGATGGCTATGATGTGGAAACTGCCTACGATGGAAATATCGGGTGGAAACTGTTCCAGCAACAGAACTTCGACCTCGTGGTTTTAGACATCAATTTACCTGGTATGACGGGCTATGAGCTCTGTAAGAAAATAAGGAACAGGGATACGCAAACTCCTGTTATCATGCTCACGGCACTCAGTTCCATAAACGATAAAATCGAAGGTTATGACGCGGGCGCCGACGACTACATTATCAAGCCATTCGAGTTCAAGGAATTAGTGATGAAGATAAGGGTCCTTCTAAGAAGGACCTCACATCAAAACCTTCCCGTAGGCACTTTACTGAAAGCGGGCGACCTTGAAATTAACCTCGATAACAAAGAAGTAAAAAGGGGAGATGTCCTCATCAACCTGACAGCCAAAGAATTCCAGTTGCTGGAATATCTGATGCGAAACAAGAACAGGGTAGTGTCCCGTAGTGACATAGCGATTAATGTTTGGGATATTGACTTTGATACGAATACCAATGTTATCGATGTCTACATCAATTATGTTCGTAATAAGGTAGACAAGAAATTCGACACGAAATTGATTCACACTCAAGTGGGGATGGGCTACATTTTAAAAGACAACTCATAAGGAATGCCCGTACGCGTACGCATTACACTTATATTTTCCGTCCTGGTTTTTGTGATCCTCGGCTTGCTGTGCGCCGGCATTTATTATTTCTCCTACCAGGCGCGTATCAACAACATTAAAACCCGTTTAACGAATAGGGCCATCACCACCGGCCGCCTGCTAAGCCAGAGAGAGATATTCGACAGGCAACTGATTCAGCATATCGACTCATCAACTACCCTTTCCTTCAAGAACATTTCAGTGCAGGTCTACAATTACCTGGACAAAAGGATTTATTCCTATAGCGACGTCCCTGGCGACACAATGACGGTGACAAATGAAACCCTCGACAACGCCAGGGTGAAAGGTAGGGCCTATTATAAGCAGGGTGACAGAGAGGTCGTGGCCTATCACTACACGGACAATAATTCCAGGCTCGTATTAATAGTGGCAGGCCAAGACACTCAGGGCAAAGAGAATCTGAAAAGCCTTTCGCAAATCCTGCTTGTAAGTCTCTTGTTGGGAAGTATTTTTGTCCTGATCAGCGGCTACTTCTTTTCCAAAGGATTATTGTTACCAATTAAGAATATCTCCAAGGATGTCGCCGAGATCTCTGCACAAAACCTTGCCCGCCGCATTAAGACAGGTAAATCGAAAGATGAGTGGTATGAACTCTCGGAAACATTCAACGAATTATTAAACCGGCTACAAGAGAGCTTCGACATGCAGCGACGGTTTATTTCCAATGCCTCCCACGAGCTTTCAACGCCTCTAACAGCTATACTCAGCCAGCTCGAAGTGAACCTGAAAAGGGAGCGCTCCGCAGAGGAATACCGCAATGTACTCCAGTCTATTTACCAGGATGTTCAACACCTGGCCAAACTTACTCAAACCCTCCTCGAATTTGCCAAAGCCTCCGGTAACACCGGCGGGCTCGAGATCGACCTTGTGAGGGTCGACGAGCTCATACTCAATCTGCCTTCAGCCATCTCCAAGATTAATTCGGTTTATTCGGTTAAGATTGACTTTGATCAACTGCCTGAGGAAGAAGAAGGCTTGTTAGTATTTGGGAATGAGACCCTGTTATTTACCGCCATTAATAATGTCGTGATCAACGCCTGCAAATATTCCGACAACCATGAGGCCGTTGTGAGTCTCCAGGCAGCAGACAAAACGGTTTCCATCTTTGTAAAAGATACCGGCCAGGGGATTGACAGTTCGGAAATTGATAAGATATTCCAGCCCTTCTATCGAATTGGCGACACAAGGACGGAAGGCGGCTTCGGTCTCGGGCTTTCACTCGTCAACCGCATCATCAAAATCCACAAAGGCACTATCCATGTCACATCTGAAGTAGGCAAGGGAACCGTCTTCCACATTGAGCTGCCGGCGGCCAAATCGCTGGAAGGAATAGCCAAATTCTAATAGTTTTCTAATGGCAATTTAAGATGCCTCTTAGGTGTATTGCGCATATTGCAGCTGATGCGAAAAACGCCTAAAGGAATAAAATCTGTTCTGTTTTTTTTGTTAGGCCTCTTCATCGTGTTCACTACCACATCCGGATACCTGTATCACGAGAACAAAAGCTATCAACACGAAAACCAGAGGCTCATTATTCTAAACGACTCGATCTTATCCGAAAATATAGAGTTGAAGAACAGGCTGCAGCATAAAGGACCCGCTGTAACGCAAAATGTTGAGGAACATTTCAAAACGAAGGAGCAATAATGACCGTGTATAAAATAAGCCACATCCTGGTACCCGTGGACCTTAGCGAAAGCTCGCTTAATGCGCTTGATACCGCTGTTGGACTGGCGAAAAAGCACCGCGCCACTCTCCACGTTTTGTATGTGGATGAGAGCAGCTTTCAGACAATTGAAGATATGGGCACTCCTTATTATTCCAATTCAGTTAATGCGGGCGATGTCGTAACTGCCCTGGTAGGTGCCATTGAGGATAAACATGATATCAAACCCATCGTTACCATGCAGGAAGGAAACGTTTCTGAATGCATCATCAAATCTTCATTCCTGGTGCATGCTGACCTTGTTGTAATGGGTGCTCACGGAGCTTCAGGTTACAGAGATGGCTTTGTAGGCAACAATACGTATAACGTCATCAAATACGCAGCCTGCCCTGTATTGTCTGTACCGCAGCGGAGAAAGGTCAGCACGTTTAAAAATATTCTTTTCCCTGTTCGCCCTGTGGCAGGAGCGCTATCCTGCTACCAGGTCGTAAGTCATTTTACGAGTCCTTCGACAGTTGTGGAAGTTATGGGTTTGAGCAATCGTATGATTCTTGATACTGCTACATCGGTTCTCGATACTATTATATCCGAAATAAATATCCAACTGCAGAACGACGCTGTAAAGGTGAAGCCGTTTTGGAGCGAAGGAAATAGTATCGCCGAAGAAATCGTACGATACTCCAACACCGCGTCCGACCTCGTGGTGGTCACTTCCGGGCTCGATGTAACAAGCAAGCCGAAATATGTTGGCCCGCATGCGCAAAAAATAATTCACTGTTCAAGGGTTCCCGTTCTCAGTATAAAAAAGAACACTGTTCCTTCCTTTGCGTAATTTTGCCTTACTTCTAATAAAGAAGGTTCCTAAGACTAGGAACCTTTGTTTTGCGTAGAGAAATGCTTTATTCTCAGCTATGAAATTAGACATCGTACCCCAGTCCAGCTATTAGAATTGGATTAGAAAAACTAAGCACTAACTGCTCATGTCTAGACGAATTAAAATCATGTCATGAAACTTAATCTCGCTTTAATTATTGCAATAATTGTAGCAGTGGGCCTGGTAGCACTTGGGTTTACAGCCTTCCAGATATCATCTGAAAAAGAAAAGCTGAAAACGGAGCTGGAAACAAAGACGGTGCGTAATGGAGACGAGTTTTTCCATCGGCATTTAAGCACCCTTGCTACTAAAGACAGTATTTCCTTAAAAAACGCAGATAGCCTGATAAGCCAGTTTTCTTTTGAAGGCGTTACCATTTATTTCAATGCCGACAGTATCGAACCTCTGAATACTGCGGCCTACATGCTCACAGCCGCCTCGTCTGACTATGTGGCGCAAGCGCTCACGGCCGACACATCCTCAACACAGTTTCTCCAAACAGATAAACAGCGCCTGTTTGAATACATCAAGATTGTGAAACGGGACAGTCTGCCCCCCGCAGCCGCTGTGTTTTATGCAGATGCCAGCTATATCAAAAACATCCTGAACGGCATTTGGCTGCGCAATTTCGTTCGTTGGTTCCTGCAGGCTCTCATCATCTCGTTGGTTACTTTGTTAATTGTGCGATGGGGAATTCTTTCTCCCGTCAATAAGGTTATTGACTGGCTGAAGTCGGCCAGGTCCGGCAATCTTGAAAGTTTGAAGGCCAGGCCACGTGTTCCTTTTCTCGAGCCTTTGTATAAAGAGATCACAAGCATGGCACAGGCGGTACAGGAAGCAAAAGCTATTGCACAGGAAGAAGCCAGGCTTCGTACCTCCGCAGAATCTGTTTGGACACCCGAACGCCTGAACGAAGAAATGAAACAACTGCTGCAGGATAAAAAGCTTGTAGTCGTTTCGAATAGAGAACCTTATATGCACATTCGCTCGGGCCGCGAAATACAATGTATCATGCCTGCGAGTGGGATGGTCACGGCGCTGGAACCGATTCTGAAAGCCTGTGGCGGACTATGGATTGCGTCGGGTAGTGGTGATGCCGACCGCGAAACGGTAGATGAAAATGATAAAGTGCCGGTGCCCCCTTTCGAAAATAAATATACACTGCGCCGGGTGTGGATGACCAAAGAGCAGGAGAACCGTTTCTATTATGGATTCTCCAACGAAGGTCTCTGGCCTCTCTGCCATATTGCTCACACGAGGCCCGTGTTCAGAAAAGAGGATTGGGAAGCCTACTGCGAGGTGAATGAAATTTATGCGAAAGCCGTTCTCGAGGAAATAGAGAACGAAGAGGAACCCTTTATTTTGGTGCAGGACTATCATTTTGCCCTGCTGCCAAAATTCATTAAACAAAAACGACCCGATGCCAAGGTGGCCATCTTCTGGCATATTCCCTGGCCCAATCCAGAATCGTTTGGTATTTGTCCCTGGCAAAAAGAATTATTGTTAGGTATGCTGGGTGCCGATCTTGTTGGCTTTCACACCCAGTACCATTGCAACAACTTTTTGGAAACAGTGAACAGTACCCTGGAGTCTAGAGTTATATGGGAAAGCTATTCGGTTAAGATCGGGAACCAGTTTACACTGGTAAAACCTTTTCCAATCAGCATTGCGTTTACCTTGAAAGACTATGAACAAACCAACCTTGAAAAACCCGATGCAGCAGAATTGTTGAAACAATATGGTGTTGTTTGCCACAGTTTTGGAATTGGAGTCGACAGGATAGACTATACAAAAGGTCTCACCGAAAAGTTTCTCGCAATAGAACGTTTCTTTGAAAAATATCCGGACTATATCGGCAACTTCACTTTCGTCCAGATCGGTGCTCCAAGCCGTTCTTTGCTAAAGACATATTCCGACACGATTAACGCTGCCGAAACAGAAGCCAACCGGATTAACTGGAGGTTTAAAACAAAGAGCTGGCAGCCAATCCTGTTCTTAAAAAAACACCACAGCCATGAAGAGATCATTCCGTTTTATCAATCGGCCAACTTCTGCATGGTTACCTCCCTGCACGATGGAATGAACCTCGTCGCGAAAGAATTCATAGCCTCCCGCCATAACAATGATGGCGTCTTGATCCTAAGCCAGTTTGCGGGCGCTTCACACGAATTGCATAGCGCTATTGTCATCAACCCTTACGACATCGAGGTCTCTGCCGATGCTATCTACACGGCGCTACGCATGCCGCTGGAACAACAGAGGCAGCGAATGAAACAAATGCGCCGAATGGTGATGAGCAACAACGTGTACCTGTGGGCCTCCTCAATCTTGAGGACAATGGCGTCTATTCAGAATTGATTCACTTCGACAACTGTAAAAAAATCTGGCCATATCATTGTAATTACAAACAAAAAGCTCTACTTTCCTCAAGATAAAAATTCCCACTTGCGGCGATCAGAGCTGACAACTTTTACGTTCTTTATTTTTCATTTTTCCTTCACCTCCACCGGGACCTTATAGGGACTTTATAGGGACCTTATAGGGACCTTATAGGGACTTTACTATACGGATACTATTAAAATACCATCAGTACAGAATTAGGACGATAATAGGGTACCATAAAGCAACAATAGGGATACCCATCTTCTACAATAATTCAACGATATCGTCGGCCAAATCAAAATCTGGGCAATCATTTCTGCCGCGAAAGCCCGAACCGTTCTTAATTGTCATAATAATTCAACTCAAAACCCAAAACCCAAAACGGGCCATTCACCATCAATTCCTCACCACTCATTATTCATTACTCATTACTCATCCCTCGTCCTATTGCCATTTTCCTGAAAACAATTATATTCAATTCAAATATTCTTTATGCAATCAAAACACCTCCTTGCACTGCTTGGGCTTCTTGCTTTCATTGCAACGAGAGCACAGCAAAAAGGTTACTACCGAACACCTGCCATTGTTCAAAACACGGTAATCTTCACAGCCGAAAGTGACCTCTGGAAATATGATATCAATACAGGGATCACTTCACGCATAACAACCAATGGGGGAGTGGAAACCAACCCTGTTATATCGCCCGATGGAAAACACGTTGCTTTCCTGGGACAGTATCAAGGTCCTTCAGAAGTCTATGTGATGGATATTAACGGCGGAGTACCCCGTCGTCTCACCTATGATTTTGGAAGAGGACTTCAATTATCCGGGTGGACCAAAAATGGCAAGATTCTATATCGTACTGGCAAATACAGTGGCCTGCCCTCTGTTCAATTGGCCGTTCTCGACCCGGCAACGACACAATCGCAGCAAATTCCTCTGGCGGAAGCATCGCAAGGCTGTTATGACGACGAGGGAAACTTATATTTCACCCGCTTGCCAAACCAGGGCAGTAAAACCAAACGATATAAAGGCGGTTTTATAGAGCAGGTATGGAAGTTTGATGGTAAGCATGAAGCTGTGAACCTCACTTCAGATTATGACGGCACCAGTAGTAACCCGATGTACTACAACAACCGGGTCTATTTTCTTTCCGATCGGGATGGGACCATGAATATTTGGTCGATGGATAGAGACGGGAAGAACGTAAAACAAAATACCTTTTCAAAGGGATGGGATATTCAAACTCCCAACATCTGGCAGTCCAAGATTGTTTACCAAAAAGGGGCAGATATCTGGCTGTATGATATAGCAGCTAATTCAGACAAAATGCTGGATATTAACCTGCTTTCAGATTTTGATCAGCGGAAGCCTCAATGGATAAAGAGTCCCGTTGAAAGTATCAGTGCAACTGACATTTCTCCTAACGGTGCATATGCTGTTATCATTAGTCGCGGTAAGGTGTTTGTCTCTCCGGCCAAAAGTGATCGTTGGGTAGAGGTGACCCGCAAGAGCGGCATCCGCTGCCGCAACGCCCATTTCATTAATAATAGAATGCTGGCCGTGCTTTCCGACCAAAGCGGCGAATGGGAAATATGGGCTATGATGGCGGACGGCAGTGGCATCCCCAGGCAAATAACAAGGAATACGAAAACCCAAATCACGTTTTACCAGGTCTCGCCTAATGAAAAATATATCGCCTATAGCGATAAGAATGATCTTTTACGTGTGGCCGACGTGGCAACAGGCGATGTTAAGTTTTCTTATGACAGCGCCTATGGCGGCAATTATGGGATTAGCTGGTCTCCCGATAGTCGCTTCCTGACCTTCACCGTAGGCATCGAAAACCTGAATTCTCAGATACGCATTCTTGATATGAGTAACATGAGAACTATGGCCATTACAACTTCAAGATTAGAAAGTTATAGTCCCGCGTGGTCTGCAGATAGCAACTGGTTCTATTTTATTTCAGAGAGGAATCTAAAAACAAAGATTCCCTCTCCATGGGGTTCACGCCAACCCGAGCCATTCTATTCAGAAGCAGGCAATATTTATGCGCTTCCTTTAGACACTGCAATTAAATTCCCTTTTGTACAAAGTGATTCTTGGATGTCCGATACTGCATTCACAATGGTCGATTCCGCTCAAAAAGCAGAAATGCAAAAAGCTAAAAACAGGGCAGGAGTTAAGCACAGGGATTGGAACAGGGCGATCAAGTCACTTTACCAGGTGCCGGTAAAGAGTGGCAACATAGTAGCGCTTGATGCCGCCGACGGTTACCTCTATTGGCTCGATCGTGGTACTGATCTTTCAAATCCCTCACCAAAACTGTATGCGCTAAAGATCGCCGAAAGTAAAAAGTATGAACCTGTGGAAGTAGCATCAGACGTTACCTTCTTCGACCTCTCCGGTAACAAAAAGAAATTGTTGGTCGGGTTCAAGAACCGCACGCTCGCTATTGCCGATGCCAACGGAGCAAAGATTAATCCTGCAGACAGTAAATTGGAATTAAGCAACTGGAGCTTTTCTGTCAACCCTGTCGATGATTGGAAGCAGATGTACGACGATGCCTGGCGAATGATGCGTGATTATTTCTACGACAGAAACCTTCACCATGTCAACTGGCAGCAGATTCACGATCAGTACGCACCTCTTGTAGCAAGGCTAACGGACCGTTATGAATTCGATAACCTCATCTCGCAGGTGGTTGGTGAATTATCAGCACTTCACACTTTTGTGTATGGTGGCGACAAACGTGTAGCACCTGACCAAATACAGATCGGCTTCCTGGGTGCAATTTTGGATAAGAATGATAAAGGAGTCGTCGTTCGTCACATCTATGAAAGCGATCCTGACTTCCCTGACTTCTCTTCTCCATTGAAGAGACCCGAGCTTCGCATCAAAGAGGGCGACATAATCACGGCCGTAAATAATGTTCCGGTAAATACGGTAGATAATATTTCTGAACTACTGGAAAACAAAGTGAACGTCCCTGTAAAACTAAGTTTGGTGAGCAACGGAAAGGCATACGACCAGGTTGTGAAGCCCTTCTCAGCCGGCGACCAGTACAATCTTCAATATACTGAGTGGGAACTCTCTCGCCGAAAGATGGTAGACGACATGGGTAATAATGATATTGCCTATATCCATTTGCGCGCAATGGGCAGCGATGATATGGATGCCTTCGTAAAACAGTACTACCCTGTATTCAATCGCAAAGGACTGATCTTAGACGTGCGCCACAACAATGGCGGAAATATCGATAGCTGGATACTTGAAAAACTGATGCGTAAATCATGGATGTACTGGCAGAGCCGTGCCGGTGGACCAGTATGGAATATGCAGTATGCATTTCGAGGACCCATGGTGATTCTCTGTGACCAGGAAACAGCTTCAGACGGTGAAGCTGTTACAGAAGGTTTCAGGAGATTAGGACTGGGCAAAGTAATAGGCATGCGCACATGGGGAGGAGAGATCTGGTTGTCGTCAGATAACCGTCTCGTCGACAACGGCATAGCCTCGGCAGCTGAAATGGGTGTATATGGGCCCGAAGGTAAGTGGCTGATAGAAGGTCATGGTGTCGATCCTGACCTGGTCGTGGACAATCTGCCTTTTGAAACCTTTAAGGGAAAGGATGCCCAACTCGAATATGCCGTTGATTATCTGAAGAAGCAAATCAAAGAGCATCCTGTTGAGATACCAAAAACGCCTCCATACCCGGATAAGTCGTTTAAATACAATTTCTGATAGAAGTAAATAACCAAATTCAACATCAGCTTGTTGAAGTAGGCTGATGTTGAATTTACCATCCCTCAATTACTATTCATGGCTTACAGAAACCCTGTGAAAAAAAACACCAATGCGACCATTGCAGTAACCACACCTATTACCCACAAGAAACGTTTCGAACTCACAATTGAAATAGCTGATACGGCAATGGCAATTTGAAACAAAGTCACAGCTTTAGCCAACTCCACATGTTTTTGCAATAGGTGCCCGGAACTGGTTTCTCGCTCTCTTGCTTCTTTTTGAATAACTAGTTCTTCCTTGCTTAGCTTAGCTGCGGCAGCAGTATCTGGTCTCTCTGCATGAGTAACTATCGCTAGCTTGATCGATTTAGACTGGTAATACGCCCACTGGTCCGAAGCCCTGATCTGGTCAATAA
>Ga0157371_10006000_pt1 | contig 10128 bp, 7 predicted proteins | sample C45metaG_FD_113462 | JGI IMG/M metagenome (GOLD analysis project Ga0157371, IMG submission 113462) | Corn rhizosphere microbial communities from Kellogg Biological Station, Michigan, USA - C4-5 metaG | ecosystem: Host-associated > Plants > Roots > Rhizosphere > Soil | place: USA: Michigan...
CCGAGTGCCCGCCGCAGGCCGGTGAGGAAATCCTCGACGAGGTCGTGCAGGATCGTCACCGCGTAGCCGTAGAGGGAAGCCTCGGACTGCTTGAAGAGCTTTTCGGCCCGGTCCTTCCCCGCCGCCACGAACTGCTGGTGTTGGGGCGTGATCATCCCGCGCAGAGCGCTGAAGGAACTTTCGATTTTGTTCAACGCCCCTTCGGACTCGGTTTCGAGTTTTCCGACATCACGCTGGAGTTCGTCGGTTGCGGCTTCCAGCTGGGAGATGAGCTCCTCGACGAGGCGTTTGGCGACGGGGAAGCCGAACTGGGAAAGGCTGTTCGCCACCTCCGTCAGGACCCGCTCCTGAATCTCCACGAACCACTTTTCCGCCCGCTCCTCCCGTTCGCGGTTGAGATCCTGGACCGTTTTCGCGTCGACCTCGTCGAAGGCCGCGGTGAGGCTGGACAGCCACTCCCTGCCGGACTGCTCGTCGGAGCGGCCCTGCAGGGTCCGCTGCACGCTCCCGATCGCCTGGTCGATGCGACGCTTGACTTCGTCCTGGTCGCGCAGCGCGTCGAGGACTTCGTTGTGGGAGGTGGAGTACTCGTAGAGGCCGCAACGCTCGAAGAAACCACTGGTCTCTCTTTCGAGCACCTCCTCGACCAAGACGTCGTCGCGTTTGGGGACGGAGATGTCGGCCCATTCGCGGTGACCTCGCAGCAGGCGCTCGATCGCCAGCTTCGCAAGCCGCTCCTGGGCGTACTCGCCGAACAGCGAGGCGCCGAGGGAGACGTTGGCGTAGCCGAACGAGGAGCAGGGCCTCTCCCCCGCCAGGCTGGTGACCCGGAACTCGGAGGTGGCGGTTTTACCGAGCTGGTTGACCGTGTAGCGCTCCGAGCGGCTGCGCACGTCGGTGTCGACCACGTACTGCGCCAGCGCCTTGGCGATCGCCTGGTACACCTCGTGGCTGGTGGAGTAGGAGATCGAGGCGTTGCGGGTGCCGATGATCATGTTGGCTTTGGCGGTCCGGCGGCCCTCGATCGGCACGGTTCCCTTGCCGTGCTGCAGCAGGGCCGCCTCGAAGTCGTCGATACCGCCCTCGTGCTCGAAGCCGGCGACCAGCTCGGAGATCGCCGCCAGGGTGTTGGGCTCGATCCCCATCCGGTCTTCGGCCGCGAGGTGGGAGAAGACGTCGGGGGCGTAGAGGACGGTCATGATCCTCTGCTCGAGGTTGGTCGTCTGCCCCTCCGGCAGCGAGCGGAGAAGTTCGACGACGTCGTTGATGATCCCCGACCCGGAGCCTCCTCCGAGGGACCCGATCACGATCGTCGTGATCGGCGTGCCGGCGCCGCCGACCTGGAGGTCGCTCTTCAGGTGGTTGCTGAGCTCCTGCAGTTCGCTGGTCACGTCCTGGGCGCTGAGCGACTTCACCGTCTGTTCGAGCAGTTGCCCGATGTCGTCGAACTCGCTGAGCCCGATGATCCGGCCGACCGAGCGCCGCTGACCGGCGCCCAGGTAGGGCGGCGGGATGTCTTCGTCGGGATCGGGACGCCAGCCGGTGAGCGCCTTCAGGTTCCCGGGCTTGCGCAGCAGGCTCTCGTCGTAGGCCTTGTAGGGACGGGGCATGGTTCCGAGCCCGAGGTAGGTGTGGTGGGCGCCCTGCAACTGCGCCGGCACGTCGCCCTCGATCACGTCCGGGCGCTCGGGGCAGTCGATGTGGACGAACCGGAAGGCGGCGGGGACGTCCCCTTCCCAGCCCGACTCCTTGAGCCGGCGCCGGATCTCGCGCCAGAGGTACCGGATCGTCTTTCCGCCCGACCCACCCAGCCCGATCAATAGGAACTTCTGCATCTACAAAACCCCTTCCCTGTCTCTACGAATCGACGTACTCACCATTTCCGGCCTTTTCCCGGGCCCCGTTTCGGCTTCCACTCGGACGCCGGCCGCGATTTCCAGCCCGCTGCCGGCGGCGGCGTGGAGACGGGCGGCGGGGCCGGTTCGGGGCCGGGCACCGGCTCAGCCGGCCCCTCCCCGTTGCCGCCCGAGGCATGCGGGGGGCCCGGCTCGGGCCGCGGCGGCTCCCAAAGGTCCTCGGCCTCGCGCAGGCCTTCCTCAGCCGCGTCGAAGAGCTTCTGCGCCTGGTCGACCGGAGGGCCGTCGGTGATCAGCAGGATCAGCCGCCCCGTGATCGTCGCCTCGCGCGGCTTCGAGGGCGGCGCCGGCTCTGGCTCGGGCGCTGCTCTCCACCCGCGTGAGCCGGCAACCGGGTCCCTTTTCGGCTGAGCCTGAGGAGCACCGGCCGCCAGCCAGCTCTCCTCCAGCTCCGCCGGGCGTAGACCGTCGAAGCGGAAGATCCAGGTTCCGGCGAGGCGGAGCGGGACTTCGTAGGCCCCGCCTTCGTGCCAGGAACGCAATGGCTGGTCGGACCCGGCGAGAAGGCGACGGCCGCTCGCTCTGGCCACTCCGTAGGGACCGCGGAAAAGCACGAAGGTCCCGTCCTGCCGGCTGCCGCCGGCAACGGTCTCGAGTTCGACGTCGCCGAACCGGAGCTCGCGCACCGGATGAGAGCCGCGAGACGCCAGAGACTCCCCGCGCCCCAGATCGGGCCTCGGATCGCCCTCCTCGCCGGCCCGGCGGAGCGTCCCGCCGCGGGTCATTTCCACCGGCAGCTCGACCGCCCGCAGGCGGTTCGGGGCGGGGAAATAGGCGCCTCGGCGGTTGAGGACGTACAGGAGCAGGAGCGGCAGCAGCGCTCCCAGCAAGATCAGGGCGACCAGGACGACAATCCTCTGGCCGATGTTCGGAGCCGGCGCCATCGAGAAGGCGACCGGAATCGTGACCGCGCGGTCGCTGTCGACGAGATCGCTGCTCAGGTGGATCGGCAGGGAGGCGGTAACGGTGCCGGTCGCCGCCGAGCTCGGCGTGAGGTCAAGGGTGAACTGCCGCTCCTGTCCTTTGCCAACCCGCAGGCAGTGGGCTGCCGAGCCGGCGGCAGGCGAGACCGTCGCTTCGACCCTGCCGGCCCCGGCCGGTGCCGAGACCTTGGGAGCGCCCACCCATACGCACCCCGCCGCGACCGAGCTGCCCCGGACGGTGAACCGCCCTTCGACCGAACCCGTGCCGCGCAGCGAGGGCAGTTCGAGGCTGGTAGGCGAGATCGTCGGGAAGCCCTGGCCCGGCGGAAACCTGACCGGCAGGTCGAACGACCGGTACTGCGGCGCGATCGGGGTGCCGCCCTTGGCCGAGAAGGTTGCCGTCAGGCCGAGATAGGCGAACCCCGCGGTCGAGTGCGACGGCATCTTCACCTTTGCGGTGAAGGTGCCGTCCGGCCCGGGCCCTTGCACCGGGACGTGCATCGAGGTGCCCGCCACCGGGTCGTCAACCGTGGCGATCAGGTGGGCGGATTGGATCAGGGGACCGCTGGTGACCGGGGTGTCCGGGGCCGAGCCGCGGACGAGCTGGAAACGCAGGCGGGTCGGCGCGCCGCGGATCAGAACCGGGTCTCCTTTCACCGCGGGCTCGAGGTCGGCAAACAGCTGGACGGCGCTGAAGCTCTTCCCCGGCGGCCGCTGCGGTGAGGTGGTCGGATCGATGAACGCGTAGGACCAGCGCCCGAGCCAGGCATGGCTTTGGGCCGGGAAGTCGCCTTGGACCTCGACGATCCGCTGCGAGATCCAGCGCTGGCTGACGGCGGCGCCGGCGACGGACACTTCCCCCGGTCCGTCAGGCTTCAGGGTCACGGCGTCCCCTCCGGGCCCTTCGAGCCTCAGGTTCAGCGCTTGGGGGCCTTCTCCGGAGCGTTCGGGGCCACCCGAGGCACGGATCAGGAAGCGGCTGAGCCCAGGCACGGTTTCGAAGGTCGTCATCCCCCTGACGCAGGAGAGCTCTTCGGGGCAGATCGGTTTTTCGTGGACCGGTGGAATCGAACCGAGCAGGCCCGCGAAAACGAAGAACAGCCGGTCTCCGTTGCTGGCGTTGAGGTACTCGCCCGACAGCGGGGAGAGATGGGCTCCGCAGCGTTGGCCCCCTCCGGCGCCGGTGGTGGCGGCGTCGAGGAAAGCCGCGTCTTCGGGCGCGAGTTCGGTCGAGAGGGCAACGGTGAAGCGGATCACTCCGTCCTGCTGAAGGTGGTCCATCAAGCCGTCTGGGCGGCACATGTACTGCTTGCCTGCCGCCACGGCACGTTCCCCGGCGCCCGCTTCGTCGAGACGGATGCCGGGCGCGTAGAAGAGGTGCAGCGGCAGGCCGACGCCGTGCTTGCCCACCCTTTGAGGCAGCGCGTAGCGACCGTCGGTGAACCAGATCAGGGCTTGACAGGGGGAGCCGCCGTCCTCCGTCTCTTCGGCCGCCCGAGCAGCGAGCGCTTCCCGCGCCGCGGTGAGCGCAGTGACGTAATCGGTCGCGCGGCCGTGGTTGAGGTCTTCGTAGCGCCCGGCTTCTTCCAGCAACCGATCGACGTCGCCGTGGGTCACGGGCTTCCACAGACCGGAAGCGTCTTCGCGTTTCGGATCGGGATGGACGAGCCCGTAGAAGCCGGCCATCAGGACCGAGACTTCGGGCTGCCGGCCGTCCACCGGCGTGTCGGATAGATCGGCCAGGCCGGTCAACGCGGCGCGGATGCCGTCCAGGCGCTGATCGAAAGGGTCCGTCTGCCTGAGGCTGCCGGACTCGTCGATCAGCATCAGCACCGAGAGCCTTCCGTTTGACTGCACACAGCGCGAGAGGGACTCCGACGCGGGTGACAGCCGTTCCAGGGGAAGCGCCGTTGCGCCTGCGGGGACGAGCATGGAGGCGAACGCGCAGAGCGCCGCCGCGAGGTAGATGCGCTTCACGAGAAGTGGCTCGCGATGAACCAGGCTTGGGCAACGGAGACCGCAAAGCCGGTGGCGATGACGCCGAAAGCAAGGCGATTCATCCAGCGGGGGACGGCGATGCCGGCAGTGAGGGAACGCTCGATCGAGCGGCGGCGGAACATCGCTACCAGGGTGAAGGCGAGAACGGAAGCGAGGGCGTACCCGATCAGGTTTAGGGCGATGCCCCCTGGAAGCGCCAGCAAGCCCAGCAGCACCGCGGCCGCCGCCGCCCAGAGAAGCCAGTTCGCCTCAAGCGAACTCCTTGCGGTCATTGCAGCCGGCCTACTTCTTCCACGGATTCCAGCGGTCCGGTGCTGCCGGAGCCGGAGGAGGATCGGAGAAATAAGAGGCCGGCAACGATTGCTCGGTCGGGACGAGTGGGGTGGTTCTGGTCGTCATATAGATCGCCACCCAGCCGAACGGTCCCAAACCGCTTCCCCAAGCCAAGCCAGCGGGTACCGTTCCGCCCCTAGAGCGTGAAAGTAAGGCCCCGATTCCACCAAAAATTGCGATCCAGCTCATCACTATTAACAGCAAAATGCTGACGAATGCCCCTAAAACAGTGTGCACCATTAGCCTTCTCCCGACTGGTTTTTCCAACATACAAGAAAACCACCGATTAATGCAATCACCAGTCCGGTCGCATAGGTGGACCAAGCAGCAGCCGTCGCCTGAAACGTCACACTGTGGCCAGCTTGGGAGCCGCTGATCAGATCGCCTAAACGAAGACGAGCAAGGGTTTCCGAGCCGATTACAGCAATCGCCGCAAGAAAAGTAAGTAGCCACCCCGCTCCGGCAGCGACCAATCCGGCAGGTTGAAATAAGGACATTCCTGCCAGCACCAGCGAACACACCAGTAGCGCGACCACCAGCAGCGAGGCCGGTCCAACGTACGGAGCCGCCTGTGCACTGAGGGTGATTCCGCTCCCGAACACCGAACTGTCGATCCACGGCTGGCAACGGAGCCAACCGACAACCAAGGCGAGGATCCCGAGCAGCCCAGCAGCCAGGACCTTTTCCGGGCCCCCGGAGCTTCTCCAGGCACGCCTGCCGGCTTCCCATACGCGATCGCCACCGGCGGCGAGAATCACCACACCGACGCCCGCAAGCGAGGTCCAGAGCCCAATTCCAGCCGCGAGCAGGCTAGACGACCGGCGCAAGGCGACCGCCGGCAAGAACGAGGTAGGCAGCAGATCGCTGAAGGATTCGATCACAACGAGCGTTGCCACCAGATACAGAAGCAGGAACCCCGCACAGAGGGCGGCGTACTGCTGCAAGCGATCGTCTTTCAACCGCCACCACGTCAAGGCAAACCCGCAAACGAGCACTACGCACAGCGAGGTGGGAACCCAGACAGCCGGAAAGGCGAAGCCTCCATAGAGCTCCGTCTCACCGCCAGCCCCGGCTGACAGCCACGGCAGGAAAAGGCCCAGCAGCATCAACACCGCACCGGCTAAGGCCGTTTGCAAGTAGGGAACTTGACTCTCACGACTCCTCGGCACCATCAGCGGCGCAGTGTAAGTCTGAAAATGGTCAACCCACCAGTCCATTTCCTACACGTGAGTTTTTTAAAGGTTGGTCGCGACCTCGCACGACACACGTATCCTCGAGCACATCGCCCGCCAGGCCGCCCGGGCGAAAGTGAGGCTACGCGTGAACGTCCGCGCCATTATCGTCCTCGGCCTTACCCAGAAACACGGGGCGCCGGCGCGGCGGCACGCCGCCCATTCCAACAGGGCGCAGCCTGCGGAGTCGGAGAAACCAGTACCGCTACCGGGATTCGAACCCCGGATTCCGGACTGAGAAGTGGCTCTGTGAAGCCGTTTGCGGTCGTAAAGGGCAATTGCGTCCAGATGGTTCAGTTAAAGTTCGATCCCGTTCGGTGAAGTCGGGGACATACTTCGGGACAAGAAAAAATTTTTGGCGGCTCCGCCTGCCTCCCGCTGTCCTCGAAAAGGCCATGCGATGGGCTAAGCGCGGAGGTCCACAACCGCGCATGAATGCTCGGCCGCCTGATCGACGATCTCCGGGTCGCCGGTCCAGAGAGACGCATCTACCCGCAGAGCAGTCGCAACACAGAAGGCGTCGGCGTAGGAGAGACCGCCGTGCGCCTTGACCCTCGCCGCCTCCGACACGAGGGCCCAGTCCGGATTAACGACATCAAGACGCCGACGCGCCCGATCGATATCGGCGATTGCCGAATTCTCCCCATCGCCTCGCATGCGGATATAGAGAACCTCGCCGAGGTTGACCGAGCAGATCGTCGCGCCCTCTTCGAGCCAGGCAGATTCGACGCGATCCGCTGAGTCCTCGCCCTTGAGATAAGCCAGCAGGGCCCAGCTATCGAGGACGATCAACGGACCAACCTTGAGCCTTACGCTCCTCGGCGTCGCGTTCGCGCCGCCGCTCCTCCAGCAGCTCCTTGGTACCGCCGCCGGTCGCGGCCCAGATACCACGCAGAAGGCGAATCTCCTCGGCGCGGTGCTCGGGGTCATCGTTGACCCGCCGCACCCGGACCTCTGATCCATCCGGCTCGAACGTCACCTCGTCGCCGGGCTTGATCCCGATCTCATCGCGAATTGCCTTGGGGATCACTACTTGGCCCTTGATGCCGACCTTATGAGTCATACTGCCAGTATAACGCGCCTTTGCGGGCGCTGGAAGCCGCCTACGCGCGCCGCGTCGCAGCCGGCATCGGCGTCACCTGAGCGGAGGCGGAATAAGGCCGCCCCTGCAGGCAAAGCGAGGCCGGCGGGTACCGCTACTAGTCGCCCCAGATGATGCTGACGACCTTCCGAGGTCGCGCAGTACACCGTTGGTGCGAGCTCGGGAAGGGACTCGCATGACAGCGCCAGGCGTACCCCGCGACCTTGAACGGTGCACCTTCGGAAAATCTCGCTGCTTCGCCCTTGGTTGAAGCCAATACCACCTGGCGAGCCGTAGCGCAGCCGACTCCTTGGGCGCGCAAGTTAGAGCTATGAACAAGATTGTCTCCCGGCCCACGGGGTGGGCGGCAGCGATGCGACTGCCGCAGATGAGCCGACGCCCCACTCGGCAGGCACGCATAAGCGAAAGCAATGAGAACGAGGAGAAAGAACCGTGACATGCCATCTATCCCAGCAGATAGATTGGCTCCAAGCGTCGAAGTACCGCTACGGGGATTCGAACCCCGGTTTCCGGACTGAGAATTGCCTCTGTGAAGCCGTTTGGGGCCGATTTGTGCCTGTGGCGTCCAAGGAGATCAATCCAGTTCCGTTGAGTTCGGTGGAGTCGGGGACATATTTGGGGACACCAATTCGTGTTCCCCGCTACCTGCTCGGCTGACACAGCGTCTCATTGCGCAGCTTCCGCTTCCTCCTGCTTGGGGACGGAACCATCCCGTTCATCGGCAAGAATCCGTTGCAGAGCCGACATCCAGATCAGGATGCGAAGACGGGCATCTGGCCCCAGGTCTCGGACCCGGAACACGCGGAGCCCGTAGAGCCAGCAAGTCGCTGCGTGCTCCGCCCGACTAAGGTCGGGCAGGCGGTCGGCGGCAAGGAACATCAGCTTCGCGGCGGCACTGAGCCAGTACGGGGCGGGTTCGGGCGCTTGTTGCGGCCACCATTCTTCCCCCGAGGTCCAATCGTGCTCCCAAAGACGGTACTCAAGCACCTCGTCCCGCGGGACCCTCTCCAGGGGTCGTTGCTTCGCGGGTGCACTGAGCCGGATGCTCGCGTGCATGGAGGCGTAATCGAGAGCGCGGGGGCCGCGCGCAGTGTGCCTGTAGTCGATCAGAATGCTGCGCTCGTCATCGCCGATGATGACGTTGCTGGCGTTGAGGTCGCCGTGGACGACGCTGGAGTCGTAGCCCATGTGAAGTAGGCCAGCGCCGATGCTGCCGTCGGCGGGAAGGACGAGCTTCCCGCCGTCCATCCGGAGCTCATCCTGTCGATGCTTCCAGCCGTGAGCTTCAGCCTGGTCGTCAGCGAACTCCTTCACCCGCTCCCGTACGTCACGTGGTTTGAGCTTGTAGGCGTGAGAGAAGAATTCGCCGAGATCCTCACCGCGGCTCCTGAGACTCTCATCGGTCGACGCGGGGAAGATTTCTTCGAAGTGGGCGAAGGCGCGTGAACTCCCTTCGTCCAACAAAGTCTGCAGATCCCCGACATCGGTGGGATCTTCACCGGCGAAGGAATAGGCGATTGCTCCGAGGGTGTCGCCCAGACGAGACCCCAGAAGCTCAACCCGCTGGCGGAGAGACATGCGGAACCGCACGTACTGTTCGTAGCGCCGCAACTCCTCTTCCGCCTCCTTACGCGGGCCGATCTTGACCACACAGAGGAGACCCTCTTCCCCCAGACGGTTAACAGGTCGACCGTGCAGGACGATCGAGCGGCTCTTGCCCCCGGTGAACGGGGCGAGGGAGATTTTTTCGATGTCGTCCGGGTCGGGATCGTCGTTCTCGATCTCCCGGTACCGCTGACCGAACAGCGAGGCAAGAACGAACTCCAGCTCCTCGAGGGTGACCGAAACGGGAACGGAGTCAAGTAGGCCACCCCGAAGCTCCTTCTCCTCAAGCAGCGTGTGAACCTCGTCGAGGTTGGAGATCTCCACCGGCGCCCTGTGCCAAGCCTCCGCCAAGGAGCTGACGTAACGGCGAAAGTAGTTGCCAAGCTCCTCCTTGTCGATCGCCCCGTGGACGGTGGGTCCGTCCGGCCTCAGGGTCTCGAAGACATTGCTGGGAAACACGGTCGCGTACTTCGTCAACAACAGCCGGCGGCACGAGGGACGAGATTGCTTTAGGCCCCGCAGGATCGTCCGACCCTCACCCAGCGCTTTCGGGCTCTTGCGTAGCTCGAGGTCAACAACTGCAACGTTAAGGAAGTTGCCGGCGATTACCTTAGTCGCCTCGTCCTTGCTTGCGGCACTAAGGATTTCTAGCCCGTTTTCGGGATCGGCGGCTTCCAGCGCGTTGTTGCGAACCCACTCATCGTTGTCAACAACAAGGGCTCGGAATACAGGCATCAACCTGCCTCCTGTTCGTAGTCTTCGATGCTCAGGTCCACCGGCAGATCTACTCCGACGATGAAAAATGGGCGCTTGCTGTGCTCGATGAAGACATCCCCGCCGAGGGATCTGACCAGTGCGCCGGCGCTGAACGCCCCCAGCCTCACCCGCGAGCTGTGCTCCCGACGCAGGGGCCTGCGAAAGAGGCTGCGCAAGTCATCTGCATCAGGTTCGAGCGCAATCCGGTTCGCGATCAGGAGGGTTCCGTATTCCTTCCCCCCGACCCGGCTCATCCGCCAGGC
>Ga0157371_10006002_pt1 | contig 10126 bp, 10 predicted proteins | sample C45metaG_FD_113462 | JGI IMG/M metagenome (GOLD analysis project Ga0157371, IMG submission 113462) | Corn rhizosphere microbial communities from Kellogg Biological Station, Michigan, USA - C4-5 metaG | ecosystem: Host-associated > Plants > Roots > Rhizosphere > Soil | place: USA: Michigan...
CCTGGAAACTGGACTCTGTGCTCAAGGGGCGTGCGAACGACCGGTTGCTCGATACCTATGGAACCGAACGTTTTCATCACGCCAAAGCGATGATCGACATTTCGGTGCAAATGAAAGATTTCGTCTCGATGTCCAATCCGATTGCCAGCCAGCTGCGTAACTTGCTTGTCAAAACAGTCCTGGTGACGCCATTCCTCGGGCGTTACGTTCGCGAAGGACGCTTTAAACCAGTACCCACCTATGGACTCGACAGCTATCTAGGAATGCCGCGCAGGCATCGGCGGTCCCCTGAAGGCACGATGATCCCGCAACCCGAAGTACGCACGTTCAAGGGCCAGCGAGTATTGCTCGATGACTTGCTGGGCGAAGGTTATGCACTGATTGGACTGCAAGTAGACCCGCGGAAGCACCTTAGCGCGGCATCCCGGCAACTGCTCGATGCGCAAGGCACTCGTTATGCCAGCCTCTTCGAGTTTGGCACACGGCCACAAGGCGCTAACGTCGAGCGTGTCAACACCTGCGAGTTGGTGGAGGTCGAGGATGTGCGCGGTGAAATGATTGCCTGGTTCAAACGCTCGGGGTTCTCCTCGGGTGCTATTGCCGTGGTGCGTCCGGACAAATTCACCTTCGCCATGGTCAAGGCCAACGACCTGGACCTTGCGATCACTGAACTGAAGTTCCAGTTGCAGTGGGCACCGAGTCTCGAACACGTGGCCAACTTCCCCGCCGCCATGAGGAAAAGCGCATGAATCTGTTTTCTTTGCCGCAGCTGCAATCCGCCGCCGCTGCCCTGTCTGTTGCCCGCCAACAGCGTAAACCCTGCGCGCGGATATCAGATTCCTTCGGCGTCGATACCCTGACTGGCGCTTATGCCGTGCAGGAGATCAATACCAATCTAGCTCTGGCCCAAGGGCGTCGTCTGACAGGCCGAAAAGTCGGGCTGACCTCCGCCGCCGTGCAGCAGCAACTGGGTGTCGACCAACCCGATTTCGGCATGTTGTTCGCCGACATGGAAATTGTGGATGGCGGTCAAATTCAGACCAACCAATTGATTCAGCCAAAAGCCGAAGGCGAGATCGCTTTTGTTCTGGGACGCGATCTTCCCCATCTCGATACCACGTTGGCTGAGATGCTTCGGGCCGTGGACTACGTGGTTCCAGCCCTGGAAATCGTCGACTCGGCCATTGAGAACTGGAACATCACATTGGTGGACACAGTAGCCGACAACGCCTCGTCGGCCCTCTACGTGTTGGGGAAACAGCCCACCCGGCTGTCCTCCCTGGATTTGAGACTTGAAGGGATGTTGTTGGAGAAAAATAACGCTGCGGCATCGATTGGTGTCGGTGCCGCTTGCCTAGGCAACCCTCTCGATGCCTGCCTGTGGCTGGCGCGAACAATGGCACAAATGGGCCGCCCCTTGCAGGCCGGCGATGTGTTGCTTTCCGGGGCGCTCGGGCCGATGACGCCCGTCGCGGTCGGCGACAGCCTGACCCTGCGTCTGACGCGTCTTGGCGAAGTCAGTTGCCACTTCGTCTGAGCCCCCTTCTCTGCCGGGCTCTTAGACCCGGCCAGCCTGTGAGATTACATCCATGAGCCAAACAAAATTCAAGGTCGCCATTATCGGTTCCGGCAACATCGGCACTGACCTGATGATCAAGATCCTGCGCAACGCCAAACACCTGGAAATGGCGGTCATGGTCGGTATCGACCCCGCTTCCGATGGCTTGGCCCGCGCCCAACGTATGGGCGTGGCCACCACCCATGAAGGCGTTGAAGGCCTGACCCGCATGGACGTCTTCAAGGACATCGAATTCGTCTTCGATGCCACCTCGGCGGGCGCCCATGTGAAGAACGACGCATTCCTGCGCTCGATCCAGCCAGGCATCCGCCTGATCGACCTAACCCCAGCGGCCATCGGCCCGTACTGTGTACCGGTGGTCAATCTGGAGCAGAACCTGGATCAGCTCAACGTCAATATGGTCACTTGCGGTGGCCAGGCCACCATCCCGATGGTCGCCGCTGTGTCGCGTGTGGCCAAGGTGCACTACGCCGAAATCGTTGCCTCAATTGCCAGCAAATCCGCCGGTCCCGGCACCCGCGCCAACATCGACGAATTCACCGAAACTACCTCCAAAGCAATCGAGATCATTGGAGGTGCAACCAAGGGCAAGGCGATCATCGTAATGAATCCAGCCGAGCCACCGCTGATGATGCGCGACACGGTGTTCGTACTGTCTGAAGCGGCCGATCCAGCCGAAGTCGAGGCGTCCATCGAAGAAATGGCGGCGGCAGTAGAAACTTATGTACCGGGCTATCGGCTGAAACAAAAAGTGCAGTTCGACGTGATTCCTGAAGACGCGCCGCTGAATATTCCGGGCCTCGGCAAATTCTCCGGCCTCAAGACTTCGGTGTTCCTCGAAGTCGAAGGCGCCGCCCATTACTTGCCAGCCTATGCCGGCAACCTCGACATCATGACGTCCGCAGCCTTGGCCACCGCCGAGCGCATGGCGCAGTCGATGCTGAACGCCTGAGGAGATCAACATGACTTTTAATCCCGGCAAAAAACTCTACATCTCCGACGTCACCCTGCGCGATGGCAGCCATGCCATCCGCCATCAATATTCGATCCAGAATGTGCAGGACATCGCCCGCGCCCTGGACAAGGCCAAGGTCGACTCAATCGAAGTCGCCCACGGTGACGGTTTGCAAGGTTCCAGCTTCAACTACGGCTTCGCGGCGCACACCGATCTGGAGTGGATCGAAGCCGCCGCCGATGTCATCAGTCACGCCAAAATCACGACCTTGTTGTTGCCTGGCATCGGCACGGTGCATGACTTGAAAGCGGCCTACAACGCCGGTGCCCGGGTGGTGCGCATCGCCACCCATTGCACCGAAGCGGATGTCTCGAAACAGCACATCGAGTATGCCCGCGAACTGGGCATGGATACCGTCGGTTTCCTGATGATGAGCCACATGATCCCGGCCGAGCAGCTGGCCGCGCAGGCCAAGTTGATGGAGAGCTACGGTGCGACGTGCGTGTACATGGCCGACTCCGGCGGGGCGATGAACATGCAGGATGTGCGCGAGCGCTTCCGTGCGTTCAAAGCGGTACTCAAACCGGAAACCGAAACCGGCATGCACGCCCACCACAACCTGAGCCTGGGGGTGGCCAACTCCATCGCCGCGGTGGAAGAGGGCTGTGATCGTGTCGATGCCAGCCTGGCTGGAATGGGCGCCGGTGCAGGCAACGCGCCGCTGGAGGTGTTCATCGCCGCGGCCGAGCGACTGGGCTGGAACCATGGCACTGATCTCTACACCTTGATGGATGCCGCCGATGACATCGTCCGCCCCCTTCAGGACCGACCGGTACGGGTTGATCGCGAGACGCTGGCGCTGGGTTATGCAGGCGTTTATTCCAGCTTTCTTCGCCATGCCGAAGCGGCGGCCCAGCGCTACGGATTGCGTACCGTAGACATCCTGGTCGAATTGGGACGGCGAAAAATGGTCGGCGGGCAAGAGGACATGATTGTCGATGTGGCGCTGGACCTGACACGCCGTTGATTGGTGGATACATGCACCAGTCTTTGGTGTTTTTACGGGATTGTCCGTTGCAGTGCCTATAAATAGAGTGGCTGAAACACAAAAGAGAGTGTGTCCATGAGCGATCTTAACGACCGGAATATTATTATTACGGGCGCCTCAGGCGGTATCGGCCGTGCTTCCGCATTGGCATTTGCGAAGGCGGGTGCACGCGTTGTTTTAGTGGATCGTGATGCCTCAGGTCTGGAAGAAACTGCCAGCGTCGTTACGGCGGCGGGAGGCAAGGTTCATTCAATTGTTTGTGATATCACAAATGAAGAAGCTGTCGCTTCAGCCGTTGATGAAGTGGTGACGCGATTTGGACAACTTCATGGCGCGTTTAATAATGCCGGAGTTGAACAAAGCAATTTACCTCTGCATGAAATTTCATCCGCCGCGTGGGAGCGAATTATTCGCATCGATTTGACGGGTGTTTTCTACTGCATGAAGTATCAGATCCGCGCCATGTTAAACAGTGGCGGCGGTGCCATTGTAAACACGGCCTCGTCGCTAGGGTCCGTGGCCATCGCAGCCGCAGCGGATTATGTGGCGGCAAAACACGGTGTGATCGGCTTGACCAAAGCGGCTGCGGTTGACTATGGCACTCTCAATATTCGGGTCAACGCCATTATGCCGGGTGTTATCGAAACACCGATGATCGTGCGTGCCAGTCAAGAGCCGAACTTTGCGAAGCAATTTGCCGCGCTACGTGAACGCCATCCCATCGGTCGCCTCGGGCAACCGGAAGAGATTGCCAAGGCTGCGCTGTGGTTGCTGTCGGATGACGCCAGTTTTGTGACCGGTACAGCGTTAGCTGTCGATGGCGGGTACTTGACCGTCTAAGTCTGCTGTTTTGAAATTCTAATCAAACGGAGTTCTCCATGATTAATATCAGTCGCCGCATTCAGGTTAATGCGCAATCAGAAGCAAACGGCGTGAGCCTGAATCGAAGCCAGGTGTGGGAAGGGCTGGTGAGCAAGGCGCGCAACGCCGTGCCTTACGTCTCGGCAATCACCGAGTGCAACATTGTCGAGGACCAGGGCGATCGCTTCATTCGTGAAGTGGTCTTGCACGGCGAACGCTTGCAGGAACTGGTGATCCTTACGACAGAGCAACAAGTTGATTTCGTGCGCCTCTCCGGGAATGCTCGGGGGATCATTAAAAACGTAATCGAGGAAGAGAACGGCGAACTGTACTTGCGTTTTGCCTTCGATTTTTCTCTGCCAGGTGTCCCGGCCGGTAGCGAAAAAGAACTCGAGTTTGCCAATGGCATGCAAAAGTCCTATCTGGATGCGGTGAGAAGCACGCTGCAAACCATCCGTAACAAGGTCAGTAAATCTGCATAGATTTCAGTGCGACAAGCAAAACCAAAGCTTAAACCAAAGAAAATAAAAACAAGAAATGAGGCATGCGCCATGAACCATGAATTGACAGGTATGTTTGAAAGTGTCGATCGGTTGTCAGTCGAAGGTTTTTTGAGTTATCTGACCGATGACGTGGTGTTTCGGTTTGGCAATTCCCCGGAAATAGCGGGGAAAGAGGTCGTCAAAGAGGCGATTGAGTCATTTTTCACCCAAATATCCTCGATGGAACACATTCTTCAAGGCGTGTGGCGCGAGGGCGACACGACAATAATGCGTTTTGATACGTATTACACGAAGCATGACGGCACGATTGTTAATGTTCCCTGCTGTGTCGTCGTTCATTTCAATGCTTCCCGATTGATTGATGATTATCGAATTCACATTGATCTTTCACCCCTGTACAGCAGCGCACCTGCTGGTAATGTTATCCAGGCGTCTGCATAACCACTCAATGAGTGCCGGTTGAACTGCACTTGCCAGTCGAAGCCCACGACGCTTTGCTGGCAAGTGCAGTGTTTTGATTTGCGACTATCAGTCAAGGCGTTGTGATGAAGGATTTAAATCTGCTCTATACCTTTGAGGCGTTGTGGCGAGACCACTCGGCTTCAATTGCGGCGCAGAATCTGGGGGTTACCCAGGCAGCGGTCAGCGGTTCGCTCAAGCGGTTGCGAAACGACTATGGAGACCGGTTGTTTACGCTGGTCGGTCGCCGAATGGAACCCACACCGTTCTGTGTCCATATCGCGCCGCGACTGTTGGCATCCCTTGCGATGGTCAGGGAGGCAGGAAGCCAAATGCCGGTGTTTGATCCGAAAAATTGTGAAAAATCATTCGTCTTTAGAATGCGCGACATTGGCGAGGTCGTTTGTTTGCCACCCATCTTGAGCGAATTGTCCAGAGTTGCACCTCAAGCGCGGATACACACCGTCTTGGGTGGGATGGATGAGACGCTCAATGGCCTGTCCACTGGCAGAATAGACCTGGCGCTCGGCTTTATGCCGGCCCTTCAGACTGACATTCACCGTACGCCGGTTTTTTCTCAGCACTATGTCTGCGCCATGCGCAAAGACCACCCCTTGGCAAAACGCGGCTTGAGTCTTGAAGCGTTTGTCACCAGTGAGCATTTGTTGGTTGAGTCCGGTGGTAGCGGTCACCTGGCACTGGAGCGTGCCTTGGTCGATGCGGGCGGTAGAGACTGCATTAAAATGCGCACGCCTCAGTTCTTGTCTGGTCCGCACTTGCTGCTGGATACCGACATGATATGGACGCTGCCCATTTCCCTGGGTAAAACCCTGGCGCGCTTTTATCCTCTCGCCATACACCCTCTGCCCCTGCAAATACCCTCGTTCGAGATTGATCTGTACTGGCATGACCGATTTCACCGAGACCCTCAGAACAAGTGGTTGAGAGAAATGGTCGGTCAGGTACTGCGCAGCCAACAATCAGCCTGGCAATAGTCGTTCTCAACAAGCCGCAGCCATCGTCCCTGACCTCAAAACATGAACGCGCGGGGCGCTTGTCCCTTTATCAAGCGACTCGCTCAATGGTGATGCTTCGTTCCTGGATGCTTTGGGGTAAATGGAGGCTCAGGTAATCGATCAAGCTGCGAACGGATGGCAACATCCCTTTCGGTTTGGGGTAGAGCAGATGGATGATATGCGTTGCACCGGTCCAGGAGGGGATAACGACTTCCAGGGCCTTCGCGCGAACAGAGGCTGCAGCTATGGGTTCCGGCAACAACGCGACGCCCAGTCCATTAACAGCGGCCTCCAACTGCATACGCAGGTCATCGCAGATGAGACGTGGCTGATGGCTGACCAGCAGTTCTTCACCTGATGAACTGCGCAGGAACCAGCGACCGACGCCATCATGGATGTCACCAGGACGCGAAAGAGTCTCGATGCCTGAAATGGCCTGGATCGTGGCAGGTCGCCCGACACGATCGAGAAAGCGCGGGCTTGCGACCAGAATCTGCCTGGTTGCCCCTAATTCCTTCGCGACCAACCCGGCTGTTTCTTCAATTCGGGCACGCGATCGCAAGGCCACGTCGAAGCGCTCTTCAAAGAGGTCGACCTCTCGATCTACGGCATTCAACTCAAGCCGTACCTTCGGATGTTTTTCCATATACCCAGGCAGCAGGGGGGCCAGGTAACTCTGCGCCATCACCTGAGGACAGCTCAACCGTACCAACCCGACGGGTTCCCGTCGAAGATGCTCCACGCTTTCATAGGCGGTATGCGCACCCTCGACAACGGGCTGGCTGAGCGTAAAGAAATGATGGCCGGCTTCGGTCAGCGAAACCTGGCGCGTTGTGCGATGTAACAGCCTGGCCCCCATTCGCAATTCAAGATCCGCGATATGACGACTGAGCAACGTTTTTTCAATGCCCGTTGCCCGTGCCGCTGCCGAGAAACCTCCATGTTTGACCACCAGTACAAAGTAATAAAGGTCATTAAGGTCTTTCATGCAGTGACGCTCTCCTGCGGGGCACTGTTGAACAATCGTCAACGGAACCTGGCGCTGTACTGATTGGGTTCGAGGCGTGTGGAATGGCTTCGAAGGCTGACGTGGCTATCATTGATCAAAGTGGGTGCGGGATAAACTAGCTACAATTGAAATGACTGATCCACTGATGGAGCAATCAACATGGAACTTCTGAACGACATGGCGCTGTTCGTCGAGGTCGTCAAAGCCCACAGCTTTCGCAGGGCAGCAGAAGCGATGGCGATGCCCAATTCGACCTTGTCACGACGCATCAGCGGGCTTGAAAAGGCCATTGGCTTGCGGCTGTTAAATCGCACCACGCGCAAGATCGAATTGACCGAAGCAGGGCAGTTGTACTTTGACCGCTGCAAGCGAATCGTTGACGAGGCGCGGCTGGCGCACGAGCAGCTGGGTGAAATGCTCGCGCATCCAAGCGGCCTTTTGCGCGCGTCATTGCCGGTGGATTTCGCCAACATTTACCTGGCGCCCCTCATCGCCGAGTTCGCCCGACGGTACCCCGGCATCAGCTTTGAATTCGACCTCACGCCGCGCCAGGTCGACCTGGTCAGCGAACCCGTCGATGTGGTTATTCGCATGGGCGAACCGGCAGATTCGAATCTGATTGCACGCAAGCTGGCGAGCCTCTCTCGTCGTTTGTACGCCTCGCCTCGCTATCTGGAACTCAATGGAGCGCCCCGCAATCCGTCTGAGCTGATAAACCACGAATGCCTGCGACTGCGAAAGGCTGGCAAGTGGCAGCTCTCCCACGCAGGCGAAGTGGTGGAAATCGAGGTGGGTGGACGGTTTCAACTCAATAGCGTCGGGATGCTTCGGCGATTGGCGACACTGGATCTGGGGATAGCGCTGCTGCCTGAAGGCATTGCCGCGGACGATCTGCGCACTGGCTTGCTGCAACCGGTACTGCCCCAATGGCAAGCCAATCCGATCCCGGTGTATGCCCTCACTGAAACCCGCCTTTTGCCCGCAAAAACTCAACGTTTCATTGAGTTTCTGCGTGAGCACCTTGAGCACGCTTGACTGGCTGAGTCCGGCGAGTGCTGAGCCAATAAAGGCCACCTATTGCTGTCGCGCCGATCAGCACAGGAAGCGCCAACCAATGGAAGAAGACCTGTGATGTGCCCGAGGTGGAAATAAACCAGGCGCCCAGCATCGAGCCGACAATTGAACCGCAGCGGCCAACGGCCATTGCCCAACTCACCCCGGTCACCCGGGCGGCGGTGGGGTACAAGGTGGCTGACACCAGGTTGAGGCCGTTTTGCGCACCGGCTACACCGAATCCGATGAGAAATACCATGGCGGCCAGCTGATAGGGATCACCCATCAGATAGCCCGTGACAGCAATGACCACAGCCGTCACCGAGTACGAGAGGGTCAGCACAGGGTAGGGACCGACGCGATCCATCAGCAGGGCCATGAGAATGGCGCCGACGGTACCGCCCAGCGGCACCATGGCGCCAATACGTGAAGCGTAAGCAATATCGTAGCCGGCATCTTTGAGCAGGGTAGGCAGCCAGTTGGTCAGCAGATAAAACACAAAGAGCGAGCAGAAGAAGGTTACCCACAGCAGCAATGTTCGGACCAATCGGCCGTCGATGAACAGGTGCGAGATCGGCGACCTGACCTGGGCCGGGCGCTCGTCATCGAGGATCGTTATACCGCTCCAGCTCTTTCTGGTGATGCGTTCGACCACCCGGCGCAAGGCGTCGGCGTGCTTGCCCGAGGACGCCATGAACCGAACCGACTCGGGCATTAGCCAAGCCAATAGTGGCAGTAGCGCCAGTGGCATGACGCCACCGAGCACCAGCACAGATCGCCAGCCGAATGCAGGGATCATGTGTGCGGCGAGCATGCCGCCCAAGGCAAGGCCCGCCGTGAAGCCACTCCAGCTCAAGGTCACCATGATCATGCGCCGGCGGGCGGGGGAGTATTCGGCGCTCAAGGCAATGCACGCCGGCATCGCACCACCCAGGCCGATGCCGGTGATGAAACGCAGAACCGTAAGCGACTCGATCGATTGGGTAAAGGCGCTGGCCAGGGTGGCGAGACCAAACACCAGCACTGAAATCAGTAAAACGCTTTTGCGTCCGATGGCATCGGCGATCGGGCCCAGGATCAGGCTGCCGACCATCAGGCCGAATAATCCAGTCCCGAAAACCGGTGACAACTGGGCAGGCAACAGACCCCATTCTTCGCGCAGCGACGGGGCAATGTAACCAATGGCTGCGGTATCGAAACCATCCACCAGGACGATGAGGAAGCACAGGGCGAGGATAACGATCTGGTACGGCGAGATCTTCGCGTTGTCGATGATCTCGCCAATTCGGGCGTTGTCAGGGTTCATGCGGCTACCTTTTATTTTTTTTATCTGGACGTGATCGTCGCCAAGCGCTTTAAATAAAGGAAGCCAATTCTAATTATTCAAACTATCTGGTTTTGTTATACCTATGCGCACCGACCTCAACCTGCTCCGCGTCCTGCTAGCCGTTTATGAAACCGGCAATGTCACCGCGGCGGCGAAGCGGCTAGGCATGAGCCAGCCCGCAACCAGTGCGGCACTGGCTCGCCTGCGTCACTCACTGGGGGACCCACTGTTCATTCGCTCGGGTAACGTGATGGAGGCGACGCCACGGGCGCAAGGCATCATTGAGCGCACCCGCGAAGTGATCGAAATAATCGAC
>Ga0157371_10006003_pt1 | contig 10125 bp, 10 predicted proteins | sample C45metaG_FD_113462 | JGI IMG/M metagenome (GOLD analysis project Ga0157371, IMG submission 113462) | Corn rhizosphere microbial communities from Kellogg Biological Station, Michigan, USA - C4-5 metaG | ecosystem: Host-associated > Plants > Roots > Rhizosphere > Soil | place: USA: Michigan...
TACTGCGACTGAAAACACTCAAAAGGTTTATTTTTTTGCTTCGTCGATACGTTTTTGAATTAAATCCCAAGCGTAATAATGGAAAGTCATTCCGTTGCTCATCGCTACAAAAAGTCCGTTTTTATATTTTGGACCTAAGTTTACATTTGTGACATCAGCACCGTCGCATTCAATTGTAGAAGTTGGAACTTCTGCCAATAACGGATGATTGTTTGGATTTCCGTTTGCACCTTCTCTAGGGTAAACCATAAACGAATTTGCCTGCTGGTTTGATACTAAAATATATCCTGTAGAATCTGTTTTTTTATAAATCGCGATTCCTTCATGATCTGCTTTGAAATCTTTTTGACCAAAGAAAGCCAGTTCTTTATTATCGTTTAAAGCGGGATCTGCTTTGTATTTTCTAATTCCAGCCTGTTCATCACAATAGTAAACAAAACCTAATTCGTTGTCTACTGCAATAGCTTCAATTTCTTTCTTTCCGCTGTACGTTCCAAATTTGCGAACCACTTTTGCAGCAGCGAATTTTCCGTTTCCAGAAAGTTCATACTGCCATAAATAACTTCCAGAAGGTCCCGTTTTTCTTCCCACAATAGCGAAAATCTTTCCATCGCTTGGACGAGTATATAAAGCAATTCCCATAGGATCGCGTTCTGTATCGCCTTCAAAAACAGGAATTCCGCCGTTATCAATTGGTTCTAAATCAGGTAAACTGAAAATTCTGATTCTGTTTTCTTCACGTTCTGTTGTTACGGCAACGTCTACTTTTTTCCCGTCAATAATCAATCCGTAAGCGATATCAACGTTGTTTGGGCGTTTTAAAGTAATTGATTTTTTAAGGATTTTTCCATTTAAATCAAAAGCATACAAAGCGCCGTCTGTATCTTTATCTGTTCCTACAATGATGCTTTTTGAAGGATCTGTTGGGTGAATCCAGATAGAAGGATCATCAGTATCGTGAGGCAGGGCTTCTGTAACTGCTGTTGGTTTTACGGCGTTTGGCTGAACTGGAGCTAATTTATCGTCTTTACAAGCCGTGAATGAAACAGCTAAAAGTAAAAGAGCAATTAAAGATTTATTTTTCATTATGATATATGTTTTAATGCAATTAGACAGAGCGCTAAACTCTGTCTAATTTAAGAATTTTAAAAAAGTGCAGATTACAAGTCTAATTTCAATCCGAAATTGTAACGAGGCTGGTAATACTCAGCTTGTTTTGTATGAGCAGCAACTCCTTGGTAGTAACGTAACGGCTGATTTGTTAAGTTATTAGCTTCTGCAAAAAAGCGAAGTTTTGGAGTAATTTTGTAAGAAGCATTTGCATCTAAGAAAAACTGCTTGTCATAGTAACTGTCTTTGTAAGACTCAGAACCTAATTCATCTAAATAATCAGATGTAAAGTTTGTTGAGATTCTTGCAGAGAAACGTTTGTTTTCCCAAGATAAAGAACCATTAAACATGTGCGGTGCAGTACCTGGAAGGCTGATATTTTTTCTTTCGTTTCCATCCTCATCAGCAATTCCTTTTGCTTTAGATTTTGTGTACGTATAGTTTAAGTAAATACCAAAACCTTTTAAGAATTTTCCAGGAAGGAAATCTAACTGACGTTGTAAAGCAACCTCAAATCCGTAAACATTAACATTGTCTCCGTTTCTTGATTGTAAAAATGACCAGTTTTCTCCAGTTGGAATTGGGTTTGATTGATTTGGGAAATCTGCAGCAAATTTAGCATCTGTGTATTGATTGTCGCTGTAGTTGTAAATGAAATCATTTAATTTTTTGTAGAAAACACCTCCGGAAATTAAACCAACAGATTTGAAATAGTTCTCTACCATGAAATCATAGTTGTATGCGTATGTAGCTTTAAGACCTGGATTTCCAGCTGTAATTTCTTTATCGGCTGCAATGTTGTTTACATAAGGAGCCAATGCATAATAGTTTGGTCTTGCAAATGCCGTTGTAGCCGCTGCTCTTAATACTAAATCTTTTGTTGCGTTGTATTGGAATGAAATACTTGGCAATACATTCGTGTATGAGTTTGTGTTGTTGATTTTGCTTTCTAATTCTTCTTCATCTAAAACTCTGTTTCCTGTATAATCAATATGAGTATTTTCAACACGAACACCCATTACCATAGAAAGTTTATCATTAAAATCCTGATCCCATCTTACGTAAGCAGCAGAAATTCTTTCTTTAGCATTGTAATTTACCGCTAAATATTCTGCTGGGTCTGTTTCTTTATCAAATAAAGCAGGGTTATTTAAATCTAAACTTCCTAAGAAAGAAGCCGAAGCAAACGCACCCGGAACATATTTACTTCCCGGATTAAAGTTTTTTCCATCATAATAGCTGTTAGGAACTTCAGATAATAATTCCATGCCATCATTAATTGGCTCGTAAGCATAAAACATATTGTTTCTTTCTTTTTCCTTTAAACGAAGTCTAAGACCTGTTCTTAATCTTCCTTTTTCCCCTGCAATTACAGAGAAAGGAAAACGGATGTTTACTTTTGCGCCAAATTCGCTTTCGCTGGTTTCGTCTGTATTTTCAGTAACAGAATCAAATTTAAATTGATCAAGAGCTTCTCCAGCCGTTGTAACCAAAGGAAATCTTGTGTCTGTTAAGTTTTCGAATACATCAAGACCTTTTTGGCGGTATTCGATATAACGCTCACCCGGACGGTATTCTCTTGCTTTTGCATAGTTGGCAGACCAGTCTAAATCTAAAGTGGAATTGATTAAGTGCTCACCGCGAAGCGAATAATTCTGAACTCTTTGGTCTTCTAATCTTCTGTTTTTGTTTCGGCTGTTGTCAACACCACCTTTTGTCTGACGTTTTACACGACCTTCAAAACCAATAATTTCTTCACCATTATAAAGAGGCTCAATATCGTCGATTGTGGTTCTGAAACGGTTTTCTCTATCGTCTCTCCAGTTGTAGATAGCATTGGCAAAAATTGTATTGTTTTCGTTGAATTTATAATCTAAAGCCAAAGAAGCACTGCGGCGAATACGCTGTACATCATATTTTCTAATTTCTGAAGCTTGAAGATATTCATTTCCAAAATCATCTTTTACCCATTCATTTTCGATGTTATCAGAACCGTAATCTACATTGTTATAAGATCCGCTGAAAACAACTCCTAATTTATCATTTGCAAAACGGTTACCATAAACAAATCCTGCTGTATAAGAAGCATGCTCACGAATTGGTAAATATCCTCCTGCAAGCGTAGCAGAGATTCTTTCTCCGTTTGGAGTTGCTCTTGTAATTAAGTTAACAGAACCTCCAATTGCATCAGCATCCATGTCTGATGTAAGCGTTTTGTTTACTTCAATTGTAGAAATCATATCAGACGGAATTAAGTCCATTTGTACGTTTCTGTTATCACCTTCAGCAGAAGGAATACGGTCACCATTTAAAGTAACAGAGTTTAAAGACGGAGCCAAACCTCTAATGATAATGTTACGAGCTTCACCTTGGTCATTTTGCATTGTGATACCCGGAACACGTTTTAACGCATCTCCAACGTTCGCATCAGGAAAACGACCCATTTGGTCAGAAGAAATTACGTTTCCTATATTTTTATTGTTTTTCTGCTGGTTCAGTGCTTTTGCCTGACCTTTTAAGATATCTCCAACAACAACCTCTTTCAGTTCATTTTCAGAAGCTTTAAGAGCAAAATCAATTACATTGTTTTTTCCTTGTTCTACTTTTATTTCTTGAGTTAAAGTAGTGTATCCAATATATTTTACTTCAACTTTATAAGTTCCTTCAGTAATATTTAATAATTCAAAACGACCGTTGTAGTCAGAAACGGTGTATTTTTTTTCACCTACAATTTGAACCATGGCTCCAGGCAGAGGCAGTTTGTCATCAGCATCTAATATCTTTCCGGATATTATCGCTTTCTGGGCAAAACCTGTTAAGGTCAATAATAAAAATGTTGTTAATAAATAGAATTTTTTCATCGTTGTGTTTTGTTTTTTATTTGATCGGTGCGAAGCTAAAGCCCCAGTATTACTAAACCCTTGGAAAAAAATTAACATAGTGTTATGATTACCCGGATAATGCTTGTTATTATTAATGTTTAAGTAACATTAAAACTTCAAGTTTTTGATTTACAAGTAAAAAGAAATTGATATTTTGATTAGAATTAAAAATTTGGCGTTAAATTTGCCGTATCAATCACAATCAAAAATCATCAATCATGTTAAAACAATTTTTTATCCTTTGTTCAGGAGCCGACCGCGACATCCTGGAAAACTGTTCAGAAGGCGAACAAACCAAATATGTTGGTATTGGTGCCACAGTATTTTTTACAGCAGTAATGGCTTTCTTAGCCAGTGCTTATGCGCTTTTTACTGTTTTCGATTCTATTTATCCCGCTTTGATTTTTGGATTTGTATGGAGTTTATTAATCTTTAATCTGGATCGATTTATCGTTTCTACTATTAAGAAAAGAGATCGTTTTATGGATGAATTCCTGCAGGCGACACCTCGTATTATATTAGCAGTAATTATTGCGATTGTAATTTCTAAGCCTTTGGAAATTAAAATTTTCGAAAAAGAAATCAATACCGTTTTATTAAAAGAAAAAAACGAGATGGAATTGGCCAATAAAAAGCAGGTTGGTAATTATTTTAAATCAGATTTAGATAAAAATAAAGCAGAGATTGCAGCTCTAAAAGCCGATATTCTAAAAAAAGAGAAAGAAGTAAACAATTTGTATTCAGTTTATATTACTGAGGCTGAGGGAACAACAGGAACAAAAAAACTTGGAAAAGGTCCGGTTTATAAAGAAAAACGCGAAAAACACGATGCAGCTTTAAAAGAACTTGAAGTTCTTAAAAAGACCAACGAAGCTAAAATTGCCGAAAAAGAAAAAGCAGGCGTTCAGCTTCAAGCCGATTTAGACAAAAAAGTTTCGCAGACACAGCCTATCATCGAAGGTTTTGATGGGTTAATGGCACGTATCAATGCGTTGAATAAACTGCCTTGGCTTCCGTCATTTTTCATTATGCTTTTGTTTTTAGCTATTGAAACATCACCAATTATTGCCAAATTATTAGCTCCAAAAGGTGAATTTGATTTTAAACAAGAAGAAGCCGAAACGGCAATGAAAGCTACTTTGGAACAAAACAAATACCAACGTGAATTATTAGTAAAAACCAGTGCAGAAATGCATGATAAAGTTTATGCTGATATTGCAGAAGATAAAGGTTTATTTGATTTACAGCGAAAAAATGCAAAAGAATTACTGGAACTACAGTCGCATAAATTTGTAGAAAAGCAGAAGGCGACTTTATAAGTCGAAAGTTGGAAAGTCTAAAGTTATAAAGTCGAAATGCAGACTTAAAAAAGAAAGCCAGAAATAGAATTTCTATTTCTGGCTTTTATTTATAAACAAAAGAAAACTTTAAGACTTTCGACTTTTGACTTTAAGACTATTTTACATGTAACTTAAAATCTCTTTTTTGTAAGCGTCATATTCTCCCTGCATGATTAAACCATTGTCAAGAAGTTTTTTGTAATTCTGTAATTTATCAAAAAGTTCTTCTTTAGATAAATCACTTAATTTTCGTTCTCCGGCTGGCTGAATCGGAAGCGGTTCATAAGTTTCTGTAACAATAGGAGCTGCTGGTAAAATTTCAGCAAAACTTGTTACTTCTTCTGTTTCAACTTCTTCGATCTCTTCTTCTGCTTCTTCTTCAAAAACAGGTTCAGCAGTTTCTTGAATTGGAGTGGCAGTCTGAACTGGATTTTTTAATAAATCCAATTGTTCTTTAGCGTATGTATAAATTTTTCTAGCCTGAATTTTTGGAATATAGTCAATAGAAACGGCTAAATCTGTTTTAGTGCCAAATGAAAATTCAGAACCTAAAATGTTTTCTTTTACAAAAGTACTCGCAATATCATCCCAAGTATAATCTGTAAAATCCATAGAAAGCCCTAAATTTTTAGGTTTACAGATAATGATACGTTTGTTTGTTAATACAATACTATCCGGAAAAACAGTAATCGCAGGCTTTTTTTGTACTGCGATGTATCCAACTTCTTCGCCTTTCATTAATAAATCTGTAAGTTTCGAAGTGATTTTTTCAATCGCTTTTGGATCTTGTTCTTCGTTCAGAAATTTTTTAAATTGTTCTTTCATGGTGTTATAAGTTGCTAAGTTACACAGTAACTATCCCGAGACTTCGGGACTGAATTTTTTTTTCTAACGATGCAAATGTAATGCCTAATTTTCTAATTCGATAATTTCATTCTGAATTTTCTTTGTCAAACTTTTGAAAACCAATTCATACGAATGGTCTATCAATTCTTTGACAAATTTTACGGGTAAATTTCCGTTTAATGCCACCGTATTCCAATGTACTTTACTCATATGAAATCCTGGTTGTATTTCGTCATATTCGGCTCTGAGCTCTTGTGCACGGTCTGGATCACATTTTAAATTGACTGACTGTTCATTCTTCTCCCATTGTGATAAAGAAGATAAGGCAAACATTTTTCCTCCAACTTTAAAAACCAAAGTATCTTCATCAAAAGGAAAATGTTCGCTCACCCCTTTTTTAGACAGACAATATTCGTAAAACGTTTCTAAATTCATAACTTTTTATTTACCAATTTCACCCAAATGCGTGTATTTAAAACCTTTTTCATATTTAAGACCGTATCCAAAAATACGATCCATAGCCGAATGTGAAAATAAAATAATTCCGGCTAATTGAGCGCTTTCAATGCTTAAATAACATCCAGCAGCATAAATTAAAAGTGCAATTCCTTTATGGTGAAAGATGTTATACAAAAATGCTCCTGCTTTATTGCCAAATGCATATCCAATCATAGACAAATCAGGAGCCAAGATTAAAGCCAGAAACCACCACCATTCATAACTTAAACGGTTGAAAAGAAATATTCCAAGAACAAATAAGGCAGTTTCTTCGAGTTTTAATACTGTTTTCATTTTACTATTTTTTCCATCATTTTTTCAGGATGATTCAGTTTTGTAAATCCGAATTTTTCATATAAAAAGTGCGCATCAGTTGTGGCCAATCGCCATATTTTTACTTCCTGAAGCTGTGAATCATTCATCATTGTTTCAATTAAAATTGATGAATAACCTTTTCCGCGATGTTCTTCATCAATAAAAACATCCATTAAATAAGCAAAAACGACGTAATCCGTTATGACGCGTGCAAAGCCAATTTGCTTATCATCTAAATAAATTCCAAAACAAACTGAAGCATCAATCGTGCGTTGTACTTCGTCTATAGTTCTTCCCGCCGCCCAATAAATATCTTTCAGGAAGTTTTGTATAAACGGAACGTCGAGTTTAGTTTTGTCAGTTGAAACACTAATCATTTTAATTTTAGATTTTAGAGTTCAGATTTTAGTTTTTTTTGCCACAGATTAAAAAGATTAACACAGATTAAATCAATTTAATCCTTTAATCTGTGGCGAAAAATTAGTGTAATTGCTTCGCCTGTTCGCTATCGCTCGGGTTGTGGCAACCTTTAAATCTTATATAAAATTGGCTTTGATGGGCTTGCGTCATTTTCAAACGAAGCGATTTGAAGATTTAGTATATAACTTCCATCTTCAATTTCGTCCGGAACGTAAATCATTTCTGTAATCGTAGCATTAAATCTCGCATCTGAATTTAGATTGTGCGTGTCTTTTACATTCCAAAACGCCTTATGTGCCAATAATTTCCCTTCATCGTGTTCTTTGTCAACACTTGGCAAATCAATCAGTAAATGCTGAATTTCGCTTTCGCGGATGAAAATTGCTGCTTCTTCAGACAAATACGGCGGATTTGTATTGGAATATTTTCTTGATTTTTTTTCCTTTTGATTTGGAAGTGTTCGAATTATTAAAGCTTCATTTGTCACGCTGAGCGAAGTCGAAGCGCGATCCAGTGATGTCACATTGAGCGAAGTCGAAATGCTTTCTTTTGTAATAACATAATCTTCTCCAATCTTTTCAGGTTCAACCGTAATCAATTTAGCATAAAAGAAGAACTGTTTCAGCGATTGATTAATACTAAAAAAATCATTCGTAATATGACCTAAACATTCCGTGTGCGTTCCATGCCCATGCGGATTGAAGAATATATTATTGAAATTCGTTGATGATTTTCCTTCTGAAACTTTCCCAATCCAGTCGCCAAAAATTACAGGTTCAATAACCGGTTTTTCAATATACCAGGCAATTGGGTTTTCATCTGTATTGGTTAATGGAATAGAGATATCAATGGGTTTTGATAAGTCAATTTCGAAGTTGTTTATTTTTGCTATCATAATTTAACCGCAAGGAGCGCTAAGGTTTACGCAAAGGTCGCTAGGATTTTATTAAAGATTGTTTGCTATTCTTTTAACTCCGTGTTTTAGTAATGCAACATTAAAATTTATTAATAAGCCTAATTTGCAATTTGTTAATTTTAAATAAGTCAATATTTGAGCGAAATGTACTTCATTTAAACAATCGACTGCTTTTATTTCCAAAATTAGTTTATTTTCTACTAAAATATCTAATCGATAACCAACATCTAATTTCACCTCTTCATAAATCAAAGGCAAAGCCTTTTGCTTTTCAACCAATAAGCCTAGTTTTCTTAACTCATAAAATAAGCATTCTTCGTAAGCACTTTCTAAAAGTCCAGGTCATAAAGTTTGATGAACCTTCAAAGCCGAATGAAACACAATGCGTGATAAATCATTTTCTGACATGAGTAATTAATTATAAAATTAAAACTCAAATCTACGGTTTATTCTATTTATTATAAATTTATTCTTACAAAAAAAACAATAGCGTTCTTTGCGTAAATCTTAGCGCTCCTTGCGGTTAAATTTCAGGTTCTAAATAAAATAAATCTGAAGCAATTCCATCCGTTAAAAATTTTCCTTTAAGAGTTGGTTTAAGAATATTGTTTTCGATCGATAGCAAATCGTCGTTTAAGAACTTTTGAGATTGTTCTAATAGATAATTCAAATATTCTGAACCAAATTCCTTTTCAATTCTTTCTAAAGAAACGCCCCAAATCGTTCGCAGCCCCGTCATAATATATTCATTATAACGATCTGAAATGGTTAATGTTTCCGTTTCAATTGGAAGTTCATCGTTTTGAATCGCTTTTAAATACAATGAATTATTTGCAATATTCCAGCCTCTTTTTTCACCGTCGTAACTATGTGCCGAAGGTCCGATTCCGATATATTTTTTACCTAACCAATACGCCGAATTGTTTTTGGAGAAATAATTCTCTTTTCCAAAATTCGATAATTCGTAATGAATAAAACCATTTTTTTGAAGCATTTCAACCAAAATCATAAAATGGTTTGAAGCGGCTTCGTCTTGAGGTTCTGCAACTTTTCCGGTTTGAATTAATTTGCTTAAAGCCGTTTTAGGCTCAACCGTCAAGGCATAACTCGAAATATGCGGAATACCAAAATCTAAAGCAGTTTGTATATTTTTTTTCCACATTTCGTCGCTCATTCCCGGAATTCCGTAAATTAAATCAAGGGAAATATTATCAAAGTATTTGGTTGCTTCTTCCAGACATTTTTTGGCTTCCGCCGAATTATGAGCGCGATTCATCATTTTCAAATCCTCTTCATAAAAAGACTGAATCCCGATGCTTAAACGATTTATAGGACTTTTAGATAATTCCAGAATTCTTTCAGCAGACAAATCATCTGGATTGGCTTCGAGTGTAATTTCCGGATTTTCGACAACTTTATAATTTTTATAAACTTCAGAAATTAAAAAGTTGATTTCATCATTTGATAAAACCGAAGGAGTTCCGCCGCCAAAATAAATGGTTTCCACAATCTCATTGTCACTTCGAGCGGAGTCGAGAAGTTCATTTTTACGCATGCCAATTTCTTTGGCTAATGCCAACACCATATCGTCTTTCTTTTTCATAGAAGTAGAAAAATGAAAGTCGCAGTAATGGCAAGCCTGTTTGCAAAAAGGTATGTGAATGTAAATTCCTGACATTTTTAATTAGATAATTAGAGAATGTGTCAATTAGATAATTTATGGTTGTCTACAGAATTATCTAATTATCAAATTGGCATATTGACTCATTTCTTAACTCGATCCTCGTTTTGTTTCACA
>Ga0157371_10006004_pt1 | contig 10123 bp, 10 predicted proteins | sample C45metaG_FD_113462 | JGI IMG/M metagenome (GOLD analysis project Ga0157371, IMG submission 113462) | Corn rhizosphere microbial communities from Kellogg Biological Station, Michigan, USA - C4-5 metaG | ecosystem: Host-associated > Plants > Roots > Rhizosphere > Soil | place: USA: Michigan...
CGGGCGCGCGCACGAGCAGTTGGCGAGGGACGGTGAAGACGCCCGCATGCAGGATCAGGGACTGTTCGGCGGTCAAGGACCAGTCCGCGCCGAACCGTTCCTCCAGATAATCCCGGCTGAAACGCCAGAAGGCGGTGTACCAGGCGGTGGTTTCGCCGGGGGCGCCTTCCGGCATCGTGGGCACATACCAGCCCTTGATGACGGGCTGCAGGAAGCCGTTTTTGACCAGGCGCTCCCTCACGGTGCGGCTTAGGTCGCTGGAGCGGATCGCGGTGCGGCCGCCGTCCTGCAAAGCCTTCAGGCTTTCCAGCGCTGCGGCGAGTTTTTCGTTTGGTGCGGCCATGGCCTGCGCCTCCTGACCCGACAGGTATCATATTTAGTTTATTGCGTCGCGCGGTTTTTAGTTTTTCGCACTGATCAAGTTTTAGTCTTTTGTGCTGTGTGATTTTTAGTTTTTCGCGCCGTTCCCAAACCTGCGGCCTCGGCGGCGGCAAGGGCCTTGCCCCGATACGCAAGCGATCAAAGGGCGGACAGTCGCGCTCTTTCAAAGCGCCGAAGCCGTTCTGATGCGTGTCGCGGCTTTGGAAGTTGGAACGATGCGGCGGGCGCAATGTGGCGAGCACACGCCACGCTGAAGGTCGCAAGGCCGTTACGACCGGAGACACGAATGCGGCGAAAGGGCGAAAAACCCGGCGCGTCGGGCGTTTATCGCAAGTCTCGAAAAGTCGGCGTGCGGGGGTGGCGTCTGGTGAACGGCAAGTCAGGACGACTTGCAGACCGAGTTGCTCCGACATCATTGAAAGTCGTATCTAAGTTATTGAAAAATAATAACAGTTAATGTTGACAGCCTGTGGATAAATTTGCTTGCAATGGGTTGCATCGCGTCGAGACGCGTTGAACACGGGAAGCAAATCATGCGTGGGATATTCAGGCGCCGCCTCGTCGGCGCGACGGTTTCGTGCGGCCTGCTGAGCGCCGGTCCCGCCTTCGCAGGCGGATCGGGCATGCCCTGGGAAGGTCCGCTGCAGCAGGTGGTCCAGTCCATCACCGGGCCGGTCGTCCAGGCCGCCGCCGTCGTCGCCGTGGTGATTTTCGGCGCCGGGATCGCCATGAGCGAGAACGGCTCTTCCATGCGGCGAGGGCTCGGCATCCTGTTCGGCCTGTCCATCGCCCTCGCCGCCTCGACCTTCTTCCTCGACTTCTTCGGCTTCGCCGGCGGCGCGGAGATCGGGTGATGGAGCCGCATCCCGACGGCTGGGAGCTTCCCGTCGCCCAGGCCCTCACCGAACCGGTCCTGATGGCCGGCATGCCGCGCGAATACGCCATCGCCATGGGGACGATCGCCATGGTGCTGGGTCTGGCGCTCAGGATCTGGTGGCTCGGCCTGCTGTGGTGGGCGCTCGCCCATGCGATCGGCCTGTGGGCGGCTCGCAGCGATCGTCGGTTCTTCGATGTCCTGAGGCGTCACCTGGCGCTGCCTGGTCATCTGGACGCCTGAGCATGCGCTTTCTGGAAGAGCATCGTCGCCGTCCGGCCGCCCTTGCCGACCATCTGCCTTGGGCCGCCCTGGTGGCTCCGGGCGTGGTGCTCAACAAGGACGGGTCCTTCACGACCGGCTTCCGGTTCCGTGGCCCGGATCTCGAATCCTCGACGGAGGACGAACTGATGGCGGTGAGGGCGCGGCTGAACAATGCGCTCAGACGGCTGGGAACGGGGTGGTGCCTGCACATGGAAGCGCGCCGCCGGGAAGCGGCGCCCTATCCGGAGAGTCGGTTTGATCTCGACGCGGCCTGGCTGGTGGATGCGGAACGCCGCGGCGGTTTCGAGACGCGCGAGGCGGCCTTCGAGACCGACTACCGGCTCGCCCTGACCTGGCTTTCGCCGGCGGACGAAACCCGCACTCTGGACCGCTGGCTCTTCGACGGCCTGTCGCGCAAGGGCGCGGACTGGCGCACGACGCTGGACGCCTTCCGACGCGAGGCGGACACGACGTTCGACCTTCTGGCCGGCGCCCTGCCCGAGATCGAACCGCTGGACGACACCGGCCTGCTGACCTGGATGCACGACTGCGTCTCGCCTCGCGCCGTCGTCGTGCGTCCGCCGGACAGTCCCATCTATCTGGACGCCTGGTTGGCGGACGCCGCGCTCGTGGGCGGGGTCGCGCCGCGACTCGGCGAGCAGTTCCTCAAGGTCGTCTCCGTGCGAGGCCTGCCGTCGGTCACCCGTCCGGGCCTCCTCGATGCGCTCGGCGCCCTGCCGTTTCCCTATCGTTGGACAGCGCGCTGGATCGGTCTGGACAAGACGGCGGCGGAGCAGGAAATCGTCAAACTCCGCAAGCGGTGGTTCGCCAAGCGGAAGGGCGTCGGCGTCCTTCTTCGGGAGGCCATCACCAAGGAAGAGACCCCGCTCGTCGACACGGACGCCCTGTCCAAGTCCGAGGAATGCGACGGGGCCCTGGCCGCGCTCGGCGCGGACGCCTGCGCCTTCGGATACTTGACCCTGACGGTGACGGTGATGGAGGCGTCCGAAGACGCGGCGGCCGCCCAGGCGCGGATCGTCGAGGCCGCTCTCAACGCCCAGGGTCTCGTCGCTCGCACCGAAGACCTCAATGCGGTGGAGGCCTGGCTCGGATCCCTGCCGGGCGAACCCTATGCCGATGTCCGGCGTCCCCTGGTCTCGACGCTCAACCTCGCCGACCTTCTGCCGGTCTCGGCCGTCTGGGCGGGGCCGGCCGGGGACGCCCACCTGGACGGTCCGCCGCTGGCGACCGCCCGGACTACGGGCTCGACGCCGTTCCGCCTGGTCCTCCATGTCGGAGATGTCGGTCACGCCATGGTCGTGGGGCCCACGGGGTCGGGCAAGAGCGCCCTCCTGGCCTTCCTGGCGCTGCAATGGTTCCGCTATCCCGACGCCCGGGTGGTCTTCTTCGACAAGGGACGCTCAGCCAGGGCCGCGACGCTCGCGGCAGGCGGGCGGTGGCGGGCGCTGGAGCCCGGAGCGGCCTTCTCGCTTCAGCCGCTCGCCCGTATCGACGATCCGGCCGAACGCGCCTGGGCCTCGGAATGGATCGCCGAGACGGTCGCCCTGGCCGGACTGGAGGTCGTTCCGAGGCTCCGCGAGGAGATCTGGGCGGCCTTGGGGTCTCTCACCGAGGCGCCCGTCGAGCAACGCACCCTGACCCTGTTCTGCGCCCTTGTTCAGGAGCGAGCGGTGGCGGCGGCGCTTGAGCCCTTGACCCTTCAGGGAGCACACGGCGCCTTGCTGGATGGAGCCGGCGACGCCGTCGTCGACAGTCGGTTCGATACGTTCGAACTCGAGGCCCTGATGGCGACGCCCTCGGCTGTGGCCCCGGTCCTTTCGGCCCTGTTTCACCATCTCGAGCGGGGTTTCGACGGCCGCCCCACCCTGATGGTGCTCGACGAGGCCTGGCTGTTTCTCGGGGAGACGGGGTTCGCGGCCAAGATCCGTGAGTGGCTCAAGACCCTGCGCAAGAAACGGGTCGCGGTGGTCTTCGCCACCCAGAGTCTCGACGACGTCGCCGCCTCGCCGATCGCCGCCACCCTGATCGAAAGCTGCCCGACCCAGGTCTTTCTCCCCAATCCGCGCGCGCTCGAGCCCTCGTCCTCGGCCCTCTATCGGGGCTTCGGTCTGAACCGGCGCCAGCTGGAACTCATCGCCTTCGCCACCCCCAAGCGCGCCTACTACTGGCGTCAGCCGAGAGGGCGTCGGCTGTTCGATCTCAGCCTCGGCGGCGTGTCCCTCGCCCTGTGCGGGGCCGGTTCGCCCGAGGACCAGGCGCTGATCGATCGGGTGCTGGACAGTTCCGGCGAGGCCGGTTTCGCGCGTGAATTTCTCAAAGCCAAAGGAGTGCAGAATGTCGACGCCGTCCTTGACGCCTTCGCCGCCCCGCGCGCGGCCGAATAGGTTCCTGTCCATCCTGGCGACCGGCCTCGTCGCTTCCAGCCTGCTGTGCGCTTCGCCCGTTCCCGCGCAGCAGGTGGTGTTCGACCCGCGCAATCATATCGAAAACGCCCTGCAGGCCGCGCGGCAACTGGAGAGCCTGGCCAATGAGGCGAAGAGCCTCGCCGCCAATCCCTACAGCCATCTCCTGGGGTCCAGTCAGAGCCTTCAGGATATGGCCGAACTGGCTCGGACCGCACGCGGGCTGGCCACCTCCGCGGAGGGACTCGAGCGCCAGTTCCAGACGCTCTTCCCGGACGACCTGTCGGGGTCTGACGCGCTGAGACTTCTGGAGCAGGGGCGGGCGCGCACGACCAACGCTCGCCGGACCGCGGAGGACCTGGCCCGGACGGCGGCCGAACTGGAACGGCTCGGAAGCGCACGCGGGCGCCGTCTGTCGGGAGCGCTGCAGGCCAGTGAAACCTCCGCCGGCCAGACCGCCGCCATCCAGTCGACCAATCAGATGCTGGCGGTCCTGGCCGAAGATCTCGCGGCCCTGCGAACCATCATGCTCGCCCAGTCCCGTCTGCTGGCCGAGACCGCCGCGCGCGATGCGACGGACCGGGCCTCGGGCGATGAGGCGCGCCGCCAACGCTGGGGGCGCGCCGCCCCGACCCCGGCGGCCCCGACCTTCAATCCCCTGTCCCACGCGCAATAGTCAGGAGTTCCGCCATGGCCGCCGTTGGCGTGGAGACCCCGAACGAACTGATGGTGGTGTTCTCCAACACCGTCTCCGCCGGCTTCGACGCGCTCCAGGGCGCGGTCAATGGCGTCTTCAGCCTGCTCATCGTCCTCGTGGTCGCTTTGACCGGCATCCAGTGGACCCTGTCCTCGAACCGGGAGGTCCTCGCCGCCGGGTTCGGCAAGGTTCTGCTGATCGGCGCCTTCGCCTGGCTGATCAACGACTGGCAGCAGTTGTCGGAGACGCTCTACGCCGGTTTTCTGGAGTTGGGGCTCACGGCCGGCGGCGGGTCGCTGAGCCGGGAAGAGTTCCTCAATCCCGGCGCGATCCTCGCCCAGGGCTGGGAGATCGTGAAGGCGCTCGGCGACACCCCGGCTCCCGTCGACAATCCGCTCGATGTCGTGGGCAACATGGCCGACGCCCTCATCCTCGGCCTGGCCATGATCGGCATTATGCTCGCCTTCGCCGTTCTGGCGCTCCAGATCATCGTCAGCCTGCTCGAGTTCAAGATCGTCACGCTCGGCGGTTTCGTCCTTCTGCCCTTCGGCATCTGGAACAAGTCCGCCTTCCTCGCCGAACGGCCGCTGGGCTATGTCGTGTCGTCGGGCCTGAAGGTGCTGGCGCTCGCCATCGTGGTCTCGGGAGCGCGGACCGTCTTCGACCAGCTCCAGCCTTCCGCCAATCCCGACATCTACGAAGCTCTGACGATCCTGGTCGCCGCCATTCTGCTGGCGATGCTGGCCCTCTTCATCCCCAATCTGGCCTCGGCGCTGGTGACAGGCGGGCCGGCTCTCGGCGCCGGAGCGGCCCTGACCGGGGCGCTGGCCGTCGGCGGTGTCGGCGCGCTCGCCGGCGCCGGGGTCGCGGGAGCCGGCGCCCTGGCGGCCGGCGGGGCGTCCAGGCTGGCAGGGGCGGCGAAGGCCGCATCGACCGCAGGGGCCGGGCGGCCGCCGGGACCTGCGCCGGCGCCGTCCGGACCTTCAGGCCCATCGGGGCCGCCGTCGCGGCCCTCCAACGACAATCCTTCGCCGTCGTCCTCAGGGGCAGGCGCAGGGGCAGGGGCAGGGGCGGCCCGCGCCAGGGCGGCCGGAACCGCTCAGCAACCGCCGAACGGCGTCCCGGAACCCGCCGTCGTCTGGCCGAGCGACGAAGCCGGAGGTTTGAAGATGCGGACCGCTGCGGCGGGTGGCGAACCGGCGCCGGGAACCAGGTCGTCCGGATCGGCCTCAGCGCCGCCGCCCGGTCGGCCGGAGGCGAGAATCGCGGCGGAGACGCAACGGGCGCGCGCCGACTTTCACCGCGCGGCGGCGGGGGGCGCATCCGGATCGCGGGCCGCGCCCAACCGACGGTCGGCGGCGCTGCAGGCCTTCTTCGTCGCCAACGCCGGTCGCACCCTTCTGCCGTCGGCGGAAACCAGCGGCGTCCTCTCGCCCAATCTGAAGACCGAGGAGACCTGAGATGCACCCCTTCTTTCGCCCCAAGCGCGCCCTGGCGTCGGCTCCGGAATCCACACCCTACCAGCGCGCCGGTCAGATCTGGGACGACCGGATGGGGTTGTCTCTGGCCCACGCCCGAAACTGGCGCCGGATGGCCGTGGCCAATCTGGTTCTGGCCGGTTTCCTGGGCGCAGGATGGTGGGTCCAGGCCGACAGAGCCGTCGTGAAACCGTTCGTCGTCGAGGTGTCGGACTGGGGCGAAACCCAAAGGATCACCGCGATCGGCGGGCGCTATCAGCCGAGCGAGGCCCAGATCGGTTACGCCCTGGCCGAGTGGATCCGCGACGTGCGCTCCAAATCCATCGATCCGATCGTCATCCGCCAGAACTGGCTGCGCGCCTACGATCTGATGACGCCCAAGGCGGCGGCCTTTTTAAACGCCTGGGCCCAAACCCACGATCCCTTCGCCGAGGCGGGCCGCGAGGCGGTCGTCGTCGAGGTGCTGAACGTGGTGCGCCGGACCGAGCGAACCTTCGACCTTCAATGGCGCGAAACCCGCTTCGTGAACGGACAGCAGGCCGGAAGCGAACGCTGGCGCGCCCTGATCACGACCGGAACCCAGCCGCCCCGAACGGAGGCCGAGCTGATGAAGAACCCCCTTGGACTCAAGATCGAGGACGTATCATGGACACCCGACGCCTCCTGACGGTCGCCGCAGCCGGACTTGGACTGGGCGGTTGCGCCTCGTCGCCAAGCCTCGCCCCCGACATTGTCGAGACCGCCGCCTTGCGGCCGCCTGAGTCGCCCGTCTTGAGCGAGAGCGCGCCCGCGCCGGAGCGCCAGGCCGTCGCTCCGACGGAGCCCGCCGTCGGCCGGCCCTATGCGGTCGTGGTCGAGCCGGCTGCACCGACGAGGCCGGCCACAGGGCGCGCCGCGATCGTCGCGGCCAACCGCGCTGCGAGTGCGCCGTCGCGGTCGGACGCCTTCGTCGGCGGCGTTCAGGTCTTCTCGTGGGCGCCGGGCCGGGTCTACGAAGTCTGGACCGCGCCCTTGCGCGTCACGACCCTGACCCTGGGGGCGGGTGAAACGATCGTCTCCAAAGCCGCCGGCGACACCATCCGCTGGCAGATCGGGGACACGACCTCGGGCGTCGGCGCCAGCCAGCGCACCCACCTCCTCTTGAAGCCCCTCGAACGCGGGCTCGAAACCAATCTGGTTCTGACCACCAATCGTCGGGTCTATCTGATCGATCTGAAGAGCGGCGCCGCCGACGGCTTCAACGCCGCCGTCTCCTGGGACGAGCCGCCGCAGACCTTGGGCGGAACGCCGCCCGAGGAGGATTTTGAGCCGGGCGTGCGGACGGACATCGTCCTGCCGCAAGGCCAGGTGGACGCGCGATACCGTATCCGGCCCGAAGGCCGTCGGCCGAGATGGACGCCGACCTCCGTCTTCAACGACGGTCGCCGCACCTTCATCACCTTCGACGCCGACCTGCAGATCGACGAGGCGCCGGCCCTGTTCCTGATCAATGCGGAGGGCGAGGCCCAGTTGGTCAACTACCGGCAACAAGGCGGATTGGTCGTGGTCGATCGCGTCTTCGACCAGGCCGAACTCCGGCTCGGCGACCGCCGCCCCCAGGTCGTTCGCATTCAGCGGCTTCCAGGAGGCCGTCGATGACCGAGTGCGACACCCCCGATCCGATTGGGCGTCTTGTTGATCCCGCACCCCCGAAGAAGGCGGATCCCCCTGGCCTGTCGATGCGGGCGGCCCGGCCTCCCGCCGTCCGACTGCGCAAATCCGTGGTTCAGCTGATGGTGATCGGCGGTGTGGTCCTGGTGTCGGGCTCTCTCGCCTGGGCCTTCGTGATCCAGCCGGACCTGCGCGCCAGCGCCCGGGCGCGCGCCGCCGCCGACCGGGAGGACGAAACTCGGGGCGCGGTGCGCCCCGCCGAAGTCGTGACCGATCAGCCGGCGAGCTACGACCGGCTGCCCGAGCCGAGAGGTTTGACCGATGCGCCCACGCCGGATGACGCGGCGACCACTTCAGAGCCTGTCCCGGCTTCGCGACCGATCTATTCCGTCGCTCGCGCGACGCCTCGTGCGCCGTCCGGCCCTTCGGACCGGCAACTCGCCGTGCGGTCCGGCCTGTTCTTCGCAGACCCTGGGAGCCGTCAGCCTGCGCCGTCCTCCGTGGCGGAGCAGGGCGGGCGGGAGGTCCGCGCCTCTCAGCAGGACGCATCGTCGGTCTACAACAACCATGCGCTGACCGCGCCGCTTTCGCCTTACGAACTCAAGGCGGGGGCGGTGGTCCCGGCCGTTCTGCTCACCGGGGTGGATACGGCGCGGGCAGGGCCGGTCGTGGCCACGGTCAGCCAGAACATCTTCGACACCGTCAGCGGCCGGCATCTGCTCATCCCGCAGGGCGCGCGGCTGATCGGACGTCATGAGGGCGAGAGCAACTACGGCGACCGTCGAGCCTTCCTGACATGGGATCGGCTGATCCTCCCCAACGGCAAAAGCCTGATCCTGGCGCAAGAACCCGGGGTGGACGCGCAAGGGGCGATCGGGGTGCGGGGACGGGTCGATCGCAGACTGTTTCCTCTGCTCGTCGGGACCCTGTTCGCCGGCGCCGTGACCACCCTCGGTCAGATCGCCCGCGACGACGGGGGCAGCTCACGCAGCCTGATCGGCGACGCCGGCGATGCGGCGGCGATCGAGGGATCCCAGATCGGGGGTCGGTTGATCGACCGCGAGCTACAGGTCCGGCCCTCCATCCGACTGCAGGCCGGGGCGCCCGTCAGGGTGATGATCACCCGCGACCTCATCCTGGAGCCCTACCGGCCATGACCTCGCCCCTCGATACCGGCAACCGGTGGGCCGTGCTCGGCGTGACCCTGTTCGTTCTCGGCTGCGCGGGCATGATCGCCGATCGGGCTCCTGCCGCCGTCCTGGTGAACGAGAGCCCGAGCCTCCCCAAGGGGGTCTACATTCGGGCGTTCGGCAAGCCGCCCGAGCCCGGCTCCATCGTGGCCGTGTCTCAGCCGGCCTCGGTCAGGGCCTATCTCAGGAATCTGGGCATGCCCGCCGATGTGCGGCTGATCAAACGCGTCGCCGCGACGGCTGGAGACCAGGTCTGCGCCGTCGATGATCATATGGTTCTGCCCGGCCGGATCGTGCGGGTCCGGCGCGAGGATCGGCAAGGCGTCATACTTGCGGCCTGGCGGGGCTGCCGTCGCCTCGGTCCGGGCGAACTCTTCCTTCTGGGCGACACGCCCTCGAGTTTCGACAGCCGCTATTTCGGGCCGGTCCATGACGATCAGGTGGAAGGCGTTTTCAAAAAGGTTCTGACATGGTGATCCAGTCTCGCAGAGCCGCCCTTGCGGCTTGTCTGGCCCTCTGTGCGATGGACGGACAGGCGTCGGGCCAGACACCCCAGAGACAGGTGGACTGGAGGGCGGCGGGCGGAGATCTGTTCGGTCGGGCTCCACTACAGGCGATCCCGTCCCACCGCGATCCGACGCCGAGGCTCCCCGATCTCGACCAACCCTATTCAGCGATGATCGACGAGGCGGCGTCCCTGCATGCGCTCGATCCGAAGTTGCTCCACGCCGTAGTGATCGTCGAAAGCGCCTACAATCCCTCGGCGCGATCACCGGCCGGGGCGGGCGGTCTGACCCAGTTGATGCCGGGAACGGCAAATGACCTGGGCGTTCGCGACCGGTTCGATCCTTCGGAAAACCTGCGGGGCGGGGCCGATTATCTCGCGCGCCAGATGCTTCGCTTCGGGGATCTAAGGCTGGCCCTGGCGGCCTACAATGCCGGACCGGCGCGGGTGGAGCGGCTTGGACGTGTCCCCGATATCGCCGAGACTCGTGCCTATGTAGCGACGGTCATCGACTGCTATCTCGCGCTCACTGCCGGTCGGGGCGCACGTAACGCCGATGACTGCCGGCCGCTGCGGAGCGATCCATGACCGCCAAGCCGCTCGACCCTCCACCCCATGAGCCCGAGGATACGGGCCCGCTGCTGACGCGGTCCGAGGCCTC
>Ga0157371_10006005_pt1 | contig 10121 bp, 10 predicted proteins | sample C45metaG_FD_113462 | JGI IMG/M metagenome (GOLD analysis project Ga0157371, IMG submission 113462) | Corn rhizosphere microbial communities from Kellogg Biological Station, Michigan, USA - C4-5 metaG | ecosystem: Host-associated > Plants > Roots > Rhizosphere > Soil | place: USA: Michigan...
CGCACGCTGAGGGAGAACTTAATCATGTCGCTGTTGGTTTCGCTGTACAGCGAGCGTGACGAGCTGGTGGGAAGCCACTGTGCGCCCGCTTCGCCCAGGTCCTGCAATGAACCTTTTTCCGCCAGACGCTGGCACCATGCCTGCTCCAGCAGATAGTCGGCCTGCCACGGATGCATCGGCAGCAGCCAGCGGGTGTCGGTGAAGTGGCCGAGCAGCTCAGGCGCGCTCTGTGCGGCGAAGCGCAGCAGACGTTCGCGCAGGGAGACGTTAAGGCTATCGCCGGCAATAAGCGTGCTCTCAACGGCAAACCAGCGCAGCGCGAAGCGGGAGGCGAAATCAGGCAGATAGCGCCGCGCCTCGGTTTCGCTGAACGGCTCATGGGATTTTGGCGCAGGGTGAAACGCGTGGCCGACCAGCAGCGCCTGTTCCGCCTCGGCAAACGTCAGCGGTTTATCGCGCAAGGTTGCCCAGCTGTGGCGCAGATCGATCGCCTGCCAGGTATGTGCATGGCTTTCAAGGACGCGCTGTTTAAAGCGTGCCAGCGTTTCGCTATCCAGTGAGCCTTTTACGGAGGATTTTTCAAGAATTAAATCAACCAATTGCGTAAAGGTGACGGCGACACCGCTATCGCTGTCGGCGTGGATCAGCGTTGCCGGAAAATGATACTGGTGATGCTGGGTAGGCGAAAAATAGCGTACGGGAACCCGAATAGCCTGGGTCTGGGAAAGCGGGATATGAATCTGCGATAACTCATCCGCAGCGGTAGCGGGGTGATAGCGCCAGTCCTTCGTTTCGCGCAGCAGCGCGTTCAAAAAACACTGGGCCGCAACGTCTGTACCGGCGGAGCGGAGCAGAGCACGCATAAAAGTACCTCATTCCATGACTGATAATAATTCTCGTTATGATATTCATTCTGTTTACAGTCGCAACTATTTTTGCAATATTTGTTTTCATAAACTTCATAATTTCCACATATTTATTGACACTATCTTCACAATTCTATGCACCCAACCTCTGAAACTTTGATGGACAACGTCACCCCGAAAGCGAACTGGCCCCTGGCGCTGTGCGCAGGTTTATTAGGTATCGGGCAAAATGGTTTGCTGGTCATGCTGCCGCAGTTGGTCAGCCTGACCGGACTCTCACTCTCCGTCTGGGCGGGGCTACTGATGTTTGGCTCAATGCTCTTTTTACCCGCCTCTCCCTGGTGGGGACGGCAGAGCGAGCGACACGGCTGCAAGGTGGTCATGATCGCCTCCCTCGGTGGCTATCTGGCCAGTTTCCTGGTGATGGCGCTGGTGGTCTGGGCGATGAGTAACGGCGTGTTGAATGCTTTGTGGGGGCTGGCGGGGCTTGTTCTCTCGCGCACGCTGTACGGCCTGACGGTCTCCGGGCTGGTGCCCGCCGCGCAGACGTGGGCCATTCAGCGCGCGGGTCTGGAGAAGAGAATGGCGGCGCTGGCGACCATTAGCTCGGGTCTCAGCTGCGGACGTCTGCTGGGGCCGCCGCTGGCGGCGCTGATGCTTAGCGTTAACCCGGTGGCGCCGCTCTGGCTAATGGCAGTAGCGCCCTTCAGCGCGCTGCTGCTGGTGCTGCGCGAAGCCGCCGATCCGCCGCTGCCGCCGGTGGCGCACCAGTCGACGCGGCTGAAGGTATCGATGCTGCCGTTCTTGGGGCTGGCACTGCTGCTGGCGGCGCTGGTGAGCCTGATGCAGCTTGGCCTGTCACCGCATCTGCATCCGTTGCTACAGGGCGACCCGGTGCAAATCAGCCATCATGTTGCGATGCTGCTGAGCCTGGCCGCACTGGCTACGCTCGCCGCCCAGTTTTTGGTGGTTCGCCCGCAGCATTTCAGCCCGATGACGCTGCTCTGCATCGCGGCGGTGTTAATGGTGGCAGGACTTGGGCTGATGTCTGTCGCGGGTTTAACGCTATTCTACGTGGGGATTGTTATCACTTCACTCGGGGCGGCGATGGCCACACCGGGCTATCAACTGCTGCTGAACGACAGGCTGACGACAGGGAAAGGGGCGGGAGTTATCGCCACCAGCCATACGTTAGGTTACGGGGTGAGTGCGATGCTGGTGCCTGTCGTCGCCCGTTTTTATGGTGAGTCGTTTTTAATTGCTGCCGCATGGGGAATGGCGCTACTGTTTTTGCTGGTGAGCATAGGGGTACGCTGCTCCGCGCGTCCCCCTGCTGAAAAAGCTTAATGAACCTGGTGGGATGAATGACCGGCAGGGTCTTCGTTTTGCCGCAGACGTTGCAACGGGTCCTGCTGGTAAAACTGGCAAAAACGCTGCCACAGCGCCGGGAAGCGCGGGGCAAAGAGTTCCGGTGCGCTAAAGAAATACTCTGACAGCACCGCAAAACACTCGGCAGGATCGGTTGCGGCATAGGCATCAATACTGGCCGCGCTTTCCCCCACCAGGTCTATCTCATCCTGGATATTCTCCATCGCCGCATGCAGGTCGTGCTCCCATCCGGCAACTTCACGAAGCGGGATGAGCGGCACGCCGCTGGCGCGATCGCCGTTGCGGGTATCCAGCTTGTGCGCAACTTCATGAATAATCAGGTTGAAGCCTGAGGCATCAAACGAGTCCTGAATATCCAGCCAGTTAAGGATGATCGGCCCTTGCTGCCAGCTCTGACCGGACTGCACCACGCGCTGGTTGTGCACCAGCCCGATGTCATCTTCCCACTCGTCATCGACGATAAAGGGGGCCGGGTAGATCAGCACTTCGTGGAAGCCATCCAGCCACTCAATGCCGAGCTCCAGCACCGGCAGACAGAAAAGCAGGGCGATACGGGTATTTTTCAGCGGATCCAGCTCGAACCCCTGCAGCGGAACCAGGCGTTTTTGCTGCAAAAAACGATCCGCCATCTGAACCAGTTTCGATTGTTCATCCGGCTTAAGATTAGCCAGAACAGGGATCGCCAGCGCGTCATCCCACGGCAGCGCCATATCCCGGCCAGCCTCATTCGTTTTCCAGGGCCACTTAATCATCGCTTTGCTCGCAAACTCGTCACTTGAACAAAAAGGGAAGGTGATGTGCTGTTAACATGCCAAAGAACCCGGCATGAAGGCAACAATAAAACTGAGCAGGGGAATTTTTGCCGCAGGTGCAAAGCCTCTCTCCGGTGCTATTCAAGCACTTATGCCGTTTTGTTTCAGTGACAAAACTCCCATAGACACGATCGAGTGACGCACAGCCCTGTCCTTTTGGCATTCCCAGCGATAAAAATTTCAGAAAATACGCCGTCCGCCGAAATAACCCTAAAGCAGATGAGTTGTATACGTGGAGAACCAAAAGATGAATAAGCAGATACTTTTTGCAGCAGCGATAACTATGAGCATTCCTTTTTCAGCCCTGGCGGAGGAAACGTTAACGGGGTGCGCGGCGAAACGGCAAAGCATCGAGGAGCAAATGCGCTATGCGGAAACGCACGAAAATAGCTATCGCCTGGAGGGCTTAAAAAAAGCCCACGCAGAAGTGGTAGCAACCTGTACGGATGCCTCGCTCAAAAAAGATCGCGAGGCGGACGTGCAGAAAAAACAGCAAAAGGTAAGCGAGCGGGAACAGGAACTTCAGGAGGCAAATGCGTCCGGGCGTGCGGATAAGATTGCTAAAAAACGCGCAAAGCTTGAAGAGGCCAGAGCCGAGCTACTCGAAGCGGAATCTGAGTTCAGAAAATAAACGGCCAGATTAATATCGCTAATTGCCAGCAATAATAAGCGATTATTGTCAAGTTGAGCGTATGGTTTGAAATAAAAATAATTGTTACCGTTGAATCGTTAGTGTCGAAATATCTGGCTGATACTCTTTTTTTTAAATACATAATCCTGACTATCCAGTGTCTCATACTTTTACGGAGCATTTATGTTGTTAAAGAAAGCCGTATTTATTGCTATTCCTCTGGTGTTTTCCGCCTCTGCCCTGGCAGACCTGGGCGCAAAATGTTGCCCTTTCAGTGACGAAAATCTGAAAGAAGATATTCGTCCTCTTAAAGGCTCTCTGGACAAAATTCTCCAGCTGGAAGGGGTCTCTTATACCTGGAAAGAGAGCAAAAGCGAGGATGTTGGCTTAATCGCGCAGAATGTGGAAACGGTCTACCCGGAACTGGTCAAAACGGAAGATGGGAAAAAGCATGTTGATTATCAAAAGCTGGTGGCCCCGTTGATTGAGGCCTTACGCGAACAGCAGAATGAAATTAAGACCTTAAAAGCGGATGTTGCACAATGTGCTTTGAAAAATAAGTAATGAAACCCTGAGCCCGTCGTAAACATGACGGGCTCAGGCATACCATTAGCGACGTTTAATTTTCCCGAGCGCGTCGATCAGCTGCGCCTTCTCCAGATCAGAGATCTGTTTATCGTTGAGTAACCGGCTCAGCATGCGGTCCTGCTCTTCACCAAATCCACCACCGGTCAGGATTTGACGGCTAATCAGATTCAGGATCGTATTATCCAGTTCGAGTATTTGTGCTCTTACCTGGGCAAGGGGACGAGGCTGCCACGCTTTTTCAGGCTGTACACGCCAGCAGTCAAGATAGCGATACTGGATATTTTTACTGATGGCCATCTGTGTCTGGACAAACGCATCGATACTCTGCGGATCCAGCATGGCGTCGCGGGCAGCGCTCTGTGCCTTCAGGAGCACGTTTTTTTCTCGCGGAAGATCCTCAACGGGAAGGCGGTTCGCCGCCTTATAGCCTGCCACATCCTTCATCACGTCGAACCGTGTATTTAATGCTTCTGCCAGCTCAGGAAGGCTTGCGGCGTTTACGGACGTTACCAGTGAAGATCCACACATTAATATTGATGAAACCACGATAGCAAAATAGTGCACGGCTTTTCTCCCACAAATAATGGTTGCGAATCTATTATGGCAGCCTGTTTTTTACAGGCAAACATTTATAGCGTTAATAAACGATGACATTTGTAAGCATTTCGGGTGGTAGGGGGATAAATAATTTATTCTGTTCACTAAAGTCGTTAATAGCTTAAAGGTCTTTAAGGTTATCGCCAGATAAACAGATTGAACTTTCTGATAGCAGAATAAAGAGTAATTTATACCACACGCAATATGCGTCACGACGCGCCACTAAATATGACTCTGGAAATAAAATGAAAAAGAATATCATTATGCGCAGCCTGTTAATTGCAGGGTTTAGCGCGGCAGCACCTTTTGCCTCTGCTTCTTATAACGGTTTTGATGCCCGCAGCACCGCAATGGGTGGCACTGGCGTGGCGTCAGCACACTTTGGCGTGGCGCCGCTGGTGAATCCGGCACTGCTGGCGACGTCGCGATCGCAGGATAAAATCAGCCTGATTGCCCCGACCCTCGGGGCTCAAGCCAGCGATCCGGCAAACCTGATTGATGGTTTTGATGATGTCAAATCAGCCTGGGACAGGCTGGAAAGCGCAATTGGTACCGGCAATGAGGCACAGGCGGCAGGCGAACTGGGTGATATTGTTTCTGGTCTTTCTGGGGAAAACGCTTATGCGAACGTCGGACTGGCAATGGTGCTTGCCGTGCCGGATGATTCACTCCCTGTTGCGTTATCCGTCAACAGCTGGGCGAAGGGCAATGCCCGCGCGCTTGTCAGTCAGAGCGACCTGAAGTATCTCGAAGGGGTTGCCAGTGGCGCTATTATTCCGGTGAAGGAGGATCTGGATAACCTGACCTCCCGCGCCGAAGGGATGGCGGCGCTGGTCACTGAATACGGCGTGTCGATTGCCCATCCGTTTACCGTGAGGGATATCCCTGCCGGGGTTGGGATCACGCCGAAGATCCAGCGTATTGAAACGTGGAACTACAACGTTGCCATTAACAACTATGACAGCTCCGATCTGCGCGATGGCAACTGGCAGCACCAGACCATGAGCGCCAACATCGACGCCGGTATCTTTGCCTCGCCGACGCCAGGCTGGATGGTGGCACTTTCCGCGCAAAACCTGTTTGAAAACCGCGTGAAAACCCGAGAGGTGAACGGCTATCAGCCTGCCTTTGTGATCCGTCCGCAGGTGACTGCCGGTACCGCCTGGCAAACCGGGCCTGTAACGCTGGGGGCCGATATTGACCTAACGCCGGTCAGCAACTTCCAGTATATCGACAAAAATCAGTACGCGGCCTTTGGCGCGGAATGGCGCACGGCCGACTGGGTGCAGCTGCGTGCGGGCTATCGTCTTGATATGCGCGGCAACGACCGCCGGGTTGTGACGGGCGGTGTCGGGCTTTCCGCGGGTGACGCCATGCAGTTTGACCTAACCGCCATTGCCGGTCGCGACCGCACGATTGGCGGTATCGCGCAATTTACCTTCTACTTCTGACGACTAAGGCCACCCAGTGTGGCCTTTTTTATTGCACCGATCGCGCAGGGAGCCTATGAATAAAAGAACACGTGACGGAATAAAAGCTTATACGCCACTCTCACTGAAACTCTATTACTGGTGGGTGCATCAGGTTTCTAACCGCTACGCCTGGCAATGCGACACAGAGCGGCATCTTATTCCCCATTTCAGAAATAACATGAAAAATAACCACCTCGATGTGGGGGCGGTACCGGTTATTACCTGACGTTTACGCCGGATATTTGCAACATATCGCTGCTTGATTTGAATATTTCCAGTCTGGAGGCGGCGAAATGCGCGATAAAGCAGGGGTGATTGCCTACGCCAGTACTGCGTTAACGAAAGAAGGATGTTTATATGGCGCAACCATTCAGGGGGACGATGCGGGTCATAACAGGTTCGGGCGAAAGCTGATGCGAATGTATAATCAAAAAGGCATCTTTACTAACCGCACCGACAGCGCAGAAGCGTTAGTGTCTCTACTCTCCCGCTATTTCTGTCATGTTGAGATCCTCATTGAAGGGCGAGTTGTCCTGTTTAAAGCCGAGCGCAAAAAAGAGAGTATGCAGGCCGCATAATTTCAGATGATTGCCTTTTCACCGATGAATAAACAGAGAGGGGCTCCTCTCTGTTTATTCCTGTTCCAGATTGTACCGCGCGCATGACCGATTCGCCGGTCATGCACGGGCTTAACGCCGGTTCCGGTAACTCACCGTAACCTGGTTACTCAGCACCGTAAATGGGGCGTCAAGACCCCCGCCCGCCACTGAATAATACTCGAAACGAAAAGGCCCGCCTGCTGGCATATCGGCAGGCAGAGACTGCTCGCCGGAAAAACCGGACAGCGGCAGGCACCGTGCCGCGCTGCACAGGCGAATGCGAAACCCGGCAGGGATAAGGCCATGGGAAGAAATTTTCCAGTTCACACGGGATGCGACTGCACCTGCGGGCAGCGGAGAAGGGCTTTGCACCGGTTTGCTTTTCAGCACCTGCTGACCGAGGGTCAGCGTGCCGCCAAAGCTCTGGCTGCTCCAGGAGCCGTCAGCCGCTATTGCCAACGGCGAGGCCAGAAGTAGCCCGAGCCCAAATGTCCTCATCCTTTACCCCCAATCAGATACGTCATCCGCACGTTGCGTGAGGTATTGATCTCCTGGCTGGACAGCACTGCCATCTGCGGGAAAATGCGGCGCAGGTAGCGGGACAGCATCAGGCGCAGGGCCGGATTGACCAGCAGCACCGGCGGCGCGCCTAATCCCTCCTGATGCTGCAGCGCCTGTTCGGTCTGCTTCATCAGGTTTTCCGCAATGCCAGGTTCGATGGCGCTACCGCTCTGGGTTGCCTGTACCAGAAGTTGTTCCAGCGACAAATCCAGCCCAATCAGCTGAATATCCCCGTCGCCCGGGAACCACTGTTGGGTAATGGCGCGGGAAAGACGTGCACGCACGCGGGTGGTCAGCTCGTCGGCATCGCTCTGGGCGGTGGCAAACTCTGCCAGCGTATCGATGATGGTCCGCATATCGCGGATCGGCACACGCTCGGCAAGCAGGTTCTGCAACACCTTATGCAGGGTGGTCAGGCTGATGACCGCCGGGATCAAATCCTCCACCAGTTTCGGTGAGTGTTTGGTTAGCTGATCGAGCAACTGCTGCGCCTCCTGGCGGCCAAACAGCTCTTCGGTATGGGTGCTGATAAGATGGTTAAGATGCGTTGCCACCACTGAACTCGGGTCAACTACCGTGTAGCCCAGCGTCTGCGCCAGTTCACGGTGAACTTCATCAATCCACAGGGCGGGCAGACCAAAGGTGGGCTCGGTGCATGGCGTGCCGGGAACTTCACCTTCCGCGCAGCCGGGGTTGATCGCCATCCAGCGATCCGGCTGAACGTCACCTTGACCAATACTGACCCCTTTAAGCAGGATGCGGTAGTGCGTTGGTGCCAGGTCCAGGTTGTCACGAATATGCACGGCAGGGGGGAGGAACCCCATCTGCTGGGCGAATTTTTTGCGAATACCGCGCACGCGGGTCAACAGTTGGCCCTGTTGCTCATGATCCACCATTGGGATCAGGCGGTAGCCCACCTCCAGGCCGAGCGTATCTTCCATTTGAACATCAGACCAGGTCGCCTCATTGACTTGCGCCACCTCATTTTCCGCCGCATCGGCATCGGCCTGTACGCTACCGCTCTTTTTCACATCGCCTTCGCGACCGCGCAGCCACCACGCGATACCCAGCAGGGCGGCGGTAAACAGCAGGAAAACAAAATTTGGCATGCCGGGGATCAGACCCAGCAGACCAATCACGCCCGCCGCCAGGACAATCACGCGTGGAGAGGTAAACAGCTGGCCAACCATCTGCTCGCCCACGTCCTGGTCGTTGGCGACGCGGGTCACCACCACGCCGGCCGCGGTGGAGATCACCAGACCGGGGATCTGCGCCACCAGACCATCACCGATGGTCAGCAGGGTATAGGTTTCACCGGCCACGCCAGCGGACATGTCGTGCTGCATCACGCCGATCACCAGGCCGCCAATAATGTTGATGGCCATAATCAGCAGCCCGGCGATGGCGTCACCGCGCACAAACTTGCTTGCACCGTCCATCGAGCCGTAGAAATCGGCTTCCTGCGTCACCTCTTTACGGCGACGCTTGGCTTCCTCTTCGCCGATCAGACCAGCGTTGAGATCCGCGTCAATCGCCATCTGCTTGCCTGGCATCCCGTCGAGGGAAAAACGCGCGCCCACTTCCGCAATACGCCCCGCACCCTTGGTGATTACCATAAAGTTAATGATGATCAGGATGACGAAGACGATAATCCCGATGGCGAAATTGCCGCCGACCAGGAAGTGGCCGAAGGCCTCCACCACCTGACCCGCCGCTTCCGAGCCGGTATGGCCGTTCATCAGGATCACGCGCGTGGAGGCCACGTTCAGCGCCAGACGCAGCAGGGTGGAGAACAGCAGCACCGTCGGAAACGCTGAAAACTCCAGCGTGTTCTGGGTAAACATGGCGACCAGCAGGATCATGATCGACAGCACGATGTTGAAGGTAAACAGCAGGTCCAGTACAAAGGTCGGCAGCGGCAGGATCATCATCGCCAGGATGGTCATGATCAGCACCGGCCCGGCCAGCACCTGCCACTGGGTTTCCTTCACGTTAGGTAATCGTAATTTGGTGGCGATATTGGCCATCACTCTCTACTCTCTTGTGCAAAATCCATCCCCGCCGGAACGGGAAGATCTTTAGGTGTCAGCGGACGTAAGCCATAGCCTTTACGCCAGCGCTTAAGGCCATAAACCCAGGCCAGCACTTCCGCCACCGCGCTGTACAGCTCGGCGGGAACCGGTGTGCCGGGTTCGCAATGGCGATACAGGGCGCGCGCCAGCGGCGGCGCCTCAAGCATAGGGACCCGGTTCTCTTCGGCCAGTTCGCGGATGCGCAGGGCAATCAGCCCGCTACCGCTGGCAACCACCATCGGCGCGCCCATGGCACCTTCCTGATACTTCAGGGCGACCGAATAGTGGGTCGGGTTATTCACCACCACGTCAGCGGTGGGGACATCGGTCATCATTCGCTGTTGCGCCATCTGACGCTGCAGCTGGCGAATCTTGCTTTTAATCAGCGGGTCGCCTTCCTGATTTTTGAATTCGTCTTTGATTTCCTTCAGGCTCATGCGCAGCTTCTTGAAGTTGCTCCAGAGCTGGTAAACCACGTCGAACACCACCATCGGGATCAGCGATAAAATAATGACCAGCATGCAGCCCATCAGC
>Ga0157371_10006009_pt1 | contig 10114 bp, 9 predicted proteins | sample C45metaG_FD_113462 | JGI IMG/M metagenome (GOLD analysis project Ga0157371, IMG submission 113462) | Corn rhizosphere microbial communities from Kellogg Biological Station, Michigan, USA - C4-5 metaG | ecosystem: Host-associated > Plants > Roots > Rhizosphere > Soil | place: USA: Michigan...
ATTTGGTTAAATGATATAGCAACACAGAATTAGTTCGAAGCAAATATAAGACACAACAAGACATTAATGCCGCTGGTCTGGCCAGCGGGAAATTCCTCATTACTATTTAACGCGTCAGAAAAACAAAATCTTTTTTAAACCATCGTGCTCCCTAATTTCTTTTAATTCTTTAATTTCACTTCATTACTTCAAAACAAGAAACGCTTGGTCTTCATATTCTAAACAATAACCCATGATCCAGGATTTCAAATTTCCTTTAAGGATAGAACCTGAAGAGTTAGATACTTATCTTGCTGCCGGCTGGTATAGAATGGGACAATGCGTATTCACAACAGATTTTGTAGAACGCGACGGCGTTTATTTTAAAACAATTTGGTTGAGAAACCGTCTTAAGATTTATAAATCAACTATTAGTTTTCAAAAGCTGGAAAAGAGAAATAAACAATTCAGCGCTGAGATTATTCCTTTCAGCTATGGCAAGGATTACGAAGTGCTTTTTCAAAAATATCGTTCCTCTCTTCCGCCGGGAAGAGCAGGAGACCTCCATAGCTTCCTCATCGGCGACAGTCCTTATCTTATTTTCAAATCTTTGGTGATCAATCTTTATGACGACGGAAAGTTGATCGGCGCTGGGGTTTTCGATGTTGGTAAAAAAAGTGCAGCCGGAATTTCAAGTTTTTACGATCCCGAATATAAGAAATTCAGCATCGGCAGATACCTCATTTATAAAAAAATAGAGTATTGCAAACAGAAGGGGTACGAATTTTTTTACCCTGGCTACTTTGTGCCCGGCTTAAAAGCTTTTGATTACAAACTCGAAATAGGTAAAGAATCGCTGGAGTTTTATGACATGGCTAAAGACCACTGGAAGCCGCTATCCTGTTACCGCTAAGTTAGCTTTGAACAGTAAAGCAACAAACAAAGCAAATTTTTATGTTGAAAAATCTTCTCTCATCTGTTTTGAGAAGTAGGTAAAAAATTACAGAACTAAATAAAAATCCAGCATATTTGTTGGTTTACTGTCGTACCTTAAAAAGAAAAAGTTTAAATGGAAGTTTACAACATAATAACGCTTATAGTAGTACTGGCGGCCATTTTCGCCTATATTAATAATCGTTTTATCAAACTTCCTTCCACCATAGGTATCATGCTTATATCGCTTCTTGCGTCTTTGATCGTGATCATTTTAGGGATTGTTTCGCCACGCGTTTTTCTGCGCACTACTGAGGCACTTAGTCTTATTGATTTTCAAACAGTGCTGTTGCGGGTGATGCTTAGCTTTCTTTTGTTTGCAGGCGCCATTCACATCGACTCGAAAAAATTGAGATCGGAACGCATTTCTATTATCACCTTTTCAACCATTGGCGTTATTATTTCAACTTTTATTGTAGGAACACTGTTATATTTTGTCATTTCCATGTTTGGGCTTTCGGTCGATTATCTTTACTGCCTTTTATTCGGCACTTTAATTTCCCCAACTGATCCGATAGCCGTGGTCGGGATTTTAAAAAAAGCAAGAATTCCTGAATCACTTGAAACAAAAATCAGTGGTGAAAGTTTGTTTAATGATGGAGTGGGTGTGGTATTATTTATTTCTTTTTACCAGATAGCACAAATTGGTTATTCAAATATTTCTGTTTGGGATATTGCCTGGCTTTTTTTACGGGAAGCGGGTGGCGGAATCCTATTTGGATGGTTGTTGGGTTACATCGGATTTCTTGCATTAAGATCCATTGATAATTATGTGGTTGAAGTGATGATAACACTTGCTATTGTAATGGGCGGTTATGAACTTGCCGAGATTATGCATGTAAGTGGGCCTCTTGCAATGGTAATGGCAGGACTGTTTACCGGCAACAAGAGCATGAATGTGGTGGCCAGTAACGTAAGCAGCGATTATATTGGGAAATTTTGGGAGATGGTAGATGAAATGATGAATGCCATTTTGTTTCTTCTTATAGGCTTTGAAATGCTCATTATTCCTTTTAATGCAACACTGTTTTTTTTGGGATGTATCACTGTCTTAATTGTTTTATTTGCGAGGCTCGTTTCTGTGTGGCTTCCTATTACACTTTTGAGATATAAAAATTCCTTTGCTAAAAATACGATCCCGATTCTTACGTGGGGCGCCTTGCGTGGCGGCATTTCCGTTGCGCTGGCATTGTCAGTACCTAAATATATGTATGGTCAAATGTTTGTTTCTATCACTTATATTGTGGTCTTGTTTTCTATCGTACTGCAAGGACTTACTATTGGAAAGTTTGCGAAAAAGCTTGTGGAAAAAAATCCCGAACCGACAGATCAGCCTGCTGCGGAAGTATAATTTTTTCGAATAATTCCTTTAGTGTTTTTTTTAAATACTTAAATTCATATACTTTACAACCCTCAAAGTAAACATGGCTGTCGCAATTATCATATCAGTTTTTGTATTAGGATACTTTGCTATTGCATTCGAACATCCGTTGAGATTAAATAAAGCTGCGTCAGCTTTAATAACCGGCGTTTTATGTTGGACAGTTTATGTTTTGCAAAGTGAAAATCCGGAAGCGGTAAGCGAAAAATTAGTTGGCCATCTTGGAGAAATTTCTTCGATCTTATTTTTTTTAATGGGCGCAATGACGATTGTTGAACTGATCGATTCTCACGGTGGATTTAATATCATCACGCAAAAAATCAGTACCCGAAGCACGCCCAAATTATTGATAATAGTAACCATTCTCACGTTCTTTCTTTCTTCACTTTTAGATAATTTAACGACGACGATCGTGATGATTTCTTTGTGCTCAAGAATTTTAAGAAACAGGCAAGACAGGCTTTGGTTTGCCGGAATGGTAATCATTGCTGCAAATGCGGGCGGTGCGTGGTCGCCACTCGGTGATGTAACCACTACGATGCTTTGGATAGGCGGACAAATTTCTGCATTTAATATCATCAAAATCTTATTCTTGCCAAGCCTTGGCGTTTGTGTTATTCCTGCACTGATCATGGTTTTTCGTTTTAAAGGACAAACCTTTTCAATGCCGCCTATAACCGATTCTACAGAAATAGAAAAACGAGAAGGAAAAATTATTCTTTACCTCGGTGTAGGGCTTTTAATTTTTGTTCCGTTTTTTAAATCACTCACCGATCTTCCAGCCTTCATGGGAATGTTGCTGGCCTTGGGTTTGATCTGGGTTGTTATCGCATTTTTGCATAAGAAGAAAGCGCCGGATGTTGTGAGACGTTACAGCGTAGCCCACGCTTTACAAAGAATAGATACACAAAGCATCCTGTTTTTTCTTGGGATACTCCTTGCCGTTAATGCGCTGCAGTCTTTTGGTTTGCTCATTGATCTGGCGAATTTCCTTACCCGTTCACTCAAAAACAATTATTTAATTGGAACGGCTTTGGGATTACTTTCTGCTGTGGTAGATAATGTTCCTTTGGTAGCCGCTTCGCAAGGAATGTTTAGTTTATCTGCTTTCCCGATGGATCATCCTTTTTGGGAATTTCTTGCTTTAACGACAGGAACCGGTGGCAGCGCGATAATCATTGGTTCAGCAGCCGGAGTAGCCGCAATGGGCATTGAAAGCATTGATTTTATGTGGTACCTGAAAAAAATAAGCTGGCTGGCTTTACTTGGTTTTGCAGCAGGTATTGCTGTTTATCTTTTACAGTTGGAATTTTCATAGTCGCAACAGAAAGCAAAAAATATTCTGTAAAATTTTCTGTATTTTGTTATGTTGCTGCGTTCATCTAATTTTGCACAATTACAGGCGGATTTGTTTATTGTTCGGCCTGCAAGATGCCGGTTGGCTCACAACTTTTTAAACTGAACTAATAAACGAAACTTTTATTCTGACACTTCTCCAGATTTTCAAAATTTCGTTTTTCAGTTTTAATTGATTGTTGCCATTCATGGTGATAAGATTTACTTCTATAAAAAAAATTGAAAATGAAAAAATCAATCCACGATTGCCTCAACGAACGGATCTTAATAATCGATGGCGCGATGGGGACAATGATCCAGCAATACAAACTTGAAGAAAAAGATTACCGTGGCGAAAGATTTAAAGATTGGCACAAAGATGTGCGGGGTAATAATGATTTATTAAGTTTAACACAGCCACAAATAGTCAGCGCTATACACAAAGCCTATTTGGATGCAGGCGCGGATATCATTGAAACGAATACTTTCAGCAGCACCTCGATTGCACAAGCTGATTATGATATGCAATCATTGGCTTATGAATTGAATGTAGCGGCAGCACAGTGTGCACGAAAAGCAATTGAAGAGTTTACATCCGGCAGTAAACAAACAAATAATTGCAAATTTGTTGCAGGCGCTATCGGCCCTTTGAATAAGACTTTGAGCCTTTCGCCTGATGTAAATAATCCCGGCTTTCGTACCGTAACTTTTGATGAAGTGGCGAATGCTTATTATGAACAAATAAGTGGACTGGCCGATGGTGGCGTTGACCTGCTTTTAATTGAAACGATCTTTGATACCTTGAATGCGAAAGCAGCTATTTATGCCATCAAAAAATATTTCAGGGATACTAAAAAAGAAGAACTTCCAATCATGATCAGCGGAACTATTACCGACGCAAGCGGAAGAACATTGAGTGGACAAACATTGGAAGCATTTTACATTTCTGTTTCACATGCCAATCCACTTAGTGTAGGTTTAAATTGTGCATTGGGTGCAAAAGAAATGCGGCCGCATATTGAAGAACTGAGTGAAATAGCAGGATGTTACACTTCCGCTTATCCAAATGCAGGTTTGCCAAATGCGTTTGGCGAATACGATGAACAGCCGGAAGATACCGCACACATAATTGAAGAATGGGCAAAGGATGGTTTTGTAAATATTGTAGGTGGATGTTGCGGCACCACTCCTGATCACATAAAACATATTGCCGAACATGTGAAAAATTTTAAGCCACGAAAATTACCAGTAGCGGAAAAAGAATTGGAGGAAACAACTGCACAATAACTGTGATAAAAGAACGACATGTCAACCAGTAAAAATATACAACCTTATTTACGACTTTCAGGATTAGAGCCTTTAGTCGTTCGGCCTGAAAGCAATTTCATAAATGTAGGAGAACGAACCAACGTAACAGGTTCGAAAAAATTCGCTCGTTTAATTCGTAATGGCGAATATGAAGAAGCGCTTTCCGTAGCCCGCCAACAGGTAGAAGGCGGCGCACAAATATTGGATGTGAACATGGATGATGCGTTGCTTGATGGTGAAAAAGCAATGACCACTTTTTTGAATTTGTTGCAGGCAGAACCTGATATTGCCAAAATCCCTGTAATGATCGATTCTTCTAAATTCAACATCATTGAAGCGGGATTAAAATGTGTGCAGGGAAGATGCATTGTCAATTCCATTTCGATGAAAGAAGGTGAAGAAAAATTTATCGAGCAAGCTTTCATTTGTAAAAGTTTTGGGGCAGCAGTAATTGTGATGGCTTTTGATGAAAAAGGCCAGGCAGATACAAAAGAAAGGAAAGTGGAAATTTGTAAACGCGCCTATAAAATTTTGACTGAACAGGTAGGATACAAACCTGAGGACATCATTTTCGATCCAAATATTTTTGCCATTGCAACGGGCATTGAAGAACATAATAATTATGGAGTTGATTTTATTGAAGCCACAAGAGAAATAAAAAGGTTGATGCCGCTTACGAAAGTGAGCGGAGGCGTAAGCAATATTTCATTTTCTTTTCGTGGAAATGAAACAGTGAGAGAAGCAATGCATGCCGTGTTCTTGTATCATGCGATAAAGGCAGGAATGGATATGGGCATTGTAAATGCTGGCCAGTTGCAGGTTTACGAACAAATCGAGCCGGAGTTAAAACAACTTTGTGAAGACGTTATCCTGAATAAAAAAGAAGATGCAACAGATAAATTATTAGCTTTTGCAGAAACCGTAAAAGCAAAAGGAAAAGAAGTTGTAAAGGATCTTGCATGGAGAAAAGAGGAAGTTCAACACCGTTTAAGTCATGCTTTAATAAACGGAATCACGGATTATATTGAAGAAGACACGGAAGAGGCAAGGCAAAAATATCCGAAACCTTTGGATGTAATTGAAGGCCCTTTGATGGATGGAATGAACATTGTAGGAGATCTTTTCGGAAGTGGTAAAATGTTTTTGCCGCAGGTTGTAAAAAGCGCGCGGGTGATGAAAAAAAGCGTGAACTATTTATTCCCTTTTATTGAAGCTGATAAAGAAAAATTAAGACAGGAAAACATTGCCGCAGGAATTTTAAATGAAGAAGGTGCCGGTCCTGCAAAAGTCTTAATGGCGACTGTAAAAGGCGATGTTCACGATATCGGGAAAAATATTGTCGGTGTGGTGCTGGGTTGTAATGGTTATGAAGTTATTGATTTGGGCGTGATGGTTCCTGCAGAAAAAATTTTACAAACTGCGAAGGAAAAAGATGTTGCTATGATCGGCCTTAGCGGACTCATCACACCTTCACTTGATGAAATGGTACATGTGGCAAAGGAAATGAAAAGACAAAATTTTTCGATTCCGCTTCTTATCGGCGGTGCCACAACCTCGCGGCTCCACACAGCAGTAAGAATTGCGCCCGAATATGATAATGGTGTGGTTCATGTTTTAGATGCTTCGAGAAGTGTAACGGTTGCGGGAAATTTATTGAATAAAGAAACCAAACAAGGGTTTCTATCAACAATTTCAAATGAGTACGAAAAATTAAAAAATGATTTTGGCAACAAAAAATCAAACAAAGTTTTATTGCCTTTTCCTGAAGCACAAAAAAATAAATTACCGATTGATTGGCAAGATTTTTCTCCCGTAAAACCTTCGTTTACCGGTGTAAAAGTTTTTGATGATTATGACTTGAATGAAATTTATAATTATATAGATTGGCAACCATTTTTTATTGCATGGGAAATGCATGGCAAATTCCCTGATCTTTTATCAGATGAAAAGATAGGCGCGTCGGCTACTAAATTATTTGAAGACGCACAGGCATTGCTCAAAAAGATTATTAATGAAAAATGGCTTACAGCAAAAGGTGTTATAGGATTTTGGGAAACGAATAAAATTGCTGATGATACAATTGAAGTAAAAAATACTGATGGAGAAATTTTTGATCTGCAGTTTTTGCGACAGCAAATAAAGAAAGCGCCCGGCCAGCCCAATCTTTCCCTGGCGGATTTTATCAAACCTGGAAAAGGTGATTATATCGGCGCCTTTGCCGTTTCTATTCATGGATTAGAACCTCATGTAGAAAAATTCAATAAAGACTTTGACGACTACAACAAAATTATTCTGCAGGCATTGGCAGATAGGCTTGCAGAGGCTTTTGCTGAATTGCTACATGAAAGGACCAGGAAAGAATTTTGGGGTTATGCAACTGATGAAGAGCTCACTTCAAAAGAATTGGTGGAAGAAAAATATTTGGGTATAAGGCCAGCTCCCGGTTATCCTGCATGTCCTGATCACACAGAAAAGTATAAACTATTTGAACTATTAAATGCTACCGAAAATGCAGGAATTATTCTGACAGAATCATTGGCAATGAATCCTGCACCTTCTGTTTGTGGCTGGTATTTTGCAAATCCTGATAGCAAATATTTTGGTGTTGGAAAAATTGCGAAAGATCAATTAGAAGATTATGCTGAAAGAAAAAATATGACTGTTGAAGAAGCTGAAAAATGGTTGCGGCCACAGTTAGAGTAAACCAACAAATTTTAAAGAAAATTATTTTGGTATGAACGACAATATTCGGATTATAACTTACAACGTAAACGGGATAAGGGCTGCCATCAAAAAAGGTTTTATTGATTGGCTAAATACTGATCCCGCTGATATAGTTTGCCTGCAGGAGATAAAAGCAAACGAAGAAGACGTTGATCGCGAGGCAATCGAAAGAGCAGGATATAGACCTTATATTTTTTCTGCACAAAAGAAAGGTTACAGTGGCGTCGCTATTCTTAGCAAAATTGAACCGGATAATGTTGAATATGGACATGGCAATGAGCAAAGTGATTTTGAAGGTAGAGTTTTGCGAGCAGATTTTGGAGATATTACTTTAATCTGCGCCTATTTCCCTTCGGGCACCAGCGGCGAGCATCGACAGTCTTATAAATATGTTTGGCTGGATGAATTTTTAGAGTACCTGAATGAACTTCGGAAAACAAGAAAAAGATTAATAGTTTGTGGCGATTATAATATTGCTCACAAAGAAATTGATATTCACAATCCAAAAGCGAATAAAAAAACAACCGGTTTTCTTCCTGAAGAAAGAGCATGGTTTGATAAATTTTTAGAGAACGGTTTTACCGACGGATTCCGCCATCTCAATAAAGAACCACACAACTACACCTGGTGGAATGTGATAAGGCCTACGACACGGCTTGAAAACAAAGGCTGGCGGATAGATTATATCAATGTTACAGATACATTAAAAGACCACATTCAAAAAGTAGAAATTTATCCGGAAGGAAAACATAGTGATCATTGCCCGGTTTACCTGGAATTAAAATATTAATTGCATGTTTGTTTATAATATCACTTTTAAAGTAGATCATGAAGTGTTGGAAGATTGGATGCAATGGCAGAAGGACATCCAGATACCTGCAATTATTGAAACAGGTTGTTTTTATGATCACAAATTTTATGAGCTGATGGAGCTTGATGAAGATGATGGAAGAACATTTGTGATGCAGTTTTTTGCTGAATCAAAAAGCGATTACAATCGCTATCACCATATTTTTGGCGGCCCGTTAAGACATCGCGCCATAGAAAAATGGAAGGATCATGTTATATCTTTCAGAACGCTTCTTAAAAATGTGGAATAAGTGTTCATATTTTTTTCAAAGTGCTCATTTTAGTAAAACTACTACCGCCCAAACGCCTTTCAAATCTGGCTTTTTTTATTTTCTTTAGAAGGAAAGCAGCTACTGCATTGAGTTTCAGAAAAAAAAGTGCCGAGTATCTCGATTAGTAAAACCACGTACCACGCGCTGTAAAGCAGACCAATAGTGCATTTCGAAGAATCATTCCTGAAATTTTTTTTTGCAAAAATATTATTGCATTGAAAAAGCTTCTATATTTGTTGCTGTTTAAAAAATCAAATAAATTATTATGAACAAAGCTGAACTAATCGCCAAGATGGCCGATGACGCAGGAATTACAAAAACACAAGCTAACGCTGCTTTAGATTCTTTTACTACCGCAGTAACCAAAACTTTAAAAGGTGGCGGAAAAGTTACTCTTGTTGGATTTGGAACTTTCTCAGTTAGTAAAAGGGCTGCGCGCAATGGCCGCAATCCTCAAACTGGCTCTGTGATTAAAATCAAAGCTAAAAAAGTAGCTAAATTTAAAGCAGGTAAAGAACTGTCATCGAAAATATGATTTTCGGGAAAATTTCTAAAAGCAAGATGCAATAATTGTATCTTGCTTTTTTTATTATTAATTACTCAACAATAAATAAATTTTTAAATGGGACGCGGAGATAAAAAAACAAAAAAAGGAAAAATTTTTATGGGCTCTTTTGGTAAATCAAGGCCTGTGACAAAAAGCAAATCAAAGCCTGCGGAAAAAGCAAGTGAAAAAAAATAGTAAAAGTTCATCAGTAGCGTTGCTGGCAATTGAAAAATTAGAAAAGCGATTTTTTGTTTGTTTACTGTAGCCTGAAAGCGCTATTGTTTATGGTGCAAGCCTTTGGAGAACCCAGTTCTTGTCATCACTTAAAGTATACTGCAACCTGTCGTGAAGTCTTCCAGGCTTGCCCTGCCAGAATTCGATGAGGGTTGGTTCTACAATGTACCCGCCCCAAAATTCGGGCCGCGGCACATCCTGCTCATGAAATTGGTCGTAATATTTTTTCATATTTTCTTGTAACAAATCGGCGCTTTCAACTACTGAACTTTGCGGTGAACTCCAGGCGCCCAACTGGCTTTCGCGCGGGCGAATAGAAAAATATTCATCACTTTCTTTTGCGCTTGTCTTTTTTACTTTTCCCTCAATCCTGATTTGCCTCTCGAGTTCTCTCCAGAAAAACACAAGCGCCACAAAAGAATTTTCAGTTATTTGGTGTGCTTTCCGGCTCTTATAATTGGTAAAAAAAACAAATCCGGTTTCATTTACGCC
>Ga0157371_10006011_pt1 | contig 10112 bp, 11 predicted proteins | sample C45metaG_FD_113462 | JGI IMG/M metagenome (GOLD analysis project Ga0157371, IMG submission 113462) | Corn rhizosphere microbial communities from Kellogg Biological Station, Michigan, USA - C4-5 metaG | ecosystem: Host-associated > Plants > Roots > Rhizosphere > Soil | place: USA: Michigan...
GCACCTCGCCGACCAGCTCAGGATCTAGGGCTGAGGTGGGCTCATCAAATAACAGCACCTCCGGCTCCATCGCCAGCGCGCGGGCAATGGAGACGCGCTGCTGCTGCCCTCCCGAGAGATGGACGGGATATTTTCCCTGCGCCCGCTCGTCGATGCCGACCTTGTTCAAATAGGTAATCGCGCGCTCACGTGCCTGCGCTTTACTCAGGCCCAGCACCTGAATCGGCGCTTCCATAACGTTTTCCAGCACCGTCATGTGGCTCCACAGGTTGAAATGCTGAAAGACCATGGTCAGACGGGTACGAAGCAGGCGCAGCTGCTCCTTGTCTGCCACCTTCAGCTGGCCGTCCGTATCGCGTACCAGGGTAATAGCGGTCTTGTTGACCACAATGGTGCCTTCACTCGGCTTTTCGAGGAAGTTAATACAGCGCAGAAAGGTACTTTTCCCGGAACCCGACGAGCCAATAATACTGATGACATCGCCCGCATTGGCGTTCAATGACACACCTTTTAATACTTCATGTTCACCGTAACGTTTATGCAGGTCGGTGACGCTTAATTTGTTATCAGCCATAGTCTTACTCAATGCGATGAAGAAGGTTTCACGTGCGCCAGCCAACGACGTTCCGCAAGACGAAACAGGCTAATCAGCACGTAAGAAATAATCAGGTATAACACGGCCGCAATGCCGAACGCGGTAAAGGGCTGATAGGTTGCCGCGTTAATGTCCCTGGCGATTTTCAGCAAATCAGGCACGGTTGCGGTAAAGGCCAGTGCGGTAGAGTGCAGCATCAGTATGACTTCGTTGCTGTAAACCGGTAAGGCCGTGCGCAGTGCAGAAGGCAAAATAATGCAGCGATACAGTTTAAAGGTCGAGAAGCCATAGGCTCGCGCCGCTTCGATTTCACCGTGTGGCACGGCACGAATCGCCCCGGCAAAAATTTCCGTGGTGTAAGCGCAGGTATTAAGGGTAAATGCCAGTAGCGTACAGTTCAGGCCGCTGCGGAAAAACGCATTCAGTAGCTCTGTGCCTTTCACGATTTCCAGCGTATACATGCCGGAATAGAACACCAGCAGTTGCACATAGAGTGGCGTACCGCGAAACACATAGGTAAAGAGCCACACCGGCAGGCTGATAAAACGATTGGGTGATACACGCGCAATCGCCAGCAACACGGCCATGCAGCCGCCCAGTACGACCGAGACAATCAGCAGCCATAGCGTAATCGCCACGCCTGTGAAGCGATAACCGTCTGTCCAGAGCAGCGACTTCCAGTATTCGTGAATAATCTCGATCATAGCTCCGCCCTCTTCACGCCGACCGTGTAGCGGCGATTGAGCCACCAGAGAATGCCGTTAGACAAGGTGGTAAAGACCAAATAAATCACGCCCGCCACGATAGCAAAATAAAACGGCTGCCAGGTGCTTTTACCTGCCAGCTGCGTGGCTTTTACCACATCCTCCAGCCCCAACAGGGAAACCAGCGCCGTGGCTTTCAGGATCACCTGCCAGTTATTACCGATGCCGGGCAGCGCGTAGCGCATCATCGCCGGGAACAGGATACGGCGGAAAACCTGCGAACCGGTAAAACCAAACGCCGTGGCGGCTTCAATCTGCCCTTTTGGCACCGCCATAAAGGCGCCACGGAAGGTTTCGGTAAAATAGGCGCCATAGATAAAGCCCAGGGTGATGATGCCAGCCACCATGGGATCGATATCGAACTGGGCCAGGCCAAGCGCATCGGTGAGATGGTTGAGAGCGATCTGCAGGCCGTAGAAAATCAGCAGCATCAGAACGAGGTCGGGCACGCCACGAATCAGCGTCGTGTAGCCCTCAAAAATCAGTGACAGCAGGCGATTGCGCGACAGCTTCGCGCCTGCGCCAATCAGACCCAGGATCACCGCCAGCAGCACCGAGCTCAGGGCGAGCTCAAGCGTAACCAGCGTGCCTTTTAAAATGACATCAGAGTAGCCATACAACATGGAAAAGGTCCTGTCGTGGGGTGGAAACGACGCTGCGCCGTCGTGCAGACGGGCAGCGCAGCTTCTGTTCTCGCATAGCCGATGACACAGGGTTGCTCTGACCAGAGGGATCGGGACAACCCAGGGCTTATTCTGTTATGCGAACAACAGAGGCGAGGACGACAGATCAGTCACCGTACACGTTGAAATTAAAGTATTTCTTCGCAATTTTGTCGTAGGTACCGTCTTTACGCATTGATTCAAATGCTTTATCGATGGCCGCTTTCAACTCGGTATCGTCTTTACGTAATCCCATACCGGTTCCGACACCGAAGATTTTATCGTCTTTCACGGCCGGACCTGCGAACGCATAGCTTTTACCGACAGGCTGTTTCAGGAAGCCTTCGGCGGCCTGAACTTCGTCCTGGAAGGCGGCGTCAATGCGGCCGGCGGTCAGATCCTGATAGACCAGATCCTGGTTGGCATAAGGCGTTACGGTTACGCCTTTTGGACGCCAGTACTCATTCGCGTAGGTTTCCTGAGTAGTGCCCTGCAGCACGCCGATGTTCTTGCCTTTCAGCGCCTCAGGCGTCGGCTCGATTTTTGATCCTTTCGGCGCGACTAAGCGTGCGTTAGCGGCATACAGTTTGTCTGAGAACGCAATCTCTTCCTGACGTTTAGCGGTGATGGACAGCGAGGAGATGATGGCATCGATTTTCTTCGCTTTCAGCGACGGAATCAGCGCATCAAAATCGCTTTCTACATAGGTACACTTGGTCTGGATACGTTTACAGATTTCGTTAGCCAGGTCGATATCAAAACCAACCAGCTGTCCTTGCGCGTTTTTCGACTCAAACGGCGGATATGTTGGGTCAGTGCCGACACGAATCGAGGTCGGTACTGCTGCAAATACGCTGGCCGCACTGGACAGGCCCAACATTAAAGAAAGAGCCAGAACACGCTTCTTCATAGATTACCCTCAATTAAATTGCTTATTGTTATGTGATGCATGATGTGTGTTTGCGACGAACACTGCCTTTTCCTGTGCATGTTTCATGCCAGTTCTGCAGTTTTGCCGTCTGCCCAGCCGCCCGTTTGGTGACGAAAAGACTGGGTTTGTGAAAGGAATATATCAGTGATGTCGCAGAGAAAAAGCGATGTTGTGAACTTTTAGTTCAAGAAATGCAGGAACAGTGATCGCTCCCGCGTTTCTGCACCAAAGAAGGGCGAAAGAACACGCTTATGCACCTTGCCAGCGCACAAACAAGTCCTGCGGTAGTTCAATATCAAACTGATCAATGACCCGATTAACGGTCTGATCGACAAGCTGTTCGATAGTGGTTGGACGGTGGTAAAACGCCGGCACCGGCGGCATGATGATGGCCCCCAGTTCGGCCGCGGTCGTCATCATGCGCAGATGACCAATATGCAGCGGGGTTTCACGTACGCACAGGACCAGTTTACGCTGCTCTTTCAGCACCACGTCTGCTGCGCGCGTCAGCAGCGAGTCGCTGTAGCTGTGAACAATACCGGACAGGGTTTTCATTGAGCACGGCAGGATCACCATGCCCAACGTTTTGAACGACCCGGAGGAGATACTGGCGGCAATGTCCCGCACGTCATGAACCACGTCGGCCAGCGCCAGGACGTCCCGCAGGCTGTAGTCGCTTTCCAGGCTCAGCGTCTGACGTGCCGCATGGCTGATGATCAGATGGGTTTCCACGTCGCTGATCTGCTGCAAGACCTGCAATAGCCGGACGCCATAGATCACGCCGCTTGCGCCCGAAATACCAATAATGAGTCGTTTCATCGTTCAACCTTGCAGTGGCAAAGTGCACCATAATAGCGCAGACCGGCAGAAAACACAGAGGGCGGGATAAATCCCGCCCTCCTTTTTGCATTCAGGTTCGCTTACCCTTCGTTATGCAGTTCGAGGTTTTCAACTTCGTTTTGACGGGCGATGGCTTTCGCATCGTCGTTACGCAGGGATTCCAGATATTCAAGATAGCCCTGATCGACGTCTTTCGTCACGTAGATGCCGTTAAAGACGGAGCACTCAAACTGCACGATATCCGGGTTCTCTTCCCGTACGGCTTCGATAAGGTCATCGAGATCCTGGAAAATCAGCGCATCTGCTTTGATAATCTGGCGAATCTCTTCCACTTCACGGCCGTGGGCAATCAGCTCGGTCGCGCTGGGCATATCAATGCCGTAGACGTTAGGAAAGCGCACTTCCGGCGCGGCAGACGCAAGATAGACCTTTTTCGCGCCCGCCTCTCGCGCCATCTCGATAATCTGCTCGGAGGTGGTGCCACGAACAATTGAGTCATCAATCAGCAGCACGTTCTTGTCGCGGAACTCAGCGCGGTTAGCGTTGAGCTTGCGGCGAACGGCGCTGCGGCGCAGTTGCTGGCCCGGCATGATAAAGGTGCGGCCCACGTAGCGGTTTTTCACAAACCCCTGACGGTAAGGCTTATCAAGGATGCGGGCGATTTCCAGCGCGGTATCCATCGAGGTTTCCGGAATGGGAATCACCACGTCGATATCCAGATCTTCCCACTCGCGGGCGATCTTCTGACCCAGCTTGGTGCCCATGCGCACGCGGGCGCTGTAGACCGAAATCTTATCCAGGAAGGAGTCCGGACGCGCAAAATAGACGTATTCGAACAGGCAAGGATTGTTTTTTGGATTTTCGGCACACTGACGGGTTGAAAGCTGCCCCTGCTCAGTGATGTAAACCGCTTCACCCGGTGCCACGTCACGGATAAATTCAAAACCCAGGGTATCCAGCGCCACGCTTTCGGAGGCGACCATGTACTCGGTACGGCCATCGGCAATGACGCGTTTGCCCAGCACAAGTGGCCGAATGCCGTTAGGATCGCGGAAGGCGACCATGCCGTGACCGATGATCATCGCCACCACGGCATAGGCGCCACGCACCTGCTGGTGGACGGCAGCGATGGCGGCAAACACGTTATCGGCTTCCAGCGGATAGTGCTGAAAACGATCCAGTTCCTGCGCAAAGATATTCAACAGGATTTCAGAATCGGAGGTGGTATTAACGTGACGACGGCCTTTTTCGAACAGCTGCTTACGCAGCTCGTGGGCATTGGTCAGGTTACCGTTATGGGCAAGGGAAATACCGTACGGCGAGTTAACGTAGAATGGCTGGGCTTCAGAAGCGCTGGAGCTGCCCGCGGTAGGATAGCGTGCGTGACCAATCCCCATGTTGCCTTGTAAACGTTGCATATGACGCGCTTCGAAAACATCGCTGACCAGACCATTAGCCTTACGCAGGCGGAAGCAGTTCAGCGCATCGATGGTACAAATGCCTGCGGCATCCTGCCCACGGTGCTGGAGCACCGTTAACGCGTCATAGATCGACTGGTTGACCGGCATGAAACCGGTGATACCGACAATACCGCACATGTTGTCATTTCCTCATTAAGCCGTACGCCCGGTGGTCTCACCGGGGCAAAAAACTCGACGTGCTTTTCAGGTAGTCAAAAAACCACCTGATTATAGAACTGAACTCGGGAATAAGTTGAGACTGCTGCCAGTCCGGGCTCTTTGAAAAGCCCGTGAATGTATCCAGGAAGAACAGCAGAGCGGCCACGATGAGCACACCACGCAATGCCCCGAAACAAACGCCTAATACCCGATCGGTTCCCGACAGGCCAGTTTTCTCAACCAGCGAGCCGATAACGTAGTTCACGATTGCGCCCACAATCAGGGTCGCGATGAACAGCACCGCAATCGCGATTCCGTTACGAACCAGTTCGTCGTCAAAACCTGTGAACCAGACTGCAAGGTAGGCATAGTAATGACTGGCGACAAAAAACGCGCATCCCCAGGTAACAAGAGATAAGGCTTCGCGGACAAACCCTCGAACCAGGCTGACCAAAGCCGAAAAACCAACTACCGCAATAATGACGTAATCAATCCAGATCATGAACTCTTCCAGCGCCAGTGCCATTGCACCCCTGCTTCCAGTTCGGGGCGCATTCTAACAGAAAAAGAAAACGTTTGCGTAGGGGTTTTCAGGTTCTGCATCCATAAAAAAGGCGATGAAAAAATCCGTCTTCGCCTGTGTCATTTTCACCCCGCTAACAGGCTGAAAAGTTGTCAGAAATTTAGCGTCAAGCCGGGTCAGGCACTGCCGTTCTCATCCCGATTGGCGCTGCCTGTTATTTCTATCGGCAGCGCCAATCGGCGCTTTAGCGGGCGCTGTAAGACTTAACCACGCCGCTCAAGCCTGAAACGTTCTTCAGCTCGCCGACGGCCGCCTGCATCTTCGCTTTTGACGCATCCGGCCCCACGTAAATGCGGGTGATTTGCCCCTGCACGGGCGTAGACGGCACGGTATAGGCCCGGTAACCCGACAGGCGCAGTTTCGCCACAATCTCGTTAACCTTGCTGGCGTTCTTGAGTGCGCCTAACTGAACAACGTAAGCCTGACCGGCAGGCTGCGTTTCTTTGGGCTGCTCCGCAGGCGCGGTTTTTTCCGCAGGCTGCGACTGCTCGGCCGGTTTGGTTTTTTCAACAGGCTTAGCCTGCTCAACCGGTTTGGTTTTTTCTACCGGTTTGCTCTGCGTCTGCTCGACCGACTTCGGTTTAGCCTGCTCAACCTGTTTGGGTCGGGTTGGCTCAACCGGCCTGGCTTTCGGCGCTGTCGTGGCCGGAGACGAATGGACCGGTGGCGGTGAGACCACGCTCGGTTCGCTACTTTGCTCGGGCTGACTACTGCCATCAGCGGCGGCATCATCATCCGTATCAGAATGGCTGACCGCACTGCCTGCGCCTGCTGGCGGATGCGCAGGCAGCGACTGCGTCACCGGCGGCACCATTTCGCTGTCCTGCTGGTCATTGGGTTTGGGCACCAGCGGGATCGCGGCAAATTCTTCTTTATAATGTTTTTTCTTACCATCCAGCAGCCCCGGCAATACGATCACGCCGACGGCCACCAGAATAACGGTACCGACTAAACGGTTTTGAAACTTACTCGCCACGTCCTTTCTCCGTTTCAATCGATTCCATAACCTGCGCCACCGTCAGGAAAGAGCCGCAGACCAGAATAATATCCTGCGCTTCCGCCTGCTGGCGCGCCTGGTGCCAGGCCTGTTCAACATCCGCAAATGCCTGAGCGGACGTTACGTGCGCCATGAGCTGCTCCGCGCTGGCACCGCGCGGACCGGCCAAGGGTGCGCAATACCAGCAGTCCACCTGAGGTGCCAGGGCCGCCAGAGTGCCGGCAATGTCTTTATCGTGCAGCATCCCCACAACCGCATGGACGCGTCCGCTTTGCGGCAATGCAGCCAGTCGCGAGGCCAGATAGGTCGCCGCATGCGGATTGTGGGCAACGTCCAGAATCACCCGTGGGGATTCGCTGATGGTCTGAAAGCGTCCCGGTAAAATCGCCAGCGGCAGATGCGCACGAATGATTGCATCGCTCACGTTCAGCCCGGAGGCGCGCAGCGCCACCAGTGCGGTAGCCGCATTTGGCAACGGCACCTGAGGCAGCGGTAAATCATGCAGCTCGCCTTGCACATCGCGCAGCGACCAGCTCTCTGCCTGCTGATGATAGTGCCAGTCGCGCCCGTGCTGCATTAACCGCGCACCTTTTTCACGGGCAACCTGAGCAATTGTGGCAGGCATATCAGGTTCACCGACCACGGCGGGTTTCGCCTGGCGGAAGACACCGGCTTTTTCCCGGCCAATACTTTCACGGTCCGGGCCAAGCCAGTCGGTATGATCCAGCGCGATACTGGTAATCACCGCGACATCCGCATCGACAATATTGGTCGCGTCCAGCCGACCGCCCAACCCTACTTCAAGAATGACGACATCCAGCCCCGCCTGCTTAAACAGGTTAAGCGCCGACAGCGTGCCAAATTCAAAGTAGGTCAGAGAAACCTTACCCCGTCCGGCCTCAATATCGGCAAAACTGGCGCTGTGTTGGGCTTCACTGAGTTCCTGCCCCTGAATCCGGACGCGCTCGGTGTAGCGCACAAGGTGCGGCGAGCTGTAAACCCCAACCCGATAGCCGGCTGCCATCAGTAAGGTTTCCAGGGTGCGACAGGTGGTACCTTTGCCATTGGTGCCCGCAACGGTAAAAACGAAGGGTGCAGGCTTGAGCAGGTCCAGACCTTGCGCCACCTGGCGAATACGATCCAGGCCCAGTTCTATCGCCTGAGAGTGGAGGTGCTCAAGATAATAAAGCCACGTGGCCAAAGGCGACGTGGCTTGAGGAAGGTGAAGATTGTCCATATGTCCCGTTTTGCAAATTTATACCCGATGAAAGCCGCAAGGTATACGGTGCATTGGTGGAAGGCGCGACCTGCGCACCTTCTGTCTCCTGTCAGGCCTCGTTGCTCTCCGGATGGCTCGTCGCAGGTGCGAACGCTTCACCGTCGTGCAGCGGTGCGGGCAGATTCATCATTTTTGCCAGCAGACTCGCCAGTTTATAGCGCATTTCCGGACGACGAATGATCATATCAATCGCCCCTTTCTCGATCAAAAACTCACTCCGCTGGAAGCCCGGCGGCAGTTTTTCACGAACGGTCTGCTCAATCACACGTGGACCCGCAAAGCCGATCAGGGCTTTAGGTTCGGCAATATTCAGATCGCCCAGCATCGCAAAGCTGGCAGACACGCCGCCCATGGTCGGGTCGGTCAGCACCGAAATATACGGCAGACCGCGTTCCTGCATTTTCGCCAGCGCGGCACTGGTTTTGGCCATCTGCATCAGCGACATTAACGCTTCCTGCATACGCGCACCGCCACTGGCGGAGAAGCAGATCAGCGGGCAGTTATCTTCCAGCGCCTGCTCAACAGCCCGGACGAAACGTGCGCCAACCACCGATCCCATTGAGCCGCCCATAAAGGCGAATTCAAAGGCGGCCGCCACAACCGGCATACCGTGCAGCTGACCTTTCATCACGATCAGCGCATCTTTCTCATTCGTGGCTTTCTGTGCAGCAACCAGACGATCTTTATACTTTTTGGAATCCCGGAACTTCAACAGATCCTTGGGTTCCAGCTCGCTGCCCAGCTCAACCAGCGTGCCCTGATCGAGCAGGCTCGCCAGGCGCTCACGGGCATGCATGCGCATGTGGTGGTCGCACTTAGGGCAGACCTCAAGATTACGCTCCAGCTCGGCACGATAAAGTACCTGGCCACAGCTGTCGCATTTCGTCCACACTCCTTCCGGAATACTGGCGCGACTTGTGGGCGTAATGTTGCTTTTATTAAGAATGCGTTCAATCCAGCTCATTGATGACTCTTTGGGTTGGTTTCCGTTATAATTCAACGATTTACGCTAAATTTAAGGATTAAAAACATGCGACATTAGACCACAATTAACGACATCGTGCTACTTATAACACAATGACTTACGGCCCATTTCGAACGGCAATTGTGCCCATTATACTGTTAAAATGGAAGCCAGTCAGCCTCGTATACCGACAACACCTCATGCGTCACAACGCCGAGCATCACAACCCCTTCAAGAGATTCTCCGTCGATCGTCTCACCATCCACTGTAATGATGCCCGTTTTGAAATACTTCCCAACCATTGGATAACCGTCAACCTGCCAGGCGACCTTATTACCCGGCATTGGGGTCAGTGAACTGTCTACCAGCGCAAACCCTCTTGGCATCTCAATACGAATAGTTGACGATGGTCGCTGAATCATCAGCTTGTTCAAATCTATACGGCTCTCAACGAAGTCTGCTGCCGGTGATGGAAATCCCATATCAATACTCCCCGTAGTGATAGAAACGCTGCCAGAGCTTATTCTCTCCCTCTTCCGGCGACTGGTCTCTGAACGTCATCACGTTCTGCGCTATCCACTCGTTAGCCTGCTTGTGGCTCATCTCCCAGTTGCGCTTTGCAAGCTCAGCAACAAAGTCAGAAGTCGAGACGGTTACGCCCATCTTCGCGCTGCGCCGCATAGCCTCAAAGAAAGAAACCCGTATGTCGCCATAACGTGGCATGACGATAGCTCCGATAAATACTGTATATAATTGGGTCTTCCCCGTTTATGGTGGCTTGTCTCAGAACTCCATGTTCAGGCCGCCATAGTGGAACATCACTGCCAGCTTGAAGCGCTCCTTATTCCGGTAGCCTCTCGCCTTGATGCGCAGTAGCC
>Ga0157371_10006012_pt1 | contig 10112 bp, 10 predicted proteins | sample C45metaG_FD_113462 | JGI IMG/M metagenome (GOLD analysis project Ga0157371, IMG submission 113462) | Corn rhizosphere microbial communities from Kellogg Biological Station, Michigan, USA - C4-5 metaG | ecosystem: Host-associated > Plants > Roots > Rhizosphere > Soil | place: USA: Michigan...
ATCCTGGTGCTCACCGGCGAGCTGATCGGATTCCCTCGGCACCTGTCGCAGCACCCGGGCGGTTTCGTCATCGCCGACCAGACGCTGGATACCCTGGTACCGGTCGAGAACGCGGCCATGGAAGGACGCACTGTCATCCAGTGGGACAAGGACGACCTCGATGCCATGGGCCTGCTCAAGGTCGACATCCTCGCCCTGGGCATGCTCAGCGCCCTACGCCGCTGCTTCGACCTGGTCAAAGGCTACCGAGGCGAGGAGCTGACGCTGGCCACCGTCCCCCAGGAGGACAAGCCGACCTACGCCATGATCAGTCGGGCCGATACGCTCGGGGTGTTCCAGATCGAATCACGCGCCCAGATGGCCATGCTGCCGCGGCTGAAGCCACAGACCTTTTACGATCTGGTGATCGAGGTGGCCATCGTCCGGCCGGGCCCCATCCAGGGAAGGATGGTTCACCCGTACCTGCGCCGGCGGACGGGCCAGGAAGAGATCAGTTACCCGCCGGCGCTGGAGCGCGTCTTCGGCCGAACCCTGGGCGTCCCGCTGTTCCAGGAGCAGGTGATGGAGCTCGCCATCCTCGCTGCCGATTACACCCCCGGCGAGGCCGATCAGCTGCGGCGCAGCATGGCGGCCTGGAAGCGCCATGGCGGGCTTGAGCCGCACCGGGAGCGGCTCACCTCGCGCATGCTCGCCAACGGCTACACCGCCGAGTACGCCGCGGACATCTTCCGGCAGATCGAGGGGTTTGGCAGCTACGGCTTTCCCGAATCTCATGCGGCCAGCTTCGCCCTGCTCACCTATGCGAGCTGCTGGCTCAAATGCCATGAGCCGGCGGCCTTCGCGGCGGCGTTGATCAATTCATACCCCATGGGCTTCTACAGCCCAGACCAGATCCTGCAGGACGCCCGGCGCCATTGGTTGCAGACCCTGCCGGTAGACGTGACCTGCAGCGACTGGGATTGCAGCCTTGAGGATGTCGCGGATACCCCGCAACCGGCGATCCGGATGGGGCTGCGGATGGTGCGCGGCCTGGCCGAGAAAGCTGGGCGCGCGGTTGAGCAGGCCCGCCGACAGCGGTCATTCAGCGATGTCACTGATCTGTGCCTGCGCGCCGGTCTCGATGCCAAAGCCCGGGAGTGCCTGGCGGATGCGGGCGCACTCAAAGGCTTGGCGGGACATCGATTCCAGGCCCGCTGGGCGATGGCTGCGATCGAGCCCCAGCTGCCGCTCTTTGCTGAGGGTGCGGTGGTTGAGGAGGAAATCCAGGAGCTGGTCGCGCCGACCGTGGGCGAGGACCTCTATTCGGACTATGCCTCATTGGGTACCACCCTGGGGCCCCACCCACTCACGCTGCTGCGGCCGGAGCTTTCAGCCCGGCGGCTGATGAGCTCGCATGAGCTGAAGGAGCGGCGCCACGGCCAGCCGGCCCGGGTCGCTGGCCTGGTAGTCGGCCGGCAGCGGCCCGGTACGGCTAGCGGCGTGACCTTCGTGACGCTGGAGGACGAGTATGGGATGGTCAACGTGGTCGTGTGGCGCACCCTGGCGGAGCGCCAGCGGCGTGAGCTGGTGGCCTCACAGCTGCTGCGGGTAGATGGCACCGTCGAAACAAGGGACGGTGTACTGCATGTAGTGGCGGGCCGACTGGAGGACATCAGCGAGCTGCTTCAGGGGCTGGATACACGCAGTCGAGATTTTCGCTAATGGCAAATCTACGGTTGCCTGCCTTACGGGAAGTATGTGTCCCTTAACTCTCGCGCAATAACATTTAGCTGGCCTGGCTTACCGAGTGTCTCGTCAACGGTTGGTAGCTGCATACCGTCTCCGAAGTATTCGGGGTGACCATTGTCGTCATAGAAAAACTCGTTTGGAGACGCGTCCGCCTGCGCGGCATAGATATCGTTGATTGTCGATACCGCTGAAGAGCGGCTTGCCCCTTTAAAGACCAAGGTTGCTGCCTCGCGGCTCTTCTGGTCCTTCAAGCCCTCCTCGAAATCTTCTTGCTCCTGCGCCAAGATCACTTCTTTAGTCACGGCAACCCCCTATACGCGTTCTATTAATTAGACTGGTCTAGCTTAGCTCTGACTAACGAGTGTCCGAGCTGACAAACAGCAGCAACGCCGATGAGCATGACGATGAGAGGAGCAAAATCCTCAGCGAGGCCCCGCTGGTCAAGCGGGTGACCGCTGAGCTCTGCAACGAAGACAAGTGTGATCATTGAGAAAATTGTTGCGAAGGCACACCAAAATGAGATTCGGTAGCCCTTCTTCAAGTGCGCTGCGCGCTTTGACCATTGGTCGTTATTCATAGCCCTCTCCGATACAAGTTTACCCCACCAGAACACCAGCAATATCACACGCCGTCAAAGCTGGCGACTCCGGTCCGGAATGGCTTCCACTCATTTTCAGGGGTACCAGGAAGGCAGATCGCCACGCTCACCTGCTGCCCAGCCTGTGGATCGGCCGGCTTAATCGCCACGTGACGATAAACGGTGAAGTCGGGCCTATACATCGTCGAGCTCTGGCTCCGATGGTATTCCCAGATGCCGTACCCGTTCGAGGTACTCACCTGGCGCTCCAGATTGATCACGCTACCTTTTTCCAGCCGAATCACTAGCACCTTGGTAGCCCTCTCAGCCAAAGCGCGCATCATAACCTGCCCGCTCTCAGCACCTGGCCGAAGGGCGATCTATGGGCTGTTGAACCCCGAAACCTAACCTCCTGAGACCTGGATAAGGTTTCCTACTGACCCCCTTCAGCGCTTCTGCGACCGTGCACGGCATCCTTTGCGAGGTCTCCTATGAAGCGCCCTTCCCTATCGCAAACACTCGTCGCGACCGGCTTTTCAGCCTTGTCTGGTGCGTGCCTGTATCTCTACGTTGAGCTGTCCCATGTCAATCGCGACCTGAACGCCACGGCTGACCAGAACACGGTGCATGCCATCACCCAGCGTCTGGACAAGATGCAGGATCAGATGGATGGCTTCGCCGGCGGCAAGCCAGTCCAGGATGCGGATTTCCGGGCGAGCCAACAGGCGTTGTCGCAGCGCATCGATACCGCCCAGGCCATGCTGGTGGAGATCCAGCGCGCCAACCAGACCGCTTTGCAGGGAATGGCCCAGGCGGGCGACCTGGTCGTGCTCGAGGCCAAGCTGGAAGGACTGCAAAACGACCTGGGGGACCTGCGCAAAAAAGCAGTGGAGCCGGCCAAGGCGCCGCCCCCACTTATCGTCCCCAAGCAGCGCAGCGCCCCGGCGATCGCGCGTAAGTCCGAGCCGGTCAAGCCGGTCGACACCCCTCCCCCCTTCACTGTCGTCGGCATCGAGTACCGCGGCGGTGAGCGCTTCCTTGCGGTCGCGCCTCCCGGCAGCACCCAGCTCAGCGAGCTCTCCTTGGTGCGCCCAGGAGACAACGTCGGCGGCACCCGCTGGCGGCTGGCCAACCTCGACGACCGCCAGGCGCAGTTCAGCGTCGACGGCGCGACCCGCACCCTTTCCGTCAAGTAGTAGAGGCAACTCATGCGCCCCCAGTCCCCTCTCTTCCCGGCGAGCCTTGCGATCGCCCTCATCCTGCTCTCGCCATCCGCGCCGGCACTCACCGCAGACCTTGTCGCCCCCCAAGTCTTCTCCGGCGAAACAGGTAGCGCTGAGCGTCAAAGCGCGGTCCAGCGTAACGACAGCGCCATCGCCCAGGAATGGGGCCTGAGCAGTCAGGAATTCCAGCGCTACCGGACCCTGATGCAGGGCAGCCGTGGAGTCTACTCACCTGGCCTGGATCCGCTCACCGCCCTGGGCATCGAAGCCCAGTCCGATGCCGAGCGGCGCCGCTATGCCGAGCTGCAGGTTCGCGCCGAGGCGCAGCGGGTGCAGAAGGAGCTGGCCTATGACCAGGCCTACCGCGACGCCTGGAATCGCCTCTACCCGAACATGCAGCCGGTACAAGCCGGCGGCCAGGCAGCGCCTCAGGCAAGTCCAGCTGTGCGCGGTAATGGGCGGCTCGCCGTGTTCGTGACCGATAGCTGCGCCGCCTGCATCGAGCGGGTCCAGACACTGCAGAGCGCTGGCCAGGCGTTCGACCTCTACCTGATCGGCAGTCAGAACGACGATGCCCGTATCCGCCGCTGGGCCGTGCTCGCCGGGGTCGATCCGGCCAAGGTGCGCGGACGGCAGATCACGCTCAACCACGACGCCGGCCGCTGGGTCCAGCTGGGCCTGGGCGGCGAACTGCCGGCCGTTGTCCGCGAGGTGAATGGGCAATGGCTACGGCAATGACCAGGGCGCTCGCCGCCGGCCTCCTCCTGCAGTTGATCGCGGCGGGGGTACTGGCATCCGAGACACCGCCCCCGGCCTATCAACTGGCTGCCCATCAGGCGGGCATCCCCTCTGAGGTCCTCTACTCGGTAGCCCTGCAGGAGAGTGGTACCCGATTGCGCGGCAGGGGCGCACAGCTGGTCCCCTGGCCCTGGACGCTCAATGTCGCCGGCGCCGGCTATCGCTTCGCCACCCGCGCTGATGCCTGCACTGCGCTGCTGGTCGCGTTGAGCACCGCCGGCGCCAAGCGCGTCGACGTCGGCATCGCACAGGTCAACATGGGCTGGAACGGCCATCGCTTCGGCCGCGGCGTCTCGCCCTGTGAGGCACTCAACCCCTACAAAAACCTGGAAGTCGCAGCGCAAATGCTTGCCGAGCTGCGCGCCCAGGGCGGCGACTGGATCAACGTCGCTGGCCGCTATCACCGTCCCGCCGGCGGCGCCCCCGCTGCCAAGTACCGCGAGCTCTTCGCCAAACACCTGAGCCGGGTCACCGGCGTGACATTGCTGGCCTCGAATCCATGAAGCAGATCCTCTCACTCCTCATCCTGACCCTGCCGCTGGCCGCCCAGGCCACCAGCCTCACCGTGGTCGAAGACCGCGGCGGCGTCTCCGCCTTGCCCTACTACCAAAGCCTGAATCCGGAGCCGATGCAGGCACAGCAGCAAGCGCCGCTACCACAGCCTGCCCAGGCCTTGGGCTTCCCCGTGCGATCGCAGCGGCTCACCCCCGGCACGGTCCAGGGGCGCGCGCTGAACGCGCCTGGCCTGCAGCCATTCTTCCTGATTGGCGACGACGACCTGTCTCGCCAGTGGCTGGCCAGCCGTGGCGAGACTCTTCAGCGACTCGGCGCCGCTGGCCTGGCGGTCAATGTGGCCAGCGCGCAGCGCCTGGCCGCGATCCGCAGCTGGGCCCCTGGGCTGGCCATCAGCCCCGCCGTTGGCGATGACCTGGCTGCCCGCCTCGGGCTCAACCACTACCCCGTACTCATCACCCCAACCGCCCTTGAGCAATAGGAGATCCCAGTGCCCAGCTCTCAGACTCCACACTCAGCCGCTGATGATGCCTCCAAGCCGAATGCGCATGGCGCCAGTCCATCTCAGGACGAATCCCTCAGTTACCCCGTCACCTTCGGCCCAACACGGTCAGGGGCTTCCTACTATCTGACGATGGTCATTCGCTTACCTGACCACCAGAAAGCACGCGCCGCCCTGGCAGGTGACGTGGAGGTTCTGGTCGACCTCCATGGCGGCGAGATCACCGGCCGCTCTATGGACGATGAGATCACCCTCTGCGAGCGCTTCGAAGCAGCGCTGCCGCGTGGCCAAGCCGAGGCTATCCGCAAAGAGCACGCCGCGGCCCTGCCGCTGCCAGGCGCTGGCGAGCTGGAGCGCTGACCATGGCTCGTAATCATGCCCTGGACACGCTGCTGCGGCCTGCGGTGGAGCTCTACACCGTGCAGGTGTGCCTGGCCATGGCCTTCCTGTGCGTATTCGCGCCCTGGGCCGTCGCCCTGACCCCGTTGTTCGGTCTGGTCACGGCCGTCGCCTTTCTTGCCTTCGGCACCTACCGCTTCCGCCAGGCGCTGCGCGTGCTGCGCTACCGGCGCAACATCCGGCGGCTGTCGTTCTACAGCATGACCAGCAAGGAGATCCCGGTCAGCAACGAGCGCTTGTTCATCGGCAAGGGCTTTCGCTGGGAGCAGAAGCACACCCAGCGCCTGGTCGACACCTATCTGCCGCAGTACGCCCCCTACGTCGAGCCGTCGGAGTGGACCAACAGGGCCCGGCGCCTCGAGGCGCGCCTAGAGTTCGCCCCTTTCCCGCTCACCCTGCTGGCCAAGGCCACCGCCTGGGATAACGCCGCGAACCCGTTCCGACCGCTGCCTCCGGTGGGCGGTCTGCCGCGCCTGCACGGCATTGAACCTGAGGAGCACGATGTCACCCTGCCGTTGGGCGAGCGAGTGGGTCACACGATCGTCTTGGGCACCACTCGGGTGGGCAAGACGCGCCTGGCCGAGCTCTTCATCACCCAGGACATCCGTCGCAAGCGGCGCGGCCAGCATGAGGTGGTGATCGTCTTCGATCCCAAGGGCGATGCCGACCTGCTCAAGCGCATGTACGTCGAGTGCGAACGCGCCGGCCGGACCAACGAGTTCTATGTCTTCCACCTGGGGTGGCCGGACCAGTCCGCCCGCTACAACGCGGTGGGCCGCTTCGGCCGGATCTCGGAGGTGGCCACCCGCGTCGCGGGCCAGCTGTCCAGCGAGGGCAACTCGGCGGCATTCAAGGAATTCGCCTGGCGCTTCGTCAACATCATCGCTCGGGCCCTGGTCGCCCTCGGCCGGCGGCCGGACTACCTGCAGATCCAGCAGCACGTGATCAACATCGAAGGGCTGTTCCTGGAATACGCCCAGAAATACTTCGATGAGCACGACCCCAAGGCCTGGGAGAAGATCATCTTCATCGAGAGCAAGCTCAACGAAAAGAACGTGCCCTTCAACATGAAGGGGCGGCCGTTGCGCGTGATCGCCATCGACCAGTACCTCAACCAGACTCGCGTGATGGATCCGGTCATGGACGGCCTGCGCAGCGCCGTGCGCTACGACAAGACCTACTTCGACAAGATCGTCGCCTCGCTGCTGCCCCTGCTGGAGAAACTCACCACCGGCCGCATGGCCGAACTGATCGCCCCGGACTACCACGACGTCAATGACCCGCGACCGATCTTCGATTGGATGCAGGTGGTGCGCAAACGCGCTGTGGTCTACGTCGGCCTGGACGCCCTCTCCGACACCGAGGTCGCCGCGGCAGTTGGTAACTCCATGTTCTCCGACCTGGTCTCGGTTGCCGGCCATATCTACAAGTACGGCATCGATGATGGCTTGCCCGGGGAGGCCAGCGGCAAGGTGGCCATCAACCTGCACGCCGACGAATTCAACGAGCTGATCGGCGATGAGTTCATCCCCATGATCAACAAGGGTGGCGGCGCCGGTCTGCAGGTGACGGCCTACACTCAGACCCTGTCCGACATCGAGGCCAAGATCGGCAACCGCGCCAAGGCCGGGCAGATCATCGGCAACTTCAACAACCTCTTCATGCTGCGGGTCCGCGAGACGGCGACGGCTGAGCTGCTGACCAACCAGTTGCCCAAGGTGCAAGTCTTCACCGCTACGCCAGCAAGCAGCGCGAGCGACGCCGTCAACGGCAAGACCGCCTTCACCTCCAACACCCATGACCAGCTCAGCGCCACCAGCGTGCCCATGCTGGAGCCCGCCCATGTGGTGGGCCTACCCAAGGGCCAGTGCTACGCGCTGATCGAGGGCGGCAACCTGTGGAAGGTGCGGATGCCGCTGCCGGCGGTGGATCCGGATGAAGCGATGCCCAAGGACCTGCAGGAGCTCGCGGAGAAGATGCGCAAGGCCTACCAGGTGGGCCAGGCCACCGGCAGTGAGTGGTGGGAGGCTCCAGGCCAGCGCCGTGTCGCAGACGACCTGCCCTTGGACCTGCAGGACGACTTCCGGCAGATGGCCCAAGGCGCCGCTGACGAAGGAGATGCTGCATGACCGCCAGCTTTGATCATGACCACCCCAGAGGATGCCGCTAATGGCCGACGTCGCCCAGCGCGCCCAGCAGCAACAGGTCAAGGAGCAGACCTTCATCGGGTCGGTGCTCAGCTTCCCCTTCCACTTCATCGGCGTGATGTTCCTATCCCTGGGCGGCGCCATCCTGGTGGACTGGCTCTGCCTCTACTTCCTCTGGCCAGGGGCTGGCTGGCACCACGCCAAGGGCATGCTCGATCACGAACTGGCCTGGCTGTCGCAGGGGTTTCTATCCAGCGTTGTCGTCCAGGAGCCCGGGCACACGGCGACCTGGTTGGTGGGGCTGCTCTACGACTGGCTGTTCGTGAAGACGGGTTTGGTCCACTGGCTGACTGGGATGCAGCAGCTGGCCGCCGCCGGCCCACGTGGCGAGCTGGATCTGCGCTACATGGCCGCGCAAGGCATCACCACTGTGCAGACCTACGGCCTGTCTGCCCTCTTCACCGTGCTGGTGTTCTGCGTGCGCCTGGTGATCCTGGTGCTCGCCGTGCCGCTCTTTGCCATGGCCGCCCTGGTTGGCTTCATCGACGGCCTGGTGCGGCGGGACATCCGCAAGTTCAGCGCCGGCCGCGAGTCGAGCTACTTCTACCACAAGGCCCGCAGCACCATGCTGCCGCTGGCCCTGTTGCCCTGGTCGCTCTACCTCGCTTTGCCGTTCAGCGTGAGCCCGCTCCTGGTGCTGCTGCCCTGTGCCGCCCTGCTGGCCCTGTCAGTGAACCTCACGACCGCCTCATTTAAGAAGTACCTGTAGTCGTCGGCCTGCTCCGCGGCCGCAACCTGGCCACAAGGAGCGCCCTCACGCCATCAATATGCAGGGGTGGTATTGAATCCCTGTCCCAGCCGATCTGGAGTTACCCCATGCAGTGGACCCCTGAGCAAGCCCCCGCCATCGCGTCAAACGCCCGCAAGCTGCAGATCCAGGCCTTTGCCGGCACCGGAAAGACCACCACCCTGGTGGGCTACGCCAGCGCCCATGCGGACGTGCAGATGCCCTACCTCTGCTACAACAAGTCGGTGGAGATGGCGGCGAAGAATCGCTTTCCGCGCAACGTCACCTGCAAGACCGCCCACGGCCTGGCCTACGCGGTCTATGGCACCCAGTGCCAGCACAAGCGGGCCGGCAACCTGCGCATCACTGAGGTCGCCCGAGTGCTGAACACCCAGGACTGGGAGCTGGCCAGAGACGTCGTCAATACGCTCAGCACCTTCATGGCCAGCGCCGACCTGGCCCTGGACGGCCGCCACTTCGCCCGCTTTCTTGCGTTCGCGCAGGCGACTAGGTTTCGGACTAATACTTTTACTCGATAACGTCGAAGTCCTTGAGATGCTCTTCGGACAGCTCCAGGCCCAGGCCGGGCTTGTCGTCGTCGAGTTGCAGGTAGCCGCCGACGGGCTGGGGTTCACCCTTGAAGACGTAGTAGAAGAGTTCGTTGCCTACCTCCACGTCGAACACCGGGAAGAACTCGGCCATGGGCGAGGCGGTGCTGGCCATGGTCAGGTGGTAGTTGTGCATCTGACCGGCGTGGGGGATGACCGGTACCGACCAGGCTTCGGCCAGGGCGTTGATCTTGCGCGCGGCGGTGATGCCGCCCACACGGTTGGTGTCGTACTGGATGACGTCCACGGCGCGGCGTTCGAGCAGGTCCTTGAAGCCGTAGGAGGTGAATTCGTGCTCGCCGCCGGAGATGGGCATGATGCCCATCTTCTTGAGTTCGACGTAGCCTTCGATGTCATCGGCGATGACCGGTTCTTCCAACCAGCGCGGTTCGAATTCGGCCAGTTTGGGCAGCATGCGGCGGGCGTATTCCAGGGTCCAGCCCATGTAGCATTCCAGCATGATGTCGACGTCGGGACCGGCCAGTTCGCGCAGGGCGCGGACCTGCTCGATGTTACGGCGCATGCCAGCCGGACCGTCCTTGGGGCCATAGCCGAATCTCATCTTGAGGGCGTCGAAGCCCTGGTTGAGATAGCCCTGGGCTTCTTCCAGGAACAGATCAAGGTTGTCGTTGGCGTAGAGCTTGGAGGCGTAGCAGGGGATCTTTTCCTTGGTGCGGCCACCCAGCAGCTTGAACACCGGCTTGTCTACCGCCTTGCCCATCAGGTCCCAGAGCGCCAGGTCGACGGCGGAGATGGCGGCCATGCCGATGCCCTTGCGGCCCCAGGCGTGGGTGCGGCGATACATCTTCTGCCAGAGGTATTCGTTGTCG
>Ga0157371_10006014_pt1 | contig 10111 bp, 12 predicted proteins | sample C45metaG_FD_113462 | JGI IMG/M metagenome (GOLD analysis project Ga0157371, IMG submission 113462) | Corn rhizosphere microbial communities from Kellogg Biological Station, Michigan, USA - C4-5 metaG | ecosystem: Host-associated > Plants > Roots > Rhizosphere > Soil | place: USA: Michigan...
AAACCATTTGGGCGAGCCGAGCTTATGAAACCAGGTCCAGTTCATTACTGTTTCCATCACGGTGGCTGCTCGTTATTACAAGCAGCCAAGGGTCTTTACTGATCAAATTTTGACCAGACCTCATTATTCGCCGACGCTGATCTTCAGGCCAGCAGCTATTGCAAAAGGTGTCAGGGTTATCGCCAGGGCGGTCAGGCTACCCAGCCACAAGAGATAACCGGTCGCCGGCATGCCCTGCAAGGCTGCCTGCAAGGCGCCACTGCCGAGAATCAACACCGGGATGTACAGCGGCAGAATCAGCAGGGCCAGCAGTAGGCCGCCGCGTTTCAATCCTACCGTCAGGGCTGCGCCCACCGCACCGAGCAGGCTAAGCACTGGTGTACCGAGCAATAAGGAAAGCAGCAACACCGGCAGACAAGCGGTTGGCAAACCGAGCATCAACGCCAGCAGTGGAGCGAGCAAAACCAGTGCCAGGCCAGAGAAGGCCCAGTGTGCCAGTACCTTGGCCAAAACCAGAAGAGGCAGGGGGTGCGACGAAAGGACCCACTGTTCCAGGGAACCGTCCTCGAAATCACTGCGGAAAAGCCCGTCCAGCGAGAGCAACACCGACAAAAGGGCCGCCACCCAGACCAGTCCCGGAGACAAGGTTTGCAACAATTGAGACTCAGGCCCGACGGCCAGCGGGAACAGCGACACCACGATCGCAAAGAATACCAGCGGATTGGCCAGCTCCGCCGGACGGCGGAACAGCAGGCGGGCCTCACGGGCGATCAACAGGCCGAAAACGCTCATACGGCCCATTTCCCCAAATCAATGTCGCGATAGGTGGCCGGCATCCGGCTCAACGTATGGTGAGTGGTCAGCACCACCATGCCGCCGCGCTCACAGTGGGCGGCCAGGTGTTCTTCGAGTTGCGCCACGCCTTGTTTGTCGAGCGCGGTAAACGGTTCATCGAGGATCCACAGCGGCGGGCTGTCCAGGTACAGACGCGCCAGCGCCACACGGCGTTGCTGCCCGGCGGACAGCGTGTGGCAGGGCACATCCTCGAAGCCGCGCAGGCCTACAGCACCCAGCGCCTGCCAGATCGCGTCGTGAGTGGCGGGTTGATGCAAGGCGCAGAGCCAGCTCAGGTTCTCTTCGGGCGTCAGCAGATCCTTGATCCCGGCGGCATGGCCGATCCACAGCAGGTTGCGCGCCAGCTCAAGACGTTGATCGTTCAGCGGCTGGCCATTGAGCAGCACTTTACCGGCGGTCGGCTGCATCAAGCCGGACAGCAAGCGCAGGAGGCTGGTTTTGCCACTGCCGTTGGGGCCGCTGATTTGTACCATTTCGCCACTGGCCAGTCTCAAATCGAGATTTTCGAAGAGCAGCCGAAGGTCTCGCTCACAAGCAAGGGCAACGGTTTGCAGGACTGGACTGGTCAAGAGATCACGGGCCTTTTGCGGTTCAAGTCGGCGGCACAGCGGCCGCTAAAGAGATGCAGCATAGATGCATTGGCGGCCTGTTCTAGAGAGCTGTGTCAAACAATTGCAATGTTTTCGCCACTCCCCGAAAGACGGGCGGCATTATACATGCCATGCCCTACTCTAAAGAGTGCATTTTCCTCAGGTTGTGACCGCGTATGACAGGCGAAATGAACATCCTCCCGCTACCGCAAACCACGCCCGCGACGTCGCGGCCCTTGGTGACGAGTGGCGACCTGCTCAAGCTGCTGCAGCCGATGGAGGGCCTGATCAGCGCCGGCAAGACCGCCCAGGCCGAAGTGCTGTCGCTCAAACAGGCGGATCAGAGCTTTCAACTGTTGCTCAAAGTCACCCTCGACAGCGGCCGCCAAACCACGGTTCAAGCCACCAGCACACAACCGTTGCCCCAAGGCACCAGCCTGGCGATTACCCAACCGTCGGCGAGTAACCTGGCGATCACCGTACAACAGGCCATCGCGTCCAGCGTCGCCACCCTCACCCGCATCGACACGGCGCAACTGCCGGTTGGCACCTTGCTGCAAGGCAAAGTGTTGACCTCACAAGTGCTGCCGCAGGTGCCGGGCCAGCCCACGGTGTTTCGCTCGATGGTGAGCCTGCTCAACACCGCGTTGAGTGGCAGCACGCTGAGCATCGACAGCCCGACGCCTTTGCGCATCGGCACACTGTTGAGCGCCTTGGTGCAGGACACGCAAACACTGAAATTCGTACCGTTGAGCAACCGTCAAGAGCAACTGGCGATCACCCAGCAATTGGTCAGTCAGCAGAGTCGCCAAGGGTCATTGGATGGTTTGATCAACGCGCTGCAAAACCTGACACCGTCGGACCAGACGTCCAGCGACCTGCGCAGCGCCGTGGAAAAACTGCTGGCGGGTTTGCCGGACGTTCAACAACTCAGTACGCCCAAAGGCCTCGCTCAAGCGCTGGCCAATAGCGGCCTGTTCCTTGAGGCGAAATTGCTGACCGGACAGAACCCGACGCTGGCGCCGGACATGAAAGGCGACCTGCTCAAGCTGATCGCACAACTGACGCCAGGGCTGCCGGCCAATACCACTCTCAACGCGATCATCGCCGCCAATACGCTGGTCCAGACCATGCCAAGCTTCGTGCGCAGCGCGTTGGGCATGCTCGGCCAGGTCAGCGCCAAACCGCAACCGACCAGTTTCCCGCTCCCCGAACGCCTGCTGCAAAGCCAGGACGGTGAAAACGATCTGGAGCATTTGTTGCGCCTGGCAGCGGCAGCGGTTTCGCGCCTGCAAAGCCATCAACTGTCGAGCCTGGAACAGACTGGCGTGACGGACGATGGTCGATTGCTCAGCACTTGGCAGCTGGAAATCCCCATGCGCAACCTGCAGGACATCGTGCCGTTGCAGGTCAAGTTCCAGCGCGAAGAAGCCCCCGAGAAAGAACCACCGCACGAACGCCGCGACGAACGCGAGCCGAAACAGCAACTGTGGCGCGTAGACCTGGCGTTTGACATGGAGCCCTTGGGCCCCTTGCAGATTCAGGCGCAGTTGATCAAGGGCAGCCTGTCCAGCCAGCTCTGGGCCGAACGGCCGTACACCGCGAGCCTGATCGAAAGCAATCTGGCCGCGCTGCGCCAGCGCCTGCTGGATTGCGGACTGAACGTCGGCGATCTCGACTGCCACCTCGGCGCACCGCCACAAGGCACCCAAACCCGCCTCGAACAACGCTGGGTCGACGAAACCGCATGAGAAATACAGACACCCCACGCCAGGCCATCGCCCTCAAATACGACGGCACCCACGCCCCGACCCTCACGGCCAAAGGCGATGAAGAACTGGCCGAAGCCATTCTGCAGATTGCCCGCGATTACGAAGTGCCAATCTATGAAAACGCCGAGCTGGTGAAACTGCTGGCGCGGATGGAATTGGGGGAGAGTATTCCGGAGGAGTTGTATCGCACGATTGCCGAGATCATTGCGTTTGCCTGGAATCTGAAGGGCAAGTTTCCGGCGGGACATGATCCGAATGCGCCGAGGGTGGAAAAAGACGTCACCGAGCGCGGGGATGATTACTGAGACGTCGAGAACAGGCGTCTCGACGACTTCGCCGATTCCAACGCGCGTGCAGCTTCCTTATCAACTATGTCGCCGGCACGCTATCGGTCTTGAAAAAACGCAATAGCCTAAAACTGCGGCCGATGATCAAACCATTGATCAGGCCAGCCCCCAGCGCCGCCCCTGCAATCACCGACACATCATTGGCCAGCTCTGGATGCACCGCCGCCTGATAACCGTTGTAATAGCGCCAGGCGAAGAAGCCCCAGTACACCAGCAGCACTTTGATCGTGCCACCCAGCACTAGCCGATTACCCTCGCGTTCAACGTCGTTGTACGAATAGAAGCGCAGCCCTGTAATCCCTCCTGCCAACAAGCCCAGCGAGTAAATCGACAACGGCACTGCGATGCCTTGCGAGAACTCCAGGGACGCCAGGGAGATCGCGACAAAGATCATCGGTGTTATCTGCAATGACCTTTTCGACTCATGATTCTTGAAGCAAGCCATGACGCCGAAATAGCTGATTATCAAAAAAACCGCATAAACCCAAAGCGGTGTGTTGTGCAGGATATCGAGCATGGAAAGCCTTGGAGTTAGAGCTTTATTGTGACTACAGGCGAATAGAACCAACGGATGACCGGCAGCGACCGAAAGCGATTACCGGCGATAGACCACTTTCACAAATCGGCGAAGCCCGGAAAGGTTGTAGGCAAGGGATTAGCGCAGGATTGAAAAAACAGAGGGTGTGGCGCAGCGCAGTGATGATTGCGCAGAATTTGAGGACGCCATCGCGAGCAGGCTCGCTCCCACAGGGTTTGGCGGTGTCCACGCAATTTGCGTTTTACCCCATCACCTGTGAGAGCGAGCCTTCTCGCGATCCGCTTTGTCAGTTTTTATGCAGCTTACGCATCAACTCCGCCTCAGCCTGGGTCAACCCGCAAGACTGAGTCAGCTCATCAACGGTAGCGCCCATCCCCACCAGCCGCGCCGCTTGGGCAAACGACAGGCTCGAGGGGTCACGCAGCTCCAGCTGGGCCAGTTTGTCTGGCAAAGGGCTGACCACGGCGCGCAGTTCGTGCAGGGCTTCCCCCATGCGCACGCTACCGCTTTGGTAATCGTCGACGCGCTTGCCCAGGTCCTTGATGCGCTGATCGCGCAGTGCATCACCCTGGGCCTGTTGCGCGGCTAGCAGCCGTTGAGCGCGAATGTACGCCAGAAACATTGCCAGCGTGCCTGCCCAGAATAGGAACAGGACAATGACCGCTACCTCAAGAATCAATCAGATGTTCTCCAGATCCGACCATTCTTCTTCGCTCATCATCTTGTCCAGCTCGACCAGGATCAGCAGTTCGTTGTTCTTATTGCACACGCCTTGAATGAACTTGGCGGACTCTTCGTTACCGACGTTTGGCGCGGTTTCGATTTCCGACTGACGCAGGTAAACCACTTCAGCCACGCTGTCGACCATGATCCCGACCACTTGCTTGTCGGCTTCGATGATGACGATACGGGTGTTGTCGCTGATTTCGGCATTCATCAGGCCGAAGCGCTGACGGGTGTCGATCACGGTGACCACGTTACCGCGCAGATTGATGATGCCCAGCACGTAGCTCGGAGCACCCGGGACCGGAGCGATTTCGGTGTAACGCAGGACTTCCTGAACGCGCATCACGTTGATGCCGTAGGTTTCGTTGTCCAGTTTGAAGGTAACCCATTGCAGGATCGGATCTTCAGAACCTTTTGCATTCGTCGCTTGATTACTCATACCCTGACCCCTCGAAAAACCGCTTCTGGCGGCGTGTGTTCTGTGTGGCGGCATTCAACAATGCCGTCGCATACTTGTTATGTCGGCTGTTATGACGGTTTATGTAGCGGCTTGCTGCCACCCATGTGCTTTGCCCCGCCGCTGGCGATCAACTCGGCCAGTTCGGAAACGTCCAGCAGCGCACACATGTGCTCAATCACCGTGCCGGCGAGCCACGGCCGCTGACCTCGATGACTTCTCCATTTGATTTCGTTCGGGTCCAGGCGCAGCGAGCGGCTGACCTGATGCACCGCCAGCCCCCATTCGTAACCCTGAACCGAAATGACGTATTGCAGGCCCTGGCGGAAATCGTCGCGGTAGCGGTCGGGCATGACCCAGCGCGCGGTGTCGAGGACTTTCAGGTTGCCGGCCTGGCTTGGCAGGATCCCGAGGAACCATTCCGGTTGGCCGAACAGCGGCGTCAGCTCGTGGCCTGCCAGGGAATAAATGGACCCCAGGCACACCAGCGGCACCGCCAGGGTCAATCCGGCGACATCGAACAGCAGGCATTCGAACGGTTCGGCAGCCCATGACGGACGACCGTCGGTTTCCACCGGTGGCGGCGTGTTGCTCGGCGGCAGGTGGACTTCGACGACCGGCGGCACCAGGGTTTGCAGCAGCGGCGCGAGCGTCGAAACCGGTGCCAGAATCGGCGCCGGCGCTTCGATCACCGCGACCGGCGCTGGCTCAACGACAGGTGCAACCGGGGCCGCGACGACCGCAGGTTGGTGCGCATCGCGGGCCTGCTCTTCGAGCACCGCCGCCTGGAACTCGTCCAGCGCCGCTTCAACTTCGACCGTTTCAACGACTTCGATGACTTGAGCAACCGCTTCGACTTCCAGCGGCAATTCTTCGGTCGCCTCCATCAGCAAGCTGTCCAGATAAGACTGGAGCGCGAGTTGCGGGCGCGACGTGATTTTCACCGGCCGATTCATCTCACGCCACCTGCGGGACAAGTTGAGCGGCCAGCAAATGCTTGAGCAATGCGCGATACGCGAGAACGCCACGGCTCTTGCCATCGAATTGCGAAGGCGTCAGCCCCGCCCGGCTTGCGTCACGCAGACGGGTATCGACCGGGATGTAACCCTGCCAGATTTCTTCCGGGTATTTGTCGCGCAGCACCCGAAGCGTCCCGAGGGAAGCCTGGGTGCGGCGGTCGAACAGGGTCGGAATGATGGTGAACGGCAACGCCACTTTGCGTGAACGGTTGATCATCGCCAGGGTGTTGACCATGCGCTCCAGGCCTTTGACGGCCAGGTGCTCGGTCTGAACCGGAATCACCAATTGCTGGCTCGCCGCCAAGGCATTGACCATCAGCACACCGAGCAACGGCGGGCTGTCGATGACAGCGTAATCGAAGTCCTGCCACAACTGCGCAAGGCTCTTGGCTATCACCAGGCCCAAACCGCTCTGGCCCGGCGACTGACGTTCAAGCGTGGCCAGCGCGGTGCTCGATGGCAACAGAGAAATATGTTCATGACTGGTCGGCAACAGCAATTGACCAGGCAAGCCTTGCGGCACGCTGCCCTTGTGCAGGAACAGGTCGTAGCTGCTGTGTTCCAGAGTGTCGGGGTCGTAGCCGAAGTAGCTGGTCATGGAGCCGTGCGGATCGAGATCGACCACGACCACACGCTTGCCCGCCTCCGCCAATAAACCGGCTAAAGCGATAGAGGAAGTGGTTTTACCAACACCACCCTTTTGATTGGCAACGGCCCAGACTCTCATTCGGATTGTTCCTCCCGGTCGACAGGGTCGACCGAGAAATAGCTCAACGTGTTAATGCAGGTGACGGAGAATTGACGGCGCTCTCTCGTCCCGGCGACTTGACCGGGGTCGGTGCAGTTTGTGTGCCAGCACGCTTCAACGCGGCGTCCGGTTTTGCATTAGCGGTTCCGGTGCCGGTGAGGCTGCGACGTACATCGAGATTGCGCGACACCACCAGCACAACGCGACGGTTGCGTGCCCGGCCCTCGGCGGTGGCGTTATTGGCCACTGGCTGGAATTCGCCGTAGCCCACCGACGCCAGGCGACCCGGGTTGACACCCTGCATCGCGAGCATGCGCACGATGCTCGCCGAACGGGCCGAAGACAGCTCCCAGTTGGTTGGGTATTGCGCGGTACGGATCGGCTGATCGTCGGTAAAGCCTTCGACGTGAACCGGGTTGTCGAACGGTTTCAGAATATGCGCGACCTTGTCGATGATGTTGAACGCCATGTCGCTGGGCATGGCGTCGCCGCTGCCGAACAACAGGCTGGAGTTGAGTTCGATCTCGACCCACAACTCGTTGCCGCGCACGGTCATCTGGTTGGACTTGATCAAGTCGCCGAACGCCGCGCTGATGTCATCGGCGATGCTTTTCAGCGGATCGCTGGCTCCGGCAATACCTGCGTCAACCTGCTCGGCGTCTTTGACCAGCGGTTTGGCCGGGGTCACCGTCTGCGGTCGCTCTTCGCCGATCGGAATCGGCTTGAGGGCGCGGTCGGTGTCGGTAAAGACCCCGATCAGCGCTTGGGAAATGACTTTGTACTTGCCTTCGTTGATCGACGAAATCGAGTACATCACCACGAAGAACGCGAACAGCAACGTGATGAAGTCGGCGTAGGAAACCAACCAGCGCTCGTGGTTTACATGCTCTTCAGGTTGGCGACGACGAGCCATGATCCATATCCCCCATCAATCCATGAAGCCCTGAAGCTTCAACTCAATAGAGCGAGGGTTTTCACCTTCGGCGATCGACAGGATCCCTTCCAGCAACATTTCGCGATAACGCGACTGGCGCAACGCGACGGACTTGAGCTTGGCGGCAATCGGCAGCAACACCAGGTTGGCACTGGCCACGCCGTAGATGGTCGCAACGAAGGCCACGGCAATGCCGCTGCCCAGTTGCGAAGGATCGCCCAGGTTGCCCATCACATGAATCAGGCCCATCACCGCACCGATGATACCGATGGTCGGCGCGTAGCCGCCCATGCTTTCAAAGACTTTGGCGGCCTCGATGTCGCGGCTTTCCTGGGTGTAGAAATCCACTTCCAGAATGCTGCGAATCGCTTCCGGTTCGGCGCCATCCACCAACAGTTGCAGGCCTTTGCGCGAGTAGCTGTCGGGTTCGGCATCGGCCACCCCTTCCAGACCGAGCAAACCTTCCTTGCGAGCCGTCAGGCTCCAGTTCACCACGCGATCAACGCCACCGGCCAGATCGACGCGAGGCGGAAACAGAATCCAGCCAAGGATTTGCAGGGCGCGCTTGAAGGCGCTCATCGGCGATTGCAACAAGGCTGCGCCAATGGTCCCACCGATGACGATCAGCGCTGCCGGGCCGTTGGCCAGGGCACCGAGGTGACCACCTTCCAGGTAGTTGCCACCAACGATGGCGACGAACGCCATGATGATCCCGATAAGGCTTAAAACATCCATCAGATGCACGCCTCGGCCAGGTGCTTGCCAATGTCGTCCAGGCTGTAGATCGCGTCAGCGAGGTCAGCTTTGACGATGGCCATCGGCATGCCGTAGATCACGCAGCTCGCTTCATCCTGAGCCCAGATCGCACTGCCACCCTGCTTGAGCAGACGCGCCCCTTCACGACCGTCGGCGCCCATGCCGGTCAGTACGACCGCCAGAACTTTGTCGCCGTAGGACTTGGCTGCCGAACCGAAGGTGATGTCCACGCACGGTTTGTAATTGAGACGCTCGTCGCCCGGCAGGATTTTCACCGCGCCACGGCCGTCGATCATCATTTGCTTGCCACCCGGCGCCAGCAGCGCCAGGCCCGGACGCAGGATGTCGCCATCCTCGGCTTCCTTGACGCTGATGCGGCACAGCTTGTCCAGACGCTCGGCGAACGCCTTGGTGAAGGCGGCTGGCATGTGCTGGATCAGCACGATCGGGGCCGGGAAATTGGCCGGCAGTTGGGTCAACACTCGCTGCAGGGCAACCGGACCGCCCGTGGACGTGCCGATGGCCACCAGTTTGTAGGCTTTGCGTTTCGGCGCTGGCGAGGACGGGCCCGTCGATGTCGGGGCCGATGTCGGGGCGTAGCTACGCGTGGGAATCGGTGTCGCTGCCGGACGCGCAGGCACGCTGCTGCCGTAAGTGCTGGCACTGGAAGGCGCAGGAGCTGGCGCGGCGACCGGGGCCGGCGCGCTGTAGGTGTTGGCACGACGATTACTGCGCGAGATGCTGAGAATCTTCTCGCACAGCAGTTGCTTGACCTTCTCTGGGTTACGGGAGATGTCTTCGAAATTCTTCGGCAGGAAATCCACGGCACCGGCGTCCAGCGCATCGAGGGTAACGCGAGCGCCTTCGTGGGTCAGCGAGGAGAACATCAACACCGGGGTCGGGCAGCGCTGCATGATGTGCCGCACCGCTGTGATGCCGTCCATCATCGGCATCTCGTAGTCCATGGTGATCACGTCTGGCTTGAGGGCCAGCGCTTGATCGATCGCCTCTTTTCCGTTGGTCGCCGTACCGACGACCTGGATATTCGGATCCGCTGAAAGAATTTCCGAGACGCGGCGGCGGAAAAACCCCGAATCGTCCACCACCAGGACTTTGACTGCCATAAACACTCCGTTAGATGGAGCGAGGCTTGGTCGCCCCGCTCCACCAGAATCAAATACGCCGCGTGGCGTAACGCTTGAGCATGCTCGGAACATCGAGAATCAGCGCGATGCGACCGTCACCGGTAATGGTGGCGCCCGACATGCCCGGGGTTCCCTGGAGCATTTTGCCCAATGGCTTGATGACCACTTCTTCCTGGCCCACCAGTTGATCGACGACGAAGCCGATCCGCTGAGTGCCCACCGAA
>Ga0157371_10006015_pt1 | contig 10110 bp, 4 predicted proteins | sample C45metaG_FD_113462 | JGI IMG/M metagenome (GOLD analysis project Ga0157371, IMG submission 113462) | Corn rhizosphere microbial communities from Kellogg Biological Station, Michigan, USA - C4-5 metaG | ecosystem: Host-associated > Plants > Roots > Rhizosphere > Soil | place: USA: Michigan...
AATCGAACACCATAATACACAGGACAACATCCGGCAAAAGGTTAAAGAGGCATACCTGCGCTATGATGAGGCCTTAAACCGGATACGGGTGGCACAAACAAACATTCAACAGGCTACAGAGAGCTCAAGGATTGTCTCCAATACCTACTTCAATCAGCTGTCCCTGGTTACCGAATTATTAGAATCGAATACGCAACTGTTACAATCCAGGTTTGACCTGGCTGCAGCCCAGATCGCTGCCCAACTTCAATATTATCAGCTACAAAACGTTATTGGCAACCTTTAAATTTATGAGCACAACAAACAACACCAACAACCGGACAGACCTACTCATTACCCGCATCACCAGCTGGTTTGCAGGTGTCCTCCTGCTGGCTCTGATCATATGGGGAGCCATTACGCTATGGGACCTGATCAGGTTTGAGGAAACAAATGACGCACAGGTACAAGAATACATTAACCCCCTCACCTCACGTGTTGGAGGATTTATAAAGGAAATCCGGTACCAGGAAAACGAGGAGGTTAAAAAAGGCGATACGCTGCTGATCATCGACAACAGTGAGTATCAGCTGCAACAGCAGCAGGCAGAAGCAGAACTTGCGAACGCCCGGGCCCAATTGCAAGTCTTAAACAGCAATGTGGAGAGCTCTAACCGCACTGCACAAGTTAACGAGTCCCAGATCACTGCAGCGAAAGCGAGATTATGGCGCCAACAGCAGGAATTTGCGCGTTATAAAAGACTGTTTGAGGTAGAATCAGCTACTAGACAGCAACTTGAAAATGTACAAACAGCACTGGAGGTGGCACAATCCGACTACGAGACATCCTTAAAGAACTTTCAGGCGGCTGCATCCAGAGTGAATGACACCCGTGCGCAACGCGCTGTCGCGGAAGCAGAGATCAAACGTCGGGATGCCATGTTAAACCGCAACAAGCTTGATGTAGGCTATACCGTTATCCTTGCGCCTTACAACTGCAAAATGGGCAGACGAACTATTCAGCCGGGGCAAATGGTGCAGGCGGGACAAACCTTGGCGTATATTGTAGACCAGGAAGCCGGCAAATGGGTCATCGCCAATTTTAAGGAAACCCAGCTGCAACACATGCATGTTGGCGAATATGCTGACATTGAAACAGATGCCTTTCCTGGAAAGAAGTTCAGAGGTCAGGTGGAATCCTTATCGCCAGCAACCGGATCCAGCTTCTCCCTTTTGCCGCCCGATAACTCAACGGGTAACTTCGTTAAAATCGTGCAGCGCATCCCGGTACGCATTCGCTTGATCGACAAACCCGAAGATATCGCTGTCTTAAGGGCTGGTATGAACGCCAACGTATCCATCCGTAAACAGGACAACCAATGATCAACAATCCGATCGGCGTTTTCAAAACCTGGGTGCCTGAGTGGCTGGTCAAGGTAACCATCTTCCTGGTTGTACTACCCAGCATGGGCTTATTTGGCCTGTCTAACGCAAATGGTGCTGTAGCTACTGGATTTTATGGCTTTGAACCGGCAGACATACAATATTCCATGATCATTTTCTATGCAGCAGTAGCTAGCTTCTCTGCATTAGAACGCCGTTTTTTTAACTTTGTAGCAGTTAAAGAATACCTGCTGCTTGGCGCGATCCTGCAGATTGCAACATCGTACGTCTGCTACATCACACATTCACTGCCAGTGCTGCTCATATTCAGGTTTCTTCAAGGTATGGCCAATTGTGCAACCACCAGCATCTGCCTGACCTTAATCTTTAACCGACTTAAATCCGAACGCGCCAGAGAGATCGGCTACTCCATCTTTTACTGCATGTTGCTTTGCATCTCGCAGTTCACAACAATGGTCACTGCGCCGGTTGTTGATACGTACGACTACAATGTACTTTACAAAGCAATTATCTTCATCTACCTTCCCGGTACATTCATGTTGTTCTTCATGCTGAATAATGTACGCTTCAGCAAACGATTTCCGCTATATCAAGTGGACTGGCAGAGCTTTGTTATATATGCAAGTGCATTATGCCTGATCGGCTATATCCTGGTATACGGACAGCAATACAATTGGTTTGAAGACCTCCGTATTATACGCAGCATGATCATGATTGTTATACTAATTGGCATTCACCTAATCCGGCAGAGTAAAATGAAAAGGCCCTATCTGACGCTCGAGGTTTTTAAATATCGGAATTTCAAGGTAGGTGCGCTGCTGATCTTTGTCTTATATATCTGCAGGGGAGCACTAGGCATAACGAACAGCTTTTTTTCCACAGCGCTCGGCATGGATCCAATCCATCTTTCGGAAATGCTGCTGTTCAACTCGGCTGGAATTATTGTCAGTGTCATTGTTTCTGCACGCCTGGTGATCCAGAATAGGCCGATGCGTTTCATCTGGATGGCGGGATTTATATTTATGCTGATCTTCCACGTTTGGATGCGGTTTCTGTTCTCCAGCCAGGCCAATGAGTCTGCATATTTTGTTCCCTTATTTTTACAGGGAATGGGCGCAGGAACCCTGATGACTCCAATTATTATTTTCATGGTCTCCTCTGTGCCTGTGCAACTGGGGGGAACGGCATCTGCCACTGGCGTGTTCTTTCGCTTCTGCGGATTCTGCACCAGTATCGCTCTGATCAACTACTTTTCAATCGTTAAGCAAACAGAACACCTGAACCGCTTCCAGGAAGGAATCACGTCATTAGATCCTGCAACTGTACAAAAACTCAGTGCGTACAAACAGATGCTCATTGGGAAGGGAATGCCGGCGGACCGTGCTACAACTTTAGCTAACGTGCTATTAAACCGGTCGGTACATGCACAAACCCAACTGCGCTATGCCATGGACTACTACGAAATGATTAGTTGGATTATTCTCACCGTCATCATTATCATTGCTTTGTATCCATATATTAACCGGACCATTGTCAATGTTAAATCAAATCAGCCGGCACCTGCTTCCTTTTAATACCTGAATGGCTTTTTTAAACATGCCCGGCATGTTAAGCTGAGAAATGCTTCTGATTAGAAATCAACATACTGCTGGTAGACTGTTTGCATAAATGCTTTACCTGCCCTTATGGCTTGTTGCTCCAGCGCGGGGGATGAAGCCTGACCATGGTAAAGCATATTGTTGCCAATGGCATCGTAGGTGATGACCTGCCCCGGTTGAACAAAGCCAAAGCCCTGATCCCAATTGAAAAAGGCGAAATCTTTTGATGCCGGACTGAACAGATCTTTACCCCAGGTAAATGCCTTGGTGTTTTGACCAAGCTGCCGGAGTACAGTAGTGGCAATATCGGTCTGATCGCCTATTTTCTTAACCTTTAATCCACGAAACGCCGGTCTCACAACTTCCCCGAACATCAGCAGCGGTATGCGGTAGCGTTGCGGATCAAAGACTTCCAGGTCTGTTCTAGGCAGATAATGGCCATGGTCGGCTACAACTACAAACAAGGTATGCTTGTACCATTCCGTTTTTTTCGCCTGATCAATAAAAGCACCGAAACAAGAGTCCGCATAATAGGCAGTACTCCGGAATTTGTTCTCTATCTGATCTCCAGGAAACCGGGCCTTTCCAGGAAGCTCAAAAGGTTCATGGTTGGTTAGAGTAAGCATGGTAGCAAAAAATGGCTGCTTTTCCGATGCGAGTTCAGCCTGCATGCGCATGTAAACCGCACCATCGTAAGCACCCCATTTGGAGTTCATATCTTGCTGCTTGAAATCGTCCTTTTCTATGATCTTTCCGAAACCATGGCTCAATAGGTAGGATTTCATATTGAAAAAGCGGGACTCCCCGCCATAAAAGAAAGAGGATTGGTAACCTGCGGTGTTCAACGATTGTGGGATAGACGGAATTTTTACCTGTTTGCTGTTTTCCTTCATGATACTACGGGATCCCTGTGCCGGAAAACCGCTTAGCACAGATACCACCCCTTTATCGGTGCGCCCACCTGAAGCATAAATGTTGTCAAAGAAAATGCCTTCCTCCATCAGTTTGTCCATCCTATTAGAAATGCCAGGCTCTCCGCCCAAGCGGGACACCACATTACCGGTAAAACTCTCCATAATGATGAACACCACATTGGGCTTTTTTTCCGTTAGTATCTGTAAGGTTGTGTCAGAAGGTTGCTTATAATATTGTGCAACAATAGTCTTGGCCTCAGTATTCTTAAAGTATTTGTAAGGATTGTTCGTATTGTACTTACTGCTTTTAATATCCGTAGCCAACCCCCATTCGGTGTTAACGGCGGCATAGTTAAGGATAGGCTTGGTAGAAAAATAGGCCATACTTTCATTCATTGGTGCGAGCTGCCAACCTCCACGTATGGCCAGAAAATTGAACCCAAGCAATAGAATTGCGACAATAATCTTGATTACCACGCTCCCTCCCTTATAAACCGGTCCTTGAATCAGCTTTCCGCACAAGAATATTCCCAAAACAATCAGGCCCAATAAGATTAGAAAAGATAAAAATAAGGGGGAGGATCCCGTGCTGGCCATAGCTTCCTTTGGCGATCCGAATGCAAATTCAAATGCCCGAAAGTTGACCTTCGTACCCCACTCCCGGTATATGTTGAAGTTGATCACTGTAATCAATGAACAGCATACAACCAGGGTCCAGGTGTAGGCTAACAAATAGCTCCGCCCCCGCTTAGCCTTCGGCAAGAACCAGAGGATCAAAGCAACGATCAGGGGAATGGCACAAAAGTAACCGGCCATCGAGGCATCCATCCAAAGACCATAGCCAAACACTTTAAAGATCTCTGTAGCTTGATCATCCGCAATTTTACCGGCATTGTAGATCAGGAATACGGCGCGTTCAAGAAAGAAAAACAGCAGCCAGAAAAGATAGTAGCGTAGAAAGGTTACAACTGATTTCAATACCATACAGAGGCAAACGTAGATAATTTACCGGAAAGGTTTCGATTAAGATGCAAATTCTATAATTAAAATACGCGCGGACAAATGAGGGCCCTCGGGACTTTACCAAAAGCCAATCCCAATGTGATTTCATGTGAGCCATGTTGATTACTACCCAAATCGCTAGTTACATAATCATAAGAATAGCCCACACGGAACTTCTCCGTAATAAATAATTGAACAATGCCTGAAACCGAGTTGTTCTTCCCTAGGTTTGAAACCGGCTTCTTCCACAATCCGAGACCCGTTCTGTAAGATGCACCTAACCAGATCCGGTCATTGAAAATCGTCATGACATTTACATCTGCACTGGTGGGACCTCTAAAATCTTCTTTGATGAGAATGCTCGGCCTGATTCGAAAATCTGGATTGGCATTGATCAGACACCCGGCCATGAAATACATGTGTCTGTTTCTGACTATGTTCAGGCTGCTCCTTTTTGAAGACTGGTCATCATTTGCACCCGAGAAAATATCCAATACAGACAAGCCAGCATATACAAAATTTGAGTTGTAAAAAATACCTGCCCGGAAGTCGGGTGTAAACGTATTCTGGTCTCCAAAAGCCAGCGCTTGATCGTTGTCATCAATGGTGTGCAGCAGATCTTCTCTTAGGCTATATTGCGCAAGTCCGGCAGCTACCCCAAAGCTCAACCGTTTATTGTCCTCAGGATCCAATTGCAAACGGTAGGCGTAATTTACGGTAGCAGAGTTTGTCGATTGCGGTCCAAGCTTGTCTGCCGTTATCTGAAAACCTATACCCATTTTACGATCCCTTGGATCAAGAATGCCGTCCAGGGAAATACTGGCCGTTTGAGGTGCACCCTCAACCCCAACCCATTGCGCACGCAGTCCCATTTGTGCAAACCACTCTTCTTTGTACCCTGCATAGGCCGGATTCACACTCAGGCTGTTAAATATATATTGAGTGAACTGAATGTTTTGTTGCCCGAAGCTTTGCTGTCGAAGCATTAAGGTGCAAAAGCTGATAAGTATAAGTGTATATTTTAGGTGTTTCATGGATGATTGTGTTCACTTTTCAATTGTTAGCTCTGATTTATCAGGTTTCAGGTATTTAATCACCTCTTTAACAGAATCCAACTTCTTTTCACTTCTTCTGTTTTGCCTTTCTTCAGCTTTAGTAAATAGTAATAGGTACCCTCGTTCAGGTTTGATCCGTCCCAGTCATCCTGGTAGTTATTGCGCCGAAATACTTCGTCGCCCCATCGGTTATAGATCACCAGGTCTATGGAATCGTAGTTTTCCCGTCCTTTGATCTGGAATGTGTCGTTCTTACCATCTCCGTTTGGCGTGAACGTATTCGGAATCTCCAGATCCGGAGGCAAAATATCAACAATAACCAAGGCCTCATTCGAACTTAGGCCGACCGAGTCTTTAATCTTGTAGCTAAACTTTTCTCTTCCATAAAATCCCTTGTTAGGGACATAGATCACATGCCCATCCGGATTTGTTTGTACTGAGCCATTTGAGGGCGGAGTTAAAATCTTTACTGTTGACAGGTCTAATGGGAATAAATTGGCCTGATCGTTAGTCGCAACCGGTATGGCCACAACCACATCAGCTTTCGTCTTTGCGAAATCATCGTTTGCTGCCGGATAAGCAACAATATCAACAACTGTCGGCTCATCGTTATCCAGGTTGGTACCCGAGATATCTTGGGTTAGGACGCCAGCTGAAGTTAATCCCGTAACTTTTGCTGTATTGGTCACGGAACCGTTTATCTTTTCTGCAGCGCTGATTTGATAGGATGCATTGACCGTTACCGAAGCACCCGGAGCAAGAATATTCGGCTTCACAAGAACTGCCTGGAGCAGTTTAGGGTCTGTGACCTGGATATCTTTCAGTGTGACATTTCCTGAATTAACGATTTTGAAGGAATAATTAACCATTTTGAAGTCCTGGCTTACCGTTCCTGTTTTGACTAATCTGATTGAAGGTTTAGTCTCAATCTGGACCTCCGCGGAGGCATTCAGTGGGGTAAGAAGTTCATTTGAACTAACGGAAGCCGTATTTACAATTTTACCGCTATTCACCGATGGCTTGCCATAATCGTCAAAGTCAATTTGGGTGACGGTATATGTTCCTTCATATACCCAGGTTTCATTACGTTCCAAAACATTATTGCCGTTATCGCTCATCGGTTTACCCATATTTCCGCCAAGTAGCGGATCATTTACACGCACTTGAGTATGGCTGGTGTTACCTTTATTCGACACCGAAATCTTGTACTTGATCTTCTCTCCTATAGCAGATACCGAGGTCTTGTTTGCTGTTTTGACAATGGATAGTTCATTGCATACCGGAACATGAACTATAAGCGTAAATGGCTGCCCCTGACATCCAGTAGCCTCGCTTTGTGGCAGGATGTGGTAAATGACATCTTGCGGAAACTGACTTGTGTTAATAAGCGTTGCATTGATGATGGGGCCTGTACCATTTTCAACACCAAGGACGGACGCGTTACTTGCTGTCCAGGTAAACACAGCTGGAATCCCATTTCCACCTTTTTCAATATTGTTGATATTATCTACCTGAAGGTTATAACGGAACGACGATTGGGTACATGACAGCGTATTCACCTGATCATCAAAACCTTTTGGCACCTCATTCATTTGCACAATGGTACCAGCTGACATCGGACTTGAACAGCCAATTTCATTAATTACCTGAACCGTGTAAGTTCCAGCTTCCATTACCTTCAATGTTTGTTGATTTGCGCCTTTAATGATCCGACCATCTTTAAACCATTGGTTGCCGGAAGTCCGGGATGAACTGAGCTCTACAGACCCGCCTGCACAAAAGCTTGTAGATTTCACCGGTGTAATCACGGGCTGGTCTGCAACCGGCACACATATAATCTGGATCTCATTTGACTTAACACTCAAACAGCCACTTTCATTTGTAGCCTCTACTGTGTAGTGACCTGAAGATTTTGCAGTGTAGTTCTGGCTTGTTGCCCCAATGATAGCTACTCCGTCTTTGAACCATTGATTGCCGATAGCTGCGCTTGATGATAGGATCACCTCTCCCCCTTCGCAGAATGTTGTTGCACCTCCCGCTTTGATCACCGGCGTTTCAGGCAAAGGATTAACAATAACCTTTATTTCGTTTGATTTAACACTTAGACAACCAGTCTGATTGCTGACCTGCACGGTATATTGGCCAGAAATTTTTGCAGTGTAGGTCTGGCTTGTCGCACCAGTTAAAGCTACACCATCTTTGAACCACTCATTACCGGTCGCTGAACTTGATGTTAGAATTACCTGTCCACCTTCACAGAATGTTGTTACCCCTCCCGCTTTGATCACCGGCGTTTCAGGCAAAGAGTTTACAACGACTTGGATCGACTCACATAATACACTCTTACAACCAGTTTGATTGCTGACCTGCAAGCTGTATTTGCCAGAAGCTTTTGCTATGTAAGTCTGGCTTGTCGCACCAGTTATAGCCACTCCATCTTTGAACCATTGATTGTCCGTTGCTGAGTTAGAAGATAGGGTCACCTCTCCACCTTCGCAGAATGTTGTTGCGCCAGTAGCGTTAATCACCGGGGTTGTAGGCAAAAGATTTACAACAACCTGGATCTCGTTTGATGTCAAACTCAAACAGCCGCTTTCATTTTTAACCTGCACCGTGTAGTCACCGGAAGCTTTTGCTGTGTAGGTCTGGCTTGTTGCACCAATTATAGCCACTCCGTCTTTGAACCACTGATTGTCCGTTGCTGAGCTAGAAGATAGAATCACCTCTCCACCTTCGCAGAATGTTGTTACACTTGATGCTTTGATCACGGGAGTTGAAGGCAAAAGATTTACAACAACCTGGATCTCGTTTGATGTCGAACTCAAACAGCCGCTTTCATTAGAGACTTGCACCTTGTATTTGCCAGAAGCTTTGACGGTGTAAGTCTGGCTTGTCGCACCAATTACAGCCACTCCGTCTTTGAACCATTGATTGCCGGTTCCCACGTTTGAAGAGAGGATCACCTCTCCACCTTCGCAGAATGTTGTTGCGCCGGCAGTGTTAATCACCGGGGTTGAAGGCATAGGATTTACAATGATTTGGATCTCGTTTGATGACGAACTTAAACAGCCGCTTTCATTCGAAACCTGCACGGTGTATTTACCGGAAACTTTTGCTGTGTAGGTTTGGCTTGTCGCACCAGTTACAGCTACTCCATCATTAAACCATTGATTGCCCTTTGCTGAGCTTGATGTTAGAATTACCGCTCCTCCTTCGCAGAATGTTGTTACACCTGATGCTTTGATCACCGGGGTTGACGGCAAAGGGTTTACAATAACCTGGATCGACTCAGAAATCACACTTACACAACCCGTCTGATTGCTAACCTGCACGCTGTATATGCCGGAAACTTTTGCTGTGTAGCTTTGACTTGTCGCACCAGTTACTGCCACACCGTCTTTAAACCATTGATTACCGGTTGTTGAACTTGACATTAGGATCACCGCTCCACCTTCGCAGAAAGTAGTTGCACCTGATGCTTTGATCAGCGGGGTTGAAGGCAAAGGATTTACAATAACCTGGATCGACTCAGAAATCACGCTTACACAACCCGTCTGATTGCTAACCTGCACGCTGTATTTGCCTGAAACCTTCGCTGTGTAGCTTTGACTTGTCGCACCAGTTACTGCCACACCGTCTTTAAACCATTGATTACCTGTTGTTGAACTTGATGACAAAATCACCTCTCCACCTTCACAGAAAGTTGTTGCTCCTGCTGCTTTAATTTCCGGGGTCGAAGGCAAAGGATTTACAATAACCTGGATCGGCTCGGAAGCCACGCTTAAACATCCAGTCTGATTGCTCACCTGCACCGTGTATCGACCGGAAACTTTTGCGGTGTAGGTCTGGCTTGTCGCACCAACTACAGCTACTCCGTCTTTTAACCATTGATTGCCGGTCGCAGAGTTTGATGTTAGAATGACCTCTCCACCTTCGCAGAATGTTGTTGCACCTGCTGCTTTAACCACTGGGGTTGAAGGCAAAGGGTTTACAATAACCTGGATCTCGTTTGATGGAGAACTCAAACAGTCAGTTTCATTTTTAACCTGCACGCTGTATTGACCGGAAACTCTTGCTGTGTAGGTCTGGCTTGTTGCACCAGTTACAGCCACGCCATCTTTAAACCATTGATTGCCAGTTGCGGCACTTGATGTTAAAA
>Ga0157371_10006016_pt1 | contig 10109 bp, 4 predicted proteins | sample C45metaG_FD_113462 | JGI IMG/M metagenome (GOLD analysis project Ga0157371, IMG submission 113462) | Corn rhizosphere microbial communities from Kellogg Biological Station, Michigan, USA - C4-5 metaG | ecosystem: Host-associated > Plants > Roots > Rhizosphere > Soil | place: USA: Michigan...
CTGGAAAAAGTGGTCGACAACTTATTCCATGAAGACTCTTACGGTTACCGGCCCAGGAAGTCAGCCATACAAGCAGTAGAGAAGGTGCGAGAAAGGTGCTGGGAATACAGCTGGGTACTGGACATTGACATCAAGGGCTTCTTCGGTGCGCCGGGCTAAGTTCGGCATTTTCAGCAGGTGAGATTCCTGTCTCAGCAAGGGCTAAGCCTGCCCACTGAGAATCGAGCCTTGAGTGCGTTAGGTAACGAAGCGTGCTAAGCGTAGGCAGAGCGATGACCGGGCCACAACGCAAGTGAAGCTATTGAGCCTCGTTATTAGAGAACCGGAGGCCGACAGGCTCGAAGAACCTGGAAGGCAAAAGTAGGCACTCGCAGAAGGCGAGAGTGTTGGAGACTCCGGCGGGGTCTTAGGGCGTGGCACGGCAGAAACGGAAATGACGGAAACCCGGGAGATCCATACCAGTCCTTGTCGGGAAGATAAGGTACACCGGACTAAAGGAGCTCCGAAGAAAGGTGGAGGCTGATATGGAAGTCGGACCTGTTCATAGTATTCTGAGCGCAGGAAAGCTGCGTACACGGGGAAGGGACAGGCAGGAATGTAACACAGTAAAGGGACACATGAACCTTACAAATTATGGAAACATGAACACAGAGAAGGAGAACGCATGAAAACGCAACTGAGCAGTGTAGCCGTGAAGGCAAAATTAGACAAGAGGACGGTGTTCACCTCTTTGGCGCATCTTTTAACACCAACTTTCTTAAAGGAAACATGGAAGAAGATGAACAAGAAAGGAGCGCCGGGAATCGACAAGGAAACAATGGCAGCTTTTGCAGAAAAGCTGGAAGAAAGAGTACAAGAAATGCACGAACAATTACGAGCAGGTAAGTATTATGCGCCACCAGTACGCCGGGTAGAAATACCCAAAGATGGAGCCAAAACGAGATTGTTGGGTATACCCACCGTTTCCGACCGGTTGCTGCAAGCTGCTGTAGCAAGGATACTGAATGCCGTGTTCGAGCCTGTCTTTCTGAACTCATCATGGGGTTACAGGCCAAAGCGAGATGCACATGGCGCGATAGGCGCATTACGAAGCCACATTATTGCAGGCAAGGTAATGCAAGTCTATGAAGCAGATATACGTGCCTACTTTGACAGGGTAAATCATGATTGGTTAAGACAATTTCTAAAGCAGAAAATTGCAGACCCGGTAATACTCCGATTGGTTGACAAATGGCTCCGGGCGGGAATAATGTCCGACGGGCTGAAAATCAGTAAAGAAGACGGAGTACCACAGGGTGGCCCGGTATCGTGCATACTGGCAAATGTATATCTGCATTACGTACTCGACCTATGGTTTGAAAAGAAGTTAAAAGCTTCTTGTAACGGCGAAGCACACCTGGTGCGTTACGTGGACGATTTTGTGGCTTGTTTCCAATATGAAAGAGACGCGATTCGCTTTGGCAAGGAACTGAAGGAACGCTTCCAGGAGTTTCATCTGGAACTGGCAGAAGAAAAGACAAGGTCAATGCCATTCGGGCGGTTCGCCAGAGAACGGGGCAAAAGCTTTAACCAACCTGTTGGAAAGTTCGACTTTCTTGGCTTCGCTCACATCTGTGGGACAGACCATGAAGGTAAGTTCGTTCTAATTCGAAAACCCAGACAGAAAAGCTGTCGAAAGTTCCTTGACAGGGTAAAGGAATGGTTGAAACGACATCCACACTATGATGTGTGGGATCAGCAGAGGCAAATACTGTCGATGTTGAGAGGTTTCTATCAATACTACGCCTTAACACATTGTGTGGAGAAATTGAACCTGATAAGGCTCTATGTGAGAAGGTGTTGGCGCTTTGCTATCAGACGCAAAAGCCAGCGCACTCGCTCGCAATGGGGATATCTGGACAATAAGAAGTGGTTTGAAATGCCCTATCCACAATTGTTACACGCTAATATCTAATTATGCAAAGAATGGACAAACATCCTGAAGAGCCCGTTGCGGGAAATCTGCACGGCGGGTTCTGTGGGGGAAGCAAGGGAGTAATCTGTGCTTCTACCCGACACAACATCCCACATGACTTGCTGATGCTGGCTGTGAAGAAACACGTACAGGAAAAATGGATACTGCTACTCATCGAAAGATGGCTGGTAACCCCATTGCAACTGGAGGACGGAACAATAGTAGCAAGAACGAAAGGCGTGCCGCAAGGCTCGGTCATCGGCCCCATACTTTCCAATCTCTACCTGCACTATGCGATGGATATGTGGCTGGTAGCCAACTATCCGGACTTTCGTTTTGAACGCTATGCAGATGATGCAATCATACACACACGGGATGGTGAACAAGCCGAAAAGCTAAAAGTGGCATTGGGTAAACGGTTAAAGGAATGCGGATTAGAGTTGCATGAAGACAAGACTAAAATTGTCTACTGCAAGGATAGTAACCGCAACCGGAGGCGTCAGAAAGTAGTATCGTTCGACTTTCTCGGCTTTACGTTCAAGCCACGACAGGCACAGAACAGCCAAAGGAAAGAGGACTTTACCAACTTTCTGCCGAGTGTTAGCATCAAAGCAATGACAGCAATGAACGAAAAGCTGAACAACATGCAGATAATGCGCATACCAGGTATTGAGATCGAAGCTGTTGCTAAAGCAATAAACCCTGTCCTGCAAGGCTGGATCAACTATTACGGTAAATTCTACGCTACGAAGCTGAAAGGCTTTATGCGGACGATAAATGCCAAAATAGCCAACTGGGCGATACGGAAGTACAAGAAGCTTAGAACCAGCATGACCAGCGGAATGAAATGGGTAAGCAGCCTTTGCAGGCGTAAACCGAACCTGTTCGCACACTGGACATTTGGCGCTAAGCCCACAATGGAATTAAGATATCGGGAGCCGTATGCGCGGAGACGTGCACGTACGGTTCTGAGAGAATCTCAGGCTGAAATGCCTGGGTTTACTTACTAAGATTTTGTTATTGGTTTTCTTATGGTTTGTACAGAAATGCCGGCATTCTGCTTTTAAGAAGATAGCTTGGGATAGTGTGGGTTGCCGCCCTATGCAGATTGCGCTTTTTTTGATAAACCAAATAAACGCCCGCAGCGAATCATCGTGAAATTTAAACAGAAGAATTATGAAAAAAGCGCATTCGTTTCATCATGCCCGTTGTCCAAGCATATGTCGTCATCTGCAATTTATCGATTTTTAACCCTATTTATTCACTATTCATGAAGCATATTTACAAAAACATTAAGCACTCGGCCGGCCTTGCAACCTTGCTGTTGCTCCTGTTGCTCATCACGCAAAAAACAAGTGCGCAAAGTATCCAGGTTTCGGGTACGGTTAAAGACGAGGCCGGTGCTACCATGCCGGGCGTAAGCGTTGCCCTAAAAGGTACAACCAACGGAACGGTTACAGATGCTAAGGGTAAATTTCAGTTAAAAGCTGCTATAGGTAATGTGTTGGTATTCACATTTGTTGGTTATAACCCATTTCAGGACACCATTAAAACTGCGGGTCCTTTAGCTATTCAGCTCGCACCATCGGCCAAAACCCTTTCAGACGTCGTGGTGGTGGGGTACGGTACACAGCAAAAAACAAAGGTATCTGGCGCTATTACTACCGTTACAGCTAAAGATGTCGCGCTTAGTCCGTCGCCCAACCTTGGTGCCGGCCTTGCAGGCCGTATGCCGGGTGTAGTGATTAACGACCGGGGCGGTGAACCAGGCAATGATGCCATGGAAATCTTTATTCGTGGTAAAAGTACCAATGGCGATGCCTCACCACTTTACGTCATAGACGGTATCGTGCGCGATTACGGGCAACTGAGCTACATTCCGCCATTAGATGTGGAGTCGATAACCGTGTTGAAGGATGCTTCAGCAGCTATTTATGGTTCTCGTGCGGCTAACGGTGTTATCCTAGTCACTACCAAACGTGGTAAAACAGGTAAGGCTGATGTAAGCGCTACTTACAATCAATCATTTTCGCAGCCAGAAAGAATTCCTGAAACCGCTGGCTCGCCTTTATACGCTCAGATGGTGAACTTACAGCGACTTCGTCAGGGTTTGCCGCCTATGTATACCCAAAATGATATCGACCTTTTTCAAAACGGTACTGACCCGATTGGCCACCCGAATACCAACTGGCAGAAACTCATTTTTAAAGACTGGATGGCGCAGCAACGCGCAGATGTTACAGTATCTGGGGGCTCGCCAGAAACCAAGTATTTTGTGGCTGCCGGCTATCTGCACCAGGGCGCACCTTACAACGATGGTTACACTGATGACAAGCAATACCATCTCCGCTCCAATATAGACATGCAGGTGAATGAAGACCTGAAGCTATCGTTAGATATCTCTGGTCGTGTGAGAGATAATATTAGCAGCCAGGCGCAAATTGCACATGTAGTATTAGGTCTTCCAACAGCTGTAGGCGTCTATCCAAACGGATATTTCGGGTCGGGTCGTTCAGGCTTTAGCGCCTTAACCATGTTCAGAGATCCTAACTATGGTAACGTGAACCAAAATGCCATGAACCTGACCAGCACCTTAGGCGCAGTTTATAAAATACCGGATGTTAACGGCCTGTCAATCTCCGGTAACCTGGCTTATGACTATGACAATAACTATCAGAAAACCTGGAACGGCTTGAGTTATTATTACAATTATGATGCTGCAACCTCTACCTATACCAAGCTCCAAAGCTCTAACGTTGCCTCTCCGCAGTTAGCTGTATTTTTCCCTGCAGGTAACACTTTAACTTCAAATATTAAACTGGCTTATACCAGAACGTTTAATAAAGTTCACCAGTTAGATGCCTTTGTGGCCTTTGAGCAAAGCACCTCTAATGCTTATTCGGTAAGTGCATCGCGCATTAATTACGCCAGTGGTTCTATTGAGGAGCTTTTTGCAGGCAGTTCTAATTCAGCCGATCAATCTAATACAGGTTTATCATTAAGAACCGGTCGCCAAAATCTTTTTGGCCGCGTTTTATATGGTTATAATGATAAGTATAACCTACAGTTCCAATTCAGGTACGATGGTTCTCAGAACTTTGCGCCGGGTAAACGTTACGGCTTCTTCCCGGGCGTATCTGGTAACTGGGTAATTTCAAGAGAGATCTTCCTGAAAGATGTAAAATGGTTGGATAACCTCAAACTAAGAGCATCCTGGGGCGAGATGGGTAATGATAAGGTAGGCGCCTATCAATACCTTACCTCTTATACCTACGGCAACAATTATCCCTTTAACGGTGTAAGTGCGCAGGGCCTGAGCCAAATCAACGTACCCAATCCAAACATTACCTGGGAGGTAGCGAAAACCACAGATATTGGTGTAGAAAGCAGCTTTTTCGGTGGCAAGTTAACAGCGGTGGCTGATGTATTTAAAACAGTGAGGAGCAACATCCTGGCTACCCGGAATGCTTCTGTGCCGGCATACACTGGCCTTACTTTGCCTAATGAAAACATTGGTCGTATCCAAAATCAGGGTTTTGAGGTTGATCTTTCTACATCAGGTCATATTGGCGAGTTTAAATACATGGTAGAGGGCAACTTTACCTTTGCCAGAAACAGAGTACTCTTCTTTGATGAAACCCCAGGTCTGCCTGCGTACCAGCAAACAACCGGGCACGCGATGGGTGCACCAATACTTTACGAAACAGAGGGCATTTTTAAAAGCCAGGCGCAGATCAATACCACCCCACACATGGCCGGTGTACAACCCGGTGACCTGATCTATAAAGACATTAACGGCGACGGGGTAATTAACAGCCTGGATATGGTGAGGCAAAAATATAGTACTACGCCGGAGATTGTTTATGGTACCAACTTTCGTTTTGGTTACAAGGGGGTAGAAGTGGTATTGGGTTTCCAGGGACAGGCCAATGCTTATGGGGAGAAATACAGCGTACTGCCGTTTGATCCAATTGGTTGGGGTAACTTCCCTTCGGCACAGGCTAAGAATGCGTGGTCGCCTTCAAACCCAAATGGGACCAACCCGGAGCCAGGTCAGAATTTCACCAACGGAACAACCAACACTACCTGGCGCTATGCCAGCATGGCCTTCCTGAAACTGAAAACTGCAGAGCTGAGCTACACCTTTTCTAACAAACTGCTGAGCAAAGGCCGTTTCAAGAGTGCCCGTGTATTTGCTAACGGAACTAACCTCTTTTATCTGCACGACAATTATAAGGACATAAACGTGAGTCCCGAACTCAGTAACTGGGGCTGGGGATTGAGCCAGCTGCGTGTAATCAACTTAGGCGTAAACTTTACTTTTTAATATTGCCATGAAGAAATACAGATATATTTTGCTGATATCGTGCCTGTGCCTGGCGGCCTGCAAAAAGAATGTGCTCGATATCACGCCTACAGATAGGATCTCTGAAACGACCATCTGGACTGATGCTAACCTTGCGCAGCTATTCGTTAACGCACAATACAATTATTTGCTGGATGGCTTTGGTAACGATATTCAATACTTTGGAGATGAGTGCTTCATTAACGCCGATCTGGGTGGCTACCAAACACCTATAGGCAAAGCTGCATTAACGCCTGATAACGTAGGCAGCTTATCGGCCTACTTTAATTATTATAATGTGGGCTATGCGGCCATTGCTAATTTTAACATCTTCTTCTCAAAGATAGACGGTGTACCTACAGATGCGGCTACAAAAGCAACCATGATTGCCGAAGTGAAGTTTTTGCGTGCTTTTGTATATTCAAAACTGATCTGGAACTACGGTGGCGTACCAATCGTCAATCAATCATTCACCCTAACCGGTACTTTAACAGGTGTTAAAAGAAATACCTATGACGAGTGCGTTGCTTATATCCTGAAAGATCTGAACGATGCTATTGCCGGTTTACCTAACCAGCAAACAGGCACAAATTTGGGAAGGGCTTCTGCCGATGCTGCGCGGGCATTAAAAACAAAGGTTTTGTTGTATTATGCCAGTCCGGTAAATAATTCTACCAATATTTCACAAAGATGGCAGGATGTATCAACCGCCGCGTTGGAGTTAATCAACAGCAACCGTTATTCATTGGCACCAGATTATCATGGTTTATTTATTGGCGCTGCAAACAATGAGATTATTTTTGGTAAGTATTTCTCTGCCGCCAACTCTCAAAACGTGGGCGTTTTCAGCGCGCCGCAGGGTAGTGGTGGTTTTGCGCAGCGCGCGCCTACACAAAACCTGGTAGATGCTTACGAGATGACCAACGGCGTAATCCCAGTCATCAACGGTACGGTAAATCCTGATCCTGCAAATACCTACAATCCAGCCAACCCATATGTAAACCGCGATCCGCGTTTTTATGCATCGGTGCTGTACAATGGCGCTACTTTTAAAGGTCGCCCTTTTCAACCTTATCAGGGTGGAACAGATTTTTTGGGGAACGATGCCACGCCAACAAGTTATGGCATGTATAAATTCATCGACCAAACTTTACCCGTATCAAGCGGTACACCTTATACCTATCCGTGGATATTCTCGCGTTTGGCAGAAGTCTACCTAACCTATGCCGAAGCGCAGTATAACCTGGGTAATGAGGCTAACACCAGGCTTTACATTAATAAAGTGCGCGCCCGTGTAAATATGCCGGCCATAACCGAAACTGGCACCGCCTTGTTTAGCCGTTTGGTGCACGAGCGCCAGGTGGAACTGGCCTTTGAGGGACAGCGTTATTATGATACCCGCCGGTTAATAATTGCGCCCCAGACCGATGCAACGTCTATCCAGGGTTTCATCATTACTAATAATGGTGGCGGTAATTTTACATATAACAGGGTAAATCTGCTCAATCGGGTTTGGGCCGATAAGCTGTATTACCTGCCAATCGCAACAAAAGAGATTAGATCAAGCGGTGGCAGCTTAACGCAAACGCCGGGTTATTAAAAAATGTCTCTCCTTAAATTGGTACATAATTGTTAATCAAACTTACTGGCGGTGCTCCCCGCTCTGTCGGTAAGTTATTTTTCTGCTGCTGCTTATGATGAGATCAAAGAAATGGATAATGAGATTGAACGCCACAGGCATTTTACTGACTGCTTTTTTTTATCAAAAAGCATTTAGTCAGCACTCACTGTCTTCGATGTTTAAAAATCCCCCGGTCAGCTACCGGCCGGTACCATTTTGGCATTTAAACGGCCATCTCACCAAAGATGAGATAGAAAAACAAGTGAGGGATGCCGTAAAAAGCGGATTTGGCGGTGTGACCGTATTGCCCGTTACGCCGGGGCCACAATACCCGACAAACTTACCTGCGCCGGGGATGACGCCCACTTACCTGAGCAACGAATATTTTGAGCGTTACCGCGATATACTAAATGCCGCCAAACATAACGGCGGACAAGTGATATTATATGACGATATCGATTTTCCCAGTAGCACTGTCGGTGGCGCGATGAAAAAGCGTTACCCTGAAATGGTCAGGAAAAACCTGGTGAAGACAGATACGGTTATTGAGGGTCCGGCTATGCTCAACATCCCGCTTCCTGCCGGGAAACTGATGGCTGTTGTGGGGATAGAAAGCAACTCATCAAACCGTGTAGACCTAACGCAGATGGTTAAACAGAGACGCATAGCGTATAACTTACCATCAGGCAAATGGAACTTGATGTTTTTTACGGAACAGGCCGATGCTGATGGCATAGTTGACTATATGGATCCCGCTGCGGTTAAGCAATTTATTACGCTAACCTATGATGGATATGCCAAACGCTTCGGTAGTTATTTCGGCAGCACCATTAAACAAACTTTTTTTGACGACGTAGGCTATGTAACCAAAGAGCGTGGTTGGACCGATGCAGTTAACTCAAAGTTTAGGGCTATGACAGGTAAAGATGCGCAAACTTATTATCCTGCATTATGGAACAATATCGGGCCTGAAACAGAGGCCGCACGGGTTGCCTTTTTTGATGCTCGTGCCGAATTATTGTCTGAAGGTTTTCCGAAGTTAGTTGCCGAATGGGATGCCGCGCATCACCTAAAAGCCGCGGGCCATCCGCCGGGTAGCTACGAGATTCAGCCTACCGATATGAACTTTGATGTGTTTAAATTCTATCGCCATGAGCAGGTTCCTACCATGGATGCCATTTTTTATCATGGTCATGGCCGCGATGGTTTTAAACTCATCAGTTCGGCCGCTGCCTTTTATGACCGGCCTGTTGTGGCTTCAGAAACTTATGGGGCATTTTTTGAAAAATCTTTCGATGTAAATATGCTTTATCGCACGGCAATGGAGCTTTTTATCCGCGGTGTTAATTTCCTGGTGCCGCATGGAATGTGGTATAATCCGGATGCCAAAGCCGTGCGCATTCCACCGCTGATCTCACCCTACAGTGAAAAATTGGCTCCGGCATTACCTGCTTATAATAACTTCGCAGCCAGGGCGTGTCTCATGCTGCAAGGCGGAAGACAGGTAGCGAATATCGGGATACTTTATCCCATAGCTGCTATGCAGGCCTTTTATAGTTTCGACGCAAACGATAATAAGGAAGTAGGTCACTACGCACCGCAGGGAACGGATTACCTGAAATTAAGTGATCTGCTAACAGATCACATCCATCGTGATTTTAGCTTTACCCATCCGCAACTGTTCGCCGGTACACGCTATCAACTAAAGGGACAAGAAGTTGTACTAGCGAATGCCGAAAATCAGCAATCGTATAAAGTTATTATTGTTCCTGCCGGACGCGTCATTTCCTATGCTGCGCTTCAGAAGCTGAAGGCGTTCTTTGATGATGGCGGCAAAATTATAGCAACAGGTAGGTTACCTGAAAAATCCGCTGAGTTTGGTAAGGATGTAGAGGTCTCTGAATTGGTAAAACAGCTGTTCGGTTCGGGGAAACCAGGTGCAGACAGTGTTGCCATCAATAGCAACGTTAAGGGCGGACGAGCTGTGTTTATACCATCGTTAACTGAGGCACGTCTGACGGAATGGCTCAATCGCTTTGACCCGGCACCAGATGTAACTTTTGAAAATAACCCGGAACCATCCAGCGCGAATGGTGCGCTTTCTTATCTCCATAAAATCAATAAGGGGTTGAATATCTACTATATCGCCAATTCAACCGATGATGCAGTAGACAGCTTTGTCTATTTAA
>Ga0157371_10006021_pt1 | contig 10101 bp, 11 predicted proteins | sample C45metaG_FD_113462 | JGI IMG/M metagenome (GOLD analysis project Ga0157371, IMG submission 113462) | Corn rhizosphere microbial communities from Kellogg Biological Station, Michigan, USA - C4-5 metaG | ecosystem: Host-associated > Plants > Roots > Rhizosphere > Soil | place: USA: Michigan...
GGCAGCCAAGCCAAGCTGGTTCCTGGCAGTTTCGCCAACCGGCAAGGTCCCCGTGCTCAAGGTGCGCCGGGACGATGCGGAAGATGCGATGCTGTTCGAAAGCATGGTCATCTGCGAGTACCTGGAAGAAACCCAGGGTGGCGCGCCGATGTACCCCGTCGATGCGCTATCCCGTGCCCGCCAGCGGGGTTGGATCGAGTTTGCGACATCCGCCCTTACCGACGCCTGGCAGTTTCTCAACGCTACCGACCGTTCGACGGCGGATGCGAAACAGGCGGCATTGAGGGGCGCGCTTGAGCGACTGGAGGCGGAGCTGGAGTCCGGACCGTATTTCGCGGGCACTGCCTTCACGATGGTCGACGCGGTGTTCGCACCACTCTTCAGATACTTCGGCTTCCTCGACCCGATGGTTTCGCAGCCGATCTTCGAAAACCTTCCGCGTGTGTCGACATGGCGATCGGCGTTGGCGGCCAGGCAAAGCGTCATCGCCGCCGTGGGGGAGGACTACGCCGAGCGGTTCCGGCAACACCTTCGTCTGCAAAAGTCGATCCACGCGGGTTGATCGACCGGCGACGGGCCGGCAGGCGGTGTGCTGCGATGTCCGCATCTGGCCGAAACGAACGTAGGGCTAGAGGGATGGCCACACTGTACCGCGACCGTGTACGCACGAGCACCAGCCACGAGTCTTAGTGGGCGGCCGCCTTTCCCCTTCGGCTGACGGACCCATCTGGATGCACACGCAGCAGACAATCCGCAGCCTCTATTGTCTCGAATCGATGTGCAATCTGAATGACAGTGAGTGACATCTGCTTGAGATGAGCATTGATGCTCTGCTCAGTTTCTGCATCCAGATGGCTGGTCGCTTCGTCTAGAAGGAGGGCTTGGGGCTGTTGGTAGAGCGCCCGGGCCAGCATGATTCGCTGGCGCTGTCCTCCGGACAAGGTCGATCCCATGTCACCAACCGATGTTCGATAGCCCATCGGCATTCTTGAAATGTCATCATGAATGCAAGCGGCTTGGGCTGAGTGCTCGATCTGCTGCTGCGGAGCCCCTTCCTGGAATAGGGCTATGTTCTCAGCCAGACTCCCCTGGAAAAGCGCGTCATCCTGCATGACGCATCCAAACATGCGCCGGGCCTGGGTCGGACCAAGATGGCTCAAAGGGATGCCATTCAATAGGATTTCCCCACTGTTGACCGTCAGCAGTCCGACAAGGAGCTTGGCGATCGTGCTCTTGCCTGTACCCGACGCACCGGTGATAGCAGTCATCTGACCCGCTGGGATAATGGCGTTGGCGTTGTTCAGCACCCATGGCTGATTGTCTGCATATCTGAAGCAGACGTTGCGGAGCTCAACCTCAACGGGTTGAACGCGCGCGCTCAAAGGTTCAGCGGGCTCCTTCTCAACGGGTGCAAGAGCAATGTCAGCAACTCTTTCCGCATGTGAGCCGAGCAACGCGAGTTGGATTGCGTACTCGGAAAGCGCACTCAGGCGCGAGATGAACTGCTCTGAGTACGAGGCGTAAGCAATCAACATCCCGGCAGTGAATCGTCCCTCCATCACCAGTGATGCGCCGATTGCGAGAGCACCAAGCCTGCCTACAGACAGCAGGACGCCACCCCAGGATGCGTAGGACAAGCTCGTACGCTGAACGGCAATGGATGCTGCGATGGCTGCTGCGCTTCGGTTCGCAAAGCGGGACGATTGCCAGCCCGTCTTCCCGAAAAGCTTCAGAGTCTGCGCACCGCGGATGGATTCAAGCAGCATGGACTGCCGGCGCGCGTCTTCGGTCAAGGAGGAAACCGTTGCGTGTTGCAGTCGCTTCACGTAGAGGGCCCTGACGCCTACATAAGCCAGCGCTGTGAGGCTTGTAAATGCGCCTAGAAGTGGGCTGTAGACAAACAGCATGGCTCCTGTCGCAAGGGCCATGACACCATCTAGTATCCCAGCGACCAACTGCGTGCTTATGGCCTGCTGTATTGTGTTTAGAGACGTGAATCGCGATGTTATGTCACCCAGGCTGCGAATTTGGAAGTACTGGGTAGGTAGGCGCAGCAGCCTGGCGAACACGCCCGAGCTCCATCCAATATTGATCTGGCTGCTCAGCCAAGCAATTGCCCAGGACCGCAGCCAACCCAGCAGCAGCTGAAGAAGGGCGAGAAGGCTCAGTCCCACTATGACAACCGGAAGCAGGGCACGGTCCCCATCGGCGAGTACACGGTCGATGACTATCTGGAAGCCTTGGGGTGAAGCGAGCGCCATGAGTTCCAACGCTACTGAAAGAAGCCCCAGGTTGACCAGCGCTGGTCGGAGACCAGAGATCGGCCCAATGAGTGACCTCAGACGAAGACTACTGCGCCCTTGGGTCTTCTTGAGATCGGGTCCCTTCAAGAGCTCGATTGCCACCCCTGTGAAGTGCCGGCCAAGCGCCGCCCAGGAAATCTCCACGCGGCCTTGGGATGGATCCAGAATCACGACTTTCCTCGCCTGCACCTTTTCCAGTACAACGAAGTGATCCATGTTCCAATGCAGAACTGCGGGCAGTATGAGCTGATCCAATTCATCTGGCTCAGCCCGAAGAGGGCGCGCCACAAGGCCCTTTCGCTCCGCAACATCGCTGATATCAGATACCGACATTCCTTGCGGATAGGATCCGGCGAATGCCCTGAGCTGTTCCAGAGAATGCCGATGGCCATGGTGATCAAGTACCATGGCCAAGCAGGCCAGGCCGCACTCGTTGGCTTCACTCTGGTAGAAGATCCTCACCGGACGCTTCATCCATTGACGCAATAGATCGCCGGGTGTTGGGTTGACTGCTGTGGAGTTGGCGACTTGCATGATCAGTCCTGTATAGACGCTCGGAATGCGGTGATCGGCTCAAGTAGCCAAGCGATGATTGAGCGATCCTCCAACAGAAGCGCAGCTTCCAACTGCATCCCGGGAACCAGCGCTCGCTGCTGGCCCTCAGTCACGATCTGCTGCCTCTCCAACGACGCGATGGCTCTGTACATTGGCTGCGCTGGCGGCTGCTGGCCAAGCAGCGCTGACAGCTGTGCAGGTTGAGTCGGGGTTTCGGAAACCTGTTCGACGACCCCGTATTGAACCCCATATTTTTGATAGGGGAATGCCGCATAGTGCATGGCAACCTTGGTGCCTCGATGAACAAAGCCTATTGCCGTGCTGGGAATGAAAATTTCCGCTTTCAGCGTTGTGGGTGTCGGAATGAGAGAGGCAATAGGTTGCCCCGGCTCAACATAGTTTGCTGGCTGAACAAGAACGGAGCTGACTAGCGCGTCTGATTGAGCCCTCACCACCAACTCAAGCTCGCTCTGATCCTGGGCGAGGCTGGTGCGTAATCTCGCTTGCTCTCGCCGCAGATCGTTCAACTTGAGTTCCGAATCGGTTTCCAGACTCGTCAGCTTGCGGCTTGTTTCGCGCTGCTGTTGAGAGATCTCTTCAAGCTGCCGATGCAGGCCTGATGTCTGCGCCCGGGTATCCAGAAGCGCACTTTCGAGGTCCTGGACTTGATACTCAGCCACAAATCCATCCTTCAAAAGTGGACGCAGCTTTGTCAGTGTCCGCTGCTTCTGCTCAGCGGCCTGCTGCTGATAGCCAATCTGCTGACGAAGATCCGATGCCTGGGCGAGAAGAGATTTGACACGCTCCCTCAACTGATGCTTCTCACTGATCAGCGCTGCCTCGGTAGCTGCGACGCTCGCGTGGACCGAAGTGATTTGATTCTCAATGTCCTCCTCGACTCTGGCATGCACGCCACCCCCGCGGGTGTGCATTTCGCTGGATAGCCGCAGGATCGGATCTCCCTTTCGAACGTGTTGGTGCTCTCTGACGTATACCTCTGAGACGGTTGCGGATCGGCGCGCTAGAATCCGGCTTTCGCCCGTATCAGTAACGAGATGACCAGATACCTGTTCCCGGCGAGCATAGTGAGCATGGAATGAAAACACGAGTGCGGCCAAGCACGCCGCAGTGGCGCTAACACCAGCTGCGAAGTGCGCCTTTGGCGTTGAAACGATGACCGTGCCAAACTGGTCTGCATGAGCAGACTCGGCTTCCTTGCGAAACAGTTCCATTGATCAGTTCTGCTGGGCGTGATGGCAGTGCCGGCTAGAGAGGGAGGAGGGGGGCGCCCCCTCCCCTAATACCTAGCGACAGCTGATTCGGTTGAAGATGCCTTGAGTCAAGGGGAACGGCTGCTCAATGCCATGTGACACGACTTCCGCGAGGTCCGGAACAAATAGAAACTGCGGGGCACTCTTGAGGTTCCTTAGATCTTCCTTCACATGCAGGGACTGATCCCAACCGAAGATGGGCATGTCCCGAATGGCCCGGGGAGCATCCGGATCGGGCTGGTGCCACGACGGCTGCGTAAAGTCATCTACGTAGACAAGGGACGAGTACGAACCGCTGCCCTTGTCGGCGATGAACCAAGCCTTGAAGCCCCGGGATCGGTCTTCCAGAGTGACTCCAAGTGTGCTCCCTGTTCCAGGCATTGTTAGCGGCTGGATTCGAGCGTGCAGTGCAGGATTGCCGGAGTAAACGTACTCCGCTACCGCGCTTCCACACTCCGCAGCTGAGGCGCCGGTCGACATCAGCAGCCCTGCGAGTACGCACGCGGCTAGCTTGGCTTTCATGGAATTTCTCCTGTGACTTCTGTGGGAGCTCAAGGTTGACGCTGCGGAGGGCCAACGATGACCGTACCGCCGGTGCCGCCGCTTGAACCTCCGCCACCTCCTCCAGAGTGGCCACCACTGCCGGCGCCCCCCGTACTTCCATCGGGCGGTGCCGTGGTTCCGGTGGAAACGCTGGTGAAGCCGAGCACCGTAACCTTGCCGTTGTAGTCGGATACAACCGGAGACGACCATTGCGTGCTGTTGGGCCCGAGATGGTGCTTGATCTCCACGTAGTCGTCGATCAGAAGGGTAGTCGGAATCGTTCCGGCTTGGCGGCCCGCAGCCCATCGAGATTCGAAGTTGCGAATGTCGTCGTACATCGCTGCGATCTGATCGTTCGTACTCGATCGATCGAGCGCTCCATGACCCAGGTAGTCCCAAGTATTGGCATCGTACTGGTACAGGCCTTGAACGTTGGAGTTGGTAGGATTGCTGGTCATCGAACCCAGGGAGCTTTCATAAAACGCCTGGTTGACTGCCATTCGAATCTCTGGAGCCAGCATGTTGTGCGCTTTCCCATAGTCCACGATCTGGCCCAGTGTCGCTGCCTGAGCGTCGGAAAGGCTAGCATTGAACTTGACTGTGTTGCCTGCCGGAGTTTTGTAGGTACGACCTCCGGAAACGCTTGCTTCTTCTTCCTTGCTAAGCGGACGCATGTTTGTATCTCAAAGGTTAGTTGAATGCCCGGGGAGGCGACCAGCCGAGGTTGAGACTGGCCGCTCCCTGCGAGCTCAGGCCTTCAGTCCTTCTGAAGGTGCGACTCGGACAGTTCGGCGAGTGGAAAAGTTCGTCGAATATTCGATGCGCCAAGGACGGCAAAGTTCTGTGCTGCTTTGCAGATGCGTCAAGCTAGGCCGCATGATGGCAGCGTTGCAGTGAAGACGCGTGTCGGCCGGAGTCGGGGAGGGAAGCTCACGTGGCGGCATCGATGCTCGACTGGCCGCGGGTTCGATTAAGCTCGATCACGCAGATTCAACATCTATCGCAAGTCGTCGCGCCCGCCAACTTCCGCTAGCAACCATTGCGCGAACGTCTTCACTGGGCCCGTCGTCAGGCCTATCGGTTCGGGCAACACCAGGCAGAACGTCTTGGACACCGCCTCGCCTTGCGGCCATGGCGCAACCAGTCGACCTTGCGCCAGCTCTTCCTCGACGTAGAGGCGTGGCACCAGTGCGACCCCGAGGCCTGCAAGCGCGGCCTCAATCAACATCGCATGGAGGTCGTACCTTGCGCCCACTGCTGGATTGGTGAGGGTTATACCCACGCTCTCGGCATAGCGCTGCCAGGCATCGGGACTCTGTCGCCGGTGTAGCCGCGGCAGTGTCTCCAGCGAAGCGGTCCGGTATCCCTTCTTGATCAGCGTGGGATCGCACACCGGCAACAGAACCTCCTGCAGCAGCGGGTAGGTCCGCATGCCCGCCCAGGCCGGATGCTCAAAGTGCACGGCGGCATCGAATCCACTTCCAGCCAGGACGAATGGCTCTATGCGCTGGGAAAGGTGCACGGTGATGTTTGGATGCGCGCGGCTAAACGCCGGCATGCGAGGTATGAGCCATCGCATCGCGAAGGTGGGCGTGACGGCAATGTCCAGACTTACGGCGTTCTCCGGCTGGCCCATCAGGTACTGACTGTCCCGGTCCAAACGCTCCAGTGACTCCCGAACCTGGGCAGCGTAGCGCGCGCCATTGGGCCGGAGGCGGACGCGATTGCCGACCCGCTCAAACAAGGGCACACCCAGAAAGGACTCCAGCCTGCCGATCTGGCGACTGATGGCCCCCTCGGTCAGGGAAAGCTCCTCGGCCGCTCGCGCGAAGCTGCCGTGGCGGGCGGCAGCCTCAAAGGCGATCAGGGCGGTGCTACTGGGAATCTTCCTGCGCATGGGGCTTCAGCGTGAACTTTTGTCACTGAAGCATACCGAATAATCGATTTGTCGGGCGACATGCAAGGCCTAGCATGATGAAACATCAACGATATGCCCAGGCGCACCTGCCGGGCGAGGAGTGTTATCTGTGATCTATACCGTCGAATGCAGCTATTCCGACCCCGCGACCGAGGGGCAATGGAACGACTTCTACAGCCTGCATAAACTGCCGGCGCTGATTTCCGTGCGGGGGTTCCACACCTCGCAACGCTTCAGGGCATGCGGTGCGGGTTGCCCAACCTACCTTGCCCTTCACTCGATAGATGGCTTGGAGATCCTGCAGGGGGAGGAATATGCCCGGAAAGGCGGAGGTAACTTTGCACGCTGGCAGCAGCACATCACTGATTGGCATCGCAATCTATACCGTGGCTTGGATCGGGCCCCGGCCGTCGAACAGGGCAACTATCTGCTGGTGAGTCGCGTCGGCCCTGAGCCGCTCATTGCGATGGGGACTGTCCCCGAGGGCCTGCATGCCGTTGCACTGGACCACGCGCCCGCAGCGATCTGGCTGGCGCGCCTCCCGCCTGGTAGTTCGCCCGTCGTTGAACTCCTGCCGGGTGGCGTGCACGCGTATGCACCCATGACAGCGCAACTCAAGAGTGTGGCGGTTGAAGGCCAACAGGGATCGGAGCAGCGCTCACATGCCTAGCCTCACGATCTGCTTCACCGCGGAACGGATGCCGGCGGACGACAGTCTGGCCGCGCTGACTGAGCGATGCGCGGTGCTGTGTACGGACGTGCTTGGTGCTGCGTTGGACAACGTCCACATCCTCTACCTGGCTGCGCGTCAGGGGCGGGGCCATCCGGCGTCCGCAGAACTGGCCTACCGCCTGGGACCGGGGAGGACGCCCGAGCTCATGGATGAATTCATGCGGCAGCTGGATCGGGCCATCCAACAACAGGCAGGACTGACGGCGCGCATCCGATGCTTTGGCTACGCCAGTGATTCAATCCACGCACGCAACTGACCAACGCCATGAACGCATCCACCATTGAACGGGCTCTGCCCACGCTTCAGATCGGTGACTTCCAGATCCAAGCGATCAGCGACGGCCATCTGACCGCCAGTCTGGATCTGCTCTCCCACATCGATCCGGCCAACGCCATGCGGCTGCAGTTGCAGGCTGGGGTCAACGATCCCTCATTGATCCACATCAACTGCTATCTGGTGAGGGGAAGGGGGCGCACTATCCTCATCGACGCTGGCGCCGGCGGCATCAATGGATGGGGAGGGGAGTTGAGGGTTAATCTGCTGCGAGCGGGTGTGCGACCCACTGATGTGGACACGATCCTGCTCACACATGCCCATCCTGACCACATTGGCGGTCTGCTCGATGCTCAAGGTGATCCTGTCTTCCCCAATGCCGAGCTACTCATACCCCCCCGAGAGCTGTCCTTCTGGGAGGACGACGGCAACCTTGCCCGCAGCGTTGACCGCGGACGAGGCAACTTCCTGCTTGCACGGCAGGTATTCGTCGGGTATCGCCACAGGCTGCGCTTGTTGGCCGAAGGCGATGTTCTGCCCGGTATCAGCATAGTCCCGCTGCCGGGCCATACCCCAGGTCACACAGGCTATCGAGTCGATTCGGCGGGCCGGACTGCCTTGATCTGGGGCGATATCGTTCATTTTCCGCACATCCAGATTGCCCGCCCCGACGTATCCATTGCATTCGACCAGGATGCGCAGCGGGCTGCAGCGGCCCGTTCAACGCTTCTGGATATGGTCAGTACAGATCGGTTGATCGTGGCCGGCATGCACTTGGGTGAGATGGGGTTTGCTCGCATCCAGCGCATCGGTAGGGGTTATGCCTTCACCTACGCCGGATGAAGAAGGACTGATCGTTGTAAAGGCAGCGTCTGCTTCTGGCCGAAAGCAGACCTCCGGCGCCAGACAACGCGACGAAGAGTGCTAGGTTCGCTCCCGACCCGGAGCGGACCTAGCCGCCGAGCTATGGGGGGGAGCGATGCCTATAGCCCTGAGTCAATCGTTGAAATCGCTTGATCCAGCACCTCTGGGACCGGAGTGAGTATGTAGTGGTCCAAGTTAAGTGTGGCAGCACACCAATACCCGGGAACCAATGCCTGAGCGTGCTCATATGACCTACAGCTAGAGCACCACTCCCAACTGCTCCCGGGCTTAGGAAGTAACATCCCCGGAACTTCGTGGGCTTGAGTGCAACCAGGATAGTAGTATCTGCGTAGAGTCTCCGCACCGCAGACCGGACAGTAGCCAGGAACGAAGTAGCCTTCGGAGGGAACATCGAACGCTTCCTTCCACGCATTAGTGCAATTTTCGGGAACGCCTTTCCACTCTCGGCACTGGATATCAGGACTCGCCTTATCTCTGCTCATTTTCCATGTCCCTGCAGAACGCTCAGAAGGTCGGCTCGCAAAGCCGACATAAATCGGGGAACATCGATGATCATTTGCCCCGACGGAAGCGCGATTCTTGAGAAGACCGGTGCGAGCTGGCGCTCACTCCAATGCTGCGATTGGCGAAGAATCTCGATCATCGCTGCCCTGTTCCTTTCGTCGCACTCTGTGAAATTTTTACGCATCCAGCCGCGCATCAATGTTTCAAGCTGAGCATCATCATCTATGTTCACTCCCTCTATCAGCACGCACTCGGCATCGTCAATGATGTTTTGCGTCCAGATACCCCAGGAGTGACATGAGATCATCAGGGCAAAACGTGTGCATCTCAGTCGCCATGTCAAGCCCTTCTCCCATCAACGAAGACACGGCCCAAGGCTGAATAATTGAATCCGTCATTATGCATGCAGTGGCCAGATTGTGAGTCCGCAGCGTTTCATAATGCAATTTACAAGTTTTTCTCTAAGATCATGCTGTCCCCCATGAATATTCTATTCAGGCGATGCAGCTCTACGGGCACCAGCCTGCGGACTGGCAGCAGGAGAGCGCTACATTGCCAGGTGTCCAGTGTTGTCTGCACAAACTGCCCGGCCTCTAGCTTGCCCGCTTCTGGCCGGAAGCGGACCTTGGGTGATGCCTCACTGGATCAAGTCTGCTGCTCGTTTGCTCGCGTGGACTCAATCACTCAGGCCTGACCTCCCGGCAAGCCCACTCAGCCAACCCCCGGCAAGCCAGAAACAGCCCATCCACAACCCCCTCGTCCAAATGCCGTTCCGGCTCCGCTGCCACCCGGCAGCGGTCGGCCGAATGCAGCACCTCCAGCACCGTCAGCAACCCCACCAACGCGCGCTCGGTTCTTGCCAGGCTCACGCGGCGACCGGGTGACACGTCGTTCTCCGGCCAGGGCAGCCCATCAGCCCCCTCGCATCCGCGCATCCGCTTGAGAATGCCCAAGAAGGTGCTCAGGTCCGGCAGTGGGGTGTCGTCGTTGATGGGCTCAACAGCGGCGTACGAAGAGAAGGTCTCGGATTCGTTCATGGCGTCGGTTTCCTTGGCTGTGCTTAACAGCGCCACCGCGTAGGCGGGGTGGCGGACGATGCGTGGCTGCAAACCGGGA
>Ga0157371_10006022_pt1 | contig 10099 bp, 8 predicted proteins | sample C45metaG_FD_113462 | JGI IMG/M metagenome (GOLD analysis project Ga0157371, IMG submission 113462) | Corn rhizosphere microbial communities from Kellogg Biological Station, Michigan, USA - C4-5 metaG | ecosystem: Host-associated > Plants > Roots > Rhizosphere > Soil | place: USA: Michigan...
AATCAGCTTGGTTATTGCGGTTATAATGGGTATTATTTTTTACTCTGCCATTGAAAGCAAAGCAGCATTTCTTCAATTCTTCCATCCTTATTTTTGGTTCATTTTGAGTACAATGATTTTTATAGCATCTGGAATTATTTTATTGTACAGCCATAAAAAACTAAAAACAATATTCAATTATTTTTGTGCAGGCGGAAAAATGACATTAACCAATTACATCAGCCAAAATATTTTAGGTGCATTTATTTTCTCCGGAATTGGTTTGGGTATTGCAGATTCAATGCCGTATTGGTTTTACTTTTCGCTGGCGGTTTTTATTTTTATTGTCCAGTTATTTATCAGTAAATGGTGGCTTTCAAAATACAACTACGGCCCAATTGAATGGTTATGGAGATCTGCAAGTTACAGAGAATGGTTTCCTCTAAGAAAAATACAGCCGGAGGTTACTCCTGCTGATATAAAAACAATATAGCCTTTACGATTTTGGAATAAGCCTGAAAATAAAAAAGCCCTTAAAACTAAATTTAAGGGCTTTAATACCACGAGATTTTCCATACAAATAACTTACTTGGTTGTAATCGACATGATAATGTCTTTGTTTGGCATCTTGTGATCCAATTTGAGCAGAATAAATTTCGCGTTTATCCTGAACATCAAGTCGATTTTTAGACTTAAAAACATTATTTTCATTTTATTTAAGACAATGATTATTCATCACATTTCTTCAAAATTATTTCTTGTTGATCCTTGCTTTTTTCTTGTTGAAATTCACACTCTACAAACTCTCTTTTTTGTTTTTTTTTATTAAAAAAACCGTACCAATAAAAATATAGGGTATTCTTATCAATTACTTTTACATATGCAATTGGTTTATTATTTAAATACTCATTCCAATTTAATTTTGCTCCAAAACTACCTCTATCTTCAGGTACTTCTTTTAATTTATATGCTATACCGTTTTCTGAATTATATCTTTTTAATTCAACTAATTCTACATAAATTTGATTAAACATAACTTCTAAAAATGCAGTCTTATTAGTTATTGTCATACTTGCATTTCCATTTATGCAATTAATCTTCCAATAGCCATTGAGTCTTTGATTGTCAGGCCTTATTTGTGGCTTAGCATCATCACAATTACCACATTCTTCACATGATTGTTTTATATGAGGAATCGTCTTTATAAAAGTACTATCAATATAAATTTTATCATTTATAGAAAAGTATTTACTATCAATCTTTTTAATGCTTAGTGTCGAAATGTTCTGAGTTGGATCAGTATTTTTTATTTTAAGCTGGTAGGTATCTTTATTCTTTGATATATTTAAAATCCTATATTTAAAATCACCATCTTGTGCACTTGTGTACAATAAAATTGAATCTTTTAAAAGATATTTTTTATTTGATGCGTTACAAGGCTCATAAATACTATTTACTGAATTATTTTTTTTTACTTCATAAAATGAATGATTTTTAATTTTTGTAAAATCATTTTTAATTTCTTGACAGCTTGAAAAAGTGCTAATTAATAATAGTAACTTAAATAATTTTTCCATCTTTAAAATTTCTTGCAATTTGTGTAACTGTAAATATATTATTGTCATTATTCCCTTTTCCATGAGCATTTGTATTTATTAATTTGTATCCAATCAATTAATTGAAATCTATAATCAGCTGATTCACCTCTTTTTGTGCCGACATCCCAATATAAATACGTGAGTGTTCCCTTATCACACTTTCTTCCAACAATTACTACATAGTGATCAGTTGTTGGATTGTCTTCTTCGTTATAATCTAGACCCAGCGTATGATTAATACCGGCTCTTAATGGATAACCTCTTTCTAAACATTCATCAACATATTCAATAGCTGCAATACCCAACATTTGCTAGATTCCTGATGTATCCAATGAACTGGTTTTGCATTATTATAATGAGTTTTTATCTTCAGATCCCTGATTGTTTTTTTTAAGTAATGTTTCAGTTTTTTTGACTGGAACTTCTCTAATGTTTTTTTGTATTGCTTTTTTGTCTTCGTTATACTTACATGATAGAATGGACAACAATGAAATTATCGCGATAACACTTTTCATTAATTTAATATTTTAAACTGTTTTTACTACTCTATTGGAGTAATTATGTTATTATTAATCATCTTATTATAGTCTCCTTCATAATCTCCATTATCATATTTTTTGAAGAAATTAATGTTTTTTAAATCAAATCTAAATTGATATTTTTCTTTAAATTCAAATAGTTTTCCATCATCATAATTCGGATAATTTAAATAGTCTTTGTCTTTAACAATTATATTCTTAGAATCCATTTCAACAATTATCATTTCATCTTTTTCGTAAATTTTTGTAAAATCTTTATAAGATGTTTTTGTTTCTTCATATTCATTATTCCAATAACAAATTCGCTTTCCTAAAAAATATAACTTATTCTCTTTGTAATAATACAGCAACCAACCAAAATTATATTCCCCTATCAGTGGAAACAAAAAGACATAAGTGTTATTTTTTTTAAAAACAGTTGGTCCAGATGTTAGTAATTCAGAAGTTTTTATATTTCGAATAATTGCTTTGTCTATATCCTTAAACTTTATATTTATAAACTCAACTTGATTTTGTGCATCCGATTTTATAATTGAATTCGACATCATAAAATCATCACATGATAAATTATAAAAATCATCATTGTCCATGGCAGTTGAACAAATGATGTTTATAAATTCATCACCTGTACTAAAAACACTATTTCTATCTAAAGCTAAAAGTTCTTTGTTTTGTTTTATTTCTAGTTTTTTAATTGGTGTTGCCGTTTTTTTGCAACCAAATAAAATTGAAAAAATTATCAATAAATATATCTTTTTACTTTTTTTCAATCTCATAACCTAGGTTATTTTTTTTATTAACAAACTCACTGTCAATCCATTCTGACTGAATGTAATATTTACCGCCTTGTTCTATTAAAATAAACTCAGGTTTCATTGTGCTCCCTAAATCATTTCCTTCCAAATTTTTCAGCTGATTAAATATTAGCTTATTACCATCATTATTAGCAGATAGTAAATCTTTAAAGCCAATTTGGTATCCCTCACCACTAGCTAATATGGAATCTTTTTTAATCATAATTTTGATTGTTAATCCTGAATATAAACCTTGGGTTTCTCCATAATTAAGTTTAACAGAATAATTACCAATCCACTTTTTATCTATGTCACTAACTTCTAATAACGATGCATCTTTTGTGGTTGAAATACTTGGATTAACAAGCTCCCCTAATATTTCTCTTCCCAATCCTTCATTTTAGCCAAATCATTATCATTATTGACTTTGTATTGAAAGCCTTCTTTCCATTCACCATCTTGTAATATGTAAGTATCTATAATATAAGGCATTTCAGCATTAAAAGCTTGATCCAAGGATGGTGTCTTTTTTAAAAATCTTTTATCGATTATAAATATGATTGCATTAAAATTGTTTTTAAATTCTTTCATAGTTAAACTACTAATATTTTTATAAACATCTTTAAGGCAATCCATATCATCTAAACAATGAGATTCTATTAAATTAGTTTGAAATTTTTCTGTTTTGGGTATGATTATAACATTTGCATTTCCAAGTTTATTAATTTTATTATCATATGTACAGCCATAGTCTGGAATTTGATAATATCCATCTCTTATATCAAAGTTATCGCAGACAAGTATCTGATCTAAATCCTTTTCAATTTTAACAGTATTGTTTGCTGTTTGTTTTTCACTATTAATAATTTTATTTTCTTGTTTATTACAAGAAAACAAAACAAATAATACTAAATAAATTACATTTTTCATATTACAATTTTTTTGTATAGTTTTTAGGTCTAAAAAAACCTTTCCAGCCCTCATGTCCATATAATGCTCCTTTTAATCTCTTATATTTAGCAGTTCTAGAGCAACCTGTTCCTGAATATCCACCATTTTTTACTTGATCTGTTTCACTTACTGCTCCAACGTCACCTATTGCTTCAAGTATTGTAACAATATCAGTAGTCTCATCATAATTATATACTATCCCGGTATGTCCATCCGTTTTACCATGATCTTTTTTATTTCTTCTCCAAACAAACACATCTCCTCTTTGAGGCTTAAAATCTTTCTTATCACTACCTACAATAAAATCGATATTATTACTCCCTATTGTAGTCCTAAAATTATCTTCATTAGTTAATGTACTCGTATCAATTGCTTTATATACTGGCATAATTCCTAATTTATGGAGGTATATACCAACAGTTTCTGAGCAATCCAAATTTTTAAGCCCCGCTTCAGAAAGTGCTCCTCTCTCTCCTAATTGACTGTACGGAATATTTTTATCTACCAATTTTTTCATTTCTTCTAGCACTCCATCGGAATTAGTTTCATTATCACTTTGTTTTAAACTACATTCAAATTTCAATGCTTTATTGGAAAGACCTAGAGATAAAGAAGGAGTTAATCGAAATCTTATTTCGGAATATTGTATCTTCCCATCACTATTTCCATCCTTATCTAAAGATTCATTAGTTTCATAGTTACCATCTCCTTTAATATAAACAACATCATTATCATTTTTCCCCATTAATTCTGGACAAAAAATCACACAATATATATCAGTTGAATTCCTAATGTGTAATCCTTTTTTCTCTTTTACTTTAATCCAATATTGAAAATGTTTTTTTACTAAGTCTAATTGCTCCAAATCACTTAATAGAGCTATTTTATATTTGTCTAAATTCAAATCATACGTCTGATTTAATTGTTTTATTGATATAGGTACAAATTGTATTAATCCAATTCCTCCAGCACTATATGCGATACTAGGATTTTTCTTTATCTCTTCTTTACTATAAACTTTAATTCGTTGATGATCTTTGCCATTTTTATCTTTATACTTCTCATAATAACATTTTGTGGTCATAAACTGATTATTAGTCTCAACTGCCATACAAGCCATTAGAGTGTTTGCGTATTCAATTTTCTTAGCTTCTCCCCATAAATCTTTACAAATCTCAACAACTTTTCTTCTAAAATCACAACTTACTTTATTCCCCCAAATAAGATTATAATCTTTACAAACACAAGTTCCTGTTTTATTATTGGCATTACTCTCAGATTTCTTAACCAAAACAGCACTTTTATATTCCGCCAAACCAAGCAAAGCGCTTTTTTTAGTAATCGCAACCCCGCCATTAGCTGTTTTATTGCCATTATATAAAATCTTATCTTCACCATCTTGTACCACTGCATATACTGTACGCGATGGCAATTTTTCGCTAATTCTATCCCATTGTAACTTTGCTTTTACAGCACCGCTTGTATCGACTGCTGCATCAGTTACTTCAAATAACTTCTTGCCTTTTTCGTAAATCGTGATTTTTAGTTTTTCTCCGGCTTTTATACCACGAGACTTTCCATAGAAATAACTTACTTGGTTGTAATCGACATGATAATGTCTTTGTTTGGCATCTTGTGATCCAATTTGAGCAGAATAAATTTCTCGTTTATCCTGAACATCCAGACGATTTTTAGATTTAAAAACACCTTCGGTATTGGCAAGTTTCAATTTTGGTGCACTAATTTTTACATACAGCATAGCCCAATCTCCTGCTTTCCTTTTTACGTAGCTGTCTAATGTAAACGGGATAAGATTTCCGTCGTAACTTTTTACAGTAATTGCTTTGCAGTAATCATCTTTAAAAGCATCATTATCCCAAATTTCGATCGTGAGGTCTTCTCCTATAAGATGTTCCTGCTGTACCCAAATATTTACGGTTTGGTGCCAGCCCGACTTTTCGATCTCTATGCCATTGCTGTCGGTAAACATCATTCCCAGTACTTTTGCCTGTTTTACATCTATACTTAATGTTTTACCCTGCTGCCTGTTTATACGGCATTTTACTATTTCTTTTCCAGCTTTAAGAGGCTTTATGGATATTGTTTTTTTATCTGTCGTTTTATGCGGTATTGCGGTATCCCAAATTACTGTTTCGTTTACATTCAAATCTGGAAACACTAAATGATCTGCTTCTAAAAAAGTGGTTTTACCTACTTTGGGAACTCCTTTATAACTAAAAGAAATTACATCATTTTCTTTTACTTCAAAATGCCAGTCGTCTTCTTCATGTTTGGCATTCTGCCCATAAGCATTTGCCAGTGTAACATAAGCTTCTATAACATATTTACCAAAATTCATTAATTCATGCCCTGGTATGGTTATACTTTTTCCGTTGCCAATCAGGCGTCCGTTTAGATTCCATTTTACAGCTTGCACTTCTTTAGCTACAGCTTCCTGCTCATCGGGGATATAAAGACTAAATGTGCTTTCTTTTACAGCAAAATTCATAGGGGTTCCTAGTCTTATTACTTCGGCATTATGCGTTATTTGAGAGACAGAATTGGTAATTGTTTCTGCTGAAAAACTTTGTTTCTGTATTTCCTCGGCAGATAATTTATATTGAGCAGTAATTGTATACTTTGCTTTTGTATTTAAAGGAGTAAACGATATGGTATTTTCAATTCTAGTCGATTTTAAAACGCTTCCTGAAGCATCTGTAACATACATTTTCAAATTTTCAAGCTCCTCATCTGTAGGAGGCATTAAAAAATTGGCTTTAAAACTAGCAGGAAAGTTTTGTCTTAATCTCATTTTTCCTCCAATCATTTTGGTAAAATTACCACCGTCAATTGGCAGGAGTTCAGTTCCTTGCAGTTTGTTTAAAATCACTTCGATGTCAAGACAGCAGTCCGGATAACTTTTATATGCTGTTTCGGCTTCGGGATCGTCTTGTTTAGGTTTTCCGTAGCCTTCAATTCGGTACTTCCCAACTGTTGAAAATGTGTACGTAAAACGTGTTCCTATTTGTTCTTCTGTGTATAATCTCTTGTCTTTATCTCCGTCAAACCCCTCATAAATTACCCATGAAACAAAATCGACATTGCCTTTGCTTACTTTTGCTTCAAACGTACATTCCTGATTAGGGCGTATAACTATTTTCTCAACATTCTTTGTTTGTGCTGATGATACTGCTTTGAAATCAGGATCATTTTTTAAGCTTTTTAAAGCAATGCTTGAAACACTTGGATATGCTGTTTTTAAATTGGGCATTTTTACTGCCGGGTTAATTAATGCAAGCGCCGCCGGATTTGTTTTCTCGGCATGCTCTTTCATAACGGTATTGGTTTGTCCGTGTTTGGCAACTTCTATTTTTCCTCCAACAGTGCATTGCAGTGTTGAAATCTCTGTAAGTACTTTGTTGCCAAAAATACTTGTTTTATCGTAGACCTTTGTCCATTTTGGTGCGGGCGCCAGCGCACAAGGCTGATTACCACCTGAAGATGGTTTTAGGGTGCATTTACCAAAAGTCGCGGCGACCGGATCGAAAGTTTTATCAATCTCGGTAGCAAAAAATTTTCCTGCCTCGGCATTTAGAATTACTTTATTGTGAGAAGTAACTAATAATTTGGCTGTCTGTTTTGGATTTTCTGCCTTATCACAACAGCACAAACCTCCATGCACCACAAAATATTTATCGTTGTGTGCATTTTGGACAGTTTCTTTTTCTTGTTTTTCTTCCTGTTCTTTTTCTTCTTTCTGTTGTTTATGTTGTTCTTCTTTTACTTGTTCTTCCTTTTGTATTTCTGCTTCTTCGGCTTCATCAAGTTTAGCTCTTTTGGCATTTATTTCCTTTATTTTTTCTGGAGAAGGAGTCAGCAGTGTTTTCCCCTGAACTGGTTCCTGACCAATTCCATCATTTATTTCTGCGTTCATATTATGGTAATGACGCAAATCATAAGGATCTGTTATTCCAAGTTCTTTAGCAATACTTTCAAGTGTATCATCTTTTTTTACTAAATAAGGTATTGAACTATTCATGGTGCTTATTTTTTATTAATGGCTGATATGTAAATGGTTTCGCGATGTTTATAAAAAGTACCTATATCTATTTGTATGTTAGTTTCAGAAAAATCAAAATCTCCCGTTTCGTTCAGAAATTCTGCTTTATGTTTTATCCTAGAAATCATAGAGTCTGACTTATTTTTAATCTTACCAGATTTAAATCCGGCTGCCATCTTATTTACGATCTTCGAAAATTCGTCACTCTCCACGACTTCACCATTGTAGATTACTTCATTTAAAACAGGATTAAAATGTTTTTTACCTTTCCATAAAACTTCATAATCAAACAAATTAATCCTCCATGGAAACTCGTAAAGAATATCTTTTTCTGATTTTTGAGTACAGAAAACCGCCATTTTCAAAAAACTAAGCGGTAAATAATATCTTGCCATTTGTTTTCCCTCTTTCTTGGCTAAACCTATAAAATGATCTTTTATACTTTCTATTATTCCATATTGATCTATATCCCCACCTTGATCTAAATTTCCTTCTATAAAATACTCTGGCATTAGCCTGAGTATTTTATTTTTTTTCTTTATCCTATCCGTTATATCTTTGTGATTAAGGAGTTCTATTGAATCATTAGAAACAGTAAATAAAAGCGGGCATAATACTTGTGAATATTCTTGAATAACTTTTGCTGCAATCCCTAGTTTTACGCTGCTTACATTTACTTTAAATGAAAACTTACGTATTTCTATTTTTAATTCCTGATTATTAACTCCTTCAAAAACAACCTCATAAGTAGATGTTGTCTCGGCTATATGATTTGGCTGCACTGTACGAATATTACTGAGCACCTTAAAATTTCCATGTGATTTAATACCCATATTTATCTTCTGTTTTACTAAAAGCTGTTATGGAAAAATTCTCTTGATAATGAAAGTAAGAATTGCTGATTTCGATATTCGTTTCAGATAATTCAAAATCAAGCTGGGTGGTATTATACTGTGTTTCGTGAGTAATTGATGTAGTAATTACAGATTCCTGATCTGTAACTGTGTCGGGATATTGATATGCGTTACCAGCAGTTTTTATATGCTGAAAAAGTGCATCATTTTGATTATCTTCTCCTTTGTATTTTAGGGTATTAGTTTGAGGGTCAAAACTTTTTTGGCCTTCCCAGAAAACATCATTGTCTAATAGCAGGATTTTCCAATTAAAATGGTAATTATTGTCGTTTTCGGTTTTTTCTACACAAAACAATAGTATTCTTATCAATTCAAAAGAATATATATACTCAGCCATGGCATAGCCGTCTTTTCCTATTTTTTCAAAAAAATTATTTCGAATATATTCTAACCCTGAACCTTGATGTTTATATCTGAGCTCTTGATCTTTTTGAGCTATTCTTTCTGAAATACCATCAAAATTAGCAAGTAAAAATTTTCCATTTCGTACTTCAAACAAAACAGGAAACAGTGCATCATTATAAGCATGAGCTATTTTTTCAAACTTTGCTTCTGGATTATGATCGTTTATCTTAAAATTATGACGGCTTAATTCTAATCTAAAATTGTAGTTTTCAAATTTTTTAATTTCAATTTCATAAGCAGCAGCGGCTTCATGTTTTTTGTCAAATAGCTCATAATTTATTGTATGTTGAATTTTGAAATTATACTTTTCCTCTCCACTCATTTTTAAACAATTAAAAATATTAACGGCTAAAAATATGGATCAATTATTCTATATTTTATCCCTTAAACGGTATTTTTGCAGCATTATAAGACTAACTTATTTAGATAATTATATTATTCATTTGAGTATAAAACAAAAAAACCAACGCTGACAGCGTTGGTTTTTTTGTTGAAAAAATTGAGATTTTTTTATTTTACCTCAAAAACGTTATTTGTCTGTTTTACATCAGCCATTAATCCGCTTGGATCGATAGTGATTTTTTTGATTGACGTTTTGTTTTTGTCAATTGTAAAACTATAGTTTTGCTGTGCCCAAGCCCAGTCATCCAAAACAGTTCTTTTTTCGCTTGGATTTGGATTTGGTTTTATGAAATTCATCATTCTTAACGGAATATAGAAAGTTTCAGAAGTTCCGTCAGTATAATCAACTTTTAAATCGATAGGCATTGGCATTCTTCCTATTCTTTCTAAAGTTACAGTTGTTTTTCCTGCATTATCTGCTACGTCTTTAATTCCGTAGTCAATTGTATTAGTTGTC
>Ga0157371_10006026_pt1 | contig 10093 bp, 3 predicted proteins | sample C45metaG_FD_113462 | JGI IMG/M metagenome (GOLD analysis project Ga0157371, IMG submission 113462) | Corn rhizosphere microbial communities from Kellogg Biological Station, Michigan, USA - C4-5 metaG | ecosystem: Host-associated > Plants > Roots > Rhizosphere > Soil | place: USA: Michigan...
ATATAGTAAAAAAAAAAAAAAACTGATAAAAAATTCCCCCCCCTCTTTGTCACAACAAACGGGTGAAGTAAGAGTGAAGGCGGCCCCCCCCACATCAATTAAAAACATGAGCAAACTCAATCTATGCGTATTTTAAAAAAAATCAAATGGGAGATTGTATTGTTTTTTGCATTTAAACGGCAACGTTGCTGTATATATTCAATTTATGTATCCGTTGATTCATTTTCATTTGGTATTATCGTTAGATTTCCTCTGACCGGTGCTGCATGTGTTTCTGCTGCTACCGCCGCATCTCCCGGTGCAGCTGCTGCTGCAGCTGCTACCTGAGATCCCGGTGCTGCACCCGATTCGTCCTCAGGTTCATCATGATCAGACGGCACCGCATCTGCCTGTGGTGCTGCTGCTGGTGTTGGCAGTGCTGCTGCTGCTGCTGCCGGTGTTGTTGGCAGTGCTGCTGCTGCTGCTGCCGGTGTTAGCAGTGCTGCTGCTGCTGCCCGTGCTGCTTCCGGTGCTGCTTCCGGTGCTACTGCGTCTGCCGCTTGTGCTCTTGCTACAAGTCGACCCATTGCTTCCTGTGCTTGTATCTGTTCTGCTGTCATCTGTCCTACTGCCGATGCTTCTGTATTGGAATCGGCAAACACAACATGCGTCACCGGTAGAAGTTTCTGTGACTCGGGAGCCGAACCCAACGGACCATAAGCCGCCGATGTCTGATGAACGCTTGGATCTCTAGGTGCATCCTGTTGTCTCTGGTGTAAATTCTGCGATCTCGACCGAGCCTGGGATCGAGGTGACCATTGTGACGGTGCGGTAGCATCCGGTGATTTACGCCTATCTTGCCCGGTGGGTGGGTTCGATTGCTTACGATGGTGCAAGTATCTTGGCTGCGAATCATCAAGTCCACGTTGCCCCCATCGTGACCCTGCAGTTGGTCTGCTGTGGTCGACGACGTGTCCCCCGGATGCCACCCCACGTCCGTGTGGCGTCGACGACGGCGGTAGCGAGTCGAACGGGAGACGATGTCCACGGCCCCCGGATCGATGTTTGGGTTTCGTCGTTCGTCTCGATTTGGGTGGTGTGGGCGTCGGCTCGATGTCTGGCCGTTGCAATGCGATGGAGAGGTCGTACAACTGTTTATTGTGGTGTTTCTCGCGGTATATGACGCTTATTTTCGCTGATATGGCGTCTGCGATATGATTGCGGTTGGTTGTCGACGCGGAAAGTGCGGTCAGCATCGCTTCGCCCGTCTCCTCCATGCGCATCATGGTCATGCTGCTTAACGTCACTATGTGTTCAAATGTGGTGAGTGAATGGACATCTTTGATCGCGTCAAACCGAAACATCTTGCCTGTCCATGCAATGCCGATCGCCTTCAAATGCGCCAGCAACAGTCCGCGCAATTTACCACTCCACGGCTTGGATTGCAATGGAAGCAGTGTGGTGGACCAGAGGCGTCCGAGTCGTAGATTGTCGATGGCATTGCTCAATCCAGACTGACATGTGGCGGCCTTGAATAAGACATCGAGGCCGAGACTCAACTCACTCAGCTGTTTTGCATCGATGACCTGGAGCCACACGACATTGCGGTCGGACTTGAGTAGTGCGTTGAGTAGCTGTCCAACACCCGCCCATTTTTTCGTCAATTCAATCATCTTGTACTGGAGAATTTCTTGCCGTGTAGCCTCATCGTCGTCTTCTGAGTCGCTGTGGTCGCTGTGGTCGCTGTGGTCGCGGTGGTCGCGGTGGTCGCTGTGGTCGTTGTGGTCGCTGTGGTCGCTGTGGTCGTCGGATGAAACCGGGCCACCACCACTACCACCGCGACCGTGACCACCACCACCGCGACCGTGACCACCACCACCACCGCGACCGTGACCACCACCACCACCGCGACCGTGATCGGAACTGGTGTGTGCACGACTGGATGACCCCCCGTTGTTAGCACGACGAACGCCTCCATGGTGGTTAGCACTATTGGTTAGTGCGGTTCCCTCATCAATACCATCATCATTACCGGGTTGAAAACTTTCACCGTGACGGTCGGGAACACTCTCACCCCGTTTGTTACCCCGATGACCATGACTCAGATGAGCACCACCACGACTGTTGCGAGAAACCAAATGATGGTTTTCATCGTGAGATCCACCCACACGACGCGTATCACTCCGACTACCACCACCACCGGCATCGCCGGCACTGCCTCTAGATGGAACCAGGTTGCCTGCACTGGATTGTTGTTCTTGTTGGGTTGCTTGTTCAAAGTATGTGCTTGATTCCATAGAAAACGACCCCGTGATTCTATTCATCTTGCTGCGGTGAATCAGATCACGTGCTTCAAATGGAAGACTCAAAAATTTCAACGCGATGTCTGTAGCCGATTCACGTATTTCGGATTCGTTTTTTTGAATATTGACCAGCTTCTCCAAAAAAACGTTGACTTCTTTGGCAATCGCCAAATGCCTAGCATTGTATCTTGGTGGGGGATCCGACCATACAGGCTGGTTATCAATATAATCTATAATATACATCTCGTGAATCGTTTCGGAGGTTGGCTCATCGACGTGCCGCTGTTTCCATTTGGACCCGTCATAGAGTGGAATCCAACGTTCGATACCAAGGTCAATTGCTTCACGACAAAGTTGTATGAATTCCTTCCAATCCGAGTCTCCATTTTGTGTTAAATCTGGTTTGTTCTCCCAGATATCACGAATAAAGGCACGATCGGAGTTGGTAACCAGTGAGGTGAATTCCATTTGCTTTGGATCCTGGCCGGCACAATACGCCACAAACTCGTCCTTGCTAGACGAAATCGTCAGTTCATGTTGTCCAAATGCAATACCGGGCGTATCCATTTCCCCCGTTTCGTTAAATCGACCAATCGCGGGAAGAAAATGTGGTGAAACGATGTTGACGATTTCAAAAATCCTTTCGATTTCCTTTCGTGTGTCATCGTTGATGTCTTTAATCGCCGCCAGTGTACGATTGATGCCTAACATACTTGTTGTCATCGAATTGCTCCAGATACCATTCTTGTGCGGGTATACATGTTTATCTTGAAACGTGTGTGCGTTTATGTACTCTCGAAATTCGGCCGGTGTGTCGCCGATTTTCGAAACATCCAATGTCAATCTCGGAGATGACAGAACCCGTTTTAATTGAGTATCTAGTCGGGGAAGGAAACGCAACAGCTTAACATTGATGCTTTTCAGTTTAAGCTTCACTGCGTCCGATATGTCTGTTTCCGTGCTCACAGGCTGTGTCTGACAATGGTACGCCATCAATACCCGCAATTCGTCGAGTATATAAAAATCATATGCATCGATCATGTCCAATTTCACATATATGAGGTTCGCATAGTATGACTGCGTACCCATGTAGTCACCATACGTCTTGATATCCGTCAGCGCCTTTGGAAACACGCGCGCTTTAATTATACCTTTATCATCCAAAAATGGCATAGATTCTTTGGCGGCTTCATCCTGAAACATGTTACGCAATTCATTCCACCTTCCAGTGGACAAAAAAACGATCTGTATGCTATCGAAATTCCAGTGTTTTGTAAATTTGTCATAATCACCCGTCATTAGTATTTCCGTATCGAGTTTCCGCATATGCGCGCAGATTGTGGCCTTTTCGTCGTCGGTTACCTCGGGGAGATCATCCTCGGTTTCCTTGCTTTCTTGCCGCGGCGACGCGTGATTATTCGATCCAGGCGGGGGGGGCTGCGATTCATCATTGATCAGTTTGATCGTCCGCGCCTTCAATACACCATCGACCAAACGCGGCAAATGGTTTTGTTGCCCCTTTTCTATGTAGCCAATCATCCGCTTTAGACTAAGTTTAACCAAATCGTTCCATTGTAAAGTGTCATATGCAGACTGCCATCTTTTGACTTCATCGAATTCAGATCGAAACACTTGAGTTTCGGTACCTAATTCTTCCAGTACTTTTTTCAGTGCGATCGCCTCGGGTGTGGTAAGATGTGCGGGTTCGGCCGTTTGCTCCGGAGAGCGGCGTCTTTCAGAGCCAGCAGGCAGTGCACCACCAACTGGGGCACCACTCATCCGTCGCAAAACGGACGATGAAGCCCTCGAATTGTGTCTCGACGACGATACATGACCACCCATTTGTTGGTGGCGGTTGGTGTGCGGTAGTGGTTCACGATGCATTCTGTTTGTATGCTGTCCGTTGGACGTATGGTGCGCAAGACCAGCAGAAAATGATTGCCTGTCAGGTGGGAGGGTCCAAGTCGATGGACCCGATTGACCGAAACCAGACGCTCTGCCTGAGGGCGTCTTCCGGCCAAGGGATGGGGTGTCTGGGGCGCCCTGTGGACCATCTCCCGCTGTGCTACCATACGCGGCGGCAGCAGTGCCACTTGTGGTTGGTCCGACTGGTTCGTCGAATGGGTTGCCACTTTGGTGTTGACCGGAAGACGCTGCGGCTGGATCCACCGGTGGGCTTGTCACCCCATCGGTTAGTAGACTCGGCAAAAATACCTTCTTGGGGTCGAGCTCTCCGGCTTTAGCAGCCATGTCATCAAAATCGCCATATGTAGTTTGTGGGTTATTATTTGACGACCCTGGTAGTTTATTCGCGCCACTCAACGCATGAAACGAAATGGGAATGGAAGATTTCGAATCGAATGAGTTCGCACCATGACGGTGGGGGGGCTTGCCTTCAGAGCCAGCGGCCGCTGCCCCCCCTGTGTATGGTAGCGCAGCGGCACCTGCGGGGTCCAAGGGGCTGCTGAATGGACGTGTGGCGAGGGTGTGTGCGTCGGAACTAGACAATGGTACGACCAGCTTGGCTGAGCCGGCGGCCGTTTGTTGATGAATGGCTCCGGGGGCAACGGACACAGCGGACGCGGCGACTGGAGAAGAAGCCGTGGTGGCAGCCCCGTGGCTCGACTGGGCTCCCGTGACAGCAACAGGCTTACCGAAAACCGCGTCTTCCTTAGCACGAGTTTCCTCATCGACGGGGATGCGTTGGGCTTTCTCTTGGGGCGGCGGCCCATGTGGCGGCTGCGGTGCCGCCGACGTCATGGTGAGAGCCGCCATTTCAAATGTCGAGAAACGCTGTGTTTTTGTTTAAAAAAAATAGTAAGGTCGCAACGCGTTCGCGGTGGGATGTAAACAAAAAAAAGTTTGACGGGGTGCGGATAAAAGAAAGAAAAATACGAGAGAAAAAAAACTGTTTTTGCAAAAGCAAGTTTTGTAAGGTCAGACCATTTTTTTTTTGATTTAAAAACGATTCCTATCAACCGTTTTTCTATTTTTTTTTCCACCATCCATTTGAGTAGAAAAAAAAATTGATTAAATTAACCTGGTGTGGACCCCCCACACTTTCTTTTCCGACTGCCAAATTTCCCGCCCTCCTATACGTCTCCAGTCTTCACCCTTTTTTAAAATCGATAATAGCATGTCCGCTCACGAGCGCGAATTATGGGAAGTTTATGTTCGACTCGGCCGCTTGTATGCTCACTGGACGCTCATGCCTTCGCGCGATGGCGCACCCGAACATCGCACCGCACCCCACGCATGTTCGGATCGAACCTGCCGTCCAGTCGAGCTCGGTATCGACCCGATCGACAAGCGCAACCTCTATTTGTGCGACATATCGGGTCGGTACCATGTGTGTGGAAAGACGTTTTGTGATAGCGCGATCGGACGACACACACAATGGATTTGCGACATTTTTCAAACCATTTTCCCGCCCGACATGTGCGTCTACCAGAATGATCTGATTCGACAGTGTGTCGTGCTCAACGACGAACACAACCTGCCCTTTTTACACGCGGGTGCATTCGATCCACATGCGACCTTGCATCGACGACTCGACGCTTTCCGGGAATCATTTTGCGTCGAACAAACGCTAGCAACTGCCACGCGCCACGGATGGACATTTTTTGCGGATCACGACGATGTGGAACATTTCGATCAATTGTTCTTACCGGCGCGCACTAAACGCGTGCGTACCGAAGACGAACAAAAGCTGATTGATGACCAGACGCGCAAATTTGACGCGGTAGATGGTGATGCCGGTAGTGTGGGAGGGGGGGTTGGGGTTGGGGGGGTTGGGGATGGCACAGACGGACAGGCGTCGACCCAAAAGATTCAAGGTCTGAAACGTAAAAAAAATATCATTAAATTGGCAAGTGTTCAGCGTGCCAAGAAACCTAAAACACATGCAAAAAAAACAACGTCGTCGTCGTCGTCGTCGTCGTTGTTGTCACCCACCAAGTGTGTCACGAAAGATACAATGCGTACACACTCCGCGTTCCTTCCAACATCATCATCCAGTATGTTCCCTGTACCGGCGGCAGCAGCAGCAGCAGCAGCAGCGGCAACGACAATGACGGCGGGTCATGTATTACACCAGGCACGACTCGACGACAGAATCCATTTATCTTCTTCGCATGCGATGTCGTCGTCTTCTCCGTCGCCCACCCTATCGGCGGCACGAAAAACAAAACCGCCCATGTCGAAGAAAATGTTGGCGCGCCAAACACCGTTTCGTTTCGACGGCATTCAAACCGCCACCGTGTGCGAGGAATATGCACGTGAGGTGCTGCACCGTATTGTAGCTGTGACGACCAACAACAAAGCGCTTCGTCGTAAGCTTCGCGCCCTTTGTTTGTTCCAGGAACACGCGCTACAGATCCGCGGTGATGAATACACGCATCTATGTCAGTTGGCGCTCCAATGTTGGAACAGTTGGGTTTACATCGAGTCGATCATGCGAAAACACGCCGATCTCGTCACAAAATGGCTGCCCATCTATACACTCGACATGCACTGTGTACTGATGCTCATTGCGAGCTGCCAAAACGTGACGTATCTACACTGGCTTGGTGAGAATAACCCACATCATAAACAACTGAGCGATGTGTGCCCCGACACAAAACATTTGCGTACACTCGCCATCTCCAAAGATCGCATGCAAGTTGCCATGCAGTGTATGCATGATATCTCATTATATGCACCCACTTAGTTTCTGACAAAGTGGTGGGTAGTGGGGGGGGGGAGGGCTAGCAGCTCTGATTTGGATAAGAACGAAATAAAAAAAATAAAAAATAAAAAATGTTCAATTGAGACTTTTTTTCATCGATTCAGACGCTTCTATCTCACAGATTTCCTAGAAAACCTACAAATTCCTAGCTGATGCAATGCACGGCACGCCGTGCAAGGGGTAAAGCCCCAACGAGAGTTTTGGCACGCGAGTGCCCAAAACTCCCTCTGTTATTGTGTGTAAATGTTTTTAAATCTATCTCTTGACGTCTTGGATTTGATTGAGACGGGTTAAGTAACGTAGTGCGACTCCACTCGACCCACCGAAATCTCGTCCGTATCTTGCGTGACATGAGTGGCACCTGAAAATCGTTGCGGTGCATCGGGTCATTTTTTTTTTGTTTTTGTTTATCTATATGAGCCCATACGTTTGGTTATTGAGCCATGCCTCGTTTGGTCCGTTTGCTGCGATCTGTGTTTTGACGTGATTTTTATGAAACGCGACGTGCTCCGTCTGCCATGCACGCTCAGCAATCAAATATCGTCGACTGTTTTGGGCATTCTGTAGTGCAACTTCATTGGGTGAGAGTAATTTGATCGGTGTGCCATTAAAACTCACGTCGACACGCAGCGTCTTCGTTAGACCGGTGTATACAATACGCATTGAACCGCCCTCAATCGTCAGGCCTACCACGATTGGTAATCCGGCGATCGTGTTTGGCCATTTCGCATGTTGCATTTCACCATTTGTCGCAAAAAAAATGGACAGGTTACCATGACTCGGTTCATAATCAGTGAAGGTTCGACCAAAGGTTCCCCAAAATTTATCCCCGCGACGAACACCCGTTACATAACAAGTCGTTGTGTCTTTTTCGTTAATAGCGAGTTTGCAACCGTCCAGGACGGAGTCTGACATTGTGAGATGTGTGAGCGGTGTAGGGTGGGGGTGGGGGGGGGGGATGAATGGAAAAAGAAAAAAGATATGTATTTTTTTTGTTGTTGTTGTTATTTGGTTTCGACGAAGCGCTCATTTTTTTTTTTGTTAAAATGTAGGTTTTCTGGTTAGCTGCGACTACGCATCCATGGTCGCAACACATTTTTGTCGAGCTCCGTAATGTGTATATCCTCTTTACTTCGCACCCGAGACAGTGCAACGTGCAAGTCCTCGATGTTGCGTATCGATCGATTGATGGCAACCCGCACGGCAGGTAGGGTCAATCCTTGCGACTTGGCGATCGTGCTGGCAAATCCCAAGTCGAACGGTAAGTAGCGCACGGTGACTGGCACGCGCGCCTTGTCGTGTGTGATCCAACGTGTTTGTGTGATGAAATATTGAACATAGGTGCGCGCCGAGCGGTCGTCGTGTGGTGTTTCAACTGGCGGTGGAAAGTATAGGATTGGCATGGTGGCATCATTCGCCGACAGATCCGCCGCTGCCGCTGCCGCCGGCACATGTTGACCCAATGCGAATCCCACGATAAACGCGGGTGCGCCATTGTAGATTTGTCGTCTGGGGTCCACATTGTTCTGATACATACACTTGGTCCCCTCGCAGACACGCAGGATCGGTGTGATATTGAGTTCGTCTCGTAGCGCCGGAGTCCATTCTATCGACTCGCCAGTCTTTGCATGTCGAATCGTGGCACGATATTCGTGATATCCATCGTGTGCACCTGCTCCCACGCCACTCTGGCGATCATTGTATTGACGCACCTGTTCGCGCAGTGGAAACAGAGCTACCGCCGGACGTGGCGTTGGAAACGGACGCTTGCACGACTCGAGTAAGGTCAGATCGGCCGGAATCATGGTGCGCGTAATGAGGCGTGATAGAAAGTGGAAGAATGTGAGATCGTTGGCTTGTCGCTTGGATTCGACGAGTTGAATGTGCACGCCGCTTGACGTGGGCGTGTAACCAAAACACTGCTTCCATACGCGTAGGTCCCATACATGGCGCGGCAAATGTGCCGGATAATCGGCCGGCATGATAGCCTTGCCCTGATTCGGATCGCCGTGTGCAATGACTTGAATGCCACCAAACGGGCGATTGCATCCACGTGCCACACGTGCCACCACATCGAGAAACTCCAACAGACACGGATCGATGCGCGAGAATTCACCCAACACAAGCACGTCCACACACTCCAGGCGCAGTAGAAGCGGCTTGCTAAGATCCATCATGTACGCATGCCGTTTTTCATAGGCAGCGTTTGTCGTCGATGGGGTGCCGGTGGTGGTGCCAGTGGACGCAGTCATCTCTGCGTGCCGCAACATTCCACCCGTGTGTGCATTCGATGCGGCAGAATCCAATCGATATGGAAACAGCCCCGACCGATCTCGGTCGTCAAACATCAATTTCGATGGCGGTCCGTTGTGCATGCGACGCACACTACCCACGTGCACCACCGAGCTGTGTATACCTTTGGTCGGATAGATGGCGCCGCGCACCTCGTGCCATAATTCAATTAATTTCTGACGCAGATGGCCCTTTTGGCGAAAACTTTTGATGCCTACCCCGGTCCACGCGTGAATGGTATAGCCCAGTAGCTGACCGGCTGCTACACCATACGATGCCAATTCCAACACGGTCTTGTGTGGAAATGCTTGTCGATAATGATACAGCACGCCTTCCCATGTCGTCGTCTTACCGCATCCGGCCGTACCCGTCAGTTCGCAGCAGCGTCCGTCTAGAATGGCACGATAGCACTGGTACATCAGCGAGGGGCGTGCTGAATCGGATGTGGGGGAAATGCTATGTAGCCATTGTTGCCACTTCACTGCCGGTGGTAGATTCTCCCATGGAATCAGCGGGCCTTTAGGTGGCGATGATGCCACCGCCGCCGGCGCCGCCTGCGCATGTGTTGTCGTCTTATGTGTCGTGTCGGCTGCTAGCAAAAACTGCGTTTTCGTCGGTCCATTCGAGGCTACATCCGGTGGCTCCGGTCCGGTCCTTTCGTCTCCGTGGTCGTCGTCGTCGTCGTTATATGTCATCTCTTCCTCGTATGCGGGACAATCGTCAAAGAATGAATCAGGTGACCCGGGTGGTTCCGCCGCCGCCGCCGCCGCCGCCGCCGCCGCCGCCGCCGCCG
>Ga0157371_10006028_pt1 | contig 10091 bp, 4 predicted proteins | sample C45metaG_FD_113462 | JGI IMG/M metagenome (GOLD analysis project Ga0157371, IMG submission 113462) | Corn rhizosphere microbial communities from Kellogg Biological Station, Michigan, USA - C4-5 metaG | ecosystem: Host-associated > Plants > Roots > Rhizosphere > Soil | place: USA: Michigan...
TATTATTTAGAGTGCTCGGAGCCTCTGGTCATCCAGTCACAAAGCAAATCGTTGGTACTGGAAGGCTTAAGTTCAGCCATCATGGCTGAGCTCGAAAAAAATAAAAAGCGGTTTTTAAAAGCGGGGTTAGCTACTTATCCCGATGCAGAATTCCTGTGTTATATGGAATTGAAAAAGAATCCAGCGATACTGAAAAACTTGTCGCTCCGCTTCCCAGTAATTATGATCGACGAATGCCAGGACCTATCAACTAACCAGTTGGCTATACTTGGCCTGCTGGCCGGCAGCGGGACCGTTATTCATTTTATTGGTGATCCGAACCAGTCCATCTATGAATTTAAAAAAGTTCGGTTGCAGGACATCCACGCCTATATTGAAAAGCACCAACTAACCAAAATGTTCCTAACCAGGAATTTCAGAAGTAACCAAAAGATCGTTAACATAGCCGCGGCTCTTAAACAGCTCCATGACCAAATCGAAATGGAGGAAATTTCGGGTCATATCGAAGAGCTTCATTCTTCACCGTGTGTCATCTGGGAATACGACATCAAGGATTTTCAGCAACTGCCTCAACGGTTTATTAACTTGGTACGTCAGATTAATGAGACCATTCTAACAGATACAAAGATTGAAATCAAACGTTCGGCCGTACTGGCCAGGGGCCATACGACGCTCGGCGGCTTTCGGGCCCAATCAGCAAGCGACCTGTCCAAAATTCAATGTTTCGCCAATGCGCTTGATTGCTGGATGGTCGCCCCGCGAAGCGGAAAGGATATGAACAACGCCTTGAAACAGATCGGTAAGTCTTTGTGCCAGTTGTTTTACGGCGGCAAAGGTAGCTACCAGCAGCAACATTGCCCTGAATGTTACGAGCCGGTAGCCTGGCGCAACCTGTTATATAGCCTAATAGAAAATGCGGTTTTGCCGGAACAAAAACTTTATCCGTTTGACTGCCAGAATTGGTCAGTCTGGACCGGTAATCTGAAGGTGTTTCTGAAAAAGTATCACTTGAGCCTCATCCTGCCAGACGGCGCCTGGGATAAGATGAAGAATACAGTGAAAGCGCCACCAAAAATGGCCACTCTAACGGTCACCGACCTGTTCAAAACCATCAATTATACCTTTAGTGAACAGATCAGGATAACAACTTTTCACGATGTGAAAGGCGAGTCGCTTGATGCTGTGATCATCGTATCTTCCAAAGATAAAAAAAGCCGCGGAGGGCATTTCGAACATTGGATATCTGCGGATGTCGATGAAAAGGAATTTGTAAGGTTCGCTTATGTGGCCAGTTCCAGGCCTCGTCACTTATTGGTTTGGGCGGTTCCTAAGTTAAAAAACCGCGAACCATTCAAGGCAGCAGTAAAATTAGGATTTATTGAACTTTAATGCCTTTTAAGAACCGGAATGATGCAAAAAAATTATAAGTCGCTTTACAATTAAAGAATAATGCCTGATTTTTATTTTCCAACTGAAAAAACATACGATTTTCTAAAATCCCTGGCTCAGGGTTTTTGTCTTGAGGTAAGTGAAAGGGGAGAAATAGTCCTGATGATAAAAATGGAACCGTCTTTATTAATGGATATTATCAAAGGCTGCAAAATGTCACTTCGCATCAGTAACCCTAATATAACCTACCGCGGGTGCGTTTTAATTGTTTATGACAAAATCCAGGATCCGTTTTATTTCTCTGCCGGAAATTTTGGAGACGAAAGCCTTTCGCTAAAAGGTTTTGACGAGGTAATGATAATATTGGCTACCCAACATAATCAAATAAAAATTGCACTTTATAATGAATTGAATCATCCCATTTTTACCACTAATCTGCCCTTTTCCAATAATTCAGCAGCATTTGGTCAATGGTTAAATAAAGTATACAACACACCTGAATACAGGGATTTTGTGCAACAATCTTATCAGGTTCCACGGGTAACAGATAATGAAGAGCATGGATACACTATAGAAATAGAAAACACAGATCATACTAATGAAAAGAAACTGATCATACTTTCTCCTGAATATGGGGAAACATGGCGAGAAGATCAGACCTCAAAAAATGGATCATTTAATTTAGATGAATATATGTCTAATGGTAAACACGGTAGTTTGCAAGAACTTAGTATCACAAGTAACCTTAGCCGTTTTTTTCAACCGGGAATTGATTTCTTTTCATCTCCAAAGTATGCCAATGGATTGGAATTTACTGATTACGTTATTATTGATAACAATGCGGCGATCTTTATTGAGTCAAAATATGTTATCAGTGAAAAAAAAACAAAAAAACACCAGGCACTTCACAAAGCAGTTCTTCAACTCAATAAAGCAGAGGATATCATATTAGATAACAATTTAAATTTATTAGAGGATGGTATGCGACGGTCACTTGAAAACGTCTCTATGGTACTTAAAGTTTGCTTGATTAACGATCGGGTGGAATTGAATGACAACAATACCAAAGTAATTACGGACAATTTTGATAAGTCTGAACTGCCTATTTTTATCTCTCTGACCGCTTTTGTAAACCTGCTGGTCGGTCTTAGCCTAAAAAATGAGCCATATCTTCGAATTAATTTATTTTCTAATCTGATTGCTATGTTTAAAGAATATTTTAAATCTGATGACAAACTACTTTACAAAAATTCATTCAGTGTCGAGGGATTGACAGCAGCGGAATTAAATGTATTAGGTCAAAAACGAAGTTGATAAATCGTGTATTTGCCCTAAGTCAATCATGCACTGGTAACAATAATTCCTTCAAGGTCAATATAAAAATATTGCAGGCTCCTTGTCATATTGGGTTATGTGATCTGAATCAAATGGTGAACTACATTGAATTAAACAGCATACATGCCGCTGATAACTTTTCCCGGATTATGGTGCAAAACACGATGCTTATGCCGACGAATTACAGATCCAGGCCTTGAGAAAGCTTGAACGCCAATACAGGCTGATCAAAACGGAAAAAACCGGGCCTGCATCCTGGCATTGTATATTGCAAATAACTGAATATTAAAAAACATTACTTTATTCAAATGTCCGAAAAACGTATTCCCCAATATTTTGACCGATATGAGAGTTATGAAGAATATCAGACTAGGAAGAACCGGGATGTCGGTTCCGTCTATCTAAGGAGAAAATCAATTGAAATGTCGGAGCTGCTGGACACCGAACAGTTGTTTATTGTCGGTGAGCCGGGTTATGGAAAATCAACGCTGATGAATGCGTTACGGGATTTCTTCAATAAAAACGGGCAAAAATATCTTTGGTATGAGGGTATTAGCTATGAGCGTATAGATGACGTGACAGCGATAGAATATTTGTTATTTGACGCTTTGGACGAAAATGCCAACGTCATTCCCGTATTTAATGAACTGGTAAATCACTGCAACAAACAAGGCATAAAACTTATCATCAGTAATCGCAACCATTATATCAATAGTATCAGTCATTTGCTGGCAGCGCAGAACTTCCAGTTTATAGAATTACAGTCTTTTGACAGCGAACAAATATCTAAATACCTGGAAAACTGTTTGCACGATCATGGCTATGAGTACCAGCACATATACGAGCTTATTGAAAAGTCAAAAGCAAATAGCCAGCATTCAATCTTACGCGTACCGCGATACCTGGCGGGTTTGTGCAGTTACATTGTGCACGACAATCTCCGGCCCAAACAATTAATTGAACTCACGCGTTCTCAACTATTCGATAAGGTCTTTTATTATAAACTCGATAGCGAAGATCAGAAGAAAGGTGTCGCAGCTTCAAACTACAAGCTGGTCACCAAGCGTGTGATGGAAAGATTGGCTTTGCTGCTTGAGATGCAACATCTGAATGTTTTTACGAAAGAGGACTTCATTACCTTCCTGGACCAGGCCGACTCCAATATGAGCCTGATCCTATTAAATACCATTGATCTGGACGATCTCTTAAAACGGGTACTGAAATCAGAAGGCGAACTTTTACGTTTCGAGCACACGGAATTTCAGGAATTTTTAGCTGCCAAAGAAATCGTCCGTCTGGGCAATCGCTTCCAAACGGTTGATGACCTGATGATTGATCATGATCTGCATATTTTACCGCCGAATTGGGCGGACGTTCTAAGTTTCGTGATTGACTTGGATGCCGCCTTTGTTTCGCCGCTACTGTCATTCATCAAACACAACAAATACCAATTCATCGACCACAAACTCATCGAGATCGTTTTGAGCGCGGATCATACTGTACTTTATGAGCAAGTTCGCGCAGATGTTTTCTCGACCTGTTTCAATTATTACATCCAAGCCGGCCATTCCGCTTTTCGGGAATATGGCAATCTTGCCAATTTCTTTACAACACAAAATGAGTCCTTCCTAACACCAATTTACGGGACAGATGAAATTACGCCGCCGACAAAACATATAGCGGGAAACCAATTCCTAGTGATCGAAGCGCTGTCCAGTCAAGGGCGTTTACCGGCACAGGCGATACGTACGTGGACGGATTATCTGTCCGTGCTGGCACTGAAGGAAAGCTCCGATCTGGTAAGCACCGTCTTTTACACACTTAATGCCTTAAACGCAGCGCAAGAGGTGCTGGAGATGCTGGATGAATTTGAAAAGAAAGAAGATCACTATCTGAATTTTTACCTAAATGCAGTCTCCGAGTTAAACGCTAACGATCCAAAAGTAGTTGACCTGATCATCCGGTGCCTTGCCAAAAAGAGAAGGTTGAGCAATATCGAGCGGGCAATGAATCGATTGACTAGTGAAGAAGCTATGTTGACCGTCTTCAAAGCCATTATAGCCAATCCTGATCTGCTGAGGATCAATGATGGCAATAACCGGTCAGAATTTAATGCGCTATTTAAACATATCGAAGCAGTCGATTCTAAGAAGTTGGATGATCAGCTCAGAGAACTGATCTCAGTTACTTTCAAATCGAACCGATATGGCAGTCATTTGCCGGCTATTTTAATGCGGTGCATCGGTTATATGGCTAAAAAGGATGCTGCATTCCTGTCAACGTTAACTGCTTTCAAAGATTTCGTCTATGCGCTGGGCGAAATTGCTGGTGAAATTGTTCCACATATCGACCTGAAAACCTTTCAGGATTTAGAAAATGCCATCTTACGAGAGGCTCAATGGCGCTTTCCATCCTTATTACATAAAGCGCGGCATAGCTTCAAAGGGGATCCGTCAAATCCCATCATGATTTACTTGGACCAAACGTATCCTGTGAATACCGAAGCCGTTGCTGTCAGTCTAAAAATTCCGGATGAGCCATCAAAGCTCGATAAGCTTCGGCCGCATTTCTTATACGGGGAAAAGCAGTTTTTTATTGACCTTATTCCAAACTTTGTCAGGGACTTCGACGATATATCATCCAGTCTTAACGATCAGGAAATTCAATATATAACACAACTGATTGACGATGTGCTTAAGCATTACAAACCGGAAGCCTTCAGTATGGAAATTACGGATTTTTCAGCCACATCCACTTCCTTTACACACAATCATGATGTCTGGTTTCAAATAGAGCTTTATTTCAAAGCCGCATTTCTTATAAATCGCTTGGACATTATCCAAAAGTACCGCGATAAGTTTTTGAAGTCCTTACCGAGAATGGATGTTTATTCTACCGGCGCCGGCGAATTGTTGCGTGAAATGCTGGAAGCAATTATGCCATTGACGCAACAAGATATTGACACGCTTTACGAATTTTGCGTTAACCGCCAGGATGATCTGCTGCTGATGAGTGTCAGGTCATTTGCTGAGTCGATCCGTTTTCTAAAGCTGAGGGCATTCAAGCCCCTATTACTAGCATTTATAAGCAACCCCAAGGTTAAGTCTTTTGAACAGGAAGAAGCTTTACAGGTATTCGGCGAACTTTCCGATTCAATTGGCGATAAGAACGATTTAGAGACCTTATTCAATGACCATCTACAGCCAGGAAACAAATACACTATGGCCGCTATCGCCAATGCCTGGCTTATCCGGACATTCAGCGATATACCTGCGATCGACTGGCGATTCGGTGAGTTAAAAAGACGATTACAACCGTTCGATGCGGAAATCAGGTACAGTGGTGCAAGGAAGGTTTCTGCCTTCGAGAGTGAAATAGACCGACCGGAGTTTCCGAAATGCCTGTATGGACTAGACAATCCTTACATAAAAGGTAAAATGCATGAATTACTGATTTTCTCTTTTGATATCAGGAACAACTACCAGCAGTTTACCTATAGCAATTACCTTCAACGGATCGTTTATGAGTATTTCAAAGCAATAATAAGCTTGAAAGATCTGGACGCCCTCAAGATGAGGGTCGCCGGGTACAGCAATATCGATCGTACCTATTCCTTCACAACATCTTTGCACCAGCTACAGATGGAACTATATCTATTAAGTTATCGTACCCACCCGTTTATTGATGCCGTTAAACAATATAATCATTTATTGTCTACAACCTACCTGCCTATTGCCAGTAGCCTGGAACTGAAAGAGACCATAGTTTCCTTGTTAAAAAATGAGATCGTCAACCTCGTTGAGAACGAAGGCTTTTATCGGGTAGTCGAAAGAGCAAGCGGAAAAAAGATTCAAAATCAAAAAGTAGTGAATGAAGAGCTTATACAAAAAACGCTGAAAATTGCACTTGAAAAGCTGATGCTGGCCAAAGGATTCCGGAGTACGGATATTTACCGGGAGGTCCAAAGTTATGACGACCTTAAATACGATTATCTGGTAAAGTATGGTTTATACGGTCCAGTAATGGTCGAATTGAAGTTATTACATAATGATGAAATTCAGAACACGGGCGAGCGGAATGATTATCGTCCCAAATTAGAAAAGTACCTGAAAGCAAATAATAACCATGGTATATATGCTGTTTTCCAGACCACCGATAAGCCTGCCGATCAAACCGCATACCATACGATGGTTAAAGAATATTCAGGAATTGAAGGTTTAGAGTTCGTCTTTATAAAATGCTATTAAATACATCGAGAATTAACCTGGTCCAGGTTGATTTTTTTAAGTGATATATTTGTGGCATCTAAATCTTAACGCCATGCCGACCAGCCGAAAACGGAAGAAAAAGAAACCTATCAAAAAGAAAAAAGAACTTTCTATCGATCAGATCAGGAGAGTCATGGAAACTAAAAGTGTTGCTCCAGCTCCGATCAAACTGAAATATTTTGAAGCTTCCTTTGACGGGCCGTCCGGCCTAAGTGTCGAAGAAAAACTGGAGGCGCTGCGAAAGATCGGGAAAGAGGCGGCTGAAGCGTTTCCAGACAAATACCAAACCCTTAAAAACTGGTTTGAAAAATATGACCAGCCAAAGCTGCTAGGGTTTGCCTTCTATTATTTTATCACTGCCCCGGCTGGCTATGATGAAGAAGCGGTTACAGGCAGCCTTGAATTTCCGCCTTATTACCTGGAACTATTACAGGCATTTTCTCTAACCATGCCAAGATCATACAAACCAGAGCCATTTTCAGAAGAAGTACGCCGTTTTAAAGATGACCTGAAAACCGTTGGGGAACTGAACATGCTAAAGCATTTTAATTTACCAGAAACGATCAAAACTATGGAGGAACTTCCCGCTCATTTGCTGCGGACAGAAATGATGATGCAAACCACTGCCGTAAGAAACTGGTCATACGAGCATAAAATGCGGACAGTAACGCTTGATCTTGCAGTCCGTATCAGCAAAGATTTTATAGCGATTCATGGATTTGATCCGGCCATCTTTCTGCGCATCATTTATAAGATGACCGACATCATACAGGATAGGATCAATGAGCACCGCCTAAAAACAGTGGATTTCCTGCGACAAAAAGATTATAACCGCATGATGGATGCCTATGAGGCGGCGTTCCCGGTGGATGAAATGTCCCCGGAAAACCGTCTTAAACTATGGGGGATGTTCAGAAAGGATCTGAAGCAGCTTGGTGCGATGTTCCTGATGCATTCTGATTATTTTCTGGAACGGCTGTTTACTTTCAATTTCGATACGCTTGCAAGTTACGCGGATAATCAGATCACTGCCGAAAAACTCAAACAAATATTTGCGGAGATCACGCTTGATTTCGGTGATCTGGCGGACCAGGATGCCGAACATTTTATCTTGGGGAATCCTGTCCACGATAAACCTTTCATTTCGATAACTGATAATTCCGTTTTCAGTTCATTATGGGCGGTGATGACTCATTTAAGCCTGGGCCTGCTGGAGGGCTTTTGTTCAAAGGAGGATAAACTCCGGAAAAAATATAACGACGCCAGGGCGAGTTACCTGGAAGACGAGATTGCTGGTCTGTTCAAGACGGCGTTCCCAATGGCATCGATCCACTGCGGCAGTAAGTGGAAAGGCAAAGACGGCAGGGAATATGAAAATGACCTGCTGGTTATCATTGATAAATTTGCGTTGGTCGTGGAGGCCAAAGCCGGTCAGGTCAGCCCGCCCGCCAAACGTGGTGCCCCGGACCGCCTGTCTAAAACTTTTAAAGAACTGATCGAGGAACCCTCCGAGCAGGCGTTAAGGTTTATTGAGTTCCTACAAGAAAATCCGAGAGAGCTATCACTGAAAGTAAAGAAGGGGCCGAATAATCGTTTCAGTGCCGAACCGCTAAAATATTTTATACCGCTGGGTGTCACGCTATCGCATTTGGGCACGGCGGGGAGTAACCTGAAACAGCTCATCAAGGCTGGCGTGACAAGCAAACCGATAGAAGAACTGGCTACATCGGTAAGTCTGACGGATCTGCAAATCGTTTTCGATTTCCTGACCCTGGCCGCTGAAAAAGTACATTACCTGCAAAGGCGGCGCGAACTGGAGGCAAGTATAGAATATGTGGGGGATGAGCTGGACCTCCTGGCCTGGTATCTTGATAACGGTTTTAATTTCGGACCTGATGAAGAAAATATCGGTTTATTCAAGATGGCCCTGAAAGCAAAAGAACTCGACCATTATATCATCGGTAAAGCGAACGGCGAAAAAGTAGTCAAACCAGAATTGCAAAAAACGAAATGGTGGCGGGATATCCTCTGCCGCCTGGAAGAAAGACAGAAGCAAACCTGGCTGGAAACTTCTTATATACTGTTGAATGTTCCCTTGGACGGGCAGGAGGCGTTTGAGGGTTTGGTGGACGATATGAAGGATAAGTTGCGTAAAGGAAAAGCAGAATTTCCGCATAACTGGATCTTCCTGAAAACTTTCGAGGAGAAAAGAAAGTTCACGATTGCGGGTTATGGCTATCATGACCGCTTAAAGGAGGAAAGGGACGGCGTCATGGGAGATATCCTGTATGATGATAACATGAGGGATGTCAAGGGGAAACTGGTCATTGGCATGAACATCGACAAAACACATTACCCTTACAGCGTGCTGGGATGCTGGCTTTCCTCGGATCTGTTTGACACTAGGTATTTAAAAATGCTCAGTAAAAATGATGCTGATGAAGGGAAGGCCGATTAGGATTGCAGATAAATAAAAGCACTGCAAGGACTGTTTTAAGTCATTTGCAGTGCTTTTTGATAATCATACTTATCATATTTATGGCCCTTCTCTGCTTCGTGTAATGCAATGAGATCGTTCTTCAATTGCACTTTCAGCCAGATATCAACCGGGGTATGAAAAAATCGTGAAAATTTCATCGCCAGTTCTGTATTAAAAGCGCGTTGACCTTTGAGATATTTATTCAGATTGGATACATCGGTATCCAAATGATTGGCGAATTGGCTTTTATTCAATTGCAATATCTTTATAAACTCGTTCACGAAATACTCAATGGTATAAACTTCATTTGTTTTCGAATCATCTTCCTGAAGATAGGCTTCCAGCCGGTAAAGTACAGATAGCATCTGGTTCCTTATAATTTGTTCCTGGGAACGGTTGGCATGACGAAGCTTTGCATTTTTATCGATCAGGTCGATCTCGACATCGGTCAGCTGATGACCATCGCTTGGCGCGATGGTCATGCTGAAATCTGACCTTTTTTTACCTTTTACGGTATTCATAGTAATTGCTTTATTACTGATCATAGTATCAAGTTAAGTAGCGGGTGATCAGGTCTTCGCCATCGGCATCATAAATGGCCATGATATTCGAATCTCCCA
>Ga0157371_10006032_pt1 | contig 10088 bp, 7 predicted proteins | sample C45metaG_FD_113462 | JGI IMG/M metagenome (GOLD analysis project Ga0157371, IMG submission 113462) | Corn rhizosphere microbial communities from Kellogg Biological Station, Michigan, USA - C4-5 metaG | ecosystem: Host-associated > Plants > Roots > Rhizosphere > Soil | place: USA: Michigan...
ATGAAGCATAAAAAAAATGCCACCGCTTTTTGCGATGGCATTTTTCAATAAATATTTAAAACTAACTAAACTTCTGATTTCTTTTTATGTGATACACTGCTGCCTTTTACTTCGAAAACAATTTTTGAATTTTCCTTATCAAGAGAAGCTATCAGAACATCACCGTTTTTCACATGCATATTCAATATTTCTTCTGCTAACGGATCTTCCAGGTACTTCTGAATGGCCCTGTGCAGTGGACGTGCGCCAAACTGTGAATCATATCCTTTCTCTGAAATAAACTTCTTCGCTTCTTCTGTCAACTCTAGCTTTAATCCCAGGTTATCCAATCTCTTCGTTACTCCTTTCATCAAAATATCGATGATAGAGAAAATATTTTCTTCTGTCAATTGGTTGAAGATCACTACATCATCAATCCTGTTTAAGAATTCCGGACTGAAAGTACGTTTCAACGCTTTTTCAATTACCGCTTTACTATTTTCTTCTGCATTCTGAATTCTTGATTGAGTAGTAAATCCAACACCTGCTCCAAAATCTTTCAACTGACGGGCACCAATATTGGAAGTCATAATGATCATCGTATTCTTGAAATCCACTTTTCTTCCCAGGCCATCAGTAAGAACTCCGTCATCCAAAACCTGCAACAGAATGTTGTAAATATCCGGGTGCGCCTTTTCAATTTCATCCAAAAGAATTACTGAATATGGTTTGCGTCTAACCTTCTCCGTTAGCTGACCACCTTCTTCATATCCGACATAGCCCGGAGGCGCTCCTATCAATCTTGAAACAGTGAATTTTTCCATGTACTCACTCATATCTATTCTGATCAGTGCATCTTCACTGTCAAACATATATCTTGCTAATGCCCTTGCCAGCTCTGTCTTACCAACACCTGTCGGCCCAAGGAAAATAAATGTGCCTATCGGCTTTTTCGGATCTTTCAAACCAACCCTGTTTCTTTGAATGGCTTTCACCACTTTGCTGATAGCTTCATCCTGGCCAACAACAGCGCCTTTAAGATCTTCACCCATTTTGCGCAATTTGTCAGTTTCTTCCTGAACCATTCTTTTCACAGGAATACCGGTCATCATGCTCACTACTTCAGCAATGGCTTCTTCATTTATCGGGTATCTTTTGTTCCTGCTTTCTTCTTCCCAATCTGCTTTTGCTTTTTCAAGTTCTTCCTGCAAATGTTTTTCTGTATCACGCAGTGAAGCTGCTTCTTCAAAACGCTGGCTCTTCACAACCTTATTTTTTTCATGCTTTATTTCATCAATCTTTTTTTCAAGATCTATCACTTCCTGCGGAACATTGATGTTTTTCAAATGCACCCGTGCGCCTACCTCATCCAACACATCAATCGCTTTATCCGGAAGAAGGCGATCGGTCATGTACCTATCGCTCAGTTTCACACAAGCATCTATCGCCTCGTCGTCATAAATCACATTGTGATAATCTTCGTACTTGCTTTTAATATTGTTCAAGATTTCGATGGTTTCACCAACGGTTGGCTGATCAACCATCACTTTTTGGAAACGACGATCTAATGCGCCATCTTTTTCAATATACATCCTGTATTCGTCCAAAGTAGAAGCACCAATGCATTGAAGTTCTCCTCTCGCAAGCGCCGGCTTGAAAATGTTAGAAGCGTCCAGCGAACCACTTGCGCCACCTGCGCCTACGATCGTGTGAATTTCATCAATAAACAAAATCACATCACGGTTTTTTTCCAACTCGTTCATGATCGCTTTCATCCTCTCTTCAAACTGTCCACGATATTTTGTGCCTGCCACCAAAGCAGCAAGATCAAGTGAAACCACTCTCTTGTCGAACAAAACCCGGCTCACTTTTCTTTGAATGATGCGAAGCGCCAAACCTTCAACAATAGCGGTTTTACCAACTCCTGGCTCACCGATAAGAATTGGATTATTCTTTTTACGACGGCTTAGAATTTGGGATACACGTTCAATTTCTGTCTCACGTCCCACGATCGGATCTAAACTTCCCATTTCTGCAAGACGTGTAATATCACGTCCAAAATTATCTAATACCGGAGTTTTTGTTTTTGCCTGTGCTGCTGAACTTTTTGAAGAACGTTGCTGCTGTGAATAGGATTTCCTTTCCTCTTCAAACTCTTCATTTTCTTCGTCCTGGAAATCAGCTTTTGGATCAGTCTTTACATAACCCAACTCACTTTTAAACATATCATAATCCACGTCAAACTGGTTTAGTATCTGTGTAGCAATGTTCTCTTTGTTTTTCAGAATAGAAAGCATCAGGTGTTCACTTTCGACTAACGGACTCTTGTTGGTTTTAGCTTCGAGAACTGTAATCCTGATTACTTTTTCAGCTTGTTTTGTGAGCGGCAGTGAATTTATGTTAGCAATATTTTTACCTGTTTTGTCTTTTACGGCGAGTTCAATTTCTTTACGTAATTCATAAAGATCTACGTTGAGCGATTTCAGGATTTTCATCGCAGTGTTTTCGCCATCCCTTATCAGGCCCAGAACCAAATGTTCCGTCCCGATAAAGTCATTTCCCAGCCGCAAAGCTTCTTCCCGGCTGTAAGAAATAATTTCTTTTACTTGTGTCGAAAAATTGTTGTCCATTTATTAACAATTTAATTTTAATCTTTTTGAGGCTTGTTAGCCTGTACAATAATAATAAATAAATTCTATTAAATAACGTTTAAAAAATCCGCAAGATGTTAAAAAGTCGCGTCAAGGAAAGATCAAAGTTCTAAAAAAGTGATTTGAAGATAAACCAAATTATTTCGGTTTGTTCATAAAGCCGGAATGATTTCGTTCGAAAGAATCTTAGTTCAAATCATTATTCAAAAATTCTGCTGCACCTCGTTTCGCTTTTTAATTTAATATCTTTGAATAAATCTTTTGCAGTCTTCTTTTAAACTGTAACTATGAAAGTCAAAATTGATACCAAAGAAAAAATGCACGTCATTACGATCGAAGAGTCGAAATTATCTGCTAATATGACAGAAGAAATTAAAGAAACATTTTTGAAATATTTGAAAGAACCCATTTCTAATGTTGTGGTAAATTTTGGGAGAGTGGAAGAAACAGAGTTGGAGCCCGCAAAAGCGTTCGCCATTATTCAGCAAAGGTTTTACGAACAGAATCATTCTATGGTATTTTGCAACCTTCAACCAAACGTTTCTGATTTTTTTGATGAACACGATTTACTGGAAATTCTGAACCTTACACCGACAGAAAGTGAAGCATGGGATATTGTGCAGATGGAAGAAATTGAAAGAGAATACCTTTGATGTTCCTTCCGAAAATTGTTGAAAAAAGGATACGTATGAAATAAGAAATTCGTGTAATAATTACCCCATTGAAAATTAAAACCCAGTGATTGCTGTAACGATTTTAGGAAATAATTCAGCCGTACCTTCTCATAACAGGCATCCAACCGCGCAGGTGTTGCAAAGCGCGGAACACGTGATGCTTATTGATTGCGGCGAAGGAACACAAATGCAAATGGGTTTTTACAAAATAAAAAAAAGCCGCATCAATCATATTTTTATCTCGCATTTGCACGGTGATCATTATTTCGGCCTGATCGGATTGCTCAATAGTCTTGCTTTAAATAATCGCCTGAACGATCTTCATGTTTATGCTCCTGAAAAATTAAAATCCATCATTGAAATACAGATGGATGTAGCGGGAGCAGGTTTTCCTTTTCAATTATATTTTCACAAGCTGGAAAAAGAAGAAGTATTGTTTGAAGACAAAAAGATTTCTGTTGAGTGCTTCAAAGTCAATCACCGCATTGAATGCTGGGGTTTTTTGTTCAGGGAAAAGAAAAACATTCGCAAAATAATCGCGCGACAGGTAAAAAAATATAAAGTTCCAAAATCCTTTTATGAAAATTTACATCAAGGCGAAGATTTTATAAATGATAAAAATGAGGTTATAAAAAACGAAGTGCTTACCACTGCGGTTGAACCTCCGAAATCTTACGCTTACTGCGCCGACACTGCTTTCTACGATCCTATCGCTGATAAAATAAAAGACGTTGATTTGGTTTACCACGAAAGTACTTACCTGCACGAGCTTGAAAAAAAAGCTGTCGACCGATTTCATTCCACTTCCAAACAGGCAGCCACAATTGCAAAAAAGGCGGAGCAAAAAAATTGCTGTTAGGCCATTTTTCGTCTATGTATGAAACGTTAGAACAATTTAAAGAAGAAGCTTGTGAGATTTTTGAAAACACGGAAATTGCAGAAGAAGGAGTATGCTATTTAGCGTGAGATAGTGAAAAGTGAATGGTGAATAGTGAATAGTAAAGCAAGTTAAATTCGTAATTTTTATTTCGTAATTCTTAATCCTGATTCAGTATTGTCCATTTATAAAAATCAGGAAAATATTTTCTCCAGGCTGCTTCATTATGATGCTGGTTTTCATCAACAATTTCTTTTACCGGCGATTTACTTCGTTCTTTGATTTCTTTTTCAATCCGTTTCATATCAGGAATCATTGAATCTCCTTCTTTTCCGCCGGCGTAAAAAAACAATTTTGAATTTACTTTTTTTGCATCCGCGATCATCGTACTGTCAATGCCCGAAGCCGTCCAAAAAGCGGGAGAAAAAATTCCTGCACCGCCGAAAACCTGTGGATATTTTAAAACGGCGTACAACGAAATCAGCCCTCCCATTGAGCTTCCGGCGATATAAGTGTTGTCTTTATTTTTTAGAGTACGATAATGGGCATCTATAAATGGCTTTAAATTTTTTACTAAGAAATCAACATATTTATCGCCTTCACCTTTGCCAAAATTTTCAAATTCCCACGGATTGTATTCGCTCATTCTTTTTGAAAGGCCATTAGCAATTCCTACCACGATCACTTCTTTTTTTCCATTTTTAAAAATGGAATCGAGGTATTCATCAACGCCCCATTCGCCGGAGTAAGAAGTAGCATCATCAAATAGATTTTGTCCGTCTTGCATATATAAAACCGGGTAATCTTTTTTTGACGTTTTATAATCCGGCGCCAAATAAATCCAAATTCTTCTTGTTCTTTTTAATTCCGGAATGTAGTAAGCCGTATCGATGATTTTTACATTGGCAGAAGCAGTATGTTTCCTTTCAACGGCTATGTTATTTTGTTTAAAATCGTCATTCCAGCCGCCGATATTTATGCGAATGGTTGTGTCAGAATTTAAAGTCAATGTGCGATTGCTTATTCCTTTCCCTGTAGAATCTGTTTCTCCTTTTTGCCAGCTTCCTCGGGTGAATTTATATTCATAATTTCCGGCAGGTAACGAAACAGTTATTTTTGAAATGCCACTCGGAGAAGATTGCAAGAGGTAAGAATTGTCTGCAGGATTCCATAAATTGAAATTTCCAACAAGATAAATATGATCCATAGAATGCAGCAACGACGGTTGTTTTACCAAAAAAGCGACTTTGAGTTGTGCAAATAAACTTCCTGAAATAAAAAGCAGTGAACCAACAAAAAACGCAGATTTTAATTTTATCATCAAACGCAACTTAAGAAATAGAAGCTAAAAAATCTTTCACTTTTTGTTGATTCGTTGGAGACAGAGGAACCAGCGGCAAACGCAAAACATTTTCTATCAAATTTAATTCTGACATAAATCCTTTTACGCCGGCAGGATTATTTTCAATGAACAAAAGATCATAACCGATCAATAACTTGTAATGCAATTGTTGCGCTTTTTGAAAATCATTTTTTAAACAAGCACGTATCATTTCACTGAAATCTTTCGGAAAAGCATTGGCTACAACGCTTATCACGCCTTTTGCGCCACAGGCAATTAACGGAAGAGAAATATGATCATCGCCGCTGACAAATAAAAAATCTTCAGGCAGGTTTTTAAGAATATGCATGCATTGAATCATGTTGCCACTTGCTTCTTTTATTCCCGCGATATTTTCACATTCTGTTGCCAGCCGCAAAGTCGTTTCAGCCGTAATGTTGCTTCCTGTTCTGCCGGGAACGTTATACAAGACCACCGGCAAAGGCGAAGCTGCTGCAATCGCCTTGTAATGTTGAAAAATTCCTTCCTGCGAAGGCTTGTTGTAATTGGGACTGGAACTTAAAATAGCAGTAACTTTTTCCAGGTGAAAATCTGAAAAATGATTGATCACTTCTTGTGTATTATTTCCGCCGATACCAACGACAATGGGCACACGACTATTTACTTTTTCTATCGTGAATTTTACAATTTCTGTCTGTTCGTTTTTTGAGAGTGTAGGCGTTTCGCCGGTAGTACCAAGTGTTACCAGGTATTCCACGCCGTTATCAATTACAAAGTCGATGACTTTAGCCAGTGCATCGAAATCTACCTGGTAGTTTTTTTTAAAAGGAGTTATTAAAGCAACCCCGGTTCCGGAAAGTTTATTGATTAAAGACATTATTTAAAAATGAAAGATGGAATAAATTATCTTTTGCAAGATAGTGGAATCAGGAAAACGATGTAGTGGCCTGCTTTCGATACGAGGATGACAGAATCATTTGTATTTTTTAGTAAAAATAGGAAAAGAAAGAATAAGTATTTAAGAATTAATTATTCGTCCCAGAAACCCATTTTATTAAACTTATCAATACGTTGTTTTATTCGCTTCTCCGGATCGATGTTTTTAAGATCCTGGATTATCGGCTTGATGTAAGATTTTAAATTGGCTGCCGCTTCATCATAATCCCAATGAGCGCCACCTAATGGCTCCGCAATAATTCCATCAACCAAACCAAATTTCAACATATCATCTGAAGTTAATTTTAATTGCTCTGCAGCAATTTCTTTTTGGGCCCAGCTGCGCCAAAGTATAGAACTGCAGTTTTCAGGAGAGATCACAGTGTACCATGAATTTTCGAGCATCAAAACTTTATCTCCTACGCCAATTCCGAGTGCCCCGCCACTTGCACCTTCACCAATGATCACGCAAACTACCGGCACTTTCAGGCGAATCATTTCATAAATGTTTCTCGCAATTGCTTCGCCCTGGCCACGTTCTTCAGCCTCAAGCCCGGGATAAGCGCCGGGCGTATCGATCAGCGTAATAACCGGTTTATTAAATTTTTCAGCAAGTTTCATCAGGCGTAAAGCCTTTCGATAACCTTCAGGATTGGCCATCCCAAAATTACGCATCTGGCGCATTTTGGTGTTGGTGCCTTTTTGCTGACCGATAACCATAACGGTTTCTCCGTCAAATTGCGCAAAACCGCCAATCATTGCTTTATCATCTTTCACATTCCTGTCGCCATGCAACTCGAGGAAGTTGGTAAACATTTTTAAAATATATTCCAGGGTATATGGCCTGTCGGGATGCCGGCTTAACTGCACTTTTTGCCATGGCGTAAGATGTTCGGTAATGTCTCTCCTCTTTTCAAGAATCTGTTGTTCGAGTTTATGGATGATCGAATTATAATCTTCTTTCCCTGATTTTGAAGCGAGCTTCTCGTTCTCTTCAATTTGTTCGTAAAGCTCTTTTATAGGTTGCTCAAAATCGAGAAATTGTCTTGCAGGTGATGCCATTGTTGATAAAAAAGTTTTTAAAATGATGAACCTTAAATCCTGTTTACTTTTTTTTCGGGCGATAAAGTTAAGGCGTCAAAATTAAATAGGCGGCAAAAGCTTGGTTTTTAATATTCCGGCGCCGAAGCTGGCTTTATTATTGTAAAAATTTATGATACCAATCAAGAATAAAATTTATGAAGATTAATCAAAACCAGGTTGCTGAATTAGAAAGAAAGAATAGCAAAATCAAAAAGAAATCTTCTTTTATATGGCTGGGCACTTATGTCACTATTTCTCTTATAGCTCTTGCAGCCTATATTTTATTGCGACTTCATCTTTTTGATATTCTTGGAAAATTTCATCTTATCCTGCAAAAATTTTCGCTGGCCGTTTTTTTTGCTGTGGTTGTTCTGGCAATAGGAAAATTAATTGAAGTACTGATTCATAAAAAATCAAGCGGACGATACACACGTTACAATCTCATTCATCTTACGCGGTTGGTCGCAATTATTTTAGTGGCGATAATTGTGGTCTCCTTTCTTTTCACCAATTGGTATGCAGCCGCGGTTTCATTGGGATTGATCTCACTTATTTTAGGTTTTGCTTTGCAAACACCGATCAGTTCTTTTATCGGCTGGATCTACATTATCATCAGGAATCCATACAGCATTGGCGACCGGATACAGATCAATGAGTTTAAAGGCGACGTAATTGAAATAAGTTATTTCGATACTACTCTGTGGGAATTTGGCGGCGATTATCTTACCAATGATTTGCCAAGCGGCCGTTTAATACGTTTCCCGAACAGCCTCATTTTGCAGGCTGCTGTTTACAATTATTCATGGGAAGATTTTGAATATATCTGGAACCAGATTCCTTTTTATGTAGCCTATACCAGCGATCTTGATTTCGTCACGAAAACGATCAGGCAAATAACCACAACGGAATTAGGCCCACAGATGATTGACCGGATAAAACAATTAAAAGAAATGGTGAAGGATTCGCCCGTGGATGAACTGGAGATAAAGGAATACCCGTACGTGACTTACACCGTCAACAACAATACCTGGGTAGAAGTTACTGTTACTTACCTAGTTCCTCCCCGAAAAGCTTCACGTTTTCGCACAACGATAATTAAAAAGATATTAGACGAATTGAATAAAGCACCGGAAAAAGTATTATTTCCTAAAGGCGATTCGAGGTAATTGGGATGCAGGTTTGAAGAGATTGTGTAAAATAGAAGTTCCGCTTTTTTGTCCGTTTACTGGTTGCGAAATTTCAACAGGAAAAATTTCAATTTGATTGAACAAAAAAATCTTAACAAATGTTTGTTTTTTACAAAAACATGACTACTTTTGAGTCCTGATTTGCTCCCAAAGCTAACAGACACCATTCCAAATATCTTTTTTGTTATCCCATATCCATGAAGATAAGCATTTAGTTTATCGGGCCTGCTATTTTCCAATACCAAAGCTTAGTTCAACTTCAACTTACACTTAAACTCATCAGATATGAGACTTCTCTTACGCTCCCTGCTTTTCACTTTCTTCGCTATTACATTCACCAGTGCGAATGTATTTTCTCAAAGTGCAACTATTACAACCGATCAACCGGATTACGCCCCGGGCAGTACTGCAATTATTACCGGCTCCGGCTGGCAACCTGGCGAAACGGTAACGCTCCAGGTGTTGCACGATCCCACTGGTGGCGATGATGCCACAAGTCCGGCACATCAGCCATGGACGGTTGTTGCAGATGGATCAGGAAATGTAAGTTCTTCGTGGGTTGTACCCGCTGCAGAGGATGAGTTGGGAGCGACGTTGAAATTGACGGCTGATGGGCAAAGTAGTGGCATGCATGCGGAGACAATATTTACCGATGGAACTCCTGAAATTACCGGGGTAAGTCCATCACCTTTTTCTCCAAATTCATCATCAAGTGTTAATGTTAAGGATAATACTGCCATTACTTATAAAAATGTTGGACCTGGAAATTTGAACAACCTACTGTATAGGATAAGACAGGGATCTACTAGTGGAAGTATTGTATATGAATCATCGCTCTTTAGTTTAAATAGCAATCAAACAACCACATTTACTTGGGATGGTACAAACAACCAGATAATTGGCGATCCATTTGTTAGTGACGGAGCATATGTAGTTATAGCGGCAAGAAAGAATGGTGCAAATATTAACGAGGATCATACTCTCACCCAAACTGTTATTGTTGATAACACCAATCCTACCATCAATAATCTTCCGATGAGCATCAATAAAAATAATGATCCAGGTATTTGTGGTGCGGAGGTGACATGGAGTGCTCCAACAGTTTCAGATGCAAACTCAGGAGCATCAATTTCTCAAACAGTCGGGCCTGTTAGTGGATCGACATTCCCTGTAGGAACAAGTACAATTACATACACTGCAACAGATGCAGCTGGCAATATTTCAACTGGATCATTTACCATAACCGTAACAGATAATGAACCTCCTGTTATTACAGCTCCCGCAGATCAAAGTGTAAACAATGATCCAGGTGCTTGCGGTGCTTCAGTGACAGTTGGCGATCCATCGGCTACTGATAAT
>Ga0157371_10006034_pt1 | contig 10086 bp, 9 predicted proteins | sample C45metaG_FD_113462 | JGI IMG/M metagenome (GOLD analysis project Ga0157371, IMG submission 113462) | Corn rhizosphere microbial communities from Kellogg Biological Station, Michigan, USA - C4-5 metaG | ecosystem: Host-associated > Plants > Roots > Rhizosphere > Soil | place: USA: Michigan...
CGCCAGGAACGAGTTGCCGTCATCAAATAAAAGATGGCACATCCAGGAAAGCGCTGCATCCTGTTGAGATATTATACGAAGCGCTGGTAGAAAAATAACGAGGTTACTTTTCTTTTCACCTGCGACGTTTTAATTGTAACAGGGCTGCAATTCTTTTATACAAATTTATTTGATCAGGGTTTTTATTGTAGACATGTATTATACAGATATGTGTGAATAAAATGGCTCACACTTTTGAAACTACTTTTTTATCGCTTTCTTGAAAGAAGTAACATATATATGTTGTGTATAAATTCCACTTTCGTGATATAATGCTTTACTGGTAAGGGCTACAGGAGTGTTCAAAGTTTTTTTGTGGAAATGTATATTCCCGGGAATAGAAATATCGTTTCTATCTTGAACTCAAATCTAACCTATGCAGCTAAATACCTTGTACCAATATTTTTTTCACTCAAATGCTGAAGCCTGCAGGATTGATTATTTTTTGACAAATGATAGTTTGAGTGAGGAACCATGCAATGAAGGAAATGTATGGCTGGTTATATCAATAGAGGGCGATCAGAATCAAAAATTCATTGTTTCAAAACCAGCTTCCATTCTTATACAGCCAAGGGAGATCGTTGAAGTGATTATACAGAGAGAGACTATAAATTATTTGCAACATTCTGACACTTCGATAGTGTGCCAGTAGAAGTATTAATGTAATAGTTTTCAAGACTAAGGTTTTTTAGAGCCTCATATATACCTGGAAGTTGGACGAATCTCCGTTTAATTATAAAAATAGGAATGTGGACATAGTATTAATTCTACAAATTACCTCAATTCCACACTTGCTCCACTAAGTATTATTGTCGATAACTCACTGTATATCAGTCTATATCAGTCTATTTACAGAGCTTGGTATCTAAATTGTTTATAAAAGGAAAAGGATTGGAGTGAATACTGATGAAAAACAAATGGCCAATAATGAGATAGAAGAACGTATCTCACAACTTGAAGAAGAGTATACGCAGGCTCTTAAGGAAAATGCGGATATTCATGCCTTGAGTAGTATATGGCAGAGGATAAAAGTTTTAAAAGCAGAACTTAAACTAAGGTGATATTTAATAGTATAATCTTATAAGAAAGGCGCAATAATTATTACAGTATTTCGTATAGAAATAATACATTTTACATTGAAATTGTTACGGGCAAAATGAGCGCTCAAGAATTAAATCACGTTGTATTAGCTGATGATGACCGGGACCACGGTCTATTGTTTCACTATGTACTTAAAAAGGTGGATGCTTCCCGATCACTAACCATTGTGAAAGATGGGGAAGAACTTATAAATTTTCTTTCTGATCATACCCCTGATCTATTATTCCTGGATTTGAATATGCCTGGTAAAAATGGTTTTGAATGCCTATCTGAAATTAGGAAGCAGGATAAATTAAAACATTTAACCATTGTAGTCTATAGTAGTTCTACACATATGACAGATATTCAGAAAAGTTACCTGCACCAGGCAGATCTCTACATGGTAAAGCCTTTTAATTCTTTTCACTTGCAAAACGCACTTGAATCCATTTTAACAATGGAATGGAAACAGCAACAATCTGATTGCAAATATTATTTCATGAACAACCGGTTTGTTCCATTTACCTCTCAATCGGGTACCTATTAATATTTATAATGTGATTATTTAATTAGGGAAGTGATCAACAAACTTCCAATAATGAGGATATGTCAATTTCCTGGAGGTAGATCTCTAAGTGTGATGTGTCTTCGAATGCTCGTACAGTAATAATTTCCCCAGAATCATCTTTACTAAATAGTTCAATATAAGTTTTACCAAGTTGGAACAGGTATAAGTGTAAATTATATTTATTAGACTGGGCCAGGAAGGTCCCTTGTGACATTGCCATATCTATCTGTGATTCTGTGTCGAGTTTATTGAAATTTGCTGCATTCATGATATTAAAAAGCTCATGTGTAAAAAATAAAGAAAGGTAAACAGCCTATTCTCGATACCCGGACTCCTCAAAATCAGCAAGCTGTTTACCTTTTCAACCAAATAAATAAATGTGATACCTAAGTTTTTCTAATAACATGCCATAAATTTTAAACTTTAATTAAATGGGTTGACACTATGAAGTGTGGAATATTCTATTCACCTTTTAAAATTATAGGGTAATAAGGATGAAGATTTCTTAAGAATGATACTGATCAGTAAAAATGGTGACTATGGTTAGTGGATTAAATCAATACTTCTTCTATTTTGCATTATATAATTTCCGAATTGGAAGCTATTCCACAATTTTGGCTACTAAGTACTAAAGATCTTTTAGAAAGAATTCAATCAACGGAGGAAGGTTTATCAGAAGCTGAAGCTCAAAAAAGACTTAAAGCTCAAAATAGCAGCCAAAAGTTAGTAGAGCCATGGCGTGCAGACCTTAAACTTCTTGCATCTCAATTCAAAAGTCCTCTTATTTTATTACTGGTATTTGCTGTTATGCTATCAATCTTTTTAAAAGAGTATTCTGATAGTATTATAATTCTTACCGTACTGGTTACTACAGGTATTTTGGGCTTTATTCAGGAACGAAATGCTGGCAAGGCAGTGCAAAAGCTGGTAGATCTTGTACATAGCATGGCAATGGTTTCCAGAGATCATAAAGAATACGAAATTCCAGTTGATGAGGTAGTGCCAGGTGACATAGTTCTTTTAAATGCCGGAGATATTATTCCGGCAGATGCGCTTATATTGAAAGCGAATGATCTGCACGTTAATGAATCAACATTGACGGGGGAGTCTTTTCCAGCCGAGAAGTTTGCAGGTTCCAGTGATGCGAAAGTTCTTTCAAAAGTTACCAATTCCGTTTTTAAAGGAACAAGTGTCATTAATGGTACAGCCACCATAGTATGTGTAAACACAGCGTCTGAAGCAGAACTAGGCAAAATTGCCAGTTCACTTGATAAGGCTTCACCTTTGACTGCTTTTGAGAAAGGTGTTATCCAATTTGGCAACTTATTAATGAGGTTAACCATATTATTTACAGGTATTATCCTTATTCTGAATATTGTCTTTCACCGATCCTTTATTGAATCAATATTATTTGCCCTGGCACTAACAGTGGGGCTGACACCAGAATTATTACCTGCTATTATGACGATTACCCTTGCAGCCGGAGCCAAAAGAATGGCCTCAAGAAAAGTGATTGTGAAAAAGTTAAGCGCTATTCAAAACCTGGGAGCAATAGATATTTTATGTTCTGATAAAACAGGTACCATAACGGAAGGGATTGTAAAACTTAATTGCAGTTGTGATATCGGCGGTAAAGAAAATGAGAAGCTTTTACTATATGCATTCCTGAATGCAACCTTCGAAACTGGCTTTGCTAATCCAATTGATTCCTCTATCAGGCAGCTGACCAATATGGATATTAGTGGGTTTGTTAAATGCGATGAAGTGCCTTATGATTTTATACGCAAACGCTTGAGTATTGTTGTTGCTTCAGCTAATCAACATACGATGATCACAAAGGGTTCGGTAAATAATATCCTGCAGGTTTGTACAAGTGTTGCCAGTGGGACAGATATGGTGTTGCCTATAGAGAATGAACGCCAAAAAATATTGCAACAGTACGACCAATTCAGTAATGAAGGTTTTCGGGTAATAGCTGTGAGCTATAAAGATGTAACCGGGGATCCTGTTATAAATAAGGATGATGAACGGGATATGATCTTTTTTGGGTTTCTCGTTTTTTCCGACCCAATTAAAACCGGGATAATCAGCTCCATTCAAAATTTAAGGGCAAAGGGGATTGCTTTAAAAATTATAACTGGCGACAACGGCCTTGTTGCTGGTTACCTGGCAAAGCAGATCCATTTAAAACACAGTGAAATTTTAAAAGGGTCAGACCTGAATAATATGACTACAGAAGCCTTGCAAAGAAAATGCAGGGATGTGGATGTATTTGCTGAGATATTGCCTTCGCAAAAAGAAAGGATCGTTAAGGCTTTTCAAAGTTCAGGGTCTTGTGTTGGATACCTGGGCGATGGAATTAATGATGCCAATGCATTAAAAGCTGCAGATGTAGGCATTTCTATTCAGAATGCCGTAGATGTAGCAAAAGAAGCTGCTGACCTGGTTTTGCTTGACCAGGATATTAATGTGATCAATGAAGGTATAGAGGAGGGCAGAAAGACCTTTGCAAACACATTAAAATACATTTTTGTTACTACCAGTGCCAATTTTGGAAATATGTTCAGCATGGCAATTGCTTCCCTGTTACTACCTTTTTTACCTTTATTGCCTGTACAAATACTTCTCAATAATTTTCTTTCCGACCTTCCTGCCATAACAATCGCGTCAGATAAAGTGGATGATGAGTTGGTTCATGAGCCAAAAAAATGGAACATCTCCAATATCCGGAGATTTATGGTTGTTTTTGGCTTGCAGAGTTCTGTTTTTGATTTTGCAACTTTTGGGCTACTGTATTATTATTTTCATGCTACAGTAAAAGAATTTAGAACTGCATGGTTCATTGAAAGCCTGTTAACCGAGATACTTATTTTGCTTGTTATTCGTACCAGGCGTCCATTTTTAAAAAGCAAGCCTTCAACATACCTTTTATGGGCATCATTATTTACATTTATTGCTGCTGTTATTTTACCATATCTTCCTTTTGCTCCCATTTTTGAACTTACTCCACTTCCCATAATAGTATTGATGGCTATTATACTTGTAGTGATTTTATATATAGTTGTTGCTGAGTTTTCTAAAAAGTATCTTATTCGAAACTTTTAGCCTAACCTCATAAGTATATGCCTGGCTGAAGTCAAAATTATTTTAAACTGGTTTTATAGCAGAGGTTATAATTTGTAAACCCTCATACACACTGACAGGCATCACCGTTGTTTTTGACAATGGTCATTGTAACGATCTTAATTTATTGGAAACTTCACATTGTACTTTTCTTGAACTAAAAAATAATTATATGAAAAAAAGTCTTTTTGCTCCCATTGGTCTTGCATTGGTTTTAACTGGCTTTTTCCATACAACGTTTGCCCAGGAGGATTCCATGAAGATGATGGAGCCTATCGTTATTTATGCAAAATCTAATGTCAATAAAGCTGTAACTGATGCTTTTGAGAAAAAGTTTAAGGACGCTATGGATCCTCAATGGTACCGTATGAATAAAAATTACCTGGTAACATTTATAACAGGGGATATGAAAAACAATGCCCTTTTCAAAAAGAATGGAAGAATGGTTTATCACATTCGATTTGGAAAGGAAAATAATCTTCCCGAAGAGATAAAAACCCAGGTAATGTCAGCATACCCGGATTACAATATTACAAGAGCTGTGAATGTAAAGATGGATAACAGAGATCTGTGGGTGGTGAACCTGGAGGGATTGAAGAAATGGATAATTGTGCGGGTAGAAGAAGGGCAATTGGATGAAGTGGAAAATTATAATAAGGCTGGTTAACAGTTTATTTAATTAAAACTTTTGAATACGCTTACTATTCAAAAGTTTTTTTCTTTTATAGGATTTTCAATTTTAGATCCCTATAAATCAGGTATCCTGTTTTTTAATATACAATTCCTGAACAAGCACTATAATGAGGATCATTAACGGAGTGGCAACTACCAGGCCCCATCCACCGGAGAGTGGTGCTATCAACAATTGCGCAATGATGATTAGGGCTGGGGGAATGTTGATCAATTTTTGCTGAACCATTGGTGTAATGAAATTGCTTTCAGCTATTTGAACACATATATATAAGCCAGCCACCCATGCAGCCGTAGATGGCCCCTGTAATAAGGCTACCAGTACAGCAGGTATAAGAGCTATCAGGGGGCCAAAATTAGGAATGAAATTAAGTATGCCTGCAATAAGCGCAAGGACCAGCCACATAGGTACGCCAATGATTAGTAAACCAGTGGCTGTGAGCACAAAGACAACAAGCATTGCAAATAATTTTCCCTTTAACCATTTCTCCAGGTTGCCTGCCATTTTTTCCAGTATATTTTCTGCTGTTTGTTTTCCTGCTGCAGGCACAAGTTTTACCAATCCTTTCTTATAAACACCTGGTGAAACGGTAAAGAAGAGCCCAATGAACAAGATCACATATATATCACCTAAAACCCCGAAACTTGTTTTAAAGAATGTTTGAGCAACTGAGGTTAGCTTTTTATGTGTTTTTTCGGATGTTAATTTTTGTACTACCTGTTTTCCAATTTCGGTTTTATTCAATTGTTGTTTGGCGTTCTCTATTGTTGTAGGAAATGATTCATTGAATTGAGTGATTTGTGTAGTCAATTTTGATCCCATTAACCAAAATATCAGTATCAGAAATATGATAGATATTGTAACAGAAATGATCAATGAAGTGCTCTTTTTCCATTTTGTCTTTCGATTAATGAATCCAGAGAGGCCTCTGAAGAAAACGGCGATAAGGGTACCAGCAAGGATTAAAAGCAGTACACTAAAAGTTGCTTTTAATAATAACAGTAGTATGATGATAAACGCAAGTATACCTCCAGTTATCCATGCCTTTTTCGTAAAATCCTCTATACTATTTGTATTGTTATCTTTTTCCATTAAATATTAAACATTGTTATGGTTAACCCGAAGAATGGTTAGATAGGGCTATGTAAATTATTAGGATCTTTAAATTCCTAAAGATCTTACCGGTGTAGCAGCAACGCTTTACAAGAATGGTTCAACTTTATTGCCAGATAATATCAGGTTGGCCACTTGTCCACATTTGAAATGGTAGTAAGGTAAGGATTCGATCACTTTACTAAGAATTTTAAAAGAGTATCTGATACCGGGCTATTCTTTTATAAGTCAGTTGCAGTAATATTTTCACCTGATGAGTTATCAAAAGTTTCCTTCAATAGATTTCATTTTATTCTTAAAATTCAATTGATATTATAATTGAATTAGAATTAGGTGATTATTATTTTTTCACCGAAAAGGCTGGAATGCCTATTGTATAAAAACATGTATGAGGTATCAGCCTATTGAAAATTATGGGATTGTTGGGGATTTAAATACTATCGCGTTGGTAAGCCTGAATGGTTCAATTGATTTTATGTGTTTCCCCAATTTTGATTCTCCATCAATATTTGCTGCACTGCTTGATGCAGACAAAGGTGGACGATTTATGATTACTCCGGCCTTCGATGAAATGAAGACAAAGCAATTGTATGTTCCTGATACAAATGTATTGTTAACCAGGTTTTTGTCAAAGGATGGTGTTGGAGAGATCACGGATTTTATGCCTGTTGAAGAATTGTACAATGGGAAAGAATTGATTAGACGGGTAACAACCGTACGCGGGAATGTAAAGTATAAAATGCATTGCGAGCCAAGGTTTAATTATGCCAGAAGTTCGCATACATTAGATATGCGGTCAGATAAGGAGGTAATATTTACCAGCCAGGGAGAGGATAAAACCGAACTACGTCTGTTAAGTACCGTTCCACTTCAAATAATAAATGATCATGTTATTGCCGAATTTACTTTAAAGCCTAATGAAACAGCAGACTTTTTGCTGGAACACATTGATAAACAGCCAGGTAGTGAACGAAACTTTAAGGAATTTGTTACAGAAAGCTTATTCCGGACAATGAATTACTGGAAGAACTGGATTGCCCAGTCTAACTATAAAGGAAGGTGGATGGAAATAGTAAACCGTTCTGCACTTGTATTAAAACTGTTGACTTCGTTTCGTTATGGGTCCATCGTTGCAGCGCCAACTTTTAGTTTACCAGAGAGTATCGGTTTTAAGCGCAACTGGGATTACAGGTTCACCTGGATAAGGGACGCTTCCTTTACTGTATATGCATTGCTACGATTGGGATATACTAAAGAGGCTGGTGCTTTTATGAACTGGGTGGAAAAATTATGCCGGGATATAAAAGGGAAAAACAGGCTGGGAATTATGTATAGTATTGATGGGGACCGTCAATTGGAAGAAAAAATATTGTACAATCTTGAAGGATACAAAAAGTCATCGCCTGTTCGCATAGGTAATAATGCCTATAGTCAATTGCAATTGGACATCTATGGTGAATTGATGGACTCTGTTTACCTCTATAACAAATATGGAGAACCTATTTCCTATGATTTTTGGAAAGACCTGAGTGAGCAGATGGATTGGTTGAGTGAAAACTGGAACCAGCCTGATGAAGGCATTTGGGAAGTAAGGGGAGGTAAAAAGAATTTCCTGTATTCTCGTATGTATTGTTGGGTAGCACTTGACAGAGCGATAAAAATTGCACGCCAACGATCCTTCCCTATTAATGGGCACTGGAAGGAGGAAAGAGACAAAATTTATAATAGTATTTATACAGATTTTTGGAGTGATGAATTCAAGGCGTTCATGCAATATCCAGGTGCTACAACAGTTGACGCTTCCTCTTTACTTATGCCATTGGCAAGGTTTATTAGTCCAAAAGACCCACGCTGGTTATCTACATTAAAACGAATTGAAGAGGAATTGGTATCTGATTCACTCGTATACAGGTATAGACCTGAAGTAGCTGCACCTGATGGTCTTATCAGTCATGAGGGCACTTTCTCTATGTGTTCATTCTGGTATGTGGAATGCCTGTCAAGATCCGGACAATTGGAAAAGGCTCGGTTTTACTTTGAGAAGATGTTAGGGTACGCCAATCACCTGGGCTTATATTCAGAGCAATTGGGCTTTGAAGGTGAGCACCTGGGTAATTTTCCACAGGCGTTTACACACCTGGGATTGATCAGTGCTGCTTACAACTTAAACCAGCAATTAAACGACAGCAGGAATAAAAACCTAAACCTTAATTTATGAAAGCCATTGCATTAATTCCCGGAACAACTGAAGTTTCATTAATTGAAGTTACAGAACCAGTCATTAGTTCTCCCAACCAGGTTAAATTAAAAGTATGGGAAGTAGGAATATGTGGTACAGACCGGGAAGAAGTATCAGGGGGAAGGGCCGACGCACCAGAAGGTCAAAAACAATTAGTGATTGGTCATGAGATGTTTGGCCAGGTTACTGAAACAGGCAATGCAGTGACAAAAGTACAAAAGGGGGATTATGGTGTTTTTATGGTAAGGAGGGGATGTGGTGAATGCGAAGCGTGCAGGAATGGAAGAAGTGATATGTGTTATACAGGTAATTATACTGAAAGGGGTATTAAAGCTGCCAATGGCTTCCAGTCAGAATATGTTGTAGACGAGGAACAATACCTTGTAAAGGTGCCTGAGGGTATGAAAGAAATAGGTGTATTAACAGAACCTATGTCAGTTGCTTCAAAGGCTATTGATGAATCCTTGCAAATACAGCAAGCAAGACTTGGTTCTTTTACAAATAACAAAAATTGGCTGGAAGGAAAAAAAGCGCTTATTGCAGGCCTTGGCCCAATAGGATTAATGGCTGCTTTTGCATTGCGGTTGCGTGGAGCTGAAGTGATTGGACTGGATATAGTTGATGAAGATTCCCTGCGGTCTCAATTACTAAAACAGATAGGAGGGAAATACATCGATGGAAGGAAAACCCAGGTGGCAGATATTGATACAACCTATGGTGAAGCAGATTTTATTTTTGAAGCTACAGGAATTGCCGATTTACAATTGCAATTGATCGATGCCCTGGCTGTAAACGGTATTTATGTGGCTACCGGGATCCCTGGTGGTAACAGGCCTTTAAATTTGTCTGCAGATAGCCTTATGAAGCAATTGGTTTTGAAAAACCAGGTTTTACTTGGAAGTGTAAATGCAAGCCTTCATCACTACCAAATGGCAGTGGCAGATTTGCAGGGGAGCCTGGAAAGATGGCCTTCAGTGATAAAATCGGTTATAACAGATAGAGTGCCGTATAAAGATTTTTCCAGGGCATTAAAGCACCCTACACCCGAAGAAATTAAGGTAGTGGTTGAGTGGAAATAGCGCATTCAGGGTTCGATGCAATGCTTTGCAGGAAACTCCCGTATAATCATGCTCTTTTTGATTTGGCAGTTGATTTGGAATTCTTTTGTTTATCTCTTTTCAGGTTTTCCCTGACAACATCCCAATATTCTTTACCATAATCAACAAATATCTC
>Ga0157371_10006036_pt1 | contig 10081 bp, 20 predicted proteins | sample C45metaG_FD_113462 | JGI IMG/M metagenome (GOLD analysis project Ga0157371, IMG submission 113462) | Corn rhizosphere microbial communities from Kellogg Biological Station, Michigan, USA - C4-5 metaG | ecosystem: Host-associated > Plants > Roots > Rhizosphere > Soil | place: USA: Michigan...
CAATGCGCGGTTTGTGGCCGATGCTGCGAGCGTTGATGCGCTTACAACCATACCGGCCATACCGGCCTTGCTTACGAGTCCGGCGCCTGCTGCGGCTGTACCAAGGCCGAACTTGGCAAGCGCAGCGGACACACCGGCACCGATGGTTGCGGCTGCGGCACTGCTCCCGAGGGTGAACGTTTCGTTACTGTGTTCGGCTGCAAAGTCGATCCCCTTACTGATACCAGGGCGAGCCAGATCGAACAATTGATTGGCACGGTCTGCGGCTTCGTTGAGCGCCGGTAAAAATTTGCCGGTTAACTCCGTGGACACACCATCGACTTTCAGGCCCAGTGTGGTCATCGACTCTTCAAAGTGGCGACTACCTTCACCGAGGTCTGTCCGGTCGCCCGTCAGGCTTTGTGCGTGTGCCAGTTGTGCGTCCAGTGCAGCCGATCCACCCTGCAGCACCCTGTACCCGCTGGGGTTGTACCCAGTGCCCGCTGTGCGAGTTCACGGTGTTGGGTGTCCATTGCCTTGATCTGGTCAGCGATCAGACCGAAAGCCTGTTCGGGAGTCGTTTGGGCGTTGATTCCGTTGACATCGACACCGGCCATTGCAAGCCCTTCGATCCAACCCGCGTCACCCTTCTTAAGGTTGTTGAGCCCAATCTCGACGTTCTCAATCAGCTTGAGCGCGTCGGCAGCCTCACCACCGACGAGTTTGAAACTCGACTGAAGATTCATCGCCCATTGTGAGCCGGTGCGACTGTTCGAAAGGGCTAGGTTCAACTGGTCGACTTGACCCGCTGTCTTCACAACGGCGGTGCCGACCGTGCCGTAAACGCCCAGGATCGCGGCGCTGATCGACAATGCCGAGGCTTTTACCCCCTGCATTCCCGCTTCTACGCGGCGCTGCCCTTTTTGGAATTCGGTCGTGTCCATTCCGACCCCAATTAAAAAGCTCGTCAACACTCTCTGGCTCATGATGCGTTACCCCGGATCGGATGGATGAACTGACCCGGGAACACAGCCCCGGCGTCTGTATCTGGTTTGCACTTCGGAGCTGTAGCGGCACGGGCTTGATGTACGAGCGCCTTGTAACGCTTGTCCATCACCCCCGTGGGGAGTAATCCACCGTGGGCATAGAGCCAAGCCCGTGGCCGTTTAGAGCCCCCGGCGTTCCATGCTGCGATAGCCAGTTCAACCAGTTGATCAACGATGTAGTTAGGGCTCGTGGTCATAGTGGAAGCCTCCACTTGGCCTTTAATTTACCGTTGTCATCGTCGGTGAAGTGCGCGTCCCATGCTGCGTTGAGCATTGCAGCGCGGGAAAAACCGTAGAGCGTGCACAGCATGGATACGGACACCCACTCTTCGGGTTTGTGGCTAGTTACCAGGGTGGCTCGCAACCGCCCCGATATAAAATCCTGCATTTCTGCTCTGTTCATATTGAAATCCCCTCTCACTATTTACCGGTGTGTTTCCACACGGTGTGGCCGAGGCCCAGGGCGATACAACTTACGAGGAACCCGAACAGACCAGCCCAGGCGCCCAACATTGGAGTTTTGTGCAACACGCTGATGGTGATAATCGAATGACTCAGCAGCAGGGCGATCAAGTTACATTTTGTGATAGTCATGTAATTCATTTCGCTTTCTCCTGTTTCGCTTTCTGTTGTTTTTCGATAACGCTGGCCGGTGGCCCTTTGCGTCGTTTGTCGTGGGTGGTCGATCCCAACCACTGAGACTTTGTTTCAATTCTCATGAGGACATTCCTTTACTGAGTGCACGTTGATATTCGTAAGCGCTACCGACGTTATATACATCAGCCGTGGGGTGTAGCGATTTATTCGTGTGGAAGTTACGGTGACGCTGTTCAGCATTTGCGCCGAACACGCTGGTGAAGTCTTCCAGGCTCAGCGGCGCAACTTGTGCAGTCGTGGCCACAACGGCGTACTGGTTCAAGTTGATAACGCGGAAAGTGCTGATCTTGTCCTGTTCTTCTTTCGCCGCTTTCATTTCTGCAACGTGTTCAGCGCCGCATTCGAGAACTTCAGAAAGTTTGTACAGCACGTGCGGTGCCCATTCTTCAACACGCTGCGGCAGCAGGTGAACGATAGGGGTGTCCAGCTTGCCAGCGATGATGAAAGCCAGGGCGTATTGCGAGTTCGGGAACCGGCTACCGAACAGGTCGTTTAGGTCGTGAATTTTGCTGAACTGTTGCGCCGCCATGATTGCGCGCATCTGATGCTGTGCGACGTTTGCGGGATCGTCACCCCACTGGGACAGGGCTTTGCACAGTGCTGCATGTGCAGCCGCACGGCGGGCGGTGGCGGCTGATGCGAAGCGATCAAGGTCCGGCATGGCCACACCGGCCAGGACTTGGCGGATCTCTTCTTGCAGTGCTGCGGCCTTCGCTTTGGCATCGGCGTTACGGGTGGCCCAATCGGCTAGGGCTTGCTCCAGGGTGTCGAGCTTTACAACTTCAACCGGCGCAATTGCTTCGCGGATAGTTTCGAGATTCAGGTTCATTGTGCGGCCCCTTTTACAATTTCTTCATACGTGTTTCGGATACTGTTCAGGTATTCCATTGTTTCGTAGAGCTTGGTCGCTACCGCCCGATACATACCGGTTTCGTATGGTGTAACCATCAGGTGCGCGTTTTCGCCGCCATTTACGATTTGTTGCGACTGTGCATCCAACCATGTGAAGAATTCAGGCAGTTGGGATACGGCCAGGGTGAGGATATGTGCGCTGTCGCCCAGGTGTTTTACGTCACTGATTCGAGCGTCCATTATTTTGCACCTTTATACGCTTGGCTCATTTGGGCCTTGTATTGATCGTAAGGCGAGTCAACTGTTACCACTTCGTCGACCGTGGCCACACTTGCCGGGGCTTGTTGTACTGCGTCTTTGATGTAGCAGTTCGACGGGTTGAGTTTGGCGAAAACATTCAGGTCAGTGACCAGTTGCCCGTCGAGGGTGTAAAGCGTCCCGTCGTTAAGTGCGATTCTCATAGATTTGTTGTTCATTGACTGATCTCTGATTGATCTTGCGATTTATACAACTTGCGAATGGTGCGTAAAACTTCTAGAGCCTGTCGGTCTGTCGGCAACTTAAGCAACAAAACGGCCAATCTCTTAACTTCTGGCTCGTCTGGCATTAAGTCCGCAAGTGTTTCTTTCAACCGTGTGACCTTGTCGCGGCAACCTTTAGGGCGCCCGGCTGGGTTGCCGCTTTGGCCGGGCTGGAAAGCCATTACAGCGCACCGATAACGAGGCCACCGGTTGCGATCTGGTTTTTAGCGAAGTCGCTAGCCAGTGCAGCGGCTGGAACTGGAGTACCTGCGGTCAGGCGCCCAGGGATGCAGTTGAACGCCAGGGTTTCGCCCGTCTCTTCGTCGACAACATTGAGGGTGACCAATCTCGCCTGGGTGTTGATGACAAGGGCGACTGGGTGCGGGTACTGATTTGCTTTGTCGTCGTAAACGCGGATGTTGCTGTAAGTGGTGTCGAACATGTGGGTATCTCCTAGTGGTTTTACTGATCTTGCGTTGATCTCGTTAACCAAAGAATACCATCACAATAAATGAATGCAAGAAAAATTGTAAAAAAAGATTGACAGGACAGTCATTGTATGCATGACGAAGCCGTCATTAATTACAGGCAGCCGAAAACGACGGTCTAAACCATCTGTCAATTAGGTGCGGGGAGTAGTGTTTACGGGGGTTTGCCGCCTGTAGTCACACAGGGCGGCATATCGAGCGGGGAGGGAAGTTAGAAACCGGCTTTGGTGAACGCAGCGTCGAATATTGCGTCGGCTGGGCATTGGTCAGCGGGGAGGTCGGCAATGACTGCCTTGACCTCGGCCACTGTTAATTCGCTGTAGAAGTCGGCTAGGCGATGGCTCGTGGTGGTTGTGCCGCTGTTCTCGACCTTCAACGGCTTGTCGTAACCCATTAGAACGCTGAGCTGCTTCATGGCGCCCAGGCGCGACTGTGGGCCTTCCTGTACGTTTCGAGAGATGCCGGTAAGGGTCAGGGCCATTTCATCGCGGCTCATCACCACATCGGCCAGCCGATCAAGTTCGCCAGCGCGGAACGAATCGATGAACTCCCGAACCTTAATCGTTTTAAGCGTCTGGTTGGCCGAGACGTCTGCGTTAGCGCCTGTACTCTTCCCACCGGCCTGCAAATACGCTTCACGCTGGCTCAATCCACCCAGCACGCCCAGGGCGACACCCTGTTGCAAGGAACTCATGCGTTTATAAAGCGCGATCTGTTCGGGGGTTAACTGTTTGCCGTTGATTTCCACACCGCACCGCCTTTAGCTTAATCGCTTTTCGATACGTTATAGCATAGCACGTTTCGTATTATGGTTAAGTCGGTATAGTGTGCAGATCTGCACAGCGGGCCGCACACATGCTGCACACCATCCAAGAAGCCATTTTGCTAACCGGTAAATCGCGGCGCACGATCTACGATCACTGCACGTCGGGCCGTCTGTCGTACAGCATTGGCGCGGATGATCGCCGGTACTTTGAAACGAGCGAACTCATTAGGGTTTACGGGGCTCTGCGCGGATCTGCACACCCTGAGCCTGTGCAATCTGCACACACTCGCACACCCGATAATGATGAACTCGCCCAGGCGATAGCGGCGGCAGTTGCCCAGGCTGTCGAGCCGCTGCGCGCTGAGATAGAGAAGCTGCGGGAAACGTTGCTGCGGATCGAGTACAAGCCGGATCGAGCTGACCCACCATCACAGCCCCAGGTGATCGAGCCCGACGATCCATGGGGCGACATATTCAGCTCGCTCAAAAGCCGTCAGTGATCAGCCGTTGCGCACTGTAATACCCATTTGCTTGCGTAATACGCCAGTGAATCCACCACCACACTGATTAACTCGCTTTTGGGGCCAACCTTACCGACGTGTCATTCAGACATGCCGTTAATTTTCGAGTCCCCTCATCACTGATCAACCCGCTTTTGATTTTCAGCCCTTCAACCGTGGCCACACGCTCATTTGGGGATGATGAGGCGGGGCGGGTTTGTAGTAGGTTTTCACTGCGCACCGTACTACACCTGAAAGCCACGTATTATGTGGGCTCCAGCCGTTTTGTAGAATTTGTAGTAGGTTTTTCCCTATTGTTGCTAAATAGAGCACTCCCTATGGTCTATGAATCTATTAATTTGTTACTTTTTAAAAAAACCTTCTACATTTACTACAAATGGCTACAGCCCTTATATTCCGTGGCTTTTAGCGTTCTACAAAACCTGCTACAAACGTACTACAGTGGCAAAAAACCTACTACAAACCCATAAAAAAACCCGGCTCACTGGCCGGGCTTATTCATTGCTGATGATTTATCGGAATTGCACCACCACAGCGCTGTGGGCATCGATCATGACCGTGTTGTAACTCACCCCGTCGAACCCTGGCGCTACCTTGTCACCGATTCGCATGTTCGTTTTACGCTTGGCACCTTTCCCCCGTAGCGCATCCTCCAATGCTTTCAGGAAGTCCCGGCGCTTCATTTCCTCATGGCCTTGTGTGCTGCACCATGCGCGATACCCGGTCCACAGATCGGTTTCAGTAACCCGATGGGCCTTGGTCATGCCCAGCGATAACCGGTCGGTAATGAACTGTTCGATTGGCGAGCCACTGATAACCATGTTGGCCAATTCGTCCCGGGTGCTTTGCGGCATGGTGAATCGTCCAGTCTTTGCCAGCCGTTGAAGGCCCAGCACTGCCCACGCTGCGATCCCCTGTAGCTCGTTGGTCAAACGATCCGCTAGGGTCACATCCTCATTGCCCAGGAACGAGCGGTCGAACACGAGGGGAATCCAACGGTTGGCCGATGCCGCCGAGTCGTCCCACATCGTCGGGATGCTGTTTGCAGCGAGCATGAGTTTGCAGTTAAGCGCACCTTGCCACGGCATTTGGGTGTAAAGCAGTTTCACCGGCACCGGCTCGTTTGAGCTGATCGCCTTGAACAGACCGACGATCTGCCGGGCGTTGGTGCGTGCCGGGCTGGCCGCGTCTGAATCGATGGTGACGTTTTGGCCACGCATACCGGCCAGCGCCTTGTTATCGTCCAGCGTTGGCAGGGTGAAAGCCCCGGCGCCGTTGCCCAGCAGCGCACGTAGAACGCGAATGATGGTCCCTTTACCGCTTCGCCCTGGACCGATCAACATCAGCGCCTTTTCAATGCCCAGGTGATCGCGGCACAGCGTCCAACCGATCATCTCCTGCAGGAGCGTTGCGCGCTCCGGCTCATTGCGGAAAATATCGGCCAACCATGCTTGCCACTCGGGGCAGGTGGCCGACGGATCGTAATCGACAGGGATAACCCGGCTGTTACGGTGCGCAGCGTTGTGCGCGGTCACAGCGCCTGTGTGGACATCGAGCGCGCCATTGTTAAAGAACACAACCCGGGACGGCGGATCGATCTGACCAAAGCGCGGGAGCTGGTCGCGCATTACGGCAAACGTCCCCTCGATGCGGCTGCGGGTTGTCTTGATATTGGCGTCCATCATGGCCACACCAACGGCACGACGTAGCAGGTCATCGGGAGCGAACTCCCAGCACTGACCATTCCACCAGTGCGCGGCACCTTCGAACGATCCGATGCGATCGGCAAAGACGCTTTTCATGATGATCCCGGCGTCGAATATATGGTCGCCGGTCATCTGCACCGGGCGAACGTCCAGGGTAGCGAGCGGTTCGATCTTGGCAGAACTTGTAGTCGGTAACGTAGCTGCACACAGCGCCGTTGCTGCGGCTTCGGCGTCAGGCTTCACCACGTTGTAATAGCTGGTCGCCCGTGCGGCCACACCGCAAATGGTGCGTTGCATGTAGTCCGGACGGTCGTACTTGTCGCGAGCCAAACCGCTACGGCGCATCAGCAGATCAACGCGAGAACAATTACCACCGGTCCACCAGATCAAATGGGACGCCAGAGCCGCATCAGCCGCGCTACGGTCGAAGCCGTCGACGTCCTGATCAGGTGGGAACACCTCGGCTAACTTCTCAGCGTTGACGTGCCAGAGGTCCGCGAATGATGCTTTAAACCCGAACGCTGCACCTACTGATTTGCTGGCCAGAGCCTTGTCGATCAGATCGTCATCGCTCAGCGTGTGGCCAGTCGATTCAGGCTGATGGGTAGTCGTCCAGTTCACAGACTGCGGGCCGGTAGCGTCGTCTTTCAGCCACTTTTCAACGATGTAATCCAACGCGGCTTGATGGTGTGCGCTGCCAGTGTCGCCGCTGGCTTCAATGCATGTGAGTGCGCAGAAACGACCCTCCGTGTACAAGTCGAACAGATCGTCTTTCGAGCCTGTAGCCGCGTCCCGGGCCTTCTTACGGCGCTGATCGGTTGGCAGGGTAGGGGAGCCGGTGCCGATCAGGTGCAAGCCTGTGCGGCTCTGACTGACCTCAACGAAAGCCCCGGCGAACAGTTGGCACAATTCTTTCGCGATTGGGTTCCACTCGCCGTCGCGTAGGGCGCCGTCGACGTCCAGAAAGAAGAACGGGTCGGCCTCTGTGAACACGAATCCCACACCCCAACCGGCGCCCCGTTTGTCGGCTTCTCGCCAAGCCTCAGACGCGGAAACATGGTGTGTGGAGTCGTGCGCATCGACACGCTTGCCGTCCAATGAACACGGGTATTTGTGAGTCTTTGCGCCGTTTGGCACGAGCTGATAAATTAGGAACTGATTGAACGACACCAGGGCGCCCAGGCTTTTCAGGAATTGAGCCTCGGCTACACTGACCAATGATGCGTTGACGGGATTGTCAGGCGTTGTTAAGGTGATCGCGTTCATATTGAAATGCACTCTTAGAAGGGGTCGTGTTTCGATCAAAGCCGGTAAGCTCTCGCAAAGCTCCGGCTTTTTCTTTGCCTGTCATTTAGTGGCCTGCTGTTCACGCTCTAGCTTTTCACGCACTGCTATAGCGATGAACGTCGACACACTGCGCACCTGGCGTGCGACTACCTTCACCCTGATCTGATCGTCCAGCTCATCAGGTAGGAGGATGTGAATCCTTGTTTTGGGCGTTCTCATCTTTTGTTTCCTATGGTTTACGTGAATTCGTGGGCCACTTTAACACGCCTATAGAATGACGGTTTCGTCAAACACGAAAAGTCAAGTCATAATTTAGATGTGTTCAGCCCGTATCAAACACGAACCAATCTACTTATTAGATTTATCCGGCTACGGTCTTACTGAGAGCTTGTAACCACGGCTCAATCATTGGCCCGCCAAGTCGCCCGGCGATCAACAACACGGCCAACGTCCCCCAAAAGATCACTCGTTGCGTTGTGATACTCATCGCACACACCTCACGCGGCCAGTTCGACCATGGATAGTTGCAGCTGCTCGGCCTGAGACGCGAGTCCCAGGTATTTCATCGTCATGGCCACAGAGCTGTGCCCGAAAAGCTGCATCGTCTCGGCTATGTTGTTTTCTTTGCCCGTGGTGCCGCGCAGCATGTTGAAGGCGAAGCACTTGCGCAGGCTGTACGCGCTGAGTTTTAACGCCCGGTTCACTTCCAGGGCGAACCACTCGAAAACACCCTTGAACTGAGCCCACACGGACTGGCGAGTAACACAGCCGGTCATGTTTCGGGCGCGGTTGCTTGGCGTCTGAGAGCGACTAAACACGTAGTCGTCGTGGTGGTTGTGCTTACGCATGTCGGCCAGTGTGGTCAGCAGGGAGCGGGGCAGGTGTTTGGTGTCGCGCTTCACCGGTGCCGCTGCAACTGCTCGAGCCGCTGCGTCCTGCTCGTCGGTGGTCAGTGTGGCTATCAGCTCGTCACGCGTGGCAGCGTCCCAGCGCATGTACGCGCCTGAGTCACCCGATACCAGCGCTGCGCGCTTACGCGTCGCCCTGACGCTCTCCAGGGACTTGCTAAACGCCCGGGCTTCGGCTGCGCGGGTTTGCTTGTTCACGACGATTGAACAGGTGCCAGCGGTGAAATCGATATCGGTGTATTGGATCTCGCTTACGTCCGTTGTCCGCCATCCTGTCGCTATGGATAGTCGGTAAAATACCTCGACCCATTTGGCGCAGTTCTTCGCGATATGGCCACACAGCTTTTGCTGCTCGATGCGGTCGTATATCGGCTGTTTCGTGTTGGTCCGTGCATCAGCGACGGCGCCGGACTCCTTACGGATCGACCTGAATTTGGCCAGTAGGTTGTCCGATGCTATGATCTCGTTCGACATGATCTATTACTCCAGTAGTGGTCGTGTTGTTGCACAAAACCCTCAGCGTTACAGCGCCGGGGGTTTTTTTATGCCGCCAGCTGGGCCCGGTATTGCTCCACAAGCTGTTTCACCTGAGCTTCCAGGGCGACGGGAACGCGCATGGTTTTGCATTCTGGTGCACCAGTAGAAGGGCGGCCACGGGGGCGTTTCACTTTCGATTGATCTGACATTGATCGTCTCCTGCGGGCGTGTTGACTGAGCGTACCACATTTATTGTGATGGAAAATACAGAAGGGGCCGAAGCCCCTTTGGTTTCTCCAATCGTTTACCAGCCCGGGCCTTCCTGAGTTGCTTCCTTTGCCGGGCCACAATCCACAAACGTTTCAGTCTTTGGATTTTGTAAAGTAGGCCCGTCAATATCGAAAGTACCCAGAGAATCCCGCCGATCAACCCGAGTTTTGCCCAGATCTCGGCGTCGGTCATCGTCTGGTGGTGCTCTGCACGTCGCTGATCGTCTGGTAGTTCTGTCTCTCGACTGTTTCCAGGATCGTCGCCTCCAATGCCTGCCCTGCGAGCTGAACCGTGAGATGGTTTTCAACCTTCACCGGTGCTTGTGGAGCTGCTGCGCGGCTGTCGATCTGTGAGCGCAAGTCGTCCAACTCCCTACGGGTCGAATCATCGCGCGGTGTAGGCATTGAGGACGGGTCGTATTGCTGGCCCGAACGGTCGATCTGATACCACTGGCCGGTCATGTCATCCGGTGTGTTGCCCTGGTTGAGTGCCGGTGCACCAAACAGCAGCTCGGACGGTGTGGCCACATGGTCGATGCCGAGTGTGTCTTTCAGGAAGTTATCGAACCCTGCGGACGCTTCGTTGTAGCCCGGGATATAAGCG
>Ga0157371_10006038_pt1 | contig 10077 bp, 10 predicted proteins | sample C45metaG_FD_113462 | JGI IMG/M metagenome (GOLD analysis project Ga0157371, IMG submission 113462) | Corn rhizosphere microbial communities from Kellogg Biological Station, Michigan, USA - C4-5 metaG | ecosystem: Host-associated > Plants > Roots > Rhizosphere > Soil | place: USA: Michigan...
GCATGTGGTTTTTGAATTCGCTTCTTTTGATGAGGCCAGGCGCTTCTATAAAAGCCCTGGATATCAGGCAGCCAGATTACTGCGTGCAGGTGCGGCAACCGGAACTTTTGTCCTGGTTGAAGGACCTGAGGGTTAATTACTGAATTCAACATTTTTGCTTAAAGCAGATCGTCCGCTGGACCGTCTGCTTTATGTCCGCCTGAATATCTGAATACAATCGTCCCGCAGCTTAACAGCGTTAAATCAAGGCCATGGCGGTTTCTCAGTGAAAGAGTATTGAAAAATGGAACACTAAAATGAGCATATATCTCAAAGATTTTATTGATAGCTTTATTGATAGCTTTTTTGAAAGCAAAATAAAAGCAGATGAATTTGCTGGCTGTTATATGTCTAAGTAGCGATACGAGCGAGATAGTGATCTTCTCAGCAAAGATGAGAATCATTTAAGCGTATTGTCATTGAATATTTTTTGACTGGCTGACATGTACAATCCTGATGAAGATCGCAAAGAATATGAGTTCAATGAAGATCCATTACGTGATCAGATCGAAAAACTCAACCTGGATTATTGAGATAAATATTCTTTATTTCTGGTCCACATTGCCATTCGCTCTTAGCGAAAACGTTATTTACTGCATTTAAGCCCGGCGCATCGCTTCTGAAGAGGCCTTCACCGTGGTGAGCAGGCTTTTACCATCGCCGAAAAACCTTGCGGATAATTCTCCTTCTGATACCGCGATTGTTGTTAACTAACCGGCGGATCGCACAGAGGATTAGCACTCTCGCCTGAAATTACACGCCGCCGATGGCAGTCGCCAGGCCCCAGCGTGTTGCCGTCGCATGAACGAACCTCCAGCGGCTGAACAGGTTCTCCATGCGTGTTATCAACAAGGACAGAATGTATTTCGCCCTCCTCAAACATGTAACGCTCTCCCCACTGGCGCAGCGCCACGACGATGGGGAAAATAGTCCGCCCTTTGTCGGTAAGCACATATTCGCCATACGCGCTGCCGTCTGAGGCGGGACAGATCTCAAACACACCGACATCAACCAGCTGTTTCAGTCGGGAAGAGAGAATATTTTTGGCCAGCCCCAGGTTCTTCTGAAACTCACTGAATCGGCGTACATCATCAAACGCCTCACGGATAATCATCAGGCACCAACGTTCACCAATTGATTCCAGTGTTCTTGCTACCGGACATTCGCTGGTTCTGAGTGATTCCTGCTTTGCCATCCGTTTTCTCTCTACATCTGCTTTTGATGATTACAGCATAGCGCCCCGAGAAAGAGGTTGCAAAAAAAAACCACTCAGGTAAGTTCTGGCTAACGTAGTTTCAAAAAGAAACCAGAGAGGGACGGTATGCGCGGTAAGGCGGACAACAATTCTGTCGTTGAGATTCAAGCGCCTGTAACAAGTGCCACGGTGCTGACACCGGGGATAACATTTTTGTTCTCATTCACTTGTGCTCTGGCGGTGGCAAATGTCTATTCTGCTCAGCCGCTGCTTGAATCAATGGCAACCAGCCTGAAAGTAGAGCCCGCTATCATAGGCAGCGTCGTCACCTTAACCCAAACCGGTTATTTAGCGGGTTTACTCTTTCTGGTTCCCCTCGGCGACCGGATAAACAGAAAAACACTCGTGATCATGCTGCTGTTGCTTTCCGTGCTGGCGCTGGTAATGGCAGGATTATCAAAGAATCTGCCGATTCTGCTTGGCGCGATGCTATTAATCGGCTTAATGGCCGTCGTGGTTCAGCTCATGGTTGCCTGGGCAGCGATACTGGCAGCGCCTGACAGACGCGGCGTGGCGGTGGGTAACGTCACCAGCGGCATCGTTTTGGGGATCCTGCTGGCCCGCTTCATCTCTGGAACCCTTGCCGACCTGGCCGGCTGGCGGGCGGTTTATCTGATTGCCGCCTGCCTGATGTTGCTAATAGCATTACTCTTTATGAAAGTGATGCCAGCGTCGTTGCCGCAGGCAAAAACACCCTCTTATCTCTCTCTTTTGCTGGCTGTTTTTCGCCTGTACATCACGGAACCTCAATTGAGAACGCGTGGCGTTTTGACTCTGCTTATCTTTGCGGCTTTCAGCATGCTCTGGACCACAATGGTGATGCCGCTGACTGCCATGTCGCTGTCACATACGCAGACAGGCATGTTTGGTTTAGCGGGCATAGCGGGTGCGCTGGCGGCCTCAAAAGCGGGATTATGGGCAGACAAAGGCAACGGGCAGCGCGCTACCGGATTGGCTCTGATAGTGCTAACACTCTCATGGCTGCCCATCGCGTATACCGAAACCTCCCTGCTGTGGCTGATTATCGGCATCATCATGCTGGACTTCGCGGTACAGACCGTTCATGTAATCAATCAGAGCGTCATCATTGCTGACAGGCCAGCAGAGGCGAGCCGCCTCGTCGGCGCTTATATGTGTTTTTATTGCGTTGGCAGCGCCTCTGGCGCCCTTGCCGCAACGCAGCTTTATGCGCTCTGGGGATGGCAATCCGTCTGTATTGCCGGTGCTTTGGTGAGCGCCTGTGCTTTTATCCTGTGGGCAGGATTAACCAGATCATGAAATTACATCATCTGCTGCTTGCGATTCTGATCACGGCGATTTGGGGCGTTAACTTTTCAGTGATTAAGCTGGGCTTGAGTTCTGTGGATCCGTTAATTCTGGCCGGTATACGCTTTACCTTATGCGCCTTGCCCGCGTTATTCTTTATAAAAAAACCGGATGTCGCGTGGCGCTATATCATCAGCTATGGCCTGGTTTTTGGCATAGGTTTATGGGGATTGGTGAACTTAGGAATTAAAGCCGGGCTTTCTGCCGGAATTGCATCGCTATTGCTGCAATTCAGTGCCTTCTTTACGCTCTTATTAGGAAGTTTAGTATTTAAAGAGCGACTCAACCGTTATCAAATTGCGGGTTTTACTGTCGCCTGTTCGGGATTAATGTGTATTGTCTTTATTACCGATGGCTCCGTTACTCTTACAGGTACGCTGCTGGTATTGGCAGGCGCAATAGCCTGGAGTATCGCCAATATTATCAATAAGCATTCGGGTACAACGCAGATATTTTCCTTTCTGGTATGGTCGAGCGCCTTTTCTCCGATTCCGCTTTTCGTGCTGGACTGGCTGGTCAACGGTAGCAACGGATACGCGGCGTTAGTCACTCATATTGATTATCGCGCTGTGCTGTCAATCCTCTTTCAGGTCTATCCTAATACGCTGTTTGGCTATTGGGTATGGAATTCCCTGCTTAAGCAATATCCACTCTCCACCGTGGCGCCCTTGTCGCTGTTGGTGCCGGTGTTCGGAATTTTGGGATCCATGGCGATATTTGGAGAAAATATCTCGTGGATAAAAATTCTTGCCCTGCTGCTGATTATTTCCGGGCTGATTACAGGATTGTATGGCCAGCGCCTGACGCGATTTCTGCGCGAAAAAGCGTTGATTTAACACGCCACAATTTACTACACAGCGTCGTTCGCATCTGCGTCATCTCCAGCTCGGATGCCCATACCGGCCCCCTTGTCGTGAGTATCAGACAACCCGGCATTACCGGCAGACTCAGCGGTTTGGCTGTCTCATATTCCGCCTCAACCAGCCTGTTGCCGCTCGGAATAATGACCGCTGCCGAGCTACACTTTCTCTCAACGCTCAAAACGTTCCCTGACACTTGCTCACTGGCCGCATTGTGCCAGAAGCGGATGTTAGCAAAGCTATCAGAATTTATATTTTGATTAACAGACTACAGGCGACATTGAAGCTCCCTGGGATCGAATAAATTTAGAAATTTCATTTATTGATGTTTTGCCCGGATGGTTTACTTCACTCAGATGATCTCCCTTTCCAGTGATTATTGTTAAACCATGTTGTTGTGCTATCTCAGCCATAGATGCGTAATAAGGATCGCGAGCGCCTGCCCAAAGCAGAATGGGTGTCTTATAAGGGAATAAGGCTTCTTTTTTTTCAGAGTACTTTCTTAATTCATTGAAAAAGCATCTTGCACTTTCTTGATCGTCTGGCGAAAGACCAGAAGTAAGCTCTGGTGCTGTGCTTCTTGCATAAGACATAAACATATCAAAACTAAGTTTGCCTTCAGGTGTATCAGGAAGGCCGTTCCTGAAATCCCATCCGCCTAAAACAACAGAGTTAAGCCGTTCTGAATAGTGGTTCAGGAGGCCTAATGCTGCCCATGCGCCGGAGGAATATCCTATAATATGCGCTTTTTCATAACCCAGCTCATCCATAATTTTCACAATGGATAATGCCTGATTTTGTTGTGTATATAATTCCTGCAGTTGTGGCTTTTCGCTTTCGCCGTGGCCTAAAAGATCCGGACAAACAACGTGAAAAAATGGACTAAAGAAGGAGCTTAAGCCATTATTTATCCATGATTTCCCGTCCATCAGGAGACCGTGAAGCATTATAATTAATGGCCCCTTTCCTTCGGAAACATATGACAACTGAGGTATGCCTGACGTAAGTAACATATATGTCCCTTTAACTCTACATTGGACAGAAAGCATACACGCCCCCTTACAAGCTCCTCAATAGATAATCTCATGACCGTCCGCTTTTCACTCATAGCGGACATTCCCCTGTCGTCAGTTTACTTCAAACCAGAAGCACATATAAATTAATACACAGCTCTCTAAATCACTCAAAAATTCAGTTCTGAGTGGAAGGCAGCAAACCCGCAAGCTTGTATCCCTCGATAAGTTCATCAAAGAGCTTGATATCGTTCCGGCTTCTGGCCATTAGCTGAGCGCCGGCAATAGCGGAAAAAATCGCGCCTGCCCGAAGTTTGCTGTCTTGTGTCGCTGTGATATTCGCTTCAAGTAGCTGTTTTGCCAGCCAGTCGATATTGACGTCGGAGAAGGTCTGCACTTCCACTTTCACCGCCTCCGGCAGATCATCATATTCAGCAGACATAAAGCTTCCCATGCAGAGTCGGTTTCCGGCCTCCAGCGAACGGCGAAATATCTCCGGGTAGCGGCCCAGGCTGCTTAACGCGTCGCCAGCTGCTTCCCGAATCATTTCAAGGTCACGAGCCGTCTCTTCCCAATAGCGTCTGGCTACAGCAGCACCCAACTCGGCCTTGCTGGGAAAGTGATAGTAGATGCTGGCCGCCTTAATACCCACTTCGCCCGCCAGTCCACGAATGTTCAGGCCGGTGTAGCCGTGGGCCTGCGCATTCAACCGCGCTGCATTCAAAATTTCATCCCGGGATGTTTTGCTCATCGTTTACGCCTCGCAGAGTGTCATGCACTAATTCTAACATGTGTTAGGTAGGTATTGACACACTTGCTATAACAGGACTAGTCTCTACCTACCAAACGTTAGGTAGTTTTTATTCCTGAGAGGATTTATTATGAGCAAAGAGATTTTTTATGCAGATGCAACTCGCCTGGCGAGCATGATCCGCAATCGCGATCTTTCCCCTGTCGAGGTTATGCAGGCACACATCGACCGTATTGCTGCAACCAATCCCGACGTCAATGCCGTGGTGTCACTCGCAGAAGACGCCATGAATCAGGCTGCCGCTGCCGAAGCAGCCGTGATGCGCGGTGAAGAACTTGGGCCGCTGCACGGCGTGCCTTTTACCGCTAAGGATTCCATTGATACCGCAGGCGTACTGACACAGCGCGGCTCACCGATTTTCAAAGGTCGTCGTCCTGATGAAGATGCCACTAGCGTGGCGCGTCTTAAAAAGGCGGGTGCTATCCTGCTGGCAAAAACCAACCTGCCGGAATTTTCATACTGGATTGAAAGCGATAATCTGCTCTCCGGCCGCTCCAATAATCCCTGGGATTTGACCCGTACGCCTGGCGGTTCAAGTGGCGGCGAGTCTGCCGCTATTGCCGCAGGCATGTCGCCTTTGGGACTGGGCACCGATCTCGCCATATCGATACGCGGACCCGCGGCACAGACAGGCATAACGTCGATGAAGGCGACCCACGGCAGCGTGCCAATGACCGGTATCTGGCCGCGCGCCCCTCGCCGGTTCTGGCACGTTGGCCCGATGGCTCGTTCAGTACGCGATATTGCGCTGGCTTTTTCTCAGCTTTCGGGACCCGACGGCCATGACGCCTTCTCAAGTAACGCGCCGGTGTATGTTGATGGGTTGCCGCTTATCACATCCCGTCCGCTGCGCATTGGCTGGATGACCGGTCCGGGACTGGGTCCGGTCGATCCGCAAGTGGCGGCGGTGGTGAAATCAGCAGCGCATTCACTGATGGCACCGGGCATCGTCGTCGAGCAGGTCGGTATTCCAGCACTCGAGCGGGATTTTGCCCTCGAGGTGTTTAACCGAATCCACGTAATGGAGATGAAACCCGCATTTGCCGCGGCAACGGCGGGTCGACATCCTGACGAACTTTACAAGATGGCGAAAACGATGCTGTCGATGCCTGATACATCCCTGTCTGACTTTATTGATGCGGAGCAGGCTGCTGAAAGATTACGTGACGGGTTTGCTGAATACTTTTCACACTATGATGCGCTTATCACCCATGTTCTGCCCATTCCTGCGCACAAACATGGCGTGGAAAAATTTGTTATCGATGGCCACGAAGTAGATGCCACCTATTTGCAGGGTGCCACGGTACCGCTGAATGTCACTGGGCTACCGGGCGTCGCGCTGCCGTTCGGTAAAAGTCATGAAGGCATGCCCATCAGCGTGCAAATTATGGGTAAATGGCACGATGAACGAACCATTCTGCATATTGCTTCTCTGCTGGAAGTTGTCAGCCCGCTAAAAGACGCTCATCCATCACTTTAAAAAATGAAAACGCCCTGCAAATTCTGTGGGGCGATTTTACGTTTTCGGGCAGGCTGGTGAGTTAGCCTGCTAATGCCGCAGGCAATGGCGTCTTCTTCTCCTGCAACGCTCACCTGAGAGCGGCTTTTGCGCCTGTGGCCAACGGCCAGCAACCGAATCAATCTGCGACTATCAGGCCAGCAACCGCAGGCCAAAAATAGTGTGCCCTTTCTCATGTCGGTAATAAGCAAGCCCGCCATGTAATGTGGCGATGGCGTACACCAAAGAGAGTCCGAGCCCGCTTCCGGAAGTATGACGGACATTATCGCCGCGCCAGAATCGCTCGAATAATTTATCCGGCTCGGCAATAACGTCACCGGCGTTCGACACCTCAATATCAATGTATTCAGCACAATGATACGTGCTAATCACAATCTGCCCTGGTGCCGGTGAATACCGTATGGCATTGATCAGCAGGTTGGTCATTGCACGCTGGAACAGCATTTTATCCGCGGTGACGCTGCCTTCGGCGTTGAGTGCGATAACCATTCCCCGCTCTTCCGCGACCGGCTCCAGAAAGTCGATCAGCGTTTCCAGCGCGTCATGAAGCAAGAAGGCCTCTTTATTGAGCTGGATGTTGTGATGGGTGGCGCGGGCAAGAAAGAGAATGTTTTCAGTCAGTCGTGACAGGCTTTCCAGCTCTTCAATGTTGCCTTCCAGCAACGCCTGATATTCACTAACCGACCGCGCGTGGCCCAGCGCCACCTGATTCTGGCCCAGCAGAACATTAATGGGCGTGCGTATTTCGTGTGCCAGATCGTCGGCAAACTGGGTCAGGCGGACGAAGTCAGTGGATAAGCTCTGACGCATCGCGTTAAGCGCTTTCCCCAAGGGCAGCAATTCCTGCGGGATAGCCTGCAGCGGCACCGGATGATTTAACCTGTCACTGGCGGTTTCCGCCACAATCTCACTCAGCCGCCCTATCGCCTTTAGTCCTCGGCGAATAAGCAGCGGGCTGACTGCGGCGCAGAGAAAAATAGCCGCCAGTGAGACCAGAATGCTTTGCTGACGATAGCGATCCAGCATCATCGCCCGCTCCCGTGCGACCCGGGCCAGCGTGATGGTAACCGGTCCGAGCGATGAGTTTGCCTGCAGGCTAAGCGCAGCCGCTTCCGTATGATCAGCATCCACCCAGCGATGCAGCTGTCGTGCATTCGGCGGGCTGTTTACCGGCGTGGGCGACATGTCAGGCAAAGCGACACCGGTGTGATTAATACTGACGTTCTGCTCATGCTGCGATCGGATGCTGAGGATATCCTGATGAATATCGACCATGCGGTTGAAATAGAGCGGCAACGAACTGGGATGGGCGCCATCTTCAAGCAGCTGCCTTAATTGCGCGGCGCGGTTGATCAGCGTCTGGTCGTCCCGCCACACCAGCTCACTGCGTAAGGCGTTGTAAAGTATCAGGCTAATACCGCCGCAGGCCATCGCCATGATCAGCGTAAAAATTGCGGTCAGCCGCAGCGTTAGCGACGCGCTATGCATTGTCAGGTTCCTTTTCCGACAGACAATATCCCATACCTCTTACCGTGGTGATGAGCTTATGAGTAAAAGGATCGTCGACTTTGCGGCGCAGGCGGCGAATGGCGACATCGACAATGTTGGTTTCACTGTCGAAATTGACGCCCCAGATTTCGCTGGCCAGCAGCGTGCGCGGCAAAATCTCACCGTGACGGCTGGCGAGGAGCCAGAGCAGCATAAACTCTTTGCGCGTCAGCGTCAGAGGTATGCCGTCACGCGTGACCTGAAAGCGCGTGGAATCCATCACCAGATCGGCCACGCGCAGCACGCTGCTGTGCGGCTGTTGCTGTCGTAGCTGATTCCTTACCCGTGCCAAAAGCTCAGCAAATGAGAAAGGTTTGACCAGATAATCATTGGCGCCCAGCTCCAGCCCTTTAACGCGATCGTCCACTGAATCTCTGGCAGTCAGGCAAATCACGGGAACATTGCTGGCGGTGCGCAGCGTTCTCAGCACCTGCCATCCATCCATGCCCGGCAGCATGATGTCCAGAATGATCAGGCTGTAAGGATGCGACAGTGCCAGATGCAGGCCATCCCGCCCGTCTGCCGCGAAATCCACGATATAGCCCGCTTCTTCCAGCCCTTTCCGCACCCAGGCGCTGGCCTTCAGATTATCTTCAATCAGTAATAGTTTCATCGGCGCAGTTTGCCATGAAAGTCCTGTCCTCCCCAGCGTTTCAACGCCAGATGACAATACGGTCATCTTTCTGACAGGCAGTTGGAACCACCGTGCCGGTATAACAGCTGCGTGATGAATCGTGGAGAGCGCGTTTTATCTGTGAAGTCCCGGTGACACTTCCTGTTGCCACCTACATCTGTACGTTCCGTTGCTGCTGAGCCAGTACGGTTATTTTATCTATCGCGGGAGCTTAAAAATAAATGAAACGTTTACTGCTTGCACTGACGCTGGCAACCGGGCCAGGCATGGCATTTTCAGCTGAACCTGCAGCCGTCTATGACATGACTCAGGCCCTGAGTAATGAGCTGGCTACCGAAGCACTGTCGGTTTGCCATGGCATGAATCGTCAGGGCGTGGTAGCAGTTGTCGATCGCGGCGGTAACCTGGTGTCGATAATGCGGGATGATAACGTTGGACCGCACAATACGCAGGCTGCCTGGCGTAAAGCGTTTACGGCGCTCTCGACCAAAACGCCGACCAAACAGCTCACCACCAAAGCGCAGTCCTCACCGGACAGCGTTAATCTCAATACCGTCAGCGACCTGTTGCTGCTTGGCGGCGGCGTACCGGTTAAATATCGCGGCCAGTGGATCGGTGCCGTCGGCATGGCGGGCACCGGCGGCGCAGAATCTGACGATCGATGCAGCGCTGACGCGATTAAAAAAGTTCTTGGTGAAAGCCAACCGCAGTAACACGCTAAAAGTATGCCAGCCGCGCACTTTTACAGAGAAGGTGAGAAAGAGAACCTCTCTCGCCTTTTTAGTGACAGCACCAGGCCAGAGCACATGTTGGTTAGCCGAAAACATCAAGAAAACCGTGCCGCAACAACAGTTAACCCTGGCCTTATTATGCCGAGACTTTTTATGTGTCACATTGCCCCATTACGCGGCAGTCAGAAAACCCTGATGGAATGAGGATAGGGGATAAAGGTTTCCATAGAAGAAACCTTTCAGGATGAGGCATGACGTTCAGCAATAATTACCCCGCCAGTACCTCTTTACCCCGGCAATTAGCCCTTATTTCCCCTCAAAAAAATCATCTGGCAGCTGGC
>Ga0157371_10006039_pt1 | contig 10077 bp, 11 predicted proteins | sample C45metaG_FD_113462 | JGI IMG/M metagenome (GOLD analysis project Ga0157371, IMG submission 113462) | Corn rhizosphere microbial communities from Kellogg Biological Station, Michigan, USA - C4-5 metaG | ecosystem: Host-associated > Plants > Roots > Rhizosphere > Soil | place: USA: Michigan...
GACGAACGACATCATCACGGATGAATTGAGCGTGCGGTATCAAGTACTCGCGCCCTACTGGAATTCGCTAGGATATGCACTCCTGGTCGAACGTCTGGAGCCGTAATGGCCGACATTTCCGATGTCATAAACACGCTTGGAAGCTTGGCCGGCGCGGCGATGTATCCCAACGGCACAGGGCAAGCCAGCGTCGTGAATACGGCGGTTGTCGTGCGCTCGGGCTGGCCGGTGCCGCAGCAGTTGAAGGCTCTGATGGCCGCCGGCAACGTGATGGTGACCATTTATGGTATGCCGGGCATGGGCAAGAACACGACCCGGTTCCTTGGCGATGACGACGCGCAGGCGTCGATCCCTGCCCCTCAACTGTCGCTGACGATCAGCGGCAACCAGGTGACGGTCGGCGGCTCGATCAAGGCCGGCGAGGCGCCGATGCTGAAGGTGAATTACAAGTCCTACAGCTATGCCGTGCAGGCGACGGATACGGTCAGCACGATTGCTGCCGCGCTGGCCGCGCTGATCCCGGGTGCAACGGTCAGTGGCCCCGCCATCACGCTATCGAACGTGTTCGATGTCGAGGGCGCGATCTCGGTGCCGGTGACAGTCCAGCAGGAAATCGGGCGGCAAGCGCAAGTCTTCATGATCGTCATCTGGGCGCCGACCGAATTGTTGCGCGACGCAGCGGGCCACGCGCTCGAGCTGGCGTTCAAGCAGCAGCCGCGTATCACGATGCCGGATAACACGTGGTCGCGCCTGCTGTATCGCGGCGTGACGCAGACCGACGGCTCCGAAAAGCAGCAGATCTACCGCCGCAATCTGCTCTATGAGGTCGAATACGCCCTCACACAGCCGGTCACCGAGAACACGGTGACGCATCTGGGCGTCAACATCACGCCAGCGAACGGCGCATCCTTCAACGTCAATATCTGAGGCCCACATGGCAAAGACGCAATCCGATGCGGTCGTCGAGACCGAACCGGCCCAAAGCACGCTCGGCTACTACCTCGTTGTCCGTCACGCGTTCGAGCAGTACCGCAAGGGCGATGCGATCCGCGATGCGAGCGAGATCGAACGTGTGCTGCCCAGCAATTCGCACAACGTGCATAAGGTGGCTTCGTGAGGCCTGATCGTGCGCGCGCCGCCGGCGTGGCGCTGAAAATGGCCGTAGGCCAATTCGTTGGCCAGGAAGCAACGCCGGCCGTCTGCGTGCGCATCAAAAAGTCGTTTGTCCAGATCATGCGCGCGCAGTTCGGTGTCGACTGGACGCGGGAAGCTTGGCGCATCCAGGTCAGATTCATCGACGGCCACAAGCCGGATGTGCGCATCCCGCCGCATATGCTGAACGGCTGATCCCTCTACTCCTTCGCGTCTGAGCCGCCTTCGAGCGGCTTTTTCATTTCTAGGCCCGCCGAGCGCGGGCTTTTTGCTTTCTGGAGCAAACATGCCCGTCTATCAAGCTGGCAGCGTCAACGTCACCGCGTTGCAGGCCCCTGACCTGTACGTCATCATTCAGCCGCCGAGCATCGCCTACATCAACGGCGTCGCGACCGATGGCCTCGGCTTGGTTGGCGTCGGCTCGTGGGGGCCGGTCAATGCGCCCATGATGGGGATCGGCAACAGCGCCCAAGCGCAGCAGATGGTCGGTCCCGTGACATTCCGGCCGCACGACATCGCGACGGCGGTCGCGATCGGCGACCAGAATAAGGTCCAGAACTACATTCTCGTGCGCGTGAGCGACGGCACGGACACCGCCGCCAGCGCAAACCTCGTCGATACGCAGGGCTCGCCGGCCACCGGCATGACGCTGACCGGTCTCTACACCGGCGTCGTCGGCAACAGCATCACCGCATCCATCGTGGCGGGCACGGCGGCGAGCACCTACAAGCTGTCGATCCAGCGCGCGGGTTTCACCCCGGAGGTGTTCGATAACGTCGGCATGGGCGTGAGCGGCGGAACGGTGACGCCCGGTACTGGCTTCACGTCGGTGCCAGCCCTGAGCATTTCGCCGCCGCAAGCCGCAAATGGTGTACAGGCGACGGGCTCGATCAGCCTGAAGGTCCTGTCGGCGACGGCCGCTGCAACCGGCGCGGGCTATGTGACGGGCGATACGATCACGCTGCCCAATGGCGTCATTCTGACGGTCACGGCGACGGCCGGCGCCATCACCGCGCTGGCCGTAACGAACGCCGGCTCCCTCACCGCAGGCTCGATCCCGACGAACCCCGTTGCACCGTCGTCGACGTCGGGCGTAGGCACTGGCGCCACCGTCACCCTGACGTGGGGCCTGGGTACGTTCAAGGTCATCAACCCCGGTTCCGGCTATACCTCGGCCACGGCGACGCTGACCGGCGGTGCTGGCACGGGCGGATCGATCGCCCTGTCGGTGAGCGTGTGGCTGAACCTCGTCAATGCCGTGAATAACGGTCAGACGGGCTTGCGCGGCCCCTCGCAGAACTGCATCGCCACCCTCGGCACTTCGGTCAATGCACCGAATCTGACGCAGACCTACACGCTCTCGGGCGGCACGGACGGTGCCGGCGGCGTGTCAGACACGACGCTGGTCGGTGCCGACGGCTTGACGCGCACCGGCATGTACGCGCTTCGCAAGTCGGGCGCGCAGGTCGGCAACCTGATCGACTGCCAGACATCGACGACGTGGCCGGCGCAGCTCGCCTTTGGCTTGCAGGAGGGCATCTACTTCCACGGCGCAAACCCGCCCGGTACGAGCGTCACGGCCAGCGCCGCGGCACTCGCAAGCGCGGGGGTGGACGGTTACGGCTTTGCGTGCCTCGTGGGCGATTGGGCTTACTGGCAGGACAACGTGAACGGCGTGAACCGCATGGTCTCGCCGGCCACGTTCAGCTCGGCCAAACAGGCCGCGACGAGCCCGGAGCAATCGATTCTGAACGCCCCGCTGGGCGGCATCATCGCCACGCAGCGCAGCATGCAGAACTCGCCGTACAGCGATTCGGAGATCGCGCTGGCCGCGACGTCTCGCCTCGAAGTCATCACTAACCCGGCACCGGCCGGCGCGATCTTCGCGGCGCGCACGGGACGCAACGCCAGCAGCAACAGCGCGACGAACGGCGACAACTACACGCGGATGACTAACTACATCGCGTTCACGATCGCGAGCGCGTTCGGCTATGTTCCCGGCAAGGTGCAGACGATCAATCTGCGCCGCAACGTGAAGGGCGCGATGGACGCCTTTTTCGCGAACCTGCAGGCGAACAACATGATCGGCAACGTCAACGCGCCGACTCAGCCGGCGTGGTCGGTGCAGATTGACGCGAACAACAATCCGATGAGCCAGGTTGCGCTCGGGTACATGGTGGCGACGGTCGCGGTGACGTATCTGAGCATCGTTCGATATTTCCTGGTGAACATCGAGGGCGGCCAAACCGTCACCGTCACCCCGCAGTAACCCTTTCTCGTCCGCTTAAGCCACCCGCGCGGTGGCTTTTTCAATTGGAGTAAGCCATGCCGCAGAACGGTCTATCGCTCGGGCGCGACTATAAGTTCGACATTTACACCGCGAGCGGCCTGCTGGTGCTGCCGACGCTGTTGAACTTCAAGCGCCGGAAGATCAATCACAAGCTCACCGTCAAGCCGCTCAACAGCCTGCCGATCCATCTGAATTTTCAGGAAGGCGGCTGGGAAGGCTCGTTCGATGTCTCGCGCGCGGACGGCACGCTCGATAACTACTTCGCTGCGAACGAAGCGGCGTACTACGCGGGCGCCAACCTACCCACGGGCGTGATCCAGGAAACGATCGAAGAAGTCGCCGGCGTCGTGACCACGTTCCAGTATCAGGGCGTCATCCTCTTTTTCGAGGATCCGGGCGAGGCCGAAGCCGAGAAGAATGTCATCCAGCGCGTCTCGTTCTGCGCGTCCACCCGAATCAAGCTCTAAACCATGACCGACCTCAACGTTGTTGAAACCAGTGGCGATGCACCGTCCGATGAACTCGTCATCAACGGCGACACGCTGAGCGTGCCCGTGGGCGACGGCCGCACGATCACGCTGACCTATCCAGGTCCGCTTGCTCAGTACGACATGGTGCAGGCGATGGGCTCCGAGGCCGCAGACAATGGGCGATTGGTGCGCATGTTCCTACCGCTGATCTACCTGAGCGCGATCGACGATCAACGCATCTCTCCTTGCACCTCGTTGCGCGAAATGCGCGGGCTTATCGATCGGCTCGGCCACAAGGGCCTTCATGCCTTGCAGCGCGGCGTCAACGCATTTAACGAGCGCGACGAGAAAGAGGCGACCGAACACGCAAAAAAATAAGCCGGGATCCCGGCGTCAGGAAGGTGCTGACGCTGCTCGACGCTGGGGTTCCGTGGGACGTCATCATGTCGTTTTCTCCAGCGCAAGTGCATGGCTGGTGTGTCGCAGCCGGTGAAATCCGCGGTCGCAAGTGGTCGTGGTCGCGCATGGAATGGCAAAGGCCGGACGAATGAAGACCTACAAGTCCTTTGGCGCATTCGCTCGGGCGATGGAGCGCGCGGCGGCCGAACTCGAGGTCGCCTACGCGGTTTCGATGGAAGCGGGCGCGGTGCTCGTCGAGGCGACAGCCAAAGCGGAATTCGGCCACTACCAGCGCGAAGACATGGGCCCGTTCGAAGAGTGGGCCGAGCTGAAGGATGCGACGAAGCAGCAGCACGTCCAGGCGATCGTCGACGGCGAGGCCGCGCCCGATGCTGGTGAGAACACGCCTCTGCTAGTGAAGGGCGGTTTGCGCGAGAGCATCAAGCACGAGGCGAGCGCCCGACAGTTCATCGTAGGCAGCGAATCCGAAATCATGGTCTACCAGGAACTGGGCACACCCGAAGGCATTCCGCCGCGCCCTGTTCTTGGCACGGCGATGTATCGCGACGCCGAAGAGGTCGTCAATCTCGTCGGCCAAGCCGTTGAAGACACCATCGCAGGAAGAAAATGACCATCGACGCCTATTCGATTGCCGTTACGGCGGAACTGACGGATAACGTCAGCAATCGCCTGATGGCTATCGCCGAATGGGCTGACAAAGCCAATTCCGCGATGCTGGCGTTCGCCGAGAGCGCCCGCAAGGCCTCAGCCGCCGGCATCGGTATGGCCAGGAACTTCGAAAAAGCCGCCACCGCCGCGACGGCGCTCGGCGATAGCGCTGGCGGCCTCACCCGTGCGAGCTATGTCATCGACACGATGGCGGCGAGCAGCGCCGATCTCGCGCGCAACATGGCGGCGGCTCGCGCCGAAGCGGCAAACATGCGTGCGCCGGGCAGCGTCGGCCCCGGTGGTGGCGGCGTTAGCGGCACAGGCGCCGGCTCAGGTCGGTCGACGGGAAGCGTTTCGACTGGCGCCGGCGTCGCGACCGCCGGGATGCTCTACGGGGCGTACGAGAACGCGCGTCTGAACGATCAGAACGTCAAGGCCGTGGCGACGGCGCAGATCCCGTTCGGCCAATGGCAGGGAAGCCTCGACGATCTGCGCTCGCGCGAAATGGCCTACGCGAGCCAGTATGCCTTCGCGACGGGCGGCCATATCGAGCCGTTCGGCGAGTCGATGCTCGAAGGCGCACGGCTGATGCGCACCCTGTCCGCCGCGAAGCAAAAGCAGATGCTTGACTTCGCGATGCCGTACATCGCGCTCGAGTCCAAGCTCAAGGGCGTATCGATGCCCGAGGCGACGCAGGCGTTTATCGGCCTGTCGCACATGGCAGGCGCTTACTCGCCGGAAGCCGCTCAACCGCTCTATGAGTCGATGCTGCAGGCGTCACTGACGTCGCATGCGTCGCTCGGCCAGATTGCGCGCGCAGCGAGCTACGCCCTTCCCGCCCTGCACGCCGCCGGCGCGAATTCGAGCGACGTCATGCTGCTTGTCGCCACGATGATGCAAGGCGGCATCATGAACACTAAGTCAGGCACGTGGCTCAATGCGATGGCGATGAACTCGCTGCCCAATACGCTGGGGAGCGGGCTGTTCTCGAACAAAAAGCAAAACGAGGCACTGCACGCGCTGGGGCTGTATCACGGCAACAAATCGTCGTTCTATAGCAACGGCAGCATGGACCTGATGAAAATCGTATCCATCCTCGCCGGGGACCGCGAGAAGATGGAGCCGCTGAAGTTCAATGCGCTCCTGAAGATGGCGTTCGGCACGCAGGGGCAGCGCGGGGCATCGTTCTTCAGCGAAGAATCGACGATCAGCAATCTGCATGCACTCGCCGACCTGAAGAATTTCTCGCAGGCGCCGATGGACGTGGGCAAGATGATTTCGCAGGTCAGCACCGTCGGCTTGGCCGATCAGACGATCGCAAACGCCAACATCACGCTGATGAACGGCACCCAAGCGATGATGGGGCCGATCAATTCCCTATTGAAGGGGGCTGGCTCCTTTTTCGATTGGACTGCCAATGTAAGCAAGGATCATCCCAACATTGGTGGCGCGATGAGTTACGGAGGGCTGTTCGGCCTCGCAGTAGCTGGTATGGGTGCATGGAAAGGCGCGAAGGGGGCGACCGGGATGCTCGAGAAGGGCGTCGTCAAGTTGACGAAGTTTCTCGTCGGGAGCGCTGGCAGCATGCTCGCGCGCGCGGCGACGGCCATCACAGGCGAGGAAATTGGCACAGCCGCTTTGGCTGCCATCGGCGGCCAGATTGCAATCGGCTCGCTCATCGCAGGCGGCATCGCCTACCTGATCCAGCGCGGCTACAACTCGGTCACGTCGAAAATGACGCCCGACCAGCAGCTCACGTTCTATCAGGGTATCGCTGGGGGCGGCCCCGCATTCGGCGGCGACAACGTAACGAAGTCCGCCCCGGCGCAGCAGCACGATACGCACGTCACCGTGAAGTTGGACAGTCACGATATCGCCGCACATGTCGAGAAGAAGCTCGTTCCCGCGAAAACAACGGGCCCGACCGGCTTCAACGGTGATGCGACCGTGTACACGCCCGGAATGGGGGTATATCCGTGAACCCTTTCGCAACTCTGACGCTGGACACGCCCAACGGCACGTTCACATTCAGCGGCGCGGAAGTCCCGGAAAACATCCCTTTCGGCGGCGCGCATCTGCTCGACGTCAAGAAAATGATCGGCGGCCGGCGCCGAATCAATGCGATGGGCGCCGACGATGCGCCGCTCGCTTGGTCAGGGCTGTTTCTGTACGCATCAGCCTTGGACCGGGCTCGCTTCCTCGATAGCGTGCGTCGCGAAGGCTTGCAATGCACGCTGTCCTGGGATGCGCTTCGGTACACCGTCGTCGTCGCCGAGTTCCGCGCGACGTACAAGTACCCGTTCCGAATCCCTTACTGGATCCGGTTCGAGGTCATCGAGGACCAGACGGCCACCGTCGACTCGGTGCCCGCCATCACGCCGGCGCAAGCCCTTGCGACCGACCTCGCGCGCATGAACACGCTGTCGAACTGCCTGGGCGACTCGACGCTCAATGGCCTGATCGTTGATCTCGGCGGCGCGCTCAGCGCCGTGCAGCACGCGGCCCAGCCGATCGCATACGGTCTGAGGGCGGTGACGTCGTTCGTCAGCGGCGTGGCCAACTGCGCGGATCAGATCGTCAACACGGTCGAAAACACGATCGCCTCGGTTGCATCGCCGCTGCTGGCAGTCACATCGCGAGTTCAAAGCATGATCGCGACCGCTGAGAACGTCGTGGCCAACACGGCGGGGATCGTTGGTGGCGCGCCCGCGGCCACGAACGTCTATAACGCCCTGGCAAAGATGAATTCGGCTGTTCAGTTGCCGGAGTTGTACGAGCTGCGCAGCATCTGCGCGCGGATGCAGACGAACCTGCCGCTCGTCTCGACGCCTACCAGCGCCAAGACCATAACCGTCGGCGGTGGAGATCTGTACACGATCGCGGCCCAGCAGTACGGCGACGCATCCAAGTGGACCGAAATCGCGGCCGCGAACAAGCTGACAGACCCGATGCTGACAGGCATCAACACGCTGATCATTCCTTGACATGCTGAACCAACTACCGACCGCCGGCACGCTCGCGGCGCCGCGGTCGATCCTCATGGTTGGCTCGAAGGTAATCGACTGGTCGGATTGGTTCGCGGGTCACAGCGGTATCTATGAAGCAGGAACATTGCGCGTCGAGATCCCTGCCAAGTTCGCTGATTGGGCTTGGTGGACGCAGCAAACCGAAATCCTCATCGACGTCTATGTCGGGTTCCCGAAGGATCCGCAGAACTACTCGGCGAGCGATCTCACCCTGCTTCAAACGTATCGAATCGACTCTGTGCGATTGAATGCGATGACGCAGGGCATCACGTTGTCCGGACGCGACCTGACGGCGCTCATGACCGATAAAAAGGTCGACCTGAAGTTTCAAAATCAAACGGCAAGCCAGGTTGCGACCTACCTCGCCGGCCTGGTTGGATTGACGGCCAAGGTCCAGGCGACGAAAGACCTCGTCGGACACTTCTTCACACTGGACCACGTCAGCCTGCACCGGCAGCAGAGCATCTGGACGATCCTGACGTACCTTGCGCAGCACGAAGGGCTGCAATGCTTTGTGTTGGGCCGCACGTTGTATTTCGGCTCCTACGCAAGCGCGCTGTCGAGCGAACCTTATCTGATCCAGTACGAGCCGCCGACGGCCGAGCGCGTGTATCCGCGATCGAACGCAATCGATCTCGAATTCGAGCATGATCTGACGCTCGCGAACGACGTCTCCGTGCGCGTGCGCAGCTATCACGGCATGAAGAACGCGGTCTACACGTCCGTTGCCACGGCCAGCAAGACAGCAAAGCGGATCGAGCGCGACGCGACGCTCGCGCAGGGTTTGCAGCAATACGACTTCACGTTCGCAGGGCTGACGCAAGCGCAGTGCGACGCGAAGGCGCAGCAGCTGCTCGAGCAGATCAGTAAGCACGAATTCAAGATGGAAGCACGACTGCCAGGTGACGCGATCATCTATCCCTGGACACCGGTCGAGGTGCGCGGCACTGGCACGCCATACGACACAACCTATCAAGCGGCGCGCATCATGCGCCGCTGCTCTGTCGACCCACCGCGGTTCGAAGTGACGGTCCATGGCAAGACCGCAACGCAGGCTCAGACGGTATCTCTCGCATGATCGAGCACATCAAGCGCGCCGTCTCGGAGTTCCTCGCGCAGTTCACGACGACAAAGTATGGCCAGGTCAGCGCCTACAACCCGAACGACTACACGGTCAAGGTCATTTTGCTGCCAACCATGGAAGAGACCGGCTTCGTGCCGCTCGCGGCACCCTGGGTCGGCAACAACTTCGGAGCGGTGTTTGGGCCCGCGATCGGCGACTCGGTGCGACTGGACTTCGTCGACGGACGCATCGAGGCATGCCTCGCCGGCGGCCGATTTTTCAACGACAGCGCGCGGCCGCCGGTCGTGCAGTCCGGGCAGGCCGCAATCGTCGACAGCAAAGGCTCGTACGTCAAGCTGAATAACGACGGCACGATCACGCTCGGCGCGCCCACGGGCATAACCAGTACCACCCCGCTGCTCAAGCAAGTCGGCAATTTCGAAGTCGACGGCAACACCACGCTGAATGGCGACATCACGCAGACGATCGGCAATGGCACCGGCACGGCAACGCTCGCCGGCAACCTGACGGCCCCGGGCACGATCACCGGCACAACAGACGTGATTGGGGGCGGCAAGTCGGTCAAGGGCCACACCCACCCGGATCCTCAAGGCGGCAATACCCTGCCGCCGAACTAGAGCAAACCCATGGACGAATTCCACTGGTGGGGCCAAGACATCCAGTTCTCGGCCTCGGGGGACGATTTGACCGCGAACGGCGTGACGGAACTGAACCAGCGTATCGTCCGCGCCCTGCTGACACCTCCCGGCACCTATATCTGGCATCCGGAGTACGGCGCCGGGCTCGGTCGCTTCGTCGGCCGAGCGCTATCGCCGGAAGAGTTCGCCGAGATCAAGTCGCTGATTCAAAGCGTCCTGAAGAACGAGCCCGACGTCCAGAAGCAACCCGCTCCGGCCTACACCTATAAGGCCGATGCATCGGGACTGCTGAGCGTCACGATCAACTACGTCTACGCGCCCACGGGCGTCCCGCAGACCCTAACCTTCA
>Ga0157371_10006040_pt1 | contig 10077 bp, 11 predicted proteins | sample C45metaG_FD_113462 | JGI IMG/M metagenome (GOLD analysis project Ga0157371, IMG submission 113462) | Corn rhizosphere microbial communities from Kellogg Biological Station, Michigan, USA - C4-5 metaG | ecosystem: Host-associated > Plants > Roots > Rhizosphere > Soil | place: USA: Michigan...
AAGAGCTCGAGCACAAGGTCGAGGAGGGCAAGGCATGAGCGCGCCCGGCCCCGAACGCTACGGTGTGCTCGCCGGCTTCGAGACGCCCGAGGATTTGCTGCAGGCGGCCGAGCGCACGCGCCAGAACGGCTTCGTCGCGCTCGATGCCTTCACCCCCTACCCGGTCGAGGGATTGACCAAGCTGCTCGGCGGCCGCAAGAACCGCATGCCGGTATGGACCTTCATCGGCGGCGCGATCGGCGGCCTCGGCATCATCGGCCTGCAGCTCTATTCGACCACCATCAACTACCCGCTCAATGTCGGCGGCCGGCCTCTGGCGGCGATGACGGCCTTCCTCGTGCCCGGCTTCGAGTGCACGGTGCTGGGCGCCTCGCTCACGGCCTTCTTCGGCATGTGGATCGGCAACCGGCTGCCGACCTACTACCACCCGGTATTCAACGCGCAGAGCTTCTCGCTGGCCGACGGCGAGACCTTCTACCTGCTGATCGGCGCCGACGATCCTCGGTTCGACCGCAGCAAGGCGCGGCGGCTGCTGAAGTCGCTGCATGCCAAGAGCATCGAGGACGTGACGCCATGAGCCGCTGGGCCGCCCTCGGCATCTGCGCCCTGGTCCTGCTCGCCGGCTGCGAGCAGAAAATGGCCAACAGCCCGCAGCTCAAGCCGCTCGACCCCTCGCCCTTCTTTGCCAACGATTCCGGGGCCCGGCCGGAGATCCCCGGGACCGTCGCGACCGATACCGACCTCACGCCGACGCCGAACGCCCTGCCGGCGGCATTGCCGCTGAGCCTGCTCCAGCACGGCCAGGAGCAGTTCAACATCTTCTGCACGCCGTGCCACGCCTATGACGGCCACAGCCGCGGCCGCGTCGTGCAGCGCGGCTTCCCCAATCCACCCGACCTCCACTCGGCGGCAGTCGTCGCGCTCAGCGACCGGCAGATCTTCGACGTCATCACCAACGGCTACGGCATCATGTTCCCCTATGGCGGGCGCGTGCCCGCCGCCGACCGCTGGGCCATCGTCAGCTACATCCGCGCGCTGCAATATGCCGACAAGGTGCCTGCCGCCGACCTGACGCCGGACCTCACCGCCAAGCTCGAGGCCGCCAAATGAGCTGGCTCACCCCCGTCGCGCAGGCCTGGCTGGTGGCCGTCAATGTCGGGCTCGGGCTGCCGCTGGGCGCGATGGCGATCATGATGATCCACATGCTGACCGGCGGCGTGTGGGGCGAGGAGGCACGGCCGGCGCTCAGCCGCATCGCCCGGCTGCTGCCGCTGATGCTGCTCTGCGGCCTGCCGCTGATCGCCGCCATCGACTTGCTGCTGCCATTCCTGACGCAAGCCCCCGATACGCTGCCCAGCCGCGTTGCCGCCAAGCTCGGCTACCTGCAGCCGCTCTGGATCATCGTTCGGACCATCATCATCGCGGGCCTGTGGCTCGTCGCCTGGCGCATCGGCACGCGCTCGCGCCGGTGGGCGGTGTGGGGATTGATCTTCTACTTTCTCGGGCTGACCGTATTTGCAACCGACTGGGGCCAGGCTCTCGACCCCAGCTACTACTCGACGATCTATCCCGTCGAGGTCGCGGGCGCCCAGATTCTCGGCGCCTTCGCGCTGGCGACGCTGCTGGTGCCGGTCGACGCCAAGGGCGATTTCGGCAAGCTGCTCATCACTTGCATCCTGAGCTGGAGCTACTTCGCCGCCATGCAGTGGCTGATCGGCTGGATGGGCGACCTGCCGGACGAAGCCGCATACTATCTCAAGCGCACCGACGGCTGGTGGGGTGCACTGCTCATCATTGCCTGCCTGTTGTTCGCCATCGTGCCGTTCTTCATGTTGCTGCGCGAAAAGCTCCGGGCCCGGCTCGGCGAGTTGCGCGGCGTCGCCTGGATGATCCTTGCCGGCTACGTGCTCGAGACCATCTGGCGGCTGGCGCCGGCCTTTGCGCCCAACCCGCTGATCGTCATCGCGGTGCTGGTCGTCGCCTGGGTCGTGTGGCTCGTGCTGCACCGTCCACTGCGGGAGGTGAAGGTTGTCTGAAACGGCGATTCAGCACCGCGATCCGCATGAACGGCGCGACGCCAGCATCCGGGGGCTGCTGATCTTCGCCGCGGTGCTTGCGGCCTTCCTGCTCCTCAGCGCAGCCGTGCTGTGGTTCATCTTCGGCACCCGCGAAGGCGGATTTGCCGGCGCGCAACATCTGGGGCAGGCGCTGCCGGGCGACGAGCTGGAGCAACGCGACGCGCTCGCCAGCTACATGAAAGCCCAGAACGCCGAACTCGACCGTCTCGCCTGGACCGATGCGACGCACCGGGCCGCCAAGGTGCCGATCGACGACGCCATGAAGCTCCTCGCCGCCAAGGGAGCCGGGCGATGAGAGTCTGGCTCGCGCTCCTGCTGGCCTTGTGGACGACGGCCGCCGGCGCGGCGGTCGAGCGGCCCGAGTTCGACCCCCAGCTCGGCGGCCAGATCGACCTCGGCACCTCGCTCACCGACAGCACCGGCAAGACCGAGACGCTCGGCCAGTTCACCGCCGGCAAGCCGGCGCTGGTGCTGTTCGGCTACCACGACTGTCCCAACCAGTGCGGCGTGGCGCAGCAGGTGATCGCCACCGCGCTCAAAGCGACGGGCCTGGGCGCCGGCGTCCAGCCGCTGTTCATCACGCTGGCGCCGGAGGAAGGCCCGTCCGACGCGGCCGGGGCCAAGGCGCGGCTGGTCGCGGCGGCGGGCGACGCCGGCGCGCCGTGGCGGTTCCTCAGCGGCCCCGACGTGGTGCACCTCGGCGAAGAGTTCGGCATCGGCACGGTCGAGCGCGCGAGCATCAGACAATACGTGCATCCGGTCGCGGTCTATACGCTGACGCCGGGCGGCCGCATCTCGCATGTGCTGCCCGGACTCTCCCTCACCGCGCATGACCTGAAGCTGGCCCTGGTCGAAGCCTCGAACGACAAGCTCGGCAGCGTCATCGACCACATCGTTCTGTGGTGCGCCGGCTACGATACGCACACCGGCCGCTATACCGATCCGGTGATGGGGGTGCTGCGGGTCGCTGCCGTCGCCACGGTCGTCCTCGGTCTTGCCGGCATCGGACTCCTCGAACTCAGGAAGCAGCGATGGACAGCATAGCGCTGCACCCGATCGAGGCTTCGACGCTGGCGCCGCAGGTCGACCTGCTGTTCTACGCGCTGCTCGCCTTCTCGTTCGGGCTCGGCATCTTCCTGACCGTGCTGGTGCTCGGCTACGCCATCAAGTACCGGCGCGGCAGCAAGGCCGACCGCTCCGGCGAGCGCTCGCGCAACACCATCCTCGAGGTGAGCTGGACCACCGCCACGGCGCTGATGGCGCTCGGCATCTTCCTGTGGGGCGCCGAGCTGTTCTTGCAGCGCGATCACCCGCCGCCGGATTCGCTGCACATTTCCGGTATCGGCAAGCAGTGGATGTGGATCTTCGAGCACGAGAACGGCCGCCGCGAGATCGACGAGCTGCACGTGCCGCTGGGCCAGCCGGTCGTCGTCAGCCTGAGCTCGGAGGACGTGATCCACTCGATGTTCGTGCCCGCCTTCCGCATGAAGATGGACGCGGTGCCCGGCCGCCAGACCCAGCTCTGGTTCCAGGCGACGCGCGCCGGCACCTACGATCTGTTCTGCGCCGAATATTGCGGCACCCAGCACTCCGAGATGCGCGGCCACGTCGTGGTGATGGAGCCGCAGGATTTCGCCAAATGGCTGGCCAGCGGCCCGACCGTGGAATCGCTGGTGCAGCAGGGCCAGGCGCTGTTCCGCGGCCTCGGCTGCTCGGGCTGCCACGGCCCGAGCGCCACCGTGCACGCGCCCAAGCTCGAGGGCGTTTACGGGCACCCTGTGGGGCTTGCGACCAGCCAGACCGTGAACGCCGACGACGGCTATATCCGCGATTCCATCCTGCAGCCGAAAAAGCAGGTGGTCGGCGGCTTCGACCCGATCATGCCGAGCTACCAAGGCCTCATCACCGAGGACGACCTGGGCAAGCTCGTCGCCTACATCAAATCCCTGGGCAACAGCGGAGGCACGCCATGACGATCGCCGCGGAGCTACCGGAGCGCGGCAGCTATTTCGCCCCCGGCTGGCGGCTCAGGGACTGGCTGCTGACCACCGACCACAAGCGCATCGCCTGGCTCTATCTGAGCTCGCTGCTGACCTTCTTTTTCATCGGCGGAGCGGCGGCGACGCTGATCCGGCTCGAGCTGTTCACGCCCGCCGGCGACTTCATGACCGACGACACCTACAACCGCATGTTCACGCTGCACGGCGTGGTGATGGTGTGGTTCTTCCTGATCCCCTCGATCCCCGCGACGCTGGGCAATTTTCTGCTGCCGCTGATGCTGGGCGCCAAGGACCTCGCCTTCCCGCGCCTCAACCTCGCGAGCTGGTACGTGTTCATGCTCGGCGCCGCGATCGCGCTCTGGGCCATGCTGGCGGGCGGCCTCGACACCGGATGGACGTTCTACACGCCGCTGTCGACGATGTTCACCACCGACAACACGAGCATTGCGGCCGTCGGCGTGTTCATCATCGGCTTTTCGACCATCATGACCGGCATCAACTTCATCGTCACCACGCACAAGCTGCGTGCACCCGGCCAGACGTGGTTCCGCCTGCCGATTTTCGTGTGGACGCTCTACGCCACCAGCCTGGTGATGGTGCTGGCAACGCCCGTTCTCGCCGCCACACTGCTGCTGATCGTCGCCGACCGGGTGTTCGGCATCGGCATCTTCGATCCGGCGCAGGGCGGCGATCCGCTGCTGTTCCAGCACCTGTTCTGGTTCTACTCGCACCCGGCGGTTTACATCATGATCCTGCCCGGGATGGGCGTGGTCAGCGAGATCCTGCCCTGCTTCTCGCGCCGGCCCCTGTTCGGCTACAAGTTCGTCGCCTACTCCTCGATGGGCATTGCGCTCCTGGGCTTCATGGTCTGGGGCCACCACATGTTCGTGTCGGGCCAGTCGACCTATGCCGGCGTGGTGTTCTCGTTCCTGAGCTTCTGCATCGCCGTGCCGTCGGCGATCAAGGTGTTCAACTGGACGCTCACCATGCGCAAGGGCTCGGTGACGTTCGAGACCTCAATGATCTATTCGCTCGGCTTCCTCGGGCTCTTCGTCTTCGGCGGCCTTGCCGGCCTGTTTCTCGCGGCGCTGGCTGAAGACGTGCACCTGACGGACACCTATTTCGTCATCGCGCATTTCCACTACATCATGGTCGGCGGCATGGTGACGGCATTTCTGGCGGGCATCCACTTCTGGTGGCCCAAAATGACCGGCCGGATGTATTCGGAGCGGTGGGGCCGTATCGCGGCGGTGACGAGCTTCCTCGGCTTCAACCTCACCTTCTTTCCGCAGTTCATCCTCGGCTTCAACGGCATGCCCCGCCGCTACCACACCTATCCGGACGAATTTCAGGCGTGGAACGTGCTGTCGAGCGCCGGCGCGGTGGTGCTCGCCCTCGGCTACGTGATGCCGCTGTTCTATCTCGGCTACTCGCTGTTCAAGGGCCCCAAGGCGCCCGACAATCCATGGGGTGCGACCGGCCTCGAGTGGCAGACCAGTTCGCCGCCGCCCAAGGACAATTTTGCGGAGCCACCGGTGGTCACCGAGGGGCCGTACAAATACGAACTGCCGGAGATCGACCGGCCGGTGGATCACAAATGAGCCTCGGCCTCGAACAGCAGCCGCTCGAAACCGGCCTCAAGGCCAGCGGTGAGCTCGGCGTCTTCGTGTTCCTCGTCTCCGAGGGTCTGCTGTTCGGCGCCCTGATCCTCGGTTACACCGTGCTGCGATTGTCACCCGGCTCCGATTTCGCCGGCGCCAGCAAGGAACTGTCGCTGCTGCTCGGTACGCTCAACACCTGTGTGCTCCTGACCAGCAGCCTGGCGGTCGCGCTCGCGGCCATGTGGGCCGACGGCGAGCGCGCGAACTATGCGCGCATCGCGATGGTCGTGACCGCCGGCCTCGGCATCATTTTCCTCTGCATCAAGGGCTACGAGTGGTTCGACGAGGCGCAGAAGGGCCTGCTGCCGTTCCGCGACATGTCCGACCGCTACCCCAAGGCGAGCCCTCAAGAGCACCGCGAGTTCTTCGACGCCTACCTGGTCCTCACCGGCACACATGGCCTGCACCTGGTTACCGGCATCGGCCTGATGCTCGGGCTCACGGTGTTCTGGAAGCGCCTCGTCCGCCCCGCCCACACCCTGAAGATGGCCGCGCTCTACTGGCACTTCATCGACGTGATCTGGGTCTTCCTGTTCCCGCTGCTCTATCTGGTGCGCTGATGCTCACGATCCGCTCCGCCGTGCTCACCTATGTCGCGCTGATCGTCCTCGTGCTGCTGACGGTCGGTTCGACCTTCATTCCGATGGGGGTTGGCAACTCACTGGTCAACCTCGCGATCGCCGTGGCGAAGACGGCGCTGATCGGTGCCATCTTCATGCACCTGCGCAAGCCGTTGCCGCTCGCCGCCATGAGCATCTTCGTGCTGCTGTTCTGGCTCTGCCTGATGTACGGCTTCACGCTCAACGACTACGCAACACGTTAAGTCGCCCGGCCGCTAGCCGGGCTGTTGCGCCGCCTGGCTGGTGGTCCGCGCGTCGGCGCTTTGATCCTCGCCGGTGCTCTTCTGGTCGTCGGGCAGGCCGTAGACCTCGAGATAGTCGCCCACCGGCGTCTTCATGAAGTGGTGGCCCCCGGCGAAGATGGCGACGACCTGCTTGCCGTCGATGCTGTAGGTCATCGGGTTCGCCTGGCCGCCGGCCGGCAGCTGCGTACTCCACACCTGCTTGCCGGTCCGGATATCGAAGGCACGGAACACGTTGTCGGTCGTCGCGGCGATGAACACCAGCCCACTCGCGGTGATGAGCGAGCCGCCATTGTTCGGCGTGCCGATCCGGACCGGAAGGAACGTCGGCAGGCCGAACGGGCCGTTGGCGCGCGCGTCACCGAGCGGATGGTCCCACAGCGTCTTGCCGGTCTTGAGGTCGATGGCGCGGATGCCGCCATAGGGCGGCTGCGTGCACAGCGTGCCCAGGCCCGGCACCTTCCAGCCCGAATTGATCAGGTTGGCGTAGGGCGCGCCCTTCTGCACGGCGGCCTCCTCGTCGCTGCCGTTGGAGGCGCCGCCGAGGTCGTCGATAGCACGCCAGCCGCGCTTGTTGGCCTCGTCGCGGGTCAGGAGCTCGTCGTAGTTCGCCATGTTGTTGTAGTTGACAACCAGAATGCCGTCCTTCTCGTCCACGGCGACGCTGCCCCAGTCCGAGCCGCCGTTGTAGCTCGGGTACTCGATGAAGGGCTTATCGAGGCTGGGCGGCGTGTACTGACCGAAATAGTTCGCCTGCCGGAACTGGATGCGGCAGTAGAGCTGGTCGAGCAGCGTGACGCCCCACATGTCGCTTTCCTTGATCACCGGACCGACGACGTTGGCATAGCCCGAGAACGGTTGCGTCTTGCTGAGCTTGTCCGGCTCGACGCTGCCGGTATTGGGCACCGGCCGTTCCTCGACCGGCGCCAGCGGCTTGCCGGTCCGCCGGTCGAGCACATAGATCTCGCCCTGCTTGGACGAGAGGATCAGCGCCGGCACGGTGCCGTTGTCGGTCGGGAAGTTGACGAGGCTCGGCTGGCTGCCGAGGTCGTAGTCCCACACGTCGTAGTGCACGGTCTGGAAGTTCCAGACGGGCTTGCCGGTGGTCACGTCGATGGCGACCACCGACGAGTTGTACTTGTTCTCGAAGTCCTTGCGGTTGCCGCCGAAATAGTCGACCGACGAGTTGCCGAGCGGCACGTAGACGTAGCCGAGCTGGTCGTCGCCGGCGGCCGCGGTCCACATGTTCGGCGTGCCGCGGGTATAGACGTGTCCGGGCTGCGGCTCCGCGGTGCTGCCGGGATTGCCCATATCCCATGCCCACAGGAACCTGCCGCTCTGCGCGTCGTAACCGCGGATCACGCCGGACGGCGCGTTCTCGTCCATGCCGTCCTGCACCTGCCCGCCCACGACCACGACATTGCGCACGATCACCGGCGCAACGTTCTCGCCGTACCAGCCGGGCTGGCTCATGCCGATGCCCTTCATCAGGCTGACTTCGCCGCCGCTGCCGAAATCGGCGCAGGGTTTGCCGGTCTTGGCGTCGACCGCGAGCAGCCGCGCATCCATGGTTCCCTCGATGATGCGGGTGCCGCAGGCCTGGTCGGGCGGCGCATTTGGAACGGCGTAATAGGAGACGCCACGGCAGGTCGCGCCATACGGGACGTAGCTATCGCTGATCTTCGGATCGTAGCGCCAGATCTCGCGACCGCTGAGCGCATCGACAGAGATGATGATGTCGCGCGCCGAGCACAGATAGAGGCTGGAGCCGATCTTGATCGGGGTCGTTTCGGGCGAATACTTGCCCTTGAGCGCGCCGTTGTCGGGCAGGTTCTGCGGCAGGTCCCCGGTCCGGTATTCCCACACCTTGGTCAGCTTGCCGACGTTGTCGGGGGTGATCTCGTCGAGGGTCGAGTAGCGCGCCTCGAGGTTGGTACCGCCATAGACCGGCCAGTCCTCGCCCGCGGTAGCGGCCGGGACCGTGCCGACGGTGGGCGTAGCCGACGCCGACTGCGCCACGGCCGAGCCGTGCTGCATCAGGAGCGGCGTCGCAAGCGCCAGCGCCAGGATCACCACGACGCTGCTCGCGGCCGTGGTCTCGACACGGCGCGGCCACTGTGTCGGGCCGAGCGCCCGCAACACCGGCGTGGTGCAGAGCACCAGGATGAACATGATCACCGGGCCGAGCAGCCGCGGCACCTGTGCCCAGCCGTTGAAACCGGATTCGTAGAGCGCCCAGATCAAGGTAAACAGAAAGGCCAGCGCATAGACCCAGATCGCGACCTGCTGGCCGCGGAACATCAGCACGCTGGTGATGATGAGCAGCGCACCGGCAAAGCCGTAATAAGGGGAACCACCCAGGCTGATCAGCCAGACGCCGCCGACGAACAGCCAAAGGCCGAAGAGCAGGATCACCAGCGCCAGCAGCATGGTGAGCCAGTAGCCGATGCCTTTGTGGATATACGCGCTCGCCATCGCGGCCTCCGAATAGTTCGTGAGCCCAGGGCGCGCCCGTTCACCTGAGGGTCATGTCACTCAAACCCGAATTCCGGATCGGAGTTCCAGCCATCCGAATCGACTTTTGGTCGCAACCCTAAGGCTGCCGGCGAGGCTCCCCGTCGACCGGATTTTGCGTGTCGCTGCGCGAGTTGATGTCGTGCCCGATATCGTCCTTGTTGTCGTCGACCTGGCGTGTGGGCTTGACGGAACGACCACCCGCGGCGCGATCGCCCCGCCGGTCCGGCGGCGATGGCTGTTTGCTTTGGCTCATGGCGCATCCTCCTGCGGTGTCGGCAATCAACCCCAGTCGGTTCCCTTCGTTCCGCCTCAGCTCAGCCACACCAGCGCCGACCACGGGCCGAGCCGGAGGCCGCCGCGGATGAACTGGAAATAGCCGGTCGATGCCGCGGGTTGGCCGAACGATACCGTGACCTCCTGCGGCACACCGGTCGGGTTGAGCACCATGTTGTAGGTGCCCGCCTCGTATTGCCAGGTGATGATCAGCCCGTCCCCCTGCCGTGCCGACCAGGAGTTGAGGTTGCGGGTGGCGCTCAGCGGCCAGATCAGTTCGCGCCGGAGCGCCGTGAGCTCGCGGAAACGCGCCAGGGCCTCCTGGTGCTCGCGCTGCCCGTAGGCGTCCCAGTCGAGCTTGGCACTGAGGAACGTCTCCTCGAGGCGGGGGTCGGGAAGCTGTCCCTCCTTCACGTCCTCGTGGAAGATCTCCCGCATTTCGCGATAGCGGCCCTCGGCCTTTTGCGTGGCTTCCGGCTCCGGCATGTCGAAGAAGAATGGGAACGGCCGGCGCAAATGGGCCTCTTCGCCCATGAACAGCAGCGGCACCTGCGGGTTGAGGATGGTGATGAAATGCCCAAAGTCCAGCCGGTCGGCATCGGTGCGCTCGGGCACGCGGCTGCTGTCGGGGCGGTTGCCGATCTGGTCGTGGTTCTGGAAGAAGCTGACGAACGCCTCCATCGGCA
>Ga0157371_10006044_pt1 | contig 10076 bp, 7 predicted proteins | sample C45metaG_FD_113462 | JGI IMG/M metagenome (GOLD analysis project Ga0157371, IMG submission 113462) | Corn rhizosphere microbial communities from Kellogg Biological Station, Michigan, USA - C4-5 metaG | ecosystem: Host-associated > Plants > Roots > Rhizosphere > Soil | place: USA: Michigan...
CGCCAACACGCTGAGCGAAGGTGCGGCGAAGCTCGATAAGAATGGCGCATGGCGCCAGCTGGTCGACGACGGCCTTGCGGCCGAAGCGCAACACGGCAAGATGGCCGACAGCCTCGAGGCGCATGACTGGCTGCACGGCTCACTGGCGCGCTCGGAGGCGTCGATCAATGCCCGCCTGGCCGGCGGCCTGCCGTTCCTCGCCACCGTCGGCGCGACCGCGCCGTTCGTCGGCCTGCTCGGCACCGTCATCGGCATCTACCGCGCGCTGATCGCGATCGGCATCGCGGGGTCGGCCTCGCTCGACAAGGTCGCCGGTCCGGTCGGTGAAGCGCTGATCATGACCGCCATCGGCCTGCTCGTCGCGGTGCCGGCGGTGCTCGCCTACAACTGGCTGTCGAGCCGCAACAAGCGGATCGCCGAGCTGCTCTCGGGCTTTGGCACCGACCTCCTCGCGAACATCAATTCCAAGGGCGCGGTGAAGCCGGCGGTGATCACCACCACTTCGACCCAGCAGGCCGGCCGCGCGGCCGCCGCCCCGGCCGCCAAGCCGGCCGGCGCGACGACGACGACCACGACGACCCGGCCCTGACCGGCGACCCGGGGCCTTGCGTTCGCGCGAGGCCCCGGTCCGTTCGCCCCTGATTTGAAGATAGGATAACCCATGGCGATTTCGACAGGCGGAGGCAGCGGAGACCGGCCCTTGTCAGACATCAACGTCGTGCCTCTCACCGACGTGATGCTGGTTCTTCTGATTGTCTTCCTGATTGCCATCCCGATCACCCTGCAGACGATCGAGAAGCTGAAGATTCCGGTCATGGTCTCGACCGAATCGAAGGACAAGGTGGAGAACCTGCTGCTGACGGTCAGCACGACCGACGATGCGGGCCGCAGCGCCGGGCAGCCGGGCTTCGAGGGCGCCTCGCGCTCGGGCCAGTGCCGGGTCTATTTCAACAACATCACCCCGGTCGATTCGAGCGAACTCTACGACCAGGCCTTCGAGCGTCTCGACGCGATCGTGAAGGCCGCCGGCGGGCCCGAGGCGATCATGAAAAACCCGGAAGAGATTCCCCAGGTTCACATCCGCGGCGACGTCAACGCGCCGTGGCGCTGCATCGCGGGGACGATCTACAACGTCCAGGCGGCCGGCTACCCGACCGTCGGCTTCATCTCGAATCCCGTCGATCCCAACGGCTAAGCCGCGCGTCGGCCAGACACTTCAGGAGTAACCCAAGATGGCAATGTCAGGCGGTTCGGACGATGGCGAGCCGATGATGGAAATGAACGTGACGCCGTTGATCGACGTCATGCTCGTTCTCCTCATCATGATGATCTTGAGCATTCCCCCGGCGACTCACTCGGTGAACATCGACCTGCCAGTCCCGTCGCCGCCGACCGAGAAGATCATCGATCCGATCAAGAACAAGATCGTGATCACGCCCGACAATCAGATTCTCTGGAACGGCACCTCGATCAACCAGAACCAGCTCGTCGGCAACTTGCTGGCGACCAAGCAGATCCAGCCCGAGCCGGAGCTTCAATTCGAGCCCGATCCGCAAGCGAGCTATGACCTTTCGGCCAAAGTGCTGAACGTGATCAAGAGCTCCGGGGTCACCAAGTTCGGCTTCGTCGGCAACGAGCAATACCGCGAGTTCGGCAAGGCGCCGGGCTGATCTGGGGCGAACCCATCGAATGATGCAAAGGGGCGGAGCGATCCGCCCCTTTTTGGTTGTCGGCGGCGCTCCCAGCCATCGCCGCGCCGCAGCCATTCTGGCGCGTGTTTCCTTTCTCTTCCCGTCACGATAGATCAGTGCCGGGATCGGGGGGAGAGTAATGGCGACGAGCATCGCGTCAGCCGAGGCTGTGGGCGAATCCGGCGACGGGGCGCCGGTCCTCCAGCAATCGGCCGCGCGGCGGTTCCTGTTCTCCCTGTTCGTCCTCGCGTTGCTGACCGGCCTGTGCGTTCCGCTGATGGCCGACACCGTCGCCGGCGGCTCGCCTCGCGTAGCGGCGGGACGGATCGACTTTTCCCAATGGGGTCCGCTCGAGCGCCCCGTCGAACTGGTCGGCCAATGGGACGCGCACCTTAGCCCGAGCGCCGGACACACCGCCGAGCGCGGCCTCGTGCGCGTGCCGGGCAGTTGGACCGACACCCAACCCGAATGGCCCAGCCGCGCGAAGGTGACGTACGCGCTTGACGTGGCCGGACTCGGGCCGGGCGACTACCTGCTCTACATCCCGCCGATCTACGGCGCGACCGAAGTCCGCATCGACGGCCGCGCCGTCTCGCGCCGCGGCCGGATCGGCGCGACCCCGGCGGCGAGCGCGTATTACCTGCGATCGCAGGACATCCCGCTGAGGATCGCCAGCGGCGACTTGCGCGTCGAGATCGACATGGCGGTCGCCCACCACCGCGACCACGGGCTCGAAAGCGCACCGGTGCTCGGCCAAAGCGACGCGATGCGCGAGTGGGCGGCGCTCAAGTGGTCGCGCGAGATGCTCTACGACATCGCGCTGCTGCTCATCGCGGGCCTGACGATCGGCAGCTTCCTGTTCCGGCCGCAGGACAAGGCACCGCTCTACTTCGGCCTTGCCTGCCTGTTCTTCATCCCGACCGTGTCGGTTCTGGGCTACGACAATATCCTGCTGATCGCCTTTCCCGGGCTCGCCTTCGGGCCCATGCTGGCAATCCAGTACGCCTCGGGCGCGCTCGCCACAGGGTTCTTCGTCGCCTACACGGTGACGCTGTTTCCGCGCGAGAGCTGGCGAATTCCGAGCATCGCGGTGATCGCCCTGTTCGCCGCCTTCTTCCTCATCCAGGGTGCGCAGGGCGTCCTCGGCCGGACTTACCAGGCGTCGCAGTTGCAGCAGTGGGTCATGCTCACAACCTTGCTCGCGCTGGTCTACCTCATCGTGATCGTCACCCGCGCCGCGATGCGCAAGCGCACCGGCGCTGGCATCTTCCTCACCGGCCTGGTGTTGTTCGCGATCTCGATCGCCGTCGGCGCACTGGTGACGAACGCGATCGTCACCGAGGACCGGGTGACCGGCTACTCGTTCACCACGCTGGGCGTGCTGATGCTGCTGTTCCCGCACGTGGTGATCATGGCGGACCGCTGGTCCCAGGCGCTGGAGGCGAGCGAGCGCAGCAACGCCGAGCTTCGCCGGCTGCTCGACATCAACACTTCGATCAGCACCGAGATCGACCTCGAGCCGCTGCTGCGCAAGATCGTCGCCGCGACCACCCAGATTGTCCACGCCGACCGCAGCTCGCTGTTCCTCCACGACGCCAAAACCAGCGAGCTGTGGGCGCTGGTGGCCGAAGGCGTGGGCAAGGAGCTGCGCTTCGCCGACACCGAGGGCATCGCCGGCCACTGCTTCCAGTCGGGCAAGCCGCTGGTCATTGCCGACGCGGCCAAGGACCCGCGGTTCCTCCAGGAAATCGACCGCGACACCGGCTACCGCACCCGGACGGTCCTGTGCGTTCCCATCGTCGCCCGCAACGGTCGCAAGTTCGGAGTGATGGAAGCGCTCAATCGGCGACACGGGCAGCGCTTCACCCAAGACGACGTCGCCCGGATGCTGGCGTTCGCCTCGCAAGCGGCGATCGCGATCGAGAACGCGACCTTGTTTGCCGAGGTCATTTCCGAGCGCAACTACAACGACGCTATCCTCGCCTCGATGCGCAACGGCGTGTTCACCGTCGATGCCGCGGGGCTGGTGGCGAAGTCGAACACTGCCGCCCGCGCCATTCTTGGCCGCGAGGCGGCGCAGCTCGAGGGCATGCCGGCCGAGCAGGCGCTGACTCTCGCCGATCCCGACCTTCACGCGGAGGTCACCGGCGTGCTGGCTTCGCGCCAGGCGCGAACGTTCCTCGACATCGAGCTGGAAAACGCCGGTGGCGGACTCGCCTCCGCCAATCTGACGATCGTTCCGCTCGAACGCGAGGGCGGGCAGGAAGACGACAGCACTCTGGTCGTCATCGAGGACATTTCGGAAGGGAAACGCCTGCAGGGAACGCTGCGCCGGTTTATCCCCGCGCAGATCGTCGACCAGGTGCTCGACCGGAAGGACGACCTGCTGTTCGGCAACGCCTGCAACGCCAGCGTACTGTTCAGCGACATTCGAAACTTCACGACCCTTGCCGAACGGATGAGCCCGCGCGACACTGTCGACATGCTCAACGGCGTCTTCGTCGAGCTCTACGAGGCGGTCACCGACAGCGGCGGCGTCGTCGACAAGTTCATCGGTGACGCGGTGATGGCGGTCTACGGGGTTCCGCTGCCGAGCGGCCAGGACGCCGCCAACGCTATCGCCGGGGCGCGGCACATGATCGAGTTGGTCAACGAGCTGAACCGCCGCAGCGGCCGGCGCGCCGAGGAAGCGCTACGGCTCGGGATCGGCATCGCCACCGGCGAAGTGATCGCCGGCACGATCGGCTCACCCAAGCGGATGGATTACACGGTGATCGGGGATTCGGTGAACCTCGCCTCGCGCCTCCAGGCAACGACCAAGTTCTATCGCGTGGAAATCGTCGTCTCCGACGCGACGGTGCGCGACATCGCCGACCGTTCCGGCATGCGGCGGCTCGACCTGATCAAGGTGCGCGGCCGCGAGCAGCCGGTCACGATTCACCAGGTGCTGGAGAAGCATCAGATGGCGGCCCCGGTTTTCCGCGAAATGGTCGCCCGCTACGAGGAAGGCCGCGAGCTCTATCTGGCGCGCGCCTTCGCCGAGGCCGGGATTGCGTTCGAGGCGGCGCTAAAGTTGGTGCCGGACGACTACCCGGCGCGGCTCATGCGCGATCGCGCGCGCCTGCTCGGCCGCAAGCCGCCCGGGGACGATTGGGACGGGGTGTGGACGACCGCCTGATAACGGCCACGATCACTCGGTCTCCTCCTCGTCCACCCGCATGGCGGCCGCGGCAAGTGTTTCCGCTTCCAGCAGCAATTCGTCGTCGATCGCGCCCTGCGGCAGCGATTCGCGCCCGATCATCACCATCACCGGCACCGCCAATGGGCTGACCCGCTCGAGCTCGACGTGAACCAGTTGCGCGGTCGAGCGGTCGAGGAGGTCGCCGAGCCGGCCGACATCGGTCATCTTCTGGCGCGCGTCGGCCCAGGCGGCTTCGAGCAGCACGTGGTCGGGCTCGTACTTGCGTAGCACATCGTAGATGAGGTCGGTCGAGAAGGTCACTTGCTTGCCGCTCTTGCGCTTGCCGGGGTGCTGGCGCTCGACGAGCCCGGCGATCACCGCCACTTCGCGGAAAGCGCGGCGAAGCAAATGCGAATCCTGCACCCACTCGACGAATTCGTGCGCGAGGATGTCCGGCGACAGCAACGGCGCGGGGTCGAGCACTGGCTTGAGGCCCCAGACCGCGAGGCTGTAGTCATTGGCGACGAACCCGCCCGGCATCAGTCCGCGCTCCTCCATCCGCCGGGTGATCAGCATCCCCAGGCTCTGGTTCGCGTTCCAACCTTCGAAAGTATAGTAGACGCTGTAGTGCTTCTTCGCGTGCGGGAAGCTTTCGACGAGCAGCTTGCCTGGGCCCGGCATCTGGCTGCGCCAGTCCTGCACCTCGAGCCATTCGCGCACGTCGTCGGGGAAGCGCGCCCAGCCGGCGCGGTCGACCAGCATCGCACGCACCCGGTCGGCCAGGTGGGTCGTCAGCGGCAGCCGCAGGCCCATGTAGCTGGGGATCGTGGCCGACTTCTTCGCTGCGCGGACGATTAGGTCGAGGTCCTTGAACGACTCGACCTCGAGATCCATTCCGGCGAAGCGGAACGTGTCGCCGTTGCGCAAGCTCGCGGCGAACTGCTCCTCGACTTTGCCGAGCGAGCGGCCGTTGCGGAAGCGTATCTCGATCATCTCGGCATCGACGATGATGCCGGCGTTCATCCGATGGCGCTGGGCGTGCTCGGGGTGCGTCAGCCGCCAGACCCCGGTCTCGTCGCGCACGATGCGCTTGAACTTGTCGTAGGCCTCCAGCGCGTAGCCGCCGGTGGCGACGAAATGGAGGACGCGGCCCCAGGCCGCTTCGTCGAGCCAGGCGTAGGACAGGCTCGAGCGCACCTCAGCCAGGAGTTCGGCTTCGTCGAACGGCGCGGCGCAGGCGCAGGCCATGACGTGCTGGGCGAGCACGTCCAGGCCGCCGGGGCGGAAGTCCTCGCCGTCGCGCTGGCCTTCGTCGACCGCGTCCTTCGCACTCTGCGCCTCGAGGAATTCGAATCGGTTGCCGGGCACCAGGATCGCCCGGCTCGGCTGGTCGAGCCGGTGATTGGCGCGCCCGATGCGCTGGAGCAGGCGGCTCGACCCCTTGGGCGCGCCCATCTGCACGACAAGGTCGATGTCCCCCCAATCGACTCCCAGGTCGAGGCTTGCCGTCGCCACCAGCGCACGCAACTCACCGCGTGCCATCGCTCCCTCGACCTTGCGCCGCGCCTCCTTCGACAGCGAGCCGTGATGGATGCCGATCGACAGCGTGTCCTCGTTCACGTCCCATAGCTGTTGGAAGATCAATTCCGCGAGGAAGCGGGTGTTGGCGAAGATCAGCGTCGTCCGGTTGCGCTTGATCTCGGCGTAGAGCTGCGGAATCGCCCAGATCGCCGCGTGCCCGCCCCACGGCACGCTCGCCTCGTGCGGCAGCAGGATCTCGACTTCGGGCGGTGCGCCCTTCTCGCCTTCGGCCAGTTCGACCGCGTCGATCTCACCCCATGGCGCGAGCCATTCGCGAAAGGCCTGCGGGTCGGCCACGGTCGCCGAAAGCGCCGCGCGCTGCATCTGCGGGGCGATTGCCTGAAGGCGCGAGAGGCCGAGCGCGAGCAAGTCGCCGCGCTTGCCGGTCGCGAACGCGTGAACCTCGTCGACGACCACGCGCCTGAGGGTGCGGAACAGTCCGAAGCTGTCGGGATAGCTGAGCAGCAGCGAAAGGCTCTCGGGCGTCGTCAGCAGGATATGCGGCGGGCGGGCACGCTGGCGCTTCTTGCGGTCGGACGGCGTGTCGCCGCTGCGGGTCTCGATGCGGATCGGCAGGCTCATCTCCTCCACCGGGGTGACAAGATTGCGCTGCACGTCGTGCGCCAGCGCCTTCAGCGGCGAGACGTAGAGGGTGTGCAGCCCGTCCTCCGGCAGGGCCCCGTGCGAGGGGCAGAAATCGGCCAGCGTCGGCAGGAAGCCGGCGAGCGTCTTGCCCGCCCCGGTGTCGGCGACGAGCAGCGCGTGGCGGCCGGCGTCGGCCGCGGCGAGCATCTCGGCCTGGTGCCGGCGCACGCGCCAGCCGCGGCCGGCGAACCACGTGGCGATCTCGGGCGGGACGCTCGCCGTCTCGCTCATTTGCCCGGGATCGGTTGCGCCATCGGCCATTCTTACGACAACGCGCGCGGCTTGCGAAAGCTTCCCGCCGAAACGCTTTGCGCCAAAGCGCGGGCGCGGCGCGGTAAGCCGCGAAACGGCGCGCGGCCCTCGTCCGTTGAGATCGCATGAGAGGGACGCCGGCCCGCTGTCGCCCGCGCCCCTCGCCCTGTCCGACAGCGAGGAGACTTCGATCATGGACGAGCGCAATCCGCGCAGCCGACCCGACCGTTCGCGCAGCGAACGCTACGGATCGCGCCAGGAAGAACAGTTCGAGCAACGCGGCTGGTACGACGACAGCGGCTACGGCGGGGACCGCGGCCGGTTCTCCGCCGACCAAATGGGCGACCAGTCGCCGACCACCGACGTATGGTACGAGGAGTACACTTTCTCCACCCCCGATCGCGGCCGCTACCAGCGCGGCCCGAGCCGCAGCCAGCGCCAGGACGAAGCGGCGCGCGCCTACGCCGCCCGCGGCACCAGCTATAGCGGCACCAACGGCGGGCGCAGCGTGCGCAGCTTCACCGCCGACGACTCCAACGGCGGCGACTTCGTCGGCGGCGGGCGCCCGCGCTACGACGGCTACCGCGGCGCCGGCGGCAGCTACGGCGCGGCGCCGATGAGCAGCGGCGGGCGCGACGAGCGCGGGTTCTTCGAACGCGCGGGCGACGAGGTCGCCAGCTGGTTCGGCGACGAGGACGCCGCGCGCCGGCGGCAGATGGACCACCGTGGCAAGGGCCCGAGCGACTACACCCGCTCCGACGACCGCATCCGCGAGGACGCCTGCGACCGCCTGACCGACGACTGGATGCTCGACGCGAGCAAGGTCAAGGTCCAGGTCGCCAACGGCGAGGTCACCCTCGACGGCACGGTCGACAGCCGCGACGCCAAGCGTCGCGCAGAGGACTGCGTCGATTGCATTTCCGGCGTGAAGCACGTGCAGAATAACTTGCGCGTGCAGGAACCGCAGCCGGCCGACCGCGAGGCGAACCGCGAACCGATCGGCTAGCGACGGCGATCGATCGCAAAGGAAAAGGCCCGGGTTCGCCCGGGCCTTTTTCATGTTCGCCGATCAACCGGTGCGATAGTGGATCGGCTTGAAACTGCCGCCGTTGGACGCGTATGCCGAGCACGCCGTGAGGCCAATCACGAGGTCCATCTCGGCGCGCAGCGCGATGTGGTCGCCGGCCTTGCTGGTCGGGGGAAGGACGCTGACCCGGCCGCTTCCTGCCTCGATCGGCACGTTCATGAACAGGTTGAACGCTGTGGGAATCGCATCGGGCTCGACGCCGTATGGCGCGAGCGCCTCGGCAAGATTGCCGAAGCAGCCGCGGTGCACCGGCATGTCCGGGTAGAAATGGCGGAAGGTCGCCTCGCTGCAAGGGGTCAGCAGGAAATCGTGACAGCCCACCGTATCCTCGGCGATCGTCAGCATCGGGTTCGAGCGGTTCGACCACAGCCGGTTGCCCACCCCGAGCTTGATCGTCTCCTCATAATCGAACGTGCGCCCGTTGGAGATCGCCTCGCGCACGTCGGCTTGCGCGAAGGCGAGGAGATCGGCGACTTGCTGCCCTTGCGGGTCGATCACGGTCAGCACCTGACCGCGCGCGAGCGTGAACGCCGTCCCCCTGCGGGGCGCGATCTCGACCGTGGTCATTGCGCGCGCGGATCGCGGAACGGGCAGCTCCATTCCTCGCCCACCAGCCGGCCGCTGTACTGCGCCGCCTCGCTGGCCTCGCCGTGGCGCGCCAGCATCGGGTTGATGTCGCCGGCGAGCGCGCGGTCGCGCTCGAGGATCACGTCGCGCATCCGTTCGTAACGGCCTTCCTGGCGCAAGCGCTCGAACTGGTCGTGGAGGTTGAACACCAGGGTCGGGCGGTCGAACCGCCGCGCCGGGCGCGAGGCGTTGGGGTGAAGACCGACGACGAAGAACGCCTCGCCGCCGAAGCTCAGCGAGAAATGCGGGTCGTCGGGATCGGCGCTGACGCGGTGGTCGTAAGGCTGGCCCAGCCAATGGTCCTTGTCGGCAAACGACTGAATTCGCTCCCACATCGCCGCCTCGAATTGCGGCTCTGAAAGGTCGCGCGGGCGGTCGAACACCACGGCGAGGCTGCGCAGCCCGACCGGCTCCGAGCGATAGGACCAGGCCCAGTCGAGCAGTTCGCGATGAATCGCGACGTCGTCCCACCCGCTTTCGAGGCTGTGGCAGGAGAGCACCTTGAGCGTTCCGCGGGCGAGTGCCGACTTGGCGCCGACGCACGGGAACGCATCCTGCGCAATCCGGGCGCGCAGCCGTTCCTCGCCTAGGCGGCGTGTGTCTTCGTCCAGTAGCATTAAAAATCCACCTCTTTGAGGCAATTACGCGCACAGGCGCGCGTCGGTTCCGCATTAGACAAAGGTTAAGCTTGCGTCGCATGCTCCTCGCGGGCAGCTTCCCAGACCTCGCGCGCGGCGTCGAGATTGACCAGGGCGATGGCAAGGCCGATGGTCAGGTCCGGCCACGGCGTCGGCCACACGAAGGCGGTGACCAGTCCGGCGGCGACGATCGCGACATTGGCGAACGCGTCGTTGCGGGCCGAGAGAAACGCCGCCTTGCTCAGGCTCCCGGAGTGCGCGCGGAAGCGTACGAGGACCAGCGCGCACGCCAGGTTGACCGCGAGCGCGCCGAGGCCGGCGAGGGTCAGCGGCAGCGGAGCGGGCGTCGCGGGAGCGGCAAACTTCTCCCACGC
>Ga0157371_10006046_pt1 | contig 10072 bp, 7 predicted proteins | sample C45metaG_FD_113462 | JGI IMG/M metagenome (GOLD analysis project Ga0157371, IMG submission 113462) | Corn rhizosphere microbial communities from Kellogg Biological Station, Michigan, USA - C4-5 metaG | ecosystem: Host-associated > Plants > Roots > Rhizosphere > Soil | place: USA: Michigan...
AGCATCTCGTTGAACGTGTCGGTGAACGCTCCGATCTCGTCGTCGCTGAACTTGCGCGCGCGCAGCCCGTAGTCCCGGGTTTCGGACACGCGCTGGGCGGTACGGGTGAGGCCGGCGAGGGGCGCGATCACCACGCGCGTGGCGCGTTGCGCCGCGAGGAACATCAATCCCCACGCCGCCAGCGACACCACTGCGGCGATCGCGATGCTTTCCCACAACTGCCGGTGCAGGCCGCTGGCATCGTAGGTCACCTGCAAGCGCCCGAGCGGCTGGCCCTTTTCCTGCACGGAAATGACCGAGACGATGTCGCGTTCGCGTACGCTGATGCCGGGAGGAAACGCGCGCGGTTCCGGTACCACCATCGGATCGCGCAGGTAACGCGCGAACGCCGTGCCATCCAGTGCGAACAATGTCGCCGACGTCACGCTCGGCATCGCGCGCAGCGATGCCAGGACTTCGGTGGCGTTGGCGCGATCGCCGAACACGAGCGGCGCGCCGCTGTTCAACGCGACGATCGCCGCCTGAGCCTGCAGCGAATCCAGTGCGTTGCGTCGCAGGTCGCGGCTGTTGATGGTTGCCAGCGCCAGCGACACCGCAACGATCGCGAATGCGCCCGTCAGCGTCACCAGCCAGGTGATCCTGCCCGCGAACGAACGCACGGCGAAGCGCGTGCGCGCGATCATCGCGCCGCTCCGCGCAACGTGGCGAGCTTGAGCACCTTGGCGCTGACCATCAGGCCAGCGTCGTGGATGGCAGCAGGATCCGCTTCGAAACCCAGGCGCGACCGGGATCGCACCAGTCCGAGCATGCCGCCCGACGCGGCAAAGCCGGGGACGTCTGCCACGGTGAGGATCGGCAGGCCACGGACGATGCCGAGGACGGCATCGATATCCGCCCGCGCCGAAGACTCGACGAACACCAGATGGCTGCCACGCAGCAGATCGGTCGCCGCCGCACGGTCGGCGGCGGTCGCCATCGAAGCGCGCCGCACCAGCACGTGCCGCCCACGGATGTCACCGGCCGCGGCCGCGACCGCCGCCACTGCATCGGCAGCGTCCTGCGAACCCACCACGGTCACCACGTACGGGGCCGACGATGCGGCGAAGCGTTGCGGCGGCCAATCCGTGTATCGCAGGAAATTGACCAGGAACGCGCCCTCGACCTGCTGCAATCGCGCCTCCGTCGACGGCGACGCCGGCAGCGCGGTCGCGGGCAGGCACGCCAACAGCGCGAGCAATGCCCACGGCCACATGCGCCGTCCCCGGCGCGAGCGGGGTCCGACCCTCGTGGCTGGACCGGCGCTATCAGTTGCCAAATTCGAAGGCCGCCTGTGCGAAGACGCTGCGCGGGATTTCAGCGCCCGTGACCTCGCGATGCTGCGCGTGCAGCAGGTTCTGGCCGGTGAGCGAGAGCGCCAGGCCCTCGCGTGGGCGCCAGGTCAGGCCAAGGTCGGCTCGGGTGTAAGGATCGACCCCGAGGCCCGGGATGCGGCTGACGTAATAAGCACTCGCATTGACTTCGACATCCGCACCGAGATCGAAATACGAATGCAGCTGCGCGAGCGTGCGCGGCGTGTTGGCCTCGTCGAATTTCAGGACCGGACCGTCGATGCGCGTGACCAGCCGGCTCCAGGAGCCCTCCATCCGCCATCGGTCGGTGAGTTGCGCGGATGCGGTGAATTCCAGCCCGTAGGTCACACCCGACGCGTCGTTGTTGAACGTGCCGAAGATGCCCGGCGGAACGCCGACGAGCGTGCGGTAATCGTTGTAGAACAGCGACGTGTCGAACACCCAGCCGTTGCCGACCTGCAACCGATGGCCGAGCTCGTAGGCCAGCAGTTTCTCGGGGCGCAGGGACTCGGTGCCGGACAGCCCCAACGGCACGATGACACCGCTGGGCGGGCCTCCCGCGATCGCGCCAGTGTCGACGTAGGCGAACACGAGCTCGCCGTTTTCCTCGAAGCGCGACGGCACGCGCACCGGTCGCGAAACCGCCGCCCACAGCGTCTGGGTCGGCGTCGGCGTCCACCACACGCGCACGCTGGGCTGCGTCTGGAAGCCGACGAAACTGTGGTCGGTGAACTTGGTGCCGACCATCGCGAACAGGGTGTCGTCCACCAGTTCCGTGGTGTTCTGGACGAAGGCGTTGATCGAAGTCCAGGAGCGTGCCGAAGGATCGAACAGGAGGACCGGGCCCGAAGCGATGTCGTCATGCGTCCAGTCGTACTGCAACCCCCAGATCAGGTTGTTGCGATCGCCCCAGTCGAGCCAACGGCGGTACTCGACGTCCGCCGTACGGCGACTGACACCGAAGCGGGAGGTATCGCGCTGCGTCCGGTCGTAATAGGCGCGCAGGAACCAGCCGCGCGGCTGGTCGTAGCCATGGCGGATGCGGAACAGCAGGTTGCCGCCACGCACGGTGTCATTGGTCGTCTGCCACTGGAACTGGCGATCCTGGCCCGGGACCGGCAGCAGCACGGTTTCCATTGCCTTGGGTTCGTTGTAGACATCGCCCTGCAGGGTGAAATCGGTCGTCGGCGTGAACACGCCGTCGTAGCGGAATCCCGCGCGGACGCTCGACCATTCATCGCCGATCGATGCACCGGCCGCGTTCTGGAAGTCGCCGTGGTCGCCGTACTTGGCCCATACGCGCCAGGCCGTGTCTTCATCCCTGGCGACGCCATAGCGCACGACGGCCTGCCGCTCGCCATCGTTGCCGGCACCAAGCTCGACCAGGCTGCCGACGGTCTCGCTCGCCCGCTTGGTGATGATGCTGATGACGCCGTTCATCGCATTGGCGCCCCACAGCGTCGCGCCCGGGCCGCGGATGACCTCGATGCGGTCGATGTCCGAAAGGACCGTGTCGGCCGTGTCCCAGAACGTGGTCGACACCAGCGGGTCGTACACCAGGCGCCCGTCGATCAGCACCAGGTAGCGCGTGGCCGTGAGCGAGGAACCGGTCAGTCCACGCGCGCCCACCACCCAGCTGCTCGAATTGACGCGCCCGACGAACATGCCCGGCACCAGCCGCAGCGCCTCGGCAACGTTGCGCGCGCCGCTGCGGCGGATGTCTTCCGCGGTGAGCACCGTCACTGCCGCCGGCGTCGAGATGCGCGACGACGGCCTCCCCGAGACCGTCGTCACCCGGGTTTTCATCAGGTCTTCCAGGCTCATGTTCGCGAGCCTGCTCAGGTCGGTATTCGCACCGGCGTCCGCCTCGGATGCGCCCGCCTTGCCCATCGCCGCGAGCAGCAGCAACGCCGCTCCGATCGCCCATCCCCATTGCTTCACCGGTGCTCCTTCCGTCAGGCGCTGCGGCAGGTAGGCGATCTGGCCATCGCCGGTGCCGCTGCAGCGTGAAGTCGCAAGGATAGCGTGGCACGCGGACGCCCTTCACGGCATCCAGTCCACGACGCGTCGAGGGTTGTCAGTTGCGCGCGGCCCGCCTTCGCATCGCGGGTCGCGCGACGCGACCGGTCGCCACGACGGCCGGAATCGCGCGCCGGATCAGGCCGCCATCTTCGTCTGCAGCTTGCCGACGATCTGCTGCAACGCATTGTCGAAGGCGCTGCCGGAGGGACGCACGTGGACCCGCCCCTGTTTCTCCATGGCGGCCAGCTCCTCGGCCGAGGCAACGAGCACGCGTGCGCCACGTCGGTTGACGAAGAGGAACCGCGAGGAGATCGGGCTGATCCACGACACCTTCGCCGGTTCGCTGCGCCCGGATTCGCCGGTGAGCTGCACCCATGTGTCGATCGACAACGCGCGCATGCGCTCGGCGACCTCCGGGTCGAAATCGAGCTGGTCGCGACCACCGACCACTTCCAGTACCGGCGGTGATGCCGGCGCGGCCGCCACGACAGGAGCCGGCAACGACGCCGTCGATGCATCCGGTTCGCTCGTCTTCGCCAGGCTGCGTTCGATCGCGTCGATCGCCGCCTCCGCCTGCGTGCCGACGCAGCCGGAACTGGCCAGGATCTCCAGCAAGCCCGGACGATCGATCACGGCCGCCTCGCTCATGCCGGCGCCGCCGCTATCGGCCGCTTCAAGGAGGCCGTCCAGCATCGACAGGACACGGGCATAAGGCTCGGCATCCGCGCCTGCGCGCAGTGCGAGCTGGGTCAGGTGGTGGATCGCATAGCCGGACAACAACTGTTCCAGCGTCGCCGGCAACTGCCGCGTCGACAGGCGCACGCCGACATCGGCAGCGGCACGCGCGCGCGCCGCCTCCAGGCGTTCCCGGCCACGCTGCGTTTCGGCGGCACGCCGCTCGGCGATCTCCACGCGCAGGCGCTGCTGGGTCATGAAGCCGCGCAGTTCGTGTTCGAGCACCTCGAAGATCGCGACGTCCTCGTTGAACTCCGCCACGAGGCGGACGATCGAGGCATCAACGTTATCGAGCAGTTCCTTTTCCTGCGGCGCGTCGCCGTGGTTGCCTTCACAGGCCTCGGCGACAGCATTGAGGAAGCGCCGCGCGGGATGCCCCTTGGATACGAACATCCGGCGATCCTTCACCGCGACCTTGACGAACGGCACCAGCATCCGGCCGATCTTGCTGCGGATGCCCGGCTCGAAATCCCGCTCGTCCAGCAGCACGTCGAACAGCATCCCGACGAGGTCCACCGCGTCCTCCTGGATCGTGGACAGGTTGAGATCCTCGCCTCCCATTCCCAGCCGGCGGGCGCCGGCAAGCACTTCGCGACGCAGGAGGTCGCCCAGCGACAGGCCGCGATCGCCGATCGCCTGGTCCAGCATGTCCGGTGGTTCGCGCTGCAGCAGCGACAGCGCCGACATCAGTTCCGGCACGGCCAGTTGCGCGCCATTCGCGCGCGATGTCGCGCCGACAGGCAGCACGTGCTGGCGCCAGGACTGCAGCATTCCGATCAGGCTGGAAAACAACGCGTGGTCCTGCGCCGTGGTCTCGACCGCGGTTTCGTGCACGTAGGCGGCGTCGAATCCGCCTGGAGCCGCCGGCTGCGATGGCTCGACCGTCGGCGTGGACGGCAGCAGGCGCGGCAGGATCCCGGCCTCGCCGAGGCGCGCATTGACGCGGTCGTACAGCGGCGTCAACGCCGTCGCGAGCTCGCGCTCCATGAACTTGTACATCGCGATGCGCAGCGCCGTGGACAGATCGACACTGGCCAGTGATTCGCGCATCGCCTTCGCCAGCGCCTGCGGGCCGATGGGATTGACGCCGGGGGCCAGCACCGACCGGTCGGCGACGACCGCAAGACGCTGGTCGAGCAACTCCAGCGAAGCGCCATGGCGCCGCAGCAGGTTGTCGACCATCTGCTCGGACGCCAGTTGTTCCTCCAGCGCGTCCTCCGACAGCAGGTTGAGCACGTGCTTGACCGCCGTCGTATCCGGCTCCTGGAACAGCGTGGCGAACGCGGCGTCCACCGATCGATCGAAGGCCTGCCGCAGCTGCGCGCGCGCCCTGCGCAGGTCGCGCAGCGCCGTCAGCTCGGCACCGTCGGCGGCGCTGGCGGAGCGATCGAAAAGATAGTCGTCGGTCCGGCGCATCACGGCTTCGTGGGCGATGCCCAGCCGTTCCTGCGCGCTTTTCCTGATCTCTTCAAACAGGGGGCGCATCTCCAGCGCTCGCGCTGGCGCCGCCGCGGGAAGCATTCCGTTGTTCATGTGGATCGTCCGGCCAGGCCCCCCTGCCGAGCGCTTTATCCCATGAACGCTTCATCGAAACAGCAATTCCAGGGCCCAGTTGAACGATCTGGGCGGCGCGTCACTTTTTGTCGCCACCCGTCAGCAATCGACCCATGGCGGCCAAACCTGACCCGTGGCCGGAACGGCCGGTCGATCCGGTCATCACCGCCGGATGGGTATCGTCGCGGTCGCCCGCCGGAGCGCTCCATGCCCTACCGTCCCGACTACGCCACGGCCGAACCGCCGCGCACCGCAATCGACGCCCTCGAAGGACCGACGGTGCTGGAGTTCGGCGCGCCATGGTGCGGCCACTGCATCGCAGCCCAGCCGGCCATCGAGGCTGCGCTGGCCAGGCAGCCGCAGGTGCGGCATCTCAAGGTCGAGGATGGCCCGGGCCGTCCATTGGGCCGAAGCTTCCGGGTCAAGCTGTGGCCGACGCTGGTGTTCCTGCGCGACGGCGTCGAATACGCACGGGTCGTGCGGCCCATCGATGGCGAACCACTGCGGCCGGCGCTCGCCGGGATCGTCGACGGCGCGGCCGGACCGCCGCCACCAACGGCATGAGCGCGACGGTGCCCAGGCGCGCGCTGCTGGTGATCGACGTGATCAATCCGCTGGATTTCCCCGGCGGCAAACAACTGCTGGTGCAGGCACTGCCCGCGGTACGCAACATCGCGCGGCTCAAGCGCAGGCTCAAGGCGCGCGATACGCCGATCATCTACGTCAACGACAACTTCACCCACTGGCTGTCCGATTTCCGCGAGCTCGTTGCCATCTGCAGCCAGCCCGACGTGCTGGGCGCGCCTCTGGCGCGGACACTGCCGCCCGAGCATGACGACTACCTCGTGCTCAAGCCCAAGCATTCGGCGTTCTTCGCCAGCCCGCTGGAAGTGCTGCTGCGCCAGCTGGACGTCGGCCATATCATCGTCACGGGGATCGCCGGTGACGGCTGTGTCCTGTCGACGGCCACCGACGGCCACATGCGTGACTTCGCGGTGTCCGTGCCTTCCGACTGCTGCGCGTCGATCACGCCGACGCGGAACCGCCAGGCGCTGGCGCTGCTCCGGCAATCGCTCAAGCTCGACACCCGCGCCTCGCGGCACCTGTGAAGCACGCCGCCGCCAAATCCGGCTCGAAGCTCGTGGTGTACGCCGCGCTGGCCGGCAACCTGGCGATCGCCATCACCAAGTTCGTCGCCGCCGCGATCACCGGCAGCTCGGCCATGCTCAGCGAGGGTGTGCACTCGCTGGTCGACACCACAAACGAAATCCTGCTCCTGTATGGGATGTCGCGCGCGAAAAAGGATCCCGATCGCTCGCACCCCTTCGGCTATGGGCGCGAGTTGTATTTCTGGGCCTTCATCGTCGCGCTGCTGGTGTTCGCGCTCGGCGCCGGCGTGTCGATCTACGAGGGTGTCGTGCACCTGCTGCATCCCGAAGCCATGGTGCGGCCGCTCGTGAACTACATCGTGCTGTTCGCGTCGATGGTCTTCGAAGGCGGCTCGTGGCTGCTCGCACTCCGGGACTTCCGCGCACACAAGGGCAAACTCGGCTACTTCGAGGCGTTCCGCCGCAGCAAGGATCCGACCACATTCACGGTGCTGTTCGAGGACAGCGCCGCGCTGCTCGGACTGCTGATCGCGCTGGCCGGCGTGGCGGCGGCGCAATGGTTGAAGATGCCGCGTCTCGACGGCGCGGCATCGATCGCGATCGGCGTCGTGCTCGCCGTCTCCTCGCTGCTGCTCGCGCGCGAAACCAAGGGCCTGCTCATCGGCGAATCGGCGCATCCGAAGGTGCGCGACGCGATCCTGCGCATCGCGGGCGACGACGAGGACGTGCGATCGGCGAACGGCGTGCTGACCGTGCAGATGGGCCCGGACCAGGTCGTCGCGGCGCTGAGTGCCGAATTCCGCGATGGCCTGGACAGCAACCGCATCGAGGCCTGCGTCAACCGCATTGAAGCGGCGATCAAGCAGGCGTACCCCGTCGTCTCCGTGCTGTTCGTCAAGCCACAGACGCGGGCGGTGTGGGAACGGCGAACCTCCGGCCTGGACGACGACAGTTGACGGTCGCGTCGAGACGCGATCTGCGGGTCACTGCAACATCATGGCGCAACGCGCATCATCCACGCATCGAACCGACGGGAGGCAGCGATGGAACTGGGCATGATCGGCTTGGGCCGCATGGGCGCCAACATGGCGCGACGCCTGATGCGCGGCGGCCACAAGGTCGTCGGTTTCGATCCCAAGGCCGAGGCGCGCACGGCGCTCGAAGCCGATGGCGGCGGCTCGGCCGATTCGCTGCAGGCACTGGTCGCCGCGCTGCCCGCGCCGCGCGCCGTCTGGATGATGGTGCCGGCCGGCGCGATCACCGACAGCACGGTCGAAACGCTCTCCGCGTTGCTGGCGCCCGGCGACGTGCTCATCGATGGCGGAAATTCCTTCTACAAGGACACGCTGCGCCGCGCCGCGCAGCTCGCGCAGAAGAACGTCGCCTACGTCGACGCCGGCACCAGTGGCGGCGTGTGGGGGCTGGAGGAAGGCTACAGCCTGATGGTCGGAGGCGACGAAGCCGTCGTCGCGCGATTGAAGCCGATCCTCGAGACGCTGGCGCCGGCGCCGGACAAGGGCTGGGGACGCGTGGGTCCGGTCGGCTCGGGCCACTTCACCAAGATGGTCCACAACGGCATCGAGTACGGAATGATGCAGGCCTATGCCGAAGGGTTCTCGATCCTGCAGCACAAACAGGAATTCAAACTGGACCTGCACCAGGTCGCCGAGATCTGGCGGACCGGCAGCGTGGTGCGTTCCTGGTTGCTGGACCTGACCTCCGATGCGCTCGGCAGGAATCCGACGATGCAGGGCATCGCGCCCTGGGTGGCCGATTCCGGCGAAGGCCGCTGGACGCTGCAGGAAGCGATCGACCTCGACGTCCCCGCTCCGGTGATCGCGCTGTCGCTGATGGCGCGGTTGCGTTCGCGCGACAACGACTCGTTCGCCGACAAACTGCTCGCGGCGATGCGCAACGAGTTCGGCGGGCACGCCATCAAGAAGGAGTGATCCGGCCCGAAGCCGGCAACGGGCGCGCCGAACGTCGTGGCATGCTGTTGCCGATGATTCCTGCAGGACGCTGCCCACCTGACACGACGGACCGCGCTGCGTGAGCGGCATGCCCGCGGCGTACCTTGCGATCTGGTCGATCGCCATCGTCTCGGTCGCCGGCGTCATCGTGCGTCCCTGGCGGATACCGGAGGCCGCGTGGGCCGTGGGCGGCGCCTGCCTGCTGGTCGTGTCCGGCCTGTTGCCCTGGCACGACGCGATCCGCGCGATCGGCAAGGGCTTCGATGTGTACCTGTTCCTGGCCGGCATGATGCTGCTGTCCGAACTCGCACGCCGCGAAGGCCTGTTCGACTTCCTCGCCGCGCATGCGGTGCGGCTTGCACGCGGCTCGCCGCGGCGGCTGTTCCTGCTGACCTACGTCATCGGAACCGTGGTGACGGTGTTCATGTCCAACGACGCCACCGCGGTCGTGCTGACGCCGGCGGTCTATGCGGCCGCGCGCAAGGCACGCGCCGATACCCTTCCCTTTCTTTTCGCGTGCGCGTTCATCGCCAACGCGGCGAGCTTCGTGCTGCCGATCTCCAATCCGGCGAACCTGGTGATCTTCGGCGAACACATGCCCCCGCTGTTGCAGTGGCTCGCGCAATTCTCGGTGCCATCGGTGTTGGCGATCGCGGCGACGTTCGTCGTTCATCGCTGGATCGAACGCGACCACCTGCGCGCAGGCATCGATTCCGAAATCGCCGTTCCGGCCTTGTCCCGCGGCGGCGCGATCGCCGGATACGGCATCGTGTTCGTCGCGTTCGCGTTGCTCGTCGCGTCCTTCCGCGGCGTCGCGCTCGGGTTGCCGACGCTGCTGGCGACGGGCGCGGTGGCAACGGTCGCGCTCATCGCCAAGCGCGAAACCCCATGGGCGACGCTGCGTCATGTCTCCTGGGGCGTCCTGCTCCTCGTGGCCGGCCTGTTCGTGCTGGTGCAGGGGTTGCAGGACACCGGCGTCGTGGCGCGGCTGGCAACCTTGCTGCAATCGGGTGCGCGCATCGCACCCGACGCGACCGCGTGGAGCGCCGGCATCGCGCTCGCGCTCGCCTGCAACCTGGTCAACAACCTGCCGCTGGGATTGATCGCGGGCTCGGCGGTGAACAGCGTGCACGTCGATCCGCTGCTCCGCGGCGCGGTCACGATCGCGATCGACGTCGGCCCGAATCTTTCGGTCACCGGTTCCCTGGCGACGATCCTGTGGCTGACCGCGATCCGCCGCGAAGGCGAGGACGTCTCGGCGCTGGGCTTCCTGCGCCGCGGCGCGCTGGTGATGCCGATGGCGCTGCTCGCCGCGCTGGCCGCCCTGTCGCTG
>Ga0157371_10006049_pt1 | contig 10071 bp, 7 predicted proteins | sample C45metaG_FD_113462 | JGI IMG/M metagenome (GOLD analysis project Ga0157371, IMG submission 113462) | Corn rhizosphere microbial communities from Kellogg Biological Station, Michigan, USA - C4-5 metaG | ecosystem: Host-associated > Plants > Roots > Rhizosphere > Soil | place: USA: Michigan...
AGGCCGGCGACGGCCAGTGGCAGTTCGACTATCCGGCGCCGGACCAGGCGATGACGCTGGGCGAGGGCCGCATCTACAACGACGCGGCGAACGACCTGGTGGTATTCACCTTCGGCAACGGCGTGCCGATGGCGTTGCGTGCCGCGCGCACGATCGAAAAGGATCTGGGCTGGCAGGTGCGCGTGGTCGACCTGCGCTGGCTGGCGCCGCTCAACGACGCCTTCATCGCCGCGCAGGCATCAAGCGCCAAACGCATCCTGGTGCTGGACGAGGGTCGCAAGAGCGCTGGCGTAGGCGAGGGCGTGATCACCGCGATCGTCGAGGGCGGTTGTGGCGCGACGCCGATGCAGCGGGTGGTCGGTGCCGATACCTTCACTCCACTGGCGGGTGCGGCTCTGCTTGTCCTGCCGGGCGAGGCAGACGTGGTGGCCGCGGCACGGGACCTGGCGCGGCGCTGAGCAGGATCAGCTTTCGCTGCCGCGCCTCTCCACGACGTGCAGGTGCGGCGCCGTTGATGTCAGCAGTTTGGTGTCGCCGTACATGCAGACCTGGTTGCGGCCGTTGAGCTTGGCGTTGTACATCGCCTGATCGGCGCGTTCGATCAGCGACTCCAGGCTGTCGCCCTGCTGACGCATGGCGACTCCGATGCTGATGCTGAGCAGCAGCGAGTCGCCATTGGCGGGAATCTCCAGCCGATGCACCCGGCGGCACAGGCGGGTCGCCACGTGCATGGCCTGCTCGGCCATGGTGGCGTCCAGCAGCGCGACGAACTCCTCGCCGCCATATCGCCCCAGCAGATCCGCTGGACGAAGTTCGGCCACCAGGGCCCGGGCCACCGCGACCAGTGCACGGTCGCCGGTATTGTGACCCTGGCGGTCGTTCAGCAGCTTGAAATGGTCCAGATCGAGAAACAGCAATGCCATCGACCGGGTGGGATCGCCGGCCATCGCGGCGCCGGCACGTTCGCCCCAGGCGCGCCGGTTGAGCACCTCGGTCAGCGCGTCGTAGTCGGCCAGCCCTCGCACGACATCGCGATCCAGCCGCAAACGCAGCGCACGATCGGCCAGTCCCAGCGACAGCACGACGGCTTCGAACGCGCCACCGGCAAGGCTGGCATCGTTGAGCCAGTCCAGTTGCGGCAACGCGCCGTTGACCTGGGCGCTGGTCATCGCGGTGAGCAGCAGCAGCGGTGTCCAGCCGGCCAGGAAAAACCACGCCTGACGCGATCCGCGTGCCGCGGCCACGATCGCGGCGATGAGCAACAGCGCCGCGCCGATCATCAACAGCGGGTTGAGCAGCACCTGCGCGACCTCGACCAGCAAGGGAACGTGGCTGCAGCGCATCAGCACCAACTGGATCATGCCGACCGCCAGCGCGATGATCGGCACCCGCAACAGGCGTGCGTAACGCTGCAGTTCGCAGAAACGCATCATGAACATCGACGCGAACGCCACCGACAACGCGATCGCAACCGTGCCGGCCAGCATCGCCGTTCCGGCCATCCATTCCCACTCCAGCGGGTGAAACAGGAATCCGGTCTGGATGCCCTGGATCAGCGTGTAGCAGAGGATGTAACCGCCGTACCAGGCATAAGTGACATCGCGCAGCATCCATGCAAAGCACAGTGCCATCAGCACCATCGCCAGCATCACGGCAAAAGATGCGCTCGCAAATACCAGCCATTGCGCGTCCTGTTGCGCGTAGGCGCTCCATGGCTGCAACTGGAATCGCACCGGCGCGCTCAAATTGGTCGACGGCTCGAACTTGAGCAGGATCGGCGCCGATGCCGCCTGCGTGGCCGGCACGCGCCAGGCCAGCCGGCCATGACCATGTTCGGGTTCGCTGAAATCGTCCAGCGCCAGCGATTGCTTCCCGTCCGACCCGTATACCGTGACCGTGCCCAGTGTCGGCGGGTAAATGGTCAGTACGCGCTCGTCGTTGTTCCACGGTGGCTGTGGCGCGAGCACCACCCAGCTTCCCAGGCGAGCGTTCGGAAACCGCTGCAGCAAGGACGGATCGAAGCTCTTCAGCAGTCCACTGTGATATTCGTCCAGCACGATTTGCGGTGTGTCGCTGGCACTGACCTCACGCCACGCGCCATTGAGGGGCGTGGCTGCCCGGGCGGCACCCAGCGCGAGGCACAGCAAGCCGAACACAAAGCCGACCCGTGACCGCCAGTGGCAGCCTGATGCCGGTATCGTGATCCGCATCTGCATCCGCGTCTCCCGGTTCTGCGAGAGTTTGCGGGTAACGGCGAACGTTGGATTCGTCGTCACCCCTGGCCGCCACACGCCACCCTGCGGCGCTGCAGTATGCAGGCCGCATGATTGTCTGCTTGCTTGCCGGCATCGGACCATTCAGTGACCGTGGTCGCGCGCCTGTCCTTCCCGATTCGCTCATTATGCCAATGGATCGAACGGTCGGCATGTGAAGCCGCACCGCTCCTGACCGGTCCCCAAGCAGGAGCCGTGCCAGCATCGATGGCGCGCATTCCCCCACACCGGGGACTGACGGCCCCGGCGGCACAACCGATCGGGTTCAAGATGGACGCGCAACGGCACAAGGTGCGTCCGCATTACCTGGCGGCAGCGCACGCTGCTCCGGAAACATCCTCGGTCGTCATTCCGGCGAAGGCCGGAATCGCACTTTCCGTGGTGCAACCGGATGCCGTCCCGCGAAAGTGCGACGACTCGTTTCGTTCTTGAAAGCCGATGACCAGCTTCGCTGCCGAACGGCTTTTCCGGCCCTGGCCGGAATGACGAGCCTCAAGTTCGGTGCAGTGGGCGAGCGCCGAGCAGCACCAGCACTTCCTGTGCGCTGCGGATACGTTCGCTGGCGCCAGGCAGGTCGAGGATCACTTTCAGCTTGTCCTGGCCATCCAGCTTGTACACGCGCGGCAGTTGCTGGATCAGCTTGATGATGGCCATAGGATCGACCTCGGGTTTTTCCCGGAACACGATGCGGCCGCCGTTGGCGCCGAAGTCCAGCTTGCGGATGCCGAGCGGGGTGGCCATCTGTTTCAGGCTGGCCACCGCAAAGAGCTGCTTGGTGCTGTCTGGAAGCAGGCCGAACCTGTCGATCATCTCCACCTGGAGGTCGCGCAGATCATCCTCGCTGCGCGCGCTGGCGATGCGCTTGTACAGGGTCAGCCGCGCGTGCACGTCGCCGAGGTAATCGTCGGGAATCAGCGCGGGCAGGTGCAGCTCGACTTCGGTTTCGTGTTCGCTGCTGAGGTCGAAATCCGGCACCTTGCCCGATTTCAGTGCGCGCACGGCGCGGTCCAGCAGCTCGGTATACAGGCCGAAGCCGATCTCCTGGATCTGGCCGGATTGTTCGTCGCCGAGCAATTCGCCGGCACCGCGGATTTCCAGGTCGTGGGTGGCCAGGGTGAAGCCGGCGCCGAGCTCTTCCAGCGAGGCGAGTGCTTCGAGGCGTTTCTGTGCATCGGCGGTGATCGACTTGCGATCGGGCACGACGAGATAGGCGTAGGCGCGGTGATGCGAGCGGCCGACGCGGCCGCGAAGCTGATGCAGCTGCGCCAGGCCGAAACGGTCGGCGCGGTTGATGATGATGGTGTTCGCCGACGGAATATCGATGCCGGTTTCGATGATCGTGGTGCACACCAGCACGTTGAAGCGCTGGCGATGGAAGTCCGCCATCACGCCTTCCAGCTCGCGCTCCGGCATCTGGCCGTGGGCAATGCGGATGCGTGCCTCGGGCACCAGCTCTTCGAGTTCGCGCACGGTGCGTTCGATGCTCTGTACTTCGTTGTGCAGGAAGTACACCTGGCCACCGCGCGACAACTCGCGTTGCAGCGCTTCGCGGATCGTCGCCGGATCCCACGCCGAGATGAACGTGCGCACGGCCGAGCGATGCGCCGGCGGCGTGGCGATCAGCGAGAGGTCGCGCAGGCCGGCCATCGCCATGTTCAATGTGCGCGGGATCGGCGTGGCGGTCATCGTCAGCAGGTCGACCTCGGCGCGCAGCTTCTTCAGCTGCTCCTTCTGGCGTACGCCGAAGCGTTGCTCCTCATCGACGATCACCAGGCCGAGGTTCTTGAACTTGATGTCCGGCTGCAGCAGCTTGTGCGTGCCGACGATCACGTCGATCTGGCCGTCGGCGAGACGCTTCAGCGCGTCGTTCACTTCCTTCGTGGATTTGAAGCGCGACAGCACGTCGACCCGCACCGGCCAGTCGGCGAAGCGGTCGGCGAAATTGCGGTAATGCTGCTGGGCGAGCAGGGTGGTCGGCACCAGCACGGCGACCTGCTTGCCGGCGGTGGCGGTGGCGAACGCGGCGCGCAAAGCGACTTCCGTCTTGCCGAAGCCGACGTCGCCGCAGATCACCCGATCCATCGCGCGCGGCGCGGCCAGGTCGCCAAGCACGGCCTCGATGGCGGTTTCCTGGTCGGGGGTTTCCTCGAACGGAAACGTGCTGCCGAATTCCTCCACCAGTTGACGATCGATCGGCATCGATTCTCCGCCGCGCGCCTCGCGCTGCGCGTAGATTGCCAGCAATTCGGCGGCCACGTCGCGCACTTTCTCGGCGGCCTTCTTGCGCGCTCGTTCCCACGCATCGCCACCGAGCGAATGCAGTGGTGCGAGCTCTGGCGCGGTGCCGCTGTAACGGCTGACCAGGCCCAGTTGCGACACCGGCACGTAAAGCTTGTCGCCCTTGGCGTATTCGATGGTGAGGAACTCGCCATCCATGCCGCCCACGTCCATCGAGACCAGCCCCTGGTAGCGGCCCACGCCATGATCGACATGCACGATCGGTGCGCCGAGGGTGAGCTCGGTGAGGTCGCGGATGATGCTTTCCGGATCGCGTGCCGTGCCGCGACGGCGCTTGCGGTCGCGCTCGCTGCGCACCCGTTCGCCGTAGAGTTCGCGCTCGGTGAGCAGGGTGATCGTCGGTTTGTCGAGCGCGAATCCCTGTTCCAGCCCGGCAATGGTTATCGCGAAGCGCGCAGATGCTTCTGTGGGAGCGGCTTCAGCCGCGATGCTCTTGCCCGCATGCGGCGACGCGGTCGCGGCTGAAGCCGCTCCCACAGGCGCTTGTGGCGGCAGAAATGCCGCCCAGCTCTCCACGACTTGCGGTTTCAACCCGGCTGCCGCCAGCGTCTCCATCAGCGCCTCGCGTCGTCCCGCCGAATCCGCGGCGATCAGTACGCGCCCCGGATAGCTCGACAGAAAATGACGCAGCGACGTGCCTGGCTCTTCGCCCTTGCGGTTGAGCGGCAATTCCGGTGCCGGCTGCGTGCCGGTGTCGATCGCATGTTCGTGGCCGGCGTCGACCACTTCCACCCGGAGCCGCTTGTTGAGCTGCTCGCGCAACTGTTCCGGCGGCAGGTAGAGTTCGGCCGGCGGCAGCACCGGGCGTTCGATGTCGTGCGCGCGCTGGTCGTAGCGTTCGGCGGTCTGCGTCCAGAACTGGTTGGCCGCCTCGCCGGCACCTTCACCGAGCACGAACAAGGCATCGTCGGCGAGGTAGTCGAACAGCGTGGCGGTCTCGCGGAAAAACAGCGGCAGGTAGTACTCGATGCCGCCGGGCGTGACGCCTTCCTTCATGTCCTGGTACAGCGGGCAGCGGCGCACGTCGATCGGGAAGCGCTCACGCAGGTTGCCGCGGAAATTCTTCGCGGCCTCTTCGGTCAACGGAAACTCGCGCGCAGGCAGCAGCTCGATCTTCTCCACTTGCTGCTGCGAGCGCTGGGTCTCCGGATCGAAGCTGCGGATCGATTCCACCTCGTCATCGAACAGCTCGATGCGGTACGGCTCGGCCGTGCCCATCGGAAAGATGTCGAGCAGCGAACCGCGCACGGCGAAATCTCCGGGTTCGGCCACCTGCGGCACATGGCGATAGCCGGATGCTTCCAGCCGGCGTTGCTCGGCTGCCAGGTCGAGCTTCTGGCGTTTGGCCAGCACCAGCCCGGAACCGGTGATGTGCGCACGGGGCGCGATGCGTTGCATCAGCGTCGCCGCCGGCACCACCAGCACGCCGCGTTGCACACTCGGCAACTGGTACAGCGTGGCGATACGCTGCGAGACGATCTCCGGGTGCGGGCTGAACGCGTCGTAGGGCAGGGTTTCCCAATCCGGAAAATGCAGCACGGGCAGCCCACCGGCGAAGATATTCAACTCCGCCTCCAGCGCCTGCGCGCGCTGGCTGTCGCGTGTCACCGCCACCAGCAGGCCCGCGTGCGTGCGCGCCGCCTCGGCGATCAGCAACGCCCGGCTGGAACCGTGGGGCGGCGTCCAGTAGCGGCGTTGCCTGGGTGTGGTCGGCAGGGGCGGGTGTTTGATCAGGCTGGACATAGGCGCGCGCGTTGAAGGCGCTGCCATCGAGCCGCGCCGGGGAAAGCGGGCAAGTGTAACGCGACGGCTCCGACAGGCTTCGTCGCCATCTGCAGGAACGCACCTTGTGCGCGATGCTCTAGCCGTTGATGGAAGGCGTGCAATGTCCGACGTTCGCGCACAGGGTGCGCTCCTGCAAGGTCTAAAGCTGCAGCGTGATCTGCGCCGTGCCCGGTTCGTCGGGCATCATTCGCTGGGTGAAGCCAAGCTCGCGGCAGAGTTGCAGCATCGGCCGGTTCTCCAGCAGCACGTAGCCCCACAACTCGGCGAGCCCGCGGCGGCGGCAGTCGTCGACGAGCCGATTCATCAGCAAGGCGCCGAGGCCGCGGCGGCTCCAGTCCTGCTCCACCAGCACCGAGAACTCGGCGCTGTCGATAGCCTCGTCGACGTAGATCCGGCCCACGCCGCGCATCTCCGCCGGTTGCACCGATTCGTCCATCAGCACATAGGCGGTCTCGAGCGCGGGGTCGATGCGGCACAGCCGCTGCGCCATCGGCGCGGGCAGCTCGGACATCGCATGCAGGAAGCGGCGGCGGATGTCCTCCGGCGACAACCGGGTGAAGCAGCGCTGCATGGCGGCAATGTCACCAGGCTCGATCGCGCGCAGCACCAGTTCGCGGCCATCCTGCGTGCGCACCCGCTCACCGTCGGTCGACGGCACCACCTGCGGGTGGGCAAAACGCTCGCTGCTGCGCGGCGGCAACGAGGCGAAACGGGAGGGCGCAGCGAAGTCGATGGCAGGGATCATGGCAGTTCCATACTTTTGCGTATTGTGTGCATCGCAACATGAATTTGCAATGACGAATGCAGGCCCGTTCAGCATGCGCAGGGGCGGGGCGAGTGCGATGCCGCTGGAATCGTGCTGCGGTACGGAATGCCGCAGGCGGGGAAGACAGGCACGCGGCCAGCTCGGCACAATGCAGCACCCAAGGGACATCCCATGAGCAAGAACAGGCGCCCCACCGGCATGTCGGTGACCCAGCTGGAAGCACTCTGCGGCGGTTGGCCAGGCGTCACCCGCGACATCAAATGGGGCGACAATCTGGTCTTCAGTGTTGCCGACAAGATGTTCGCGATGATCCACATGGATGGCCGGGAAGGCGGCCGCCTGGCATTCAAGGTGGCGGACGAACGTTTCCTCGAGCTGACCGACCAGCCCGGCGTCATTCCCGCAGCGTATCTTGCGCGTGCGCGCTGGGTTTGCGTCACCGAGCCGTCGCGCTTCACCACGCTTGAACTGCAGGCGCTGCTGCTGGACGCCTATGCCACGGTGCGCACCAGGCTGGCGAGAAAACGGCAGGCCGAACTCGGCCCGCTGCCGACACTGAAGGACAAGCGATGATGCAGTATCTGAGTGCACTGGCGCTGCTGGTTGCCGATTACGACGAGGCGATCGCCTGGTACACGGGCATCCTCGGCTTCGAGCTGATCGAAGACACCGAGATGGGTAACGACAAGCGCTGGGTATTGCTGGCGCCGCCTGGTTCCAGCGAAACGCGTCTGCTGCTGGCCAGGGCCAGGGGAGACGAACAGCTGTCACGCGTCGGCAACCAGACCGGCGGCCGCGTTTTTCTGTTGCTCCACACCGACGACTTCCAGCGCGACTGGCAGCGCATGCGGGCCGCCGGCGTGCATTTCCGCGAGGAACCACGCCACGAGGCCTACGGCACGGTGGCGGTGTTCGAGGATCTGTATGGCAACGGCTGGGACCTGCTGCAGCCGGCCGGCTAGGCGTGGCGCCAATGCGGCCGCAAGCAGCCGCACTGGCGCCGGTCGATCAGCCGAGCATCTTCAACAGCGCCTGCGCGGCCGGGGCGGAGGAGGCCGGGTTCTGGCCGGTGATCAGCAGGCCGTCGGTCACCACGTATGGCTGCCAGTCACCGGCCTTGCTGTAGCTGCCGCCGTTCTGCTTCAGCATGTCCTCGACCAGGAACGGTACCACCTGGGTCAGGCCAACCGCCTCTTCTTCGGTATTGGTGAAGCCGGTGACCGACTTGCCTTGCACCAAGGCGTTGCCATCGGCCGACTTTACGTGGCGCAGCACGCCCGGCGCGTGGCATACAGCGGCCACCGGCTTGCCTGCCGCCACGGTGGCTTCGATCAACGCGATCGAAGTCGCGTCTTCGGCCAGGTCCCACAGCGGGCCGTGGCCGCCCGGATAGAACACGGCGTCGAAATCGGCGGCTTTCAGGTCCTGCAGTTTGTGCGTGCTGGCCAGTACGACTTGCGCTGCCTGATCATCCTTGAAACGACGCGTCGCGTCGGTCTGCGCCGACGGATCATCGCTCTTGGGATCAAGCGGCGGCTGCCCGCCATGCGGCGAGGCCACCGTGATCTGCGCGCCAGCGTCCTTGAACACGTAGTAGGGCGCGGCGAATTCCTCCAGCCAGAAACCGGTCTTCTGTCCGGTCTGGCCAAGCTGGTCATGCGACGTGAGCACCATGAGAATTTTCATGCGGGTTCCCGATTGATTGGTAGGAGCGATGGCGGATGCAGGCCTCCCGGTGACCCTGAGATGGGGATGGCGGAAGCGCAGGCCAAGTGGTCTCCACCGCACGGGTGTTCGTGCGTTGGACCAGGAGCTCGCTTGCGCAGGGCAAGTGGCAAAGGCGTGCGCCGTGACGAATGTCCCGCGCGATCGATCACCGGGACCTAAGGCTGCGCCACCGTGCTGGCCCGGGTTTGGAGTAGACGATTCGCCGGTAGGCCATTACGCGCGGTAGGTCAGGTGATCGAGCGCCGCGATGTCCGCCAGCAAGCGCCTGGCGCTACCAGATCAAGTCATCCGGCACTTCGAACTGCTTGTAAAACTCATCGTCAGCGGCGTTGCCGCTGCCGGTTTCGGCGCGGCCGTGGTCGAGCACGATCATCGTTGCGTCGCGCTCGACCACCTTGTCGGCAGCGACCCGCGGCAGCAATTCGTAGCCCTGCCCATGGCGCACGATCACCAGCGTGCCGCCGGCGAGCTGGGCACGCAGGGCTTCGTTCACCAGCACGTCGCGGATCCTGTCGCCGTCGGTGAAACGGTAGGGGATCTCGCCTTCGCGCTTCACCTTGTGGGCTTCGACGATCTGCTGGATCTGCGCCCGCGCCTCGTTGGCCCGCGCCAGCGCATTGCGCTCGGCCGCGATGGCGCGATCGCGCTCCGCCTTCTCCGCCTGCAGCCGGCGCGCCTCCATCTCTTCGGCGCTCGGTGCCGCCGGTCCCTTGCCCTTGTGCTTTTTCGCTTGCTCGCGCACGACTTGCGCGGCCTTGGTCTTGTTGACCAGTCCGACCTTGAGCAGTTGTTCCTGCAGGGGATTGCGCATGGGCATGGACGAGAGGCCGGGCGGAGTGTCGGTTCGGGATTGTAGCGCGGGCCTGCAAAGCCGACCGTTATGGATCAGTCCGCATTGTCCGGCTCGAAGAAACTCCAGCGCACATCGCCGAACTCCGTCTTCATCGCCTCCTCGACCGTGTTGATCGCCGCGATCAGTTGCTCGCCGCTGGCGGTCGGCTGCATGCGTGCCTTCACCGCCACCATCACGTCGGGCCCCATCTGCAGGGTGATCAGGTTCAGCACTTCGGCGACCTCCGGGCGCGTCTTGAGGAAGCCCATCAGTTCGTCGCGGCGGCGCGGCTCCATGCCCTGGCCGATCAGCAGGGCCTTGACCTCGATCGCCACCAGCACCGCCACCACGATCAGCAAGGTGCCGATGGCGATGGTGCCGGCGGCGTC